>ENA-UOOR01000253-UOOR01000253.1-fermentation-metagenome-genome-assembly--contig:-NODE-253-length-81870-cov-4.181800_pt1 | contig 81870 bp, 101 predicted proteins | sample MGYA00245780_ERZ724029 | MGnify/ENA primary metagenome ERZ724029 (study PRJEB28704, sample SAMN03018315) | fermentation metagenome | biome: anthropogenic terrestrial biome; feature: soil; material...
CCAATAATCATTGGATAAATTTTTTAAAAAGGAGGGGTGTTTTTTCTAAAAGTCCACGTCCATACGTCCACGAAAATTGAAAGCATTGTCGTTCAACGTTTATCTTGTCTGCGTCGTGGACGTTTCCAAAAATAGTAATTTTTATACGTCCATCTGTTTTTTAAATTTCTTCTATACAAGCGCATTTATTTATACGGACATGTGATGTCCGTACGTCTATACAAATGTCCATGATGAATGTTAGATAAAATTTCTGGAAATCTAGCTGATATTTTAATATAATGAGGGAAAGTGTTATACTTAAATTGTAATTTTAATTGAAAGGAGAGTGCCCTATCAATGTTTGATAAAATGACAACCTCTTCGCTAGGTTGGGATGATGTTGAAATATTAGATGGAGATTTATTAAAAACAGCTGCGCTTAAATTGCCTGACGGGGTAGTTTATGATCCGGATTTTCTCTATATGAAGGTAAGAGCAGTGAGTGCTGGTGAATATTGGGGGTGTAATAAAAACTCTGATTTCTTTCCTGAAGGTGAGTTAATACAAGGTTATCCAACGTTTTTAACAGCTCATGCTTTTAAGAATCACGAAAATAAAGATATTAAAAATACCATCGGAGATGTCTTGAGTGCTGAATGGAACGACAAGATGAAAGGTGTAGATCTTCTTTTGAGAATTGATCGTAAAATAGCACCAACCATCGTACGCGGGTTCGAAAAAGGATTCATGACTGACGTTTCTATGGGCTGTCGAATTAACTATTCTGTTTGCTCAATTTGTGGAAATAAAGCTAAAACCAAATTTGAATATTGTGATCATATCAAATATCAGAGAGGAAGAATACTCGAGGATGGTAGAAAGATATATGAAATTAATATCGGTCCCAAATTCCATGATATTTCTACTGTGCTAAATGGTGCAGAAAAAGCAGCAAAAGTGACTGGTCTTTTTATTGTTGGAGATAAGGTAGCATTTAGAGAGGATAAAACTTTGGAGAAAGTTGCAAGTTTTCAGGAATCTATTAGTCAGATGATTGTACCAGATATTACTGAGAAAGTTGCAAATGAGTTTGATACTATTGATCTTGACATGAACATGTATAAAAAGATGGACAAGAAAGCTTACGTTCAAAAGATTGCAGAGATAAAGAAAGATTTACAAGGTAAAATCTTGAGTGCTGCAAAAGGGGATTATATTAATGAGAGGCGAGACAAGGTTGAAGCTATGTCCGAACTTCTTAAAATACTTTATGAAGATTACTGGGACCGTGATAAATGTGTTAAAATCGCTAATAGCATCAAAAGCTTAGCTACAAAAAGAGGTGTTCCGGTAGATGCTGCTCTTGATCAGTTTTTAAAGGTGTTAAATTTTGCTGGCATTGAATTAACTCCGTTGGAATTACATGATATATCCTGTTCCTTGGTCGGCTGCAATACGCCGGATTTAAGAAAAATTAATTTGGTGGAAGAAGTTAACGATGATACTGCGCATAACATAGCTAAAGAAGTAGACGAAGTGACAAGTGAAAATTCCATGTCTGAGTATATGAATCTACCATCTTTGTTTAAAACTATCTCTGAAGGATTTATGCCACGTCATGATAAAATTATAAACTTGATGAATAATGTAGGAGATCCTATTAAAAAAACAAAAGCGACAATTGTTATAATGAAGAGACCTGTTCCGTCTGTACAGGATGATGCTATGCAATATGATATTATGAATGATATCGTAAAGCCATTACTTCCTGAGAGAAGTATGCACCGTAAATTCCTTATCCCGAGACTAGTTAGAATGATTAGTAATGGTCCAGTGCAGCATCCGGAAAATATTAATCATTTTATGCCAGTAAAAATGATTAATAATGGGGCATCTATTCATAAGGTTGCATCTACCATCCCCTATATATTGTCAGGATTAATGTATTCGACCTATGAAGATGAACGAGTTGCGAGCTACTTAAGTGGAGAATTACAAGATGGAATAAACAAATTTGCGAACGAGATTTATGATATAGAGTCGCTCGAAATGGATAAAGTTGCTTCAAAACAAAAAAATCAACAGAAGAATCCGTGGAAGGTAAGTAAGGCGGTTGTTATCGGTGTACCTGCAGCATATGCTTATTCCGCTTTACAGCGAGCGAGAATTCATAACGGTAAAAGAGTTAGCACGGCAAATCGCTTTGCAGCAGAAAATCCTGGTAACTTAGCTTTATTACAATTGGCATTTGCCCCTGCAATTAGTAAAGGTGTTAACAAAATAAAGAATAGCAAGGGTGCTGCTAATGTTGTAAAAACCGTAGATGATGTTTTATATAAAAAGTTTGCTTCGGGATTACCCTATAGTGGTCAGGAGAAGAATGCTTCGTTTGATAATGAGGGTGATACATTATATAATAAAGATATGTTCAAAGATGAAAGCATTGACGCAACAATGTTAAAAAAGTATTCCAGAGAAGAACTAGGTGTAATTAAACAAGCATGTATTTTAATGGCGGAGCAAAGACAGGATGTTGTCAATGATATTTTGTTTAAAAATGCCTTAACCGAAGATGATTTGGAAGAATACTTGAAAACAGCAAGTGATTGCATTAAAATAGAAATTGAAAAAGTTGCAGATGAGGGATTAACTAAGCAAATAGCTAAGAATACGGTAGGAGACATATTGTTTAACCCGGAAGGTACATCGTTATTTGCTACTATCCCGGGTAACGTCATTGATAGTTTTATTTTTTCAAAACTATTTAATAAATCAAAAAAAGGTGCAGATATTAGATCATCAAAAATAAATGATGTTGCACCAACACAATCATTAAAATAAATTAAACCGAAAGGAGCGCATTTAAAGTGGCAGGTCAAAGAACGAATTTTTACGAGTCTCTTATTAAAGATGACTATTATGAGGAAAAAACAGCTTTTGAAAATAATCAGGCTACTGAATCAATGCTGGATGCTTTTTCGACGGACGAGTTAGAGGCTCTTGCATCCGAGTTAAAGATAGCTTATGAGAAGAATGCTTCTAGCCCGGCTACAATCGAGGAAAAGATTGCAGAGGATACCCAGGTTGATGAAGAAAAAAGAAAAGAGGAGTTGGCGCAGCAAAACGCCGCAAAAGTAGCTGATCCTGGTGAGGGTGAAAAAGCCGACGAAAGAGTTGACGCTACTGATTCGGAACAAGCGGAAGAGGCAAAGACAAAAGAAGAAAAAGAGGAAATCGTTGATCCTCGGGCTAAGGAAGTTGAAGAAGAAGTTGATGATTCTTCGAATGAAGAAGAATCTGTTATGGCATCTGAGTATGAGCATGATGACTTAGTTAAGGTTGCTTACGAAGTAGTGGAAGAGAAGCTTGCCGAAGAAGGATACTCGCTGCTTGACTATGTATATACTAAACTTCCCGATGAAAAGATTGCTAGTTTTGTTGCTGATAAGTCGGAAAAACTTGCTTATCTTTCTGGCAGAAATTCACTCCAGGTAGCCGATGATATTCTTATGAATTTAAGTGATATCGTTGCAGGATATGGTGAATAATAGATAGGGGGTGCAATTATATGCATCAATTGCTATCTAAGCAAGCTGCCATAAAAGCTTCAAATTTTGATGATTTAGTAAAAAATTTGAAGGAACTGCAGCAACAAGGTAAAAATTTTAAGGGACATACTGATCCCGAAGGGTTGGCCAGATATATTATGTATGATAAGGGCGGTTCTGGCTCTATCGTCCTTGATGGAGCTAATGCCTTGTTGAACAAAGTGACCGGCAAGAAAAGGGCTGGGGATATTATCAAAAGAAAACTTTCTAATACTCAGCGTAAATTAAGTAATGCAGATATTAAAGCCGGGAACAAAGTTCAACAGACATTAGCTAAAAACAAAGTTACAAAGGGAATGGGAAACGCGTTTACCTATAAACATAAGATTCCGCTTAAAACAAATCCGGATGGCGTTGCGGATGAAATTATACAAGTTTCTGTGCCCGCGTTAACTGCGCCAATTGAGAAAGTAAAAAAGGCAGTTTTACCGACGGCGGGTGCTATGTATCTTAACTCAAAAATTATGAACTCTGTTGAAAAAAAACGGCATAAGGGTGGTGATGATGTAGTGAAAGAAAGTGAATACAGACAAAATTTAAAAGAAAAAATTGCTGCCGTATTATTAGATAGTGCATCGGAGACTGCATCCATAACCCCGATTGTTGATAACGAAGCTGGCTTACTTTTAAGAGCTAGTAATGTGTTAAAAACGGCTGCTTATAAGCAAAAAGAAATGGAAAATGACATGATCAAATTAGCAAACGAAAACAAAAAGCTTATGGACGAACTTTGCATCATAAAGAAAGCCGATGAAGCTAAATCCGTTGCTGATATGATGTTAAATAAAGGTCTTATTAAAGTGGCTGACGTTCAATCAAAGATCAATGAAATGATCGAGATGGATGAAAATGCTTTTCGCATGTTTAAGCAGGCTATTGAAAATGTTCGCGCCGTAGAGAAAGTTGCGTCAGGCGTTGATGATTTGACTTTCCTGATGGAAAGTAATAATATTGAACATAGAAAGTCGTTAGCGGATTCGCTTGAAGATGCAGTAAGTGAAATCTAAAATTAATTAATAATAAAGTGAAGGAGGAATCCCCGTGATAAAATTCGAACAAAGATTTGATGAATATGCGTACAGAGTAGCAGATGAATATCTTGATGATTCTGTTGCAACGGTAGAGGAAGGTCAATGGGTAACATTTAACGAATTTGGCAAATTAGTTATTGCTGGCGCAGATGCTACCAAAGCCTTCATTGCAATTGGTTCCAAGAGAGCTGGAAGAAACTTAGTAGGAGGCGTTCCCGTAAAGAAAGTTGCTTTCTTACACGGTGTATTTAGATTAGAAGTTAGTAACTTCGATCCAGCTGGTACTTATAATACTACAATGACACCTTTAAAAATTGCTGATGGCGGTATTTTAACTCCTTGGGATAGCGTGGCTGATGCTGGTAAAAAGCCTATCGTTGCATATGCAAAGGGTCAACCGGTTAACGGTTACTTAAAAATCTTTTCAGCGTAATTAAAACAATATAAAGGATGGTGATAAAGATATGTTAGCTATTAAAACAGCAGCAGAAACGGCTAATGCGGATTTTAGCGTTGCAAGATTATTAGATATGCCTGGTGGTCTGGAGAAAATCGCTTTGGAGAAATTGCCTCCGTTTATTCGTGAGACAAGAGATTACGAGGCTTTCGGACGTCAGGTATTGATAGCACACAATGTAGTCAGCGAGGAATTACATCCTATCGATGGCGAAGATTATGTATATTATCCGAAAGATCAAAACTCACATGCGGCATTTTACGGTGCTGATATGCAGGTTCCTAGATACCAGGTTGAGGGTGATGGCGTAAACGTTGCTATCATGACAATTACATCTGATGATGTAACAATCGGCTTAAAGAGATTAATGACCCAGAAGTACAACTATCTCGAAAGAGTTAGAGAGCTTTCTGGTCAGGCTGTAGCAAAAGCCGAAGATACTAAGATTATCGATCTTATTGAAAGATTGTTAATTGGTGATGGTACCAAGAAGGCTCCTACACATGATGGTCAGATTGTTACTGCAGCAGATACAAGTTTGAGAAAGACTCATCTTGTAAATTTGAAGAAGACTCTTTCTCAGCATAATGTTCCTTTGGCTGCATTTGTAATGAATCCTACCAGATTGGATGATGTTCTTGACTGGGCAACTTCCGAAGTCGATCAGTTAACTCAAAGAGAGATCTTAGAGACTGGCGTTAAGTATTCTATTTGGGGTAGCGTAAAGTTAATTACTTCTCCTATTATCCCTATGGATATTGTTTACGCTTTTGCTGATCCAGAGTATGTAGGCCGTATGCCTATTCTGAAGGATCTTACTGTTAGATTAACTGAAACAGCAAATAAGCTTGAAAAAGGTTTATTTATGTTTGAGTTCCTCGGCATTTACCTTGCTTCTCAGAAGGCTGTTGGTAAGTTAATTCTTGATTTTGAGGATGGCGGAGACAAGATTCATTTTGCTTCCGGAGATAGCGTAATGGCTAGAGATGGTGCAAAAGCTGTTGGTTTTGGTTCCCTTGAAGGAAAATAATATATTCATTATAATAAGGGTAGGACTTCATAAGGGTCCTACCCTTATTATTTTTGTAAACTATTAAATTTAAAAAGGAGGATATGCAATGAAAGAGGTAACAATAACTGGGCTTTATAAAGGAAAGGATAACAGAGGTATTATTATCGGCGGAAAAAGATTTACACCTAAGAATGTAGCAACCACTAATGTTGAGGAAAGGGTATTTTTAAATCTCCAAAAGGCAGAAGAAAATGGATGGTTTAAAATTATAAAACATAATTATGCAGAGTTTTTGAAGGCAAATGGCAGAAGGGTTGTTGCGCAGAAAATTAAGATTGATTCTACTGTTCCGGAAGAAAAAGTTGTTCCCGAAGAAACTACCGTTGAAGAAACTATTCGAGAGGATGTTGTCCAAGAAGAAGTTGCTCCGGAAGAAGTAGTTGCAGAGGAAGACTCTCTCGAAGAAACCACCGCAGAAGAAGTTGCTCCGGAGGAAGCAGCTATCAACATAGACAAAGTGATCATATCGAGTGTGGAAGAATTTGATGCACTTAGTACCAGGGCTAAAAATACAGCAATTAAGAATGGAGAGGTAACCGAAGAAGTTATTAATCATATCATTGAAAATGAAATTGAATATAAGCCCGGTACTGTGGATTTGGCAAAAGAAATTCTTAAATAAGTGGGTGAGATAAGGCATGTTTCTAAAACTTGGTAATAGTTATACAATATCGTTGTTAGTTACGGATATTAACGGGGTTAGAATTACGAATGACTCACCTTATGTAATTATCAAGGATATCGGCAAAGGTACCTACTGGAACGGAATTAGCTGGAGTGGTTCTGAACTTGATATTTATTTAGAGCATACACTTGATGGAGTATATCAATATGTTTTTACTCCTGATATGGCTGGTGTTTTTGAAATTACTGCAAAGTCTGATACGTATCAATCTTCTAAAGTAGAAACTTTAGAAGTATACGAAGAGGATTTTGCAAGTTATCAATGGCTTACAGGTTGCGAATTCACTATTAAATATCCTGCTAATAATGCTGATATTATTCCGCAGGTTCAAATATGTAAGGATATAGATAAAACATATTGGTATAATGGTACCTGGAATATAACACCTGCTTATGAAAACATGACAGCATTGGATGGCGGGGTAGTAGTTTCACATTTTACTCCCGATGAAGATAGTAAATATTATATTACTATCTTAGATGGAGAAAATGAAACATTGATGATATTGTCTGCAACGGCTGCTTCCGATAACATTGCTCCTGTGGTTGTTACTGATAAATCTGTACAGTCCACAGATGGCACAGATTGCACTATTACAAATGATTCAAATATACCATTATCCGGTGTAAAAATATCTGCTTATGATCCATTAACAAAAGAATTAATATCTAAAACCGCTTCCGATGTAAAGGGTAAGTGGACACTGATTCTAAAGCCAGGGCAGTATTATTTTGTTTTTGAAAAAGACGGATATACTTCTATCGGTATGCAAAGGACGGTGAGTTAAATATGCCACTAATAATGCATAAAATATATCATATTTCCGGGAATTATACGCAAGAAGAAAAGCAAATATTACAAGAGTTAATTACTGATTTTAGAGTACGAATGGCTGATGATGATCCGGAGAAAAACATTATTAATAAAAAAATGGAGTATTACTCCGATGATCAGATTGTTCGATTTTTGAAATTAGCGATTAAAGATATTAACAGCGGATATCCGGCTACAAAATATACAATTTTCACTCTTACCCAACGTGGCGATGATGACTTAATCGTGGAAGGCGCTATCATCTTTTCTCTGATGTCCGAAGGTATTTTGCAATTAAGAAATCAAATGGATTATAACGATTCAGGATTGAGCATTGCGATGTTTAATAAATCCGGCATGTATCAAGGATGGGCAGGAATTCTACTTCAGCAATATATGATTGATAAAAAGGAATTCAAATCCGGCGTTATTCCCAGAAGTTCTAATTCGGGTTTTGTTAGCGTTGGCTCTGAATTCGGATATAGGTGGTTTTGATTATGATCAGTGTAAAGCAGATTAGGCTGTCATCACAATTTGGTGTAGATTTTGTTTATGGAAAAGTTATCTTAAATGATACTTATGAAGATATTTCGGATTACCAGATTGACCTTTATAAATCAAATCATTCCGAAGACGGATTTTCGTTGATTTACTTGGATATAAAAAAAATGTCTTTCCTGGATTATGGAGTGAATTTAAGAACACTATCGGTTAAATATTTTTATAAGGTAAAAATAACGCATAAGCCGTCAGGTGAAATATCTTGGTCGGATGTTTATGAGTTAGATAAAAATGAGCCAGATAACGAAGCTTTTTACCTAATTGAAGTTTATAAAATGCACCTAGACCGAGTAATTAATAATCACCGTATGATTTTATTAAACAGGAAGCATAGCGGACAAATTTGTTCGGTTTGTTATGATGACGTTAGGCAACGTTCACAATCAGCAAGTTGTAAATCCTGTTTTAACACAAAATATGTGGGCGGATATTACGAGCCTCAAATCATTCAAGTATCATATTTTAATACTCCTGGGCATATGGAAGATTTCAATCCTTATGATGTCGGAGAAAAGAAAACCCCGCTTACCATGTGGACAACGAATTACCCTTTAATCAAAATTGATGATATACTTGTGGATAATCAAAATAATCGATATGTCGTAACAAGTTGGCAGCCTAGTACAAAAAATTCTTATCTCATTAGGCAAACCGTTCAAATGATGATGGTACCAAAAAGTAGTATTGTGTATGATATACCGATTAATATAGATGCGTTGAAAGTGTAGGTGAAAATTAAATGGCATTTACAGATATTGAGAGAGAGATCGAAGCAAGGTATGTTCGGGGCGTCAGAAGAATATTTGAATTCGATGATGAATTTATGTATAATGTTAGTGACGAAATTAGTAGAGTAATTATTACTACTGATTTCCCAAACCCGGATACTCCGTTTAAAACACCACACATCGTAATAACGGGTATTGGTTACCAAAACGAGTCTCAATATGGATTCAGCAATAATTTTAATCAAAATTTTGCAGTAAACGGAATACGAAATTATGGAAGTGAGTATGTGGCTCAAATACCATATTCGGTTTCTTTAATCTGTTTAGGGCAATATGATGTGAGCCGAAATTTAGCAAATAGGCTTGCCTACTATGTTGACTTTGAGGCATACGAATATTTAAGCGATAACCTTATGCTAAATATTCGTAATATAACAAAAAGTCCAAGTTCTGTAAAAGAGCAATATCCAGAAAAGATATTTCAAACTCCGGTTACAGTGCAAGGCATTCTAAATTTAGCGGTAAATAAAACGCCGTTTAATTATTTAGAGAATAACAGGTCGCAGCCAATTAATAAATTGGGCAAAACTTTTACAAAGGTAAAAGTTTCTGTTGACAACAAATAAAATTCAGAATTAATTTTAAAGAGAGAGGTGGATAAATTATGGCATACAGAGAGCCTGGTGCATACCTGCAGTTAGTAACAAATCCTAAATATGCTACAGGATCCACACCGCTTTTAATCCCGGTTATCATGGGCAGTGGTGCGCAGGTATTAGAGAGAACTGATGTTATCACAAGAGCTTCTGCTGACGATGCGGATTATTTACCGATGGGTGCGGAGAAAATTCTGTCTGTCGGTACCACGGCAAAAAAGGCAACGTACTTTCAATCGGAAGGTGTAGAGAAAGTCAAAGATTTTAAACATACTACCGGTGAAAACTTCATTACTTGGGAGACTACAGCTGCTAATAAACCAGCGGCAGGAGAAAACTACTATATTACCTATACTTACAAGGTAACTGATGAGCAATATGAACCTCGGCTTGTATTTTTGGAGGAAGAAGTAGAACAATACTACGGGTCTGACTTTAGAACGCATGAAGAGGGTGCACCGATTAACAGATTGGCTGTTGCGGCTAAAATTGCAATACAGGCTGGCGCGCCAGCAGTTTATGTATTGCAAGTAGCCCCTGATGAGACTACTGGTAAGGTTACCTCGATTGAATATGCAGCATCCCTTCAAAAATATGTAGAGTTTATAAATGATGCATGGAGAATTGTACCGGTTGATGTAGGAGCTGAAATTAATAATGTGATCGATGCTCATATAGAACAGTGTTCTTCTTATGAAGAAAGAAAAGAGAGAACGGCTATCTATGGTGCTCCGCTTGAAACTGCTCCGACTGATTTTAACGAGGTTTACACCGGTGTCGGAGACTACGCTGCGAGCAAGGCAAATAAGAGAATTATTGTTCTGTATCCTGACGTTGCAACAAAAATGCTTGCCGATGGGAATTATCATGAGCTTGATGCTCCGTTTATTGCAGCTGCCTATGCAGGCAGAGAAGCTTTCTTACCGATTTACCGTTCTAAGACAAGAGACGGAATTACGGTATTTCATACGTTAAAAGGCGTAAACATGAGACGCAAACAGATGAATATGCTTGCAGAAAAAGGTGTTATGATTTTGACGCAGCCGGATGGACCTGGAACGCCAATTATCATTAGACATCAATTAACAACTGATATGAACAGCGTTCAGACAAAAGAGAGCTCGATTGTAATGATTGGCGATTATGCTTCTAAATATCTGAGAAAGGTATGTGAACAGTACATTGGTAAATATAATATTACAGGAGAGACAATCGCATTAATTCAATCTTCTTTAAGTGGCGGAATAAATCAATTAAAGAAAGATAAGGTTATTGTTGCCGGGATAGTTACCGCGATGAAACAGGATGAAGATAATCCTGATACATTGTTAGTTGATGTTCGAGTAAAACCTCCTTATCCTTGCAATTATATTAATCTTACGCTGTTCTTAGAATAATAATGTAAATAACTTGTTTAAAATTTAAAAGAGAGAGGTGACAGATAATGGCAGATATTGATCCAAAGGCAGGAAAAGACGGTGTTAACTCCGTATGGAATTATCATGATGATCATTTGACAAATTTAACAGATAAAAACTTCTTATCCGCTGCAAGATGCATTATTTATGCAAAACCCACGAATGTGGCAAATGGTAAAGATGCTGTGTTCTCGAAAATAGGTGTTATTCAAGGATATAACTGGTCGGAACAAAAACAGCTTGAAATGATTTTTGAGCTTGGTTCTGATGTTCCGTATCTTATTCCTGGGCGTACCACTGGACAAATTTCGCTTTCTAGAATATTAATTGCTGGTGCCGACTTAACGAACTTATTTTATTCCCCTACGGAGGATATTAAAGATGGCACTATTCAGACGAGCGGTTGGAAGAGGTCAATTAGAGACGTAACAACGCCTCTTGATTTGTTAGTTACTTATTATGATCAGGCAAGCACAGCTGTTTATACAAGATTATTTAGTACTTGCTGGATACAGGCAAGAAACGAGAGTCTTTCCTCTGGGCAGATTATTGTTGCTGAGAATGTAAACATCATGTATCAGACTGTGGCAGATTATACAACAACCGCAGGAACCAGTGAAACAGATCCAGTAGGAAACTAATTTAGCAGGTTAATAGAGAAGTAAGAATATTCTTACTTCTCTTTTTTATTTTATTTTTATGACAAACTCATATATAATGATATTAGAAGTTTATAAAAGGAGGAGTTAAAACAATGAACGAAAATAGTGACGAAAAAGACATTAAAGATTTTCAGGCGGAGGATGATTTAGATCTCTTTTTTAATGATTTTATTAAGAAAGGGCAGATTGAAAAAGAAGACGAAGTAGTGCCAGGATTTAAAATTAAAGTAAAGGTACTTAGTGCCGGGGAACTAATTACAGCAGAATCTGTTATGAGAGTAAATCCTGAAATTCCGCCGGATATTGTTCAAAAAGCAAGGTGTGCTAGTATTCTATCGCAGGCTACAATCTCTATTAATGGTAGCCTTATCATAAAAGATAAAATGACACGAAAAGAGATTGCGATGCGGCAAGCACATCTATATCAAAGGCTTCTTGATATGCCAGCATATGTCGTACAAAAGGCTTACGAATTATATCTTGAAGCTGTATTAGAACAAAATAAACTATATTCTAATCCGGAAGAACTTTCTAAGAAAATTGAAAATTTTTAGAGACACCACTGGGCAAGGTCGTTTCCACTGTGCTAATTGAAACAAATGGCGTAATAACGGAAGAGCGATTTCAAAAAATGACACCGGTACAGTGGCAATTTCAATATGCAGCTATCATGAAAAACAAAATAGAATACAGGAGTCGTGATTTTAAAGATTCCGTTATTTTGCAAAATCTTTTAGCTAAGGATATTGAAACTTTGGCGGTGGTGATGAATCCGAAAGAAGCAGAAAAGTTTATAAATTGGAAAGCCGAATACAGGAAGAAGACCACGGATTTGATATTTAATCCCGATCAAAATAAAAAACAAGAGATGCAGGGCAATGATGATATTAATAGTCTTAATATTCATGATGAAAAAGCAGTAGAAGCTTACATGAATAAATACTATAAGAGCGCGCCAGATGTTATTACAATTCCGGCACGTGTTATTAACCAGAATAGATATATATTACCAAAATTCAGCAGGAGTAAGATATTAAAAGAATCAAAGAAATGTTCTACTAAAAATGAACCTTTGCAAGAAAATAGAGCGGAAATTCCGGATATAAAAATTGTTCCAAAATCCAGGAAGAGAGGAAAAATAAATTTACCAGAAAGCGGTGGAAACAATGGAAATGGATAATTCATTATTAAATTCTTTGAACGAGATGGTTACACTTCAGAGACAGCAATTGCAAAAAATGAATGATTTAACGATGCAGCAAGCTGAACAGCTAAATATGCAAAAGCAGCAAAATTTAGCTGGTGGCAATTTCAATCGTAATATGCAATTCTCTGGCAGTATTCCATATCAAGCTTACGCTCCACAATATATGCCACCAATGCTTGATCCTGCTGGTAATATAAGACCACAAGCACAGCAATTTCAGTCGTACGCAAAAGGTCTTTCCGGAAAAGGCTCTAATTACGGTTTTATAGATACCTTTATGCCAAATGAAAATGTATCTTACGAAATGAACAGAGCAATGACGCAAGACTTTGCTGGTAGATCTGCAAATGCAGCAATTGCTGGCATGGGTACCGTAGCAAGCACTGCTGCAACGGCCGGTATGTATGGTCTTGGTCTCGTCCCTGGTCTTGTGGGCGGGGCGGTTGCCGGTCCGCTTGTAGGCGCATATTTTAATAACGCACTTGAACAGGCACAGGTACAATCTGCTTATTCAAAATATTTACAAAGAGAGTCTTATCGTTTTATTAATCCGACAGAATCTAATAATAGAAGAGGCTATGGTGGATTCTCTTTAAATGAGAGCCAGCAAATGGCGGATTTTTTAAGGACAGTCAATAATAGTTTCCATATTACGGATACAGATATGTCTAGGTTATTATCGAGTTATACGGAAAGTGGCATGTTGCGCGAGGTAAAGGATATGGAAACATTTAGAGATAAGATTAAGGAACTTACGAAGAGTGTAAAAGTGGGTGCGACTGTACTAAACGAAACCTATGAAAGCATATCTAGCTTGATGGCAGAAATGAAAAAAATGGGTATTAACTCAGGTAACTATACTGATATTATGAACTTGGGAAAAGTGGTTGGCACAAATCTTGGTATCTCGGGAAGCGAAGCAACAAGATTTGTTCTTGGCACGGCTGGCGGATTAACGCAAGGAACAGGGCTGAGTAATACGATGTATACAGGCAGAGTTGCTGACACACTTATCTTGGCAAATCATATGTATGAATCGCTTGAAAATCAGCCTGTGCTTGATGCTAAGGGATCCGCAGCACTTAACTTTATTAACAACAATGGCGGCGTTACCGGGGTATCTTCCATGATTAATCAAATGCAAGATGCAATGTTAGATAAATATAAGTATGTTGCTGCTGGATTTTATAATTACAATAGTAGCAATAATACTTGGGAGTTTGATCAGGATGAATTTAATCGAACAATGTCCGACGCAGCATCCGGAAAAGCTGATCTTAATAATTTACATGATAGAGGCATTGTTAAATTAAATAATGCCGGTAGCCTAGCATCATTGGATTGGCAAAACAACGCTCACCTTTATCTTGGTAATGAGCTGAATCAATTACAGATTTCCAGATTTACAAATGCCTTGGCCAGAGCAAACAGTATAGCAATGGGTGCAGACCCCAATAATTTAGATGTTGGTTTGTCAAACATGATGCCTAATTTGTCTGCGGACCAGAGAGCACTCTATGCAAGCTATTTGGGAGAAGCTAATGGCCAAGGAGAGAAAATTTTGTTGCAGCAGGATAATATAGCCGCATATCAAAATTTAATGGCAACTGCAAAGATGGGAACGCCTACGCTGTGGGGTGATATAAAATATGGATTTAAAAGTATCGGGGATGAACTTGGTGCATGGGGTGCTGATGTATCCAATGCATTTAGCAATTTGTATCAAAACATCAATGATTCTCTTTACGGTAAACAATTTACTGACTTAAATTTTTCAACGGATACAGCATGGACTGTTGATGGGATTCATAAAAAAAAGAACGAATTTTATGATGCTATTATAGGAACGCAGGATGCCTTAAAAACGTTAAAAGGCGCTGGATACGATATTAGTGATAGTACCATTAATATGTTTGATGTGCCAGATTCCATGAGTAAAACGTATTCCTACATGAGAAAAGTTTTTGAAAATGGAGAAGAAGTATACGGGAAAAAAGATTACGATATGATAAAAGATATTGCCGGCGATAACGGATTATCAGAGACGATCGTAGGTGCTCTGTTAAAATTTAGTGACCGGCCGGAAGCTAAAAAACTCTTTGGTGCAAATGAGGATATTATTGAACAAATAGCAAAATCTAACCCAAGTGTTTATGATCCTAATGCATCGATTGAAGATAAATTAAAAATGGCTTCGGATGCAATTGAAAAATTAGTTGGATTGTATGGGGGTAACGAAGATCTTGCTATGAAAGCCTTTTTTGGAGGCCAGCAGAATGTCGACGATCAGCTAAGGGCAAAGGGATATGATATAGATAAACTTAGAAAGTATGGCAATCAGGATGTGCTAGGTGGAGTAAATTCAAATGACATTGTTATCAATAATACAAATTACCATGAGTATCAGAATAACGTAAGGGGCGGTTATAATCCAGAAGATCATGGTGTTGATTGGAAGGTCGAAGGTAACCCTCTGGCAGATGGTGCTTTGTGGTACGAAGATGATTACGATTACACCGAAGGATCAAAGCTTAATGGGAAATATTATGATATGATCCATTCAACGGCCGAACAAATTGGCATTTCTCCTAATTTACTGGCATCCATGATACGCACAGAGAGCGGAGGGGATCCGAGTGCGCTCGGGAGATTCGGAGATTCAGGTTTAACGCAGGTTATGCCCTATATGGGTTGGCGCAAGGAATACTTTGGTCGTACAATTGATGTTGGTAATGGAGAGACCTATGTTATTGGTAGCGATGTAGCTGGAATGGCAGCCAACGAGGATCCTAATGCAAAATGGAGTGAAGCTCTTAGACAAGAACTCAAGAATCCGTATGTTGCAGCTTATATTGGAGCAGATTTAATGAAAAAGGCTCTTAATAATTCTACGACAGACGATACAGAAAATCCATTTTTAGCTTATGCATTTTATAATGGTGGCAGCGGGTATACTGATTTTTTACGTGAAGCATCTGGACTAAAAGGTTGGGATTATAATAAACTAACTGCTGATGATATAAAAACTTTATCGTATGAATTTGCCGGCAAAATAAATGGTCATGGCTTATCTGTAAAAAATATCCTAGAAAAAGGTGATAACAATACAAGATTCCGCGACGACTACTTACTTGGCTTAATTGATCCGACTAGCATAATTAAAAAAGACGTTGAAAATCAAGCTAAAATAGAGAATGACAAAGTATACCGGGATGCATTTAATAATGCGATAAAATCTCAGGATAGCATTGATAAGGCATTTGACATTATGGGAGAGGGATCCTTAGGATCATCTGTGCTTGATTTTTCTGATGTTAAAGATATTTTTAATCAGTATGGTACTGCTAGAAGAAAAATGTCAAACGTTTTAGCGGCGCCCAGGACAGGGGCTGGAAATGGTATTATTGGCAATTCTATCATTTCAAAGATGAATGATTACGAAAAAGAAGTTTTAAAAAATAACAGTCTTAACGAAATATATTTGACAAAGGATATGGAGGACAAAATTATCCTTCAATTTTTACAAGCTAATGGCTCGGATATCGGAGGTGTAGATGAATTAAATGCAGCGTCTAGAACTAAAGGGCTTGTTTATGCAGAAGACTGGTATAACAAACAATACGAAGATATTCAGAATTTTATATTAGGTAAAAAAAGTAATTGGAAGAATTTAAATATCGGAGATAAAATGCAAATTTCGCAAGAAATGTTATTGCTGGATTCTTCTAATTTGGGCGAACATTCCGGTGGAAAACTTAGCTTGGAAAGTTTTCAGAATTTAGTGGGCGAAGATTTCTTGCTGGCCTTTAGTCCAGAAGAACGTGAAACGATGAGTAAAATTAACAAAAAAGGTGTTTATTCCGAAGATAACAAAGCAGCGAAAGATACGGAATTATATAAAAATACTTTAAAATGGTTATCAGGTGGATCGAGTGTAGATACTGCTGGGTTTTTAGCAAAGACCGACTTAGTAGGATTTCTTAACATGACACCGAAAGAACTTAGTGCTGGGACAGAAGCGATAACTAAGGATGTTTCGAAGGAAATCGTTGAAAGCGAAAGCAATATTAATAGTTGGATTCGGACGCTGGAAGACATGAAGGGAGAAATTTTACCTGGACTTTCAGCAGGCGATACTGAAAAAATGTTAGCTGCCTTGCAAGATTCCGACGCTTCTAAATTACGCGGGTTAAGGGGAAAAGCAGCTAACTCCGCAGGCGGAGAGGGCATGGCTGCGGAGTTAGATAAACTTGTTCAAGATGTAGTTGCGAAAAATGCTGGATATAGTTCAATAAATCAAGCGGAGTCCGCAAACAAAGCTGTGCAAGAAGCAATATTAATGGGTGGGGATCTTGCCAAGGTTACAGATGCTCTTTCGACATTATATGGCTATAACCGATTTGAAGACAGAAAGTTTAAAGGAAAAGTGGGTTATGATGATATTTCTGATTCTGATAAAATGCAGAACATGACAAGCGGAGAAGTTCTTAAAAATGTAGAGAGAGTAACCGAAAACATAATTTCTGATTTAGCTGAAAAAATAAAAGCTAATCCAGAGAAGTTTGCACAGATCTGGAGTCAATTTTATGATCCTGAACTTACCAATGCTTATATCGGTAAATCAAATTTGTTCACGGTGGCAGAAGATGGATCATTCCAATTCAAGGGTAAAGGTGGTACAGTTGATTACCAGGCAGTGGCAGAACAGTTAATTGCTGTTATTACAGCAGAACAAGGTTTTTCTGATGAAGATAAAGCTGCTCAAAAGAACGCATCTAATGGAATTGAAGATGCAAGTAAAAAATTATCAGATTCCGCAGACACTTTGTTAACCGCAACAGATAAGTTCTATGACGCAGTTACCCGGGTTGATACAAAAGCAGATAATTTAGAATTGCAGATACAGCAGATGAATAATAATCCGCTCTCAAGAATTATCACCGGGTTCCGCATTGGTGGTAATCCATGAAATTTCATTCACATTAATAGGAGCAGTTAAATAAATATTACTGACCCGTGTATTGTTTATTCCATAAAATTGGTTTAAAATAAAGCTAGATGATAGGCATCTAGCTTTATTTTAAAGAAAGAGGTGTCTTTATGAATGAGACTTCTAAAATGTACGAAAATCAAATAAAAAACTTGTTGGATTCTATTGATAAGTATTCGGCCGAAATAGATAAAATCTCAGCCGAAATTCGGGATAAGAGTGATTTATATAATGCTGGTAATTTTGTTCATTATAAAGAATTTATGTCGCGTCAAAACAAAATAAAGATATTAAACAAAAAGATCAAAGAGTGTGTTTCAACAATTTCGTATCTTGCTGACAAAGTGGAATATGATGAATCTGACTTCGCCAACGACGCAAACATGGTAAAACTCCGTGCAGAGATAACAAGCATTACCATACCCAATTCAGTTCCCGTTAATACTAAAATTTCGTGGAATACCACGATTAGAAATGTTGGTTTTGATACTTGGGATAAGACAAATGCTCGTCTCGAGGTTCAGGTGATTAAGGAAGATTCTCTTTATGATCAAAAATATCAATTTTTATTGGGTGCAAGTGAACAGATATCATTGGGAAATACAAAAACATTCTCCGTCGCCGTCCCAGCTTTAGCTGACAGCGGCGTATACGATGTTAAAGTGTATATGGCGAATGATACTTATAACTTTGAAAGAGTTTATAAGTATGTTCTGTATGTTACAGAGTAAATAAGGAGGCACAATATGGAGAGATTAGATCTTATTCCGGATGATATGGTTGTTAGTCAAGTGGATCTTACGCAGAGAGAAAATATTTTGATCACGGATAAAGAACAGCCCAGGCCAAATGGATATAATAATGAGCAATACGTTAAATGGCTTAATTTCCAATATATTGAGGCTTGTCATGAAGTTATTCCATATAACTATGTTATTACCGCTGATGGTACCATTTTTTATTCGAAGATGGATTTTATTAGCACCAGGATAGATAAATTTGTTGGTCACGAAAATGATATATTGATTTTTATAGAAGGCAATTTGAAGAGACTTGCAAGTGCGCAAGAAGAAATGTTAGCAAAATTATGTGCATTAGAATGTATAAAATATTTCTTAGACGCAAGCAGTATTTTTTATTTCCCTTATGACGTCTTACAGGATAGTTCTATTGCAGAATATAAAAATAATTTAAGACAATCCTTGATCCGTTTGCTTGAGCAAAAAAACACGATTGAAATTGTTAAAAACTCATTTGCAAGGGAGAGAAATGAGACAGGTATAACGGTTAGTAAAGCACAATTCGTTACTCCCTCCACCCTATTAACACTAAAAGAGTTATCTGAATTAACAGGAATACCACAAAATATTTTGTTACAACAAAATCAATACTTAGCATAAGGAGGTAATCAAGTTGTCAAAAACTACTTTTTTGCCAGGGGAAACAATTACAATAAGCTACACGACAAAAGGATATAGTGTAAAAGTAGCAAAATCAAAATCAAAGAAGGCAGACGCGAAAACAAAGTATTATTCTAATTTAAACTTATTATTAGATGATACTAATTTATCGGTAAAAACAGTGGCTAAAGGGTCAAGCAAAGAATTAATGAATTTAAGTACAACCAAAAAGAAAAAGAAGAATAAAGCGGAGTCTTCAAAATATTACGATTCTGTTCGTCCATACGACGAACACGTGTTATTTCGTTCGGAACTACCTGGATACCAAAATGCATATTTCGAATTTGTTAACTTAAAAACCAAGAAAACAAAAGTAGTTGGTTTTATGGTTTCTCCGAGTAGCGTTAGTCACTCTTTTGGCAATACAAAACAGGCCAATAAAACTATGGGCGGCTGGTATATTATGCGATCCGGCAGGAATATGCAGACAATCAATCTTACTGGGTATATGCTGGATACAAAGTATTGTCAGGAACGTCATGACTTTGTTGAGAAGTATTACAAAACATATATTGAAGACAAGAAGAACGCAAACAATGAGTATGTTAATGATTGGAGTGTTAACCTGATTATTGAGGGTAAGAAATATATTGGTTTCGTAGATTCTATGAATATTCAAAAGTCCTCCATTCAACCATTTCTATATCAATATAGTATTACCTATGTTTCTTTGAATGACATTTTAATTTATCAATCTTCGCAGGCTATCGAAAACAGAATAAAGATGTCAACTCCGTCTTACACTGGGTACGATACTTCTGGGGCAGAGATTAGTACAACTATTTGCGGCGGCGTAAGTGCGTTATTAGGGGTATTATAAGGGGTGAAATGAATTGACAGGAACAATTTATGATAAAGCAATTTCTAGCACAACCGAATATGCGATTTTCTTTGACAATGTGCGCGTGGACCAGTTTGTTACAAACTGGTCCGCACAAAGCGCCGTAGACGGACTAATAGGATCCGCAAGTTTAGAGATGATATATTTACCGTATTTATATCGTAAACATGGAAAAGTTTCTAACATTAAAGTTGGTGATGTTAAGATAGAAGATTCGTCAGAAGTAGGAGATGGAATTGATGACATGACTAATCTCCGTATTTTTGTAAAGAATCAGTTTAGTGGTAAATATTGCTGCGTTTTTGATGGAAATATTAGGTCAAAATCTTTATCCCGGACAGGAGATGGTCTGCGGATTACCTTTTCTGCAAGTGATTATATTACTTGGTTTAATAAGACTATTGTTCCATTAGCAATTCCAGAAGAGGATAAATTAACGTTTCCTGACCGTCTGCGGTGGAAAGCACAGGGAATTAATATTGATAAACTTCCTCTTGTTAATCAGTGGAGAGAACTTCATTTCAGGGGTAAAAACATTGAACAGGTGTGGAAAGAGATCACGGATCGTACGATGGAAGCCAATATGCTATATTCGCAATCCGAGGTAGCAGTATTTGACAACCCTCTTGGCAGAGTTGTCCACATGGCTGACATTGATCCAAAGTATACCAAAGAACAAAGTCCGTTGGATTTTATTGTTACTGCTGAAGCTACCTGTATGAACTCTATTTATGTAATGATGAATGATCTTATTAAATCTGTTTTGCTTGAGTTCTTTCAGGACAGAGATGGACTGATTCGAATTAAAGCTCCATTTTGGTCGGAGCCAGTATTGAAAAATCATGTAATAGATCCTTCCTTTATTATAAACTTTTCGGAATCTATCAACTGGGATGCTGAATATTCCAGGATTATTGCAAATGGCGGATTGGAATGGTACGAAGATAATTATGATATTAAGACAAAGTCGTATATTACTCCTACTGCGGTATACCGTACAGATGGTACTTATTCTACTTCTGCTACGGGTTCGGCCGGTGGAGGCGTTGGTAACTCTACTCCGGCCGATGTTAATGGCTCGGTGACAGGGACTTACTTAGATAATCTTTATATAACTTCCGGATACGGTATGCGCCATTTAAGGGGTGTATTAGATGACCATCATGGCGTTGATTTTGGTATGAAAACTGGTGACCATGTATACCATGTTGGCAGCAATGGCGTGGTTGTCGCTACTAATGATCACGGAAGCAGCGGAATGGGAAAACACGTTGTCATTGAAATTACGAGTGGCTCGTTTAAAGGATGCACAATATATTATGCTCACTTCTCTGCTTTTGCCGTAAAACCAGGAGACAGCGTGAGCAACATGTCGCTTATAGGATATGCAGGGAATACTGGTAACTCAACAGGGCCACATTTACACATAGGGGTTAAAGGCACAAATAACAAATGGATGAATCCCTTTATATATCTAAGTGCAACGGAAAATCCCGCGCAGAAAGGGAATTATAATTTATCTATTGGTGACGACGCTCTACTCTTACCTACTGATTATGAGAAAAAATACGGTCCATCAATTTATAATATAAATCAGCCAATGATTAAATTCTCTACTTCTGGCGCAACTATTACTAACCGCCAGCCCGCATTTGACGTTTTAGTTTCTTATTCGAAGTTTATGCTGGAATATCTAAATTCGGCTGTTAATATCGCAACGTTGCAGATAGTGGCAATGCCATGGTTACGTATCGGATTTAATGTATGGGTAGATCCAATTGGTGTTGACCGAGTTTATTATATCTCATCAATGTCTTACCAGGGCAATCCTAATGGAGTATATATGAGTTTAGGTTTAACTATGGGCCGCACGTTGTATAGTTTCTTAAATGATAAGGATCCGATATCTTCGTTAAACCCAGGTAAACCATCAAACATTTTTATAAATCAGATGCAAAATGGATATCGTGTATCTGACGGAGACTTTGGTGAAATTGTAGGTAAGAAATCTGCTGATTACTCTAAGATAAAAAATATTATGTTTAAGTTTCATATGAATGTTGACACTTACGGAGCAGATTACATTGATGCTGCACACTCTAAATATTATAAAAATTTATATGGCAATGATTTTAAAATTAAAAAAGCTACTGCCTCAAACACTGAGAAAGATGATTTCAGATATCACAGTGTTGATCCAAGTAAATGGACCAGAACTTTACAGAGAGGATGCAAGGGTGAGGATGTTAGACAGTTACAGTCATTGCTTATTAGTTTAGGGTACGATGTCGGAGAGCATGGCGCAGATAGTCACTTTGGTCCTGATACGATGAAAGCCGTAATCCAATTTCAGAAGAGTAAGAAAGGACTTACGCCAGATGGTAAAGTTGGCCCTAAAACAAGAGCAGCTCTTTCGGGCAAAGTTGTATCAAGTACATCAAGTTTAAGTGAATGCACTTGTATTTTACGCAGAGGTAGCAAGGGTAAATATGTTATTGAATTACAAAAAATTTTATCTTTAGGTAATTATTACAAAGGGGAAATTGATGGTAAGTTTGGGCCGGCAACAGAATCTGCGGTAATAGATTTTCAACGTGCGTATAGCATACGGCCAGATGGCATTGTTGGATTTGAGACAAAAAAACAACTATTGTCAAGATAAAAGAGAGGTGTACGCTCATGGCATTTATGTCAGATATTGAAGTTGGCAGAGGATTTAGTATTAATCTATATAGAGGAAATAAAAATCAAAATCCTAGTGATGTAGAAAAATTACAGACAATGCTTAATGCAATAGGTTTTAACTGCGGTCCATCTGACGGAAGATTTGGTTCGAGAACAGAGGCATCGGTGAATGGTTTTCAAGCATCTCAAGGCCTTCCGATTACCGGCAGGGTGAATGCATCTTTGTGGTATAAAATAAAAGACATATATGACAATGGGCCAAAAACTTCGTCGTCTAAGTCAAAGTCAAAAGCCTCCACAAAATCGTCATCATATGCATCTGCTGGTAAAAATAATTACAGTACATTTACATTTTCTAATGATCCAGGTACTAAGATAAAAACCGGTGCGACATTAACATTTCCCAATGAATATACCCTGAAAGAAATTCAATCGTCTTTAGATAATGCTTATAAAAATGCTCCTGACCTTATAAAAAAAAGAGCAGAAGGGATTCGAGAGATTGTTGATAGATCGATAGAGGAAATGAAAAAAATGTATATTACCGAACAATTATTAGTATCATCGTCTAGCAGTAAAAACTCGAAGACGAAGGTTACTAAACCTGCTAAGAAGACAGCAGACAATAAAGGCAAAATAAAAAAACCAAATATGGATCGTTGGCCAAGAAATATTCGGTATGGTGATAGAGGTGGCTTCGTAGCAGAGTTACAAAGGCTTCTTATGGACTTAGGGTATAACCTTGGCAAGTGGGGCGCAGACGGACACTTTGGTCCTGTTACAAGATTGGCGGTAATTAGTTTTCAAAAGGATCAAAAAATAAAGCAAGATGGTATCGTTGGTCCGGAAACTAGATCCAAACTAGAAAAAGTATAAATTTATTAAAAGAAGGTGCTAAGTTATATGGCTGCAGTATTTAATCCTTTTTCAGGACTGAACAATGCAAGGCAGTATGCCAATGCGGGTTTTAAGAATGCTCCTGTTATACTACCTTGCATTGTTACAAGGGTATACAATAATCTCCGAGTAGATATCTATATCCCATACACTTCTACACTAATGGAATCCCTACCGTTAGTGTTTGACAGCTTTAGTGAAGAACAAGGCAGTATTATTACGCCAGAAGAAAATTCACTTGCATTATTTATAGGAACTTCTGACGGAAGAAGACTTGTTTATGGGGGATTATCTTTATCTGAAAATTATACCGTAAGAAATATTCTCCCAGGGGAATTAGAACAGTATGTAAAAAACGCTAGCTATAAACAGGACTTGGCAGGGAATCATGTTTTTTTGTCAAAGTTATGTTCAACTGAAATTTTTGGAGAAGATGGCGTTAAACAATCTTATATAAACGGATATTATTGTGACAATGGCCAGGTTGAGGAATTTTCTGATTTTGTTCAAATAAATAACGAAAAACGGAGACCCATTTATATTAAAAAGTTTTATAATGTTAATGATGTTAATATCCCTGCTAACGAAGAACTAATTTTACAAAAAAATCAAGAAATGCAAGATAAAATATGTGAGTACTTAGTTAGCATTCAGAACTTAAGAGAAAATTACTCGGATGATGCGATGGTCGAATTGAGAGAAAAAATTCATAAAAATTATCGTAAACTAAGAAAACTATACATGAAGATAGAAGAGGGATGCGCTGCGAATAAAAAAATTAGGGATCGGATTGATATTTCAAAATTATCAGAAAAAGACCTCGCACACTCCGCAGGCGGCTCACTCATTATTTACAGAATTCAAGTATTTGATTCCGATGAAAATTTAAACTTTTCTTTTTCCATTTCGGAAAATGGTCAGACAGAAATATGGGAGAAAAAAGAAGAAATTGTAATAAATCATGGTTTAAATGACAATCCAACGATAACCTTGCTACAAGCTGATTCTAATGAGGCTAATTTAAGGCTTATAAATTGCGAGGTAGTATATTTGACCAAGAATTCAGTTAGACTGTCTCTAAATCGAAAATACGGTGTCGTCGAAACCGTTGATAATCAAGGCGCTGGACGCTTTGAGATAAAAATGAAGAATAGGTCCAAATTACTCTTGAAACTTGGTTATTCTGCTGAAAAAATGGAAGAAATGATAAAACAGTTTACCCAGAAACAGTAGAAGTATAAAAATTTTTGCTGTATAATGAGAAGCAGAAAGATAATTGTAAAGCGAGGTGTATAAGATGCTTTTTGCGGAAGAGGTTCTACAAAAATATGCTGCTAAAAAAAATAATGATATTGAAGACTTGGAAAGTGGAATGACGCCACAGGCAAAACATGAGCGTGAACTGATTCGTAGATACCAGCAAACTGATGATTTTATGGCACTAAGAGAATTACAATCCGCTTACCGCGGAATTATTAATTCTTCCATATCACAATCCGGAATTGCTTCTGTCATGGATCGTGATACAGCTTTGCAGGAAGCAAACAAAGCGTTCCGTGAACTCGTCAAAAAAAATTATGATCTTACCAAGAAAATTCAGCCGAATACTTATATTATCGGAGCGCTGCCAAAAGCACTATCGAAATTAAAATATAGTAACAGAGATTTTGCGGTTAGGAAATCTGATGAACTTACCAGATTAAATGAGACTGTGACTACGGCAAAAAATTTTCTTAAACAGGAGTTGGGTAGAGATCCATCTTCGCCAGAAATATATCATTATATTAAAGATAATTTTAGGACTGCACGGAACATAACAGAAGATAAGATCAAAAGAATTGATGCACTCGATAGAAGTGAACTGTCTGGAAATGTACAAATTGGACAGAGTGATGGCAGCAACGGAGCAGACTACATTACACTATCTGACATTTCCAATGTTGATAACCGGACACCGGAAGAGATGTATGAATCTCAGTTAAATGATCAGAGAATAGAATCTATTATCAATAAACTTCCGAGAACAGAGAGAAGATTTATCCGTAATTTCTATGGTATTGGGGAATTTAAAAATAACAAAGCCAGCAGTCTATACCAGGCGTCAACTAATAATGGAATGACGTATTACGAAGCAAAAAAAGTTGTTGATAAATTTAAGCAAATGTTGAAAGATGCTGGAATTATGTAGTGAAAGGTGATTACGACGTGAACAAGATTAAAAATATTATTGCTAAGGGAAACACATATATCGATAAGTGCATTGTTCACGCAGTGGCGATGCATCATTTGTTTGATATTAATAATATGTACGGCGTATCAGAGTTTTTGGATTTAGCATCTTCCGCTACATTATCTGCATTATTAGAAGTAACTAAGGATATGGAGACTGCCTTATCCTTATCTTCTGACGTAGGTTTGAATGTTTTTCTCTGTAAGATGCTGCAGGAAAAGAAAAATCCAAAATACATTATAGGTGAAGAGGCATATAACAAAGTGCACTCTATTATATATGAGGGTAATGATAAGTTACGGAGAGAAGAATTGGATTTAACTAATCAGTATGGGAAAAACTTTAACAGCGGCAACAGCGAGATAGACGAAATAAATTTATATAAGACTGGGAAAACTATTCAGTCACACTTTACTACGATTATTTCGGATATTACAAAGACAAAAACGGAATTTTCGCAAGTTACAAAATCTGCGGAAATTACCTTCATCGATAAATATGAATTTGTTTTGCAAGGGATGATGGATCGCTCTAATCAGTTAAAAGATATATTGAAACAAATTAATTTTTTAAAGGATGTCATGCATGTAGCATTTTTTATATGGGATCGTTACTGCGAGAGCAATGTTACGATGTTGAACGGATTATTACATAATAGTCAGAAAGACATTTTAAATGAGTTAACTCGTTTTATTAAGGAAGAGGGGTGATTTCCTTGACGATAGCACCACAAATTGTTCATGTATGCAATCATATCATAGAAACTTATCAGAAAAAACTTGGAATGCTTACGATGACCCATGGTACTTCACTGGGTGATGACGAAGTTTCTATGGGTATTATGATAGAAAAAGTTTATAATATTTATAGTGTAATAAATGAAAATAATCTCGATTATCGATTTTATCGTCAGGGTACAGATTATAATATCGTAAATAAAAATCTCATTAAATGGATTAGCGATAATCACCCTGGTGCCGGAGAAACTTATTACTTGGAATGTTACTATACTATTCCTGATATCCAGGAATACGAATCTGAAGATTGCCCACGTTGTTTAAACAATGGGTGGTATGTAGACTTAATGCCACAATCAGAAATGTATATAAGCGAACTATCCGGGATGAATAAGATCGTTCAGGATTTTATTAAAATGATATTTACCTACCAGTCAGAAGAGAATTTGTACGGAACAAAGATCGTTGATTATGCTGGTCAGGTTATTACAAATCTTAATCAAACATGTTCTGAGATAACTTCAATTCTTTATTCTGCTGCTGACCGATACAAAGAATTACAAATGGCTTCCATGCTGGATGGTAATCAACTGGCAGATGACGAAATATTAGATCATATTTCAATTGATTCGATTGAGTATGATGAAGACTCCGGAGGTATATATGTAGATCTCGTTCTTTTTAGCAGAAGTGGCGTACAAAGTGAAGTAGGGATTGGAATATAAATAAAATTAGGAAGGTGATTTTATGGTTGTAAATGTAACGAATATTGAGGGGCTAGTTCGCGGATTCGTAATAAGCAGACTCCAAGCAAAATATCCCAATCTTGATCTTACGGAAAATTCAGCCTATGATGACATGTTTATTAAACCAATGGTAGAGCTGTTGCTACCTATATTCCAAAAACTTAATTCATATGAGATGATGCAGAATTTGGATAATGCCGAATTTATGACGGAAGATGAGCTTGATGAAATTGGTGAGGGTAATTATTCTATTAAAAGAGAACAGGGTTCCAAAGCTACTGCCATTCTTACGCTTTCTTTTGCCAATGTCATAGAAGGCGAAACGATTGTCATCCCTATGGGAATTATTTTTCAGACAAGCGACGGTCTACAGTTTCAAACAGCGCAACGATTTTCGTTTAATTATGAAGAAATGCTGCCATATTATAACCAATCTACAGCAAATTATGATTTACCGGTGACCGTAGAAGCAATTAGTATTGGTACGGAATACAATGTTGATCCTAATACGATTACTACTTGTACTGTATTATTTAATACGAATCTTGTTAGTATTACAAATATGACAGCTGCTGAAAACGGTAAGGATAAGGCCACGAATACGGCGTATGCAGCGCGTATCAAGGATTACTATATTTCAAGACAACTTGGGACGGATCCGGGTTACAAAGCATTTATCAAAGAAAATTTTGAAGAGGTTGAAGATGTATATGTTTCAGGCTACAAAGATGAATTTATGGCAAGAGACATAATGCAAGTATATAGTACAGAGCAAGGCACTTATGTAGATAAACACGTAGGCGGCATGGTAGACCTTTATATTAAGGGGTGTAATTATATAACCGAAAAGACGGAAATAACTTTGAAAACGAATTTCTTTGTTCTTACACAAGGTTATAGTTCGATTGTCGCTGAGAGCGTTGCGGTATTAAACAACACAGACGCCACAAAAACACCGGTTATCCTCTCAAAAACACAGTACGCTTTAAATGGCAGCGAGAAAATGGCGGTTGTCTTAGATAATACGAACGAACAAAGTTTTTCGGTTGACTCTGACAGCCAAATATATATTGTATATGACTATATTGATACTACTGGCAAAACAGTGAATCAGACAGATCGTTTCACAGTAGGCGATACTACAGCGCAACTAAGTATACCATTAAAAGAAGTTTTATCTTTAGAATACTTGGGTAAGGCTATTGAGGATCCTGCATCTCATTACGAAATTATTAAGAGTGGAGAAGTGGGTACTAGCCAGGAAGAATGCTTAATTCGGTTAATCGCTTTTAATAATTATCCGAATGGAAATACGATTACAGTTACTTACGTTGTCAATTTTACATTAAATAGCATTGGTGCTGTTTTTGATAAGGAGGAATACCGTTTGGTAACTTCTGACATTTTGGCAAGAGAAGCGCAGTCGGTCCCGGTAAATATTGCATTCCGGATAAAACCAAAGGTAGAATGTTCTCTGGATAAAATTAAGTTGTCGAAGATACAGGCTTCTGTAAACAATTTCTTTCAATCAAAATTACTTGGTAGCAGCATTGAAGAATCGGATATTGTAACTTGGCTAGTTACAGATGACGATGTAAAAGATTACATTGAGTACATTGCATTACCCTTTGACAGCTTTTATATTGCTGCTGATAGTAGTGACCCTTTGGAATCTAGGCATACTGAAACGCAGTTTTCAATTCCAAAAATTGCTTATCCTGTATTAAATAAATTTGCTGTTACAGAAATATAAAATAAGGCGGTGAAAGACTATGGCTATCAGTGATCTAAATAATTTTTACAAGGAATTTTCTTATGGATCAGATAAGTTTGAGACCCAAATGCAAATTTATACTGAACTATTTGATTTGCTGTATGACATGATTGATCAGACCGCCGATAATCTAGTAATTCCTAACATTGGCATATATAGCTATATGCCAATTCAGCTCATTCAGGTGGGAGACGCAATCTACGATGTGGGCGAGATTCTGATTGATGCTAAAATTGTAAGTGGATATAATTTATCCGGATTGACTCTTGGTGAGCGCATCGCATACTGGAATGATACTATGCCGATAAATGACAAAGTTGCAATTTTAGACACGAAGAAAAAATATATCTATTTTTCAACGACAAGAGACGGAAATTTAGATCAAAGAAATTATCCCGTAATCGATTTTAACTTGCAAACGATAAAAGGGAGAAACTTGATAAAAAATGTAGATTATGCATTTCACGATAACAAGGTGTATCTTCTTAGAAATATTTCCGAGTACTATAAGGATGATGGAAAATTGATAGCAACGAATATTGCTATTGATTATAACGCAGTAGAAAATCTCATCGGAAAAAAAGTGTATACACCTTATAAAGAAGTACTGACGAAGAATGAATATCGCGATATCGTGCAAACTCTTTTGTATGTAGGGCTAGGTGGACCCACATTGAGAAATTTAAATATCACTCTGAATACATTGGTAGGTGCAGGACAATTCAAAATTGTGGATCGTCGTTCGGCTTCAGGATATTATAAATCTTTCTGGGATGAAAAAATAAGGGGTGATAAAGCATTAAATCGATTCGATTTTCTTATTATGTCTCCGCCAGATGTCATTACAAATACAAACACAATAAGCATTATTACGAATTATTTAAAACTTATCAAGTTATCCTATACAGATTTCTATTTATCACCATATATTGAGCTAACAGAACGTTATCATCTAGATAAACTTTTTGAAGAGGTTATACATCAGCTGATTGTTGCAAAGAAAGATATCTTAAAGGCTTCGGATAAGCAGAGTTTTTTTGGAAAAGCATTATTTACGGATCATATTTCTTATGCTGAAAATATGTCATTTGCCCAATTGAAAAACTTTTATGATCTTGTTACGGTAGCGGGAAATACAGAATACCAATTGAATATTGTTAAAAAAGATATTATAAAAGCTTTAGAAAAACAGAGTTTCTTTGGAAAAACATCATTCACCGATCATATTTCTTATGCTGAAAATATGTTATTTGCCCAATTAACAAGATTCTCTGATTCAATCATTGCATTATCAACAAAAAAATTTTTTATTAAACATAATGTATTGAGTACTGACGGAAACTTTGATAGAATAAAGGCAAACGAAATAAATAAATATATTTTGGATTCAAGTACTGTTGATAAAAAACAAAATATAGGTAGTCTTATTTTTTATGATATTGGCGTATCATATGATGATGAAGCAAATGATATTTGGTATGACATGAATGAGAATATTGAAATTACCGACGAATCTTATTATGATACCGTAGCAATAAAATTAATTCCAAAATCAGAGTTATAAAAAATATAAGAGGAGGTTTTAAAATGATTAATACTAAGTTTGATGGTAAATTAAACGGAAAAAAGTTTAAAGATAGTTTCAGAGGAAAAGGAACCGTAGAAATCAAGGTACTGCGCAAATCCGATAATAGCGTAGCGGAAGAATTTACGGATCATAATCTGATTGTTAAAGTCGGCCGCTCGGAAATGGTGAAGCTATTGGCAAAAAAAAGTACGAAGGGCGTTACGAAAATGGCAATCGGCAAAGGTGGTGCTGATTTAGTAAATTCACCTTTTACGCCAATCGCTCCTGTTGATAGCGACACTGCTCTCCATGCTAAAGTTGGAATGGTTGATATCTCTAGTTCAACCGTAGATACTTCGGTAACTAATCCCAAAGTAACTTTTGTCGCGTTATTTGATTGTGTAGTAGTTAATTCTTTGGTAAACGAATGTGGCCTTATGTTCGATGACTCCACCACGTTGTTTGCGCGTCATACATTTAAGACAGTTCCGTTGGAAAATGACACGGGTTTTGCTCTTCAGGTTACTTGGACAATAGAATTCTAAGAGAGGGTGACGCAGAATGTCGTTTGAGTTTAATGTTGGATATAGGAATGCGATTTCAAGCAAAAACCTAAATGATAAAATTCATATGATTCTGGGTAAAAATACGCTGTTCTCCGGATTCCAACTTGCTCCTTATGGAGATAACAAGATATCTATTTCTCCCGGGACTGCTGTTATTCAAGGATGTGTGATTACAGAACAATATTCAACTAATCATGTAACTCTCCCCATCAGTAATGTTTCCGGAGGAGAAAAATACATTATTTATCTTCGATATATTCGTGGTTCTGGCGGTGTTGCGGATCAGTGCACTATACAATATGCATTAGAAGGCACTGTGATCGGAGACAACGAGCTTCTGTTGGGAACAGTATTCCGTCCTTATCAAACGGCCGCGGTTACCGATAAAGATGTTGTGTCATCAAAAGAATACTTTAGTCCATTGTCTCAAATAGGCAAACAAATTCAAGAAGCGACTAAGTTTGAAAAAGCAGGCGGTACACCTACAGCGATCACGTTAAAAGAGGTGTCTTTAATAGATGGTGTATCGAAAACATTCATCGTTAGCGGCAATAATAATGGCAATGCTACAACGATCAATGGCTTACCTCTTTATAAACCGAATAGTACAACATCGCCAAAATTAACAGCTGGTAAAGCGGAGACTGTTTGGTATGATGCTACAGGTAATTGTTATTACATTCAGATGAGCGCCGATGAAATACCCATGGCATCCGATACTGCGCCAGGTTTAATGTCTACAGATAACTATAATAAACTTGTTAACGGGACTTACACAAAGACAGAGACTGATGCTAAGATTGCAACGACAATTACAGAGCAGCTAAGTAAGAAGGTTGACAAGGTAGACGGAAAAGGTTTGTCAACAAACGACTATACGACTGCAGCAAAAAATAAGGTAGATGCTACATTGGTCACCGTGAAACAAGCTACGGCGCCATCAAATACTTCTTATTTATGGCTGGATACAAGCACTGGACTTTGGAAATACTATAACGGAAGCGCATGGGTTGCTACTAAAGCAGTTTGGGGGTGATAAATAAATGCTTACAGCAGCAGAAATAAACAGTTTAAAATCAAAGATAAAAGCTGAGATGACGAGACGATCGAGTTACGGATCATTAGCAGCTTATGGAGGTACAACTTATGATTTTACTACGACCCCTGCCGCCGGGACTGTAACGGTTAATGCGGAACATGGCCAAAAGACGGTAGACCTGTTATTACAAATTGCTGATAAGGGAGATTTACGATTCGTTAATCAGGGAGATATTATCCCGGCAGCGTTTGACGCAAGCCTTATTGCCTATGTTGACAGTTTAGCTGGTCAGGCGATGACTGCGGCAGCATCTTCTTGTCGTGGCGCATGCAGCGGTCTATGCGTAGGCACATGCGGAAGTCAATGTTCCGGATGTTCTGGTAGTTGTGATGGTAATTGTAAATCTAATTGCACAGGAAGTTGTACTGGCGGATGTAAAGGATGTAGTACAACATGTACTGGTGGATGCCAAGGATGTAGTGGGTGTGGGTCCAGCTGTTCAAGTTGTAGTGCTGCATGTTCAAGCGGGTGTACTGGAGGATGCAGTAGTTGTGGTAGTTGTGATAACCAATGTGGAGGATGTACTAGCGCGTGCGGAGATACATGTGCTAGTACATGTAGTAAAGGGTGTCAAAACTCGTGCAGTGGATGCTCTAATACATGCTCGACTAATTGTTTTGGTAAATGCGAAGGTGGCTGCTCTAGCGGATGCTCTGGTGGATGTAGCGGCTGTTCAAGCGGATGTTCCGGATGCTGGGGATGCGGAAGTGGTTGTTCGTCCGGATGCAATTCATGTAGTGGTGGTTGTTCTTCTGGATGCGGCGGAAACTGTAGCGGGGCTTGTAGTGGTGCATGTGGAGATGGATGCTCTGGTCAATGCAAGGGATGTAGTGGAAATTGTGGGAGTTCATGTGGGGCTTGCAGCAGTGCTTGCTCTGGAGGCTGCAATAGTGGATGTGCGTCCGGATGTGCTGATGGATGTAATGGGTGTTCTGGTGGATGTAAAGGATGCAGTAGTGGATGCGGTAGTAGTTGCAGTAGTACCTGTGGCGGAAATTGCAGTGGGGGCTGCATGAATGGCTGTACAAATAGTTGTGGCGGAAGCTGCTCTACGGCATGTGGAGGCTGTGGAGGCTGTGGAGGCAATTGTACTGGTTCTTGTGAAGCCGGTTGTTCTGGCTGTGGCGGATGTTCTGGATGTGGTTCTAGCTGCTCAACTGGATGCGGTTCTGGATGCTCTGGATGCTCCGGGTGTTCATCTTCCTGTTCTGCTACTTGTACAGGTGGATGCCAAGGTTGTACTGGATGTAATGCTACGTGCAATGCCGGATGTAGTGGTGCTTGCAAATCTTCGTGTAATACAACTTGTAATGCAACATGTTATACTTCGTGCACAGCGCAATGCTTTGGTTCTGCAACTAAGGCGTAAAAAAATAAACATATTATAAAAAGGAGAGATAATATTATGAAAACAACAATGGCAATGAATGAAGAGGTTTCAACTCTATTTGACAGGTTAAATTACGATACGCTGTCTGCATCAAATACAATTGCTACTTTAATTGAGAGCGGCAAGGATGCAGATATTTTAAAAAGTGATTTGTTTAAACAGTATGACCATGAATATATGTTAAAATTCATGGAATATGATTTCGCTAAGCAAGATCTAAGCAGGCGATTACTCGAACAACATAAGGACGAAAATGTTGTAATAAATTGGACTGTTACTTCTGACTTTTCTCAAATCGATTTAGACATCGTGGAAGATAAAGAAGAGATTAAGGAAAAAATTTCGATCGATGTTTCCGAAGATGATATCAATCTGCTACAAAATCTCTATTATACGGTAGAAGCAAAACGTGCGATTATCATCAAGATATTTGATCGTCATAAGTCTGATGTCGATGCTTCTGAATTAATGACGTTGGCTGCATTTAAGGAATACCGCAGTCAGCTTACTAAGGCTGAAAGAGATTATGACAAGGAAAAAGAAAGAATATCTAATTTACTAATACCAGGCTGTTTGCAGAATCATACGGTCAAATGGAGTTTTGACTTTATGAACAACATATTCAACATCTATATCAAATGTGATTGCGGTGTACAGGCATATCATAGCTACTTGAATAACCACGATAATACCGAAAATATAGAGTGCAATTGTGGAGGTAACTGCTGTGCGCAAACACAATGTTAAGTGGAACTTTAATTTTATAAATAGTGCATTCTATATCAAATATAGCGTTGGAGGTAGCTGCTGTGCGAAGAGGTAATTTTAGAAAGTTTGAGCAATTTCAAGATAGGATTGCAAGGCTATACCCAGAACTTACCAACGGAGAGAACACAGAAGAAAATACAGGCATTTCAAGAACACTATCCAGGACAGTGACCTTTCAGGTCACTGATGCCTGTAATTTAGCTTGTTCTTACTGTTATCAGATTAATAAAGGCACAAGGAAAATGTCTTTTGAAACCGCAAAGAAGTTTGTGGATTATCTTCTTAATGCTGACGAAACAAATACCTATATTAATCCTAAAATATCTCCGGCGATTATCGTTGAGTTTATTGGTGGAGAGCCGCTTTTAGAGGTAAACTTAATTAGTCAGATATGCGAATATTTTGAGACACAGGCAATTTTAAAACGTCATCCGTGGGTAAATAGGCATATGTTTTCTATCTGCTCGAACGGAACTTTGTATGAGAAGCCAGAAGTAAAAAGTTTTCTGACAAAGTACGCAGATCGCCTGTCATTTTCCGTTACAATTGACGGGAATAAAGAGCTTCATGACAGTTGCCGCGTATTCTATGATGGCAGACCATCCTATGACATTGCAATGGCAGCAGCAGAAGATTGGATGAGCAGAGGCAATTATATGGGTAGTAAGCTGACAATTGCCCCGGGTAACTTACAGTATTTATATGATGCTATAGTTCACATGATTGGCAAAGGATACGAAGAGATCAACGCTAACTGCGTGTACGAAAAAGGCTGGGAACAACATCATGCAACAGAATTTTATTGGCAGTTAAAGAAAATTGCTAACTACCTTATTAAGAATAATCTTTCAGAGAAAATTTTTATTTCCCTGTTTGAACCATCTTTCTTCAAACCAAAACCAGAGACGGATCTTGATAATTGGTGCGGCGGGACGGGAATGATGTTGAGCTGTGATCCAGATGGGTATCTATACCCATGTATTCGGTATATGGAAAGTTCGCTGGGTAACGATGTAGCACCCATGCGAATTGGCCATGTGGATACGGGAATTGGCTCTACACAATGCGAGAAAGATTGTATCCATTGCCTTAACTGTATTGATCGTAGAACGCAATCAACAGATGAATGCTTCTATTGTCCGATTGCAGAAGGTTGTAGTTGGTGCAGCGCCTATAACTACCAGGAATTTGGCACAGCAGATCACCGGGCTACTTATATCTGTGAAATGCATAAGGCTAGGGCGTTGGCTAATGCATATTACTACGCCATGTATTCACAGAAAACAGGTAATCCGAATACGCATGAATTATATGTTCCGGATGAATGGGCATTAAAAATTATACCAGAAGATGAATGGAATATGATAAAATCTTTATATAATAAATAGAGAGGAATGATGTATTATGAAAATTGCACTTGTCGATGGAACAGAGTTCCAGGCATATTCCGCAAGAGTTGAGTATAATCCCGAATATCAAGATTCTACAGAGATATACGCTGATATTATTATCAAGGATAGTACTCCAATGACGGTTGATCAGCTTAAAATAATTCTGACACCAGAAAACTGCGCAAACATTGTTGTCACAAATGCTTCTAACCAAACATATGAAATTGTAGGCTATACCGAGGTTAAAACATTGCGTGCAGAGTTCTCCGACAGAGGTTTTGAAATGTTAGTTCGTCTCATTCAACCAAAGTAAGTAAATAGTTTTGTTGTTTAAAAGCCTCCTATTGCACAATAGGAGGCTTTTAGCATAGTGCAAATTATTACTTTTAATGCTATAATAAAATTAATTCAATTAATACAATCAATACAAGTGTGAGAGAGGTGTGCTGATATGAGAATCATTGGAAAAAATTTATACATGATAAGAGGGGATTCCGAAACCGTTACCCTAATGTTTACCGACTCTGATAAAAATCTTATCCCTATAGCCAACGGCGACACCCTATACTTTACCGTGAAAAAAAATATTCGTGATACAGAAAAAATATTGCAAAAGGTTTTGACTGATTTCCCGGGTGGCAAAGCTATCATAGAAATACATTCCTCCGATACGAGCTTATTGTCACCTGGTAAATACGTATATGATATTCAATTGACGAAATCAAGTGGAAGTGTTACCACGCTAATTCCACCTTCTGATTTTATCTTGGAGGGAGATGTTACCCGTGAGTAATATTATTACTGGAGATAGCAGTAATCGACCGGAGTTCATTGTAAATACAGAGGATGCTGTTATCATATCTGATAAACCAGTTGAAATTCAGGCGTCTATCGAAAACCATGAAGTAGAGCAGTCAATTAATGCAGAGGCATTGGTACTTGATGGTGACATGGCACAAATGACGTTTGACGATCATCATGCTACTATCTATGTCGAGATGACAGGGCAGGGTCCGCGTGGTGAGCGGGGACTTAGCGCTTATGAACTTTGGCTAGAACAGGGAAATGAAGGAACGATAGATGATTTTCTTAACTCTAGCCTTAACTATACACATCCTGCGCAGCATCCTGCGGAAATGATTGTAGAGACGGATGAAAAGCAGTTTATCTCTTTTATAGAAAAATCAAGAATATCTGGGTATGTTCATGATCAGATTGCAGCTTCCCGAGTATGGGTTATTAATCATACGCTTGATAAATACCCGGCTGTTGCAATTGTCGATACAGCAGGAAATTTGGTAGGTGGAGATATTGAATATGTGTCAAAAAGTAGGATCATAGCAACTTTTTCTGCTGAATTTTCTGGAAAAGCATATTTAAATTAAATAGAAAGGAAGTACAGTAGATGAGATATTTATCAAATTTTGATTTTAACTTAAATCAATTGCTAAATGTGCTTGCACAAAAGTTGGCATCACCACCGATTGGTCCAAAAGAAGGACAATTCTATTATGATACTACGCTGCATAAATTAAGATACTATGATGGCGGCGGGTGGATCAATGCCGATGCAAGTGATGCCAGCATGACGGGCGAAGATATCATTGCTGCGATTAATGCATCCTTAGCAGCGATCGACGATGATAATTTATCAAAGAATGTTAGAGATACTATAAATAAGGCACACAAACATCTAAACGCTGATACGTTGGATAAAATTACAGCCGCCTTTACCACGGAACAAGCAGCAAAATTAGAGAGCGTCGAAGAACGGGCTGATGTTACGGATGCTGAAAACGTAGGTAATGCAATTAACAGCTCAAATCCGAAAACAACTTTATTAGATAGCGATATCGTTGCCATTTTAAATAGTTCTTCTTTAAACGTGCTGAGTAATGTCACCTGGGCAAACTTAAAAGCTACTTTAAAGACGTATACCGATACCCTCTATAACAAATATTCACACCCTACGGGAGATGGTAATCTTCATGTGCCGGCTATTGGCGCATCAAATAGTGGAAAAGTGCTAACTGCCGGTGCTACTGCCGGCTCCATGAGCTGGAAAACACCGTCGGTATCTTGGGCAAATGTTGCGGACAAACCAACAAGCGCAGTTAGTGATATTGATCTGGCTGTTACAAACAAACATACCCATGCTAATAGAGCTATCTTAGATACCTATAAGCAAACTGAATCAGACCTCGCAGACGCCGTTAGTAAAAAGCACTCGCATTCTAATAAATCACTTCTCGATACTTATACGCAGAAAGAAGTAGACCTCGCAGACGCCGTTAATAAAAAACACGCTCAGAACACTGATACTGGGACATCCAGTCAGACATTTGCCATTGGCAATGCCGGCGTCCGCGTAAAAAATAATGGCGGAACAGAGCTACAGGTAAGAAATAGCGCTGACAACGATTTTGCTGATATTCGTGTTAAGAATCTCTACATTGAGGGTGATACTACTCAGATCAATTCTAATGTCGTTAATATCGGCGATAACGAGCTTGAATTAAATAGTGATCTTACTAAATCTGTGGAAAACTCCGATGGCGGAATCTCTATTAAGCGCTTAAAAGACGATAACATTACTCGCGCTGACGCAAAACTTACTTTCAACAATAGCACAGGTAAGTGGCAGACGACCGCTGGAAATGTTTCCGCTGAGCTTGTTACTGCGCAGATTGCAAATAAACTTACGGCGACAATCGGTGATGGAAGTACTACGACATTTACAATTAACCATAGGCTTAACACACGCAATGTGAGCGTGAGTATTCGGCAGACTAGTGCACCTTATGAGCTGGTAATGACAGATATTGAGTTTACTACGCTTGATACCATTACCGTGAAGTTTGCAGTTGCCCCGGCAATAAACGAGTTTACAGTTACCATAATAGGTTAATTATCATGCGATACATGATAATTATAGGATAAAAGGCGGATGATGAAAAGGATGAAGATACTTAGTGATATTCATGGTAACATTACTGGAGATGCTGGAACAGTAGATGGTAAAAATGCCAGTGATTTTGCGCCAGTCGAAAAAGCAGTGTATATCGGGGAACTAGGTAATGCCGGTACTCAATTACCAAAAGATGCTGATTTACTAGACGGCCATAACGCAGAATATTTCGAAAACAGAGACACGGCAACAAATACCGTTAACTTTGAAGAAAATGCTAAAGAAGTTGATATTAATACCGGAGAAACTCATGCCACGATCTTTGGTAAGATATTAAAATCAATCAAAACATTTCGCAATAATATTGGTAATATGGCTTTACTCCATACTCTTGATAAAACAAATTTAGTAAATGCCATTAACAGCGTTAATGACAAGATAAATAATAATCTCGTTGTGAGCAGGGAAACTCTTTCTCAGAGCATCCCTATTTTTAATACGGGGACGGGTAAAGATAAAAATGGAGAATATAAGGATTTCCGTGATATCGTTGAAGGACAGAACAAGGTAAGGATTGAGGGATTTACCGCACAAAACATTATCAATAATGGTAATTTTAAAGACGCAACTAATTGGTCATCTTATGCGTCAACAACAAGTTTTAGTAATAATATAGCGATCAATACCGCAAATGGAGGCTCGGACGTATCTCAACTTTATACAAAAGATACTTTGGTAATTAAAAATCATGTATATTATGTTAATGTCAGGGCTAGAGTTACCAACTCTGATTGTACAAATATGCAAGTTATATTTTTACCTAAAAATATTCCAATTAAAACATTAAATTCTCCCGCTAAAGATGTTTGGTATATATTATCTGGGTTGGGAACTGCAACAGAAAGTTCTTCAGGCACATCGAATGGGCATTTTTATGTGATGCATAATTATGTTGATGCAGCTACTGCAAATGGTAAGGTTATGGAAATTTCAAATTACTTTGCAATTGATCTGACTGCCACATTTGGAGCAGGAAATGAACCTACTAAAGAACAATGCGATGCTATGTTCAATCATTATTTTGATGGACTGCAGGGTGTCGGAAGTTGTAAATTGATTAGCACCGGAAAAAACTTATTTTCTGAAAAATGGAGAAATGGTGATTGGAATAATCCTGCTACACCTACAAGACTTTCTACTGACGCCCCTATCCTTGTTAAAAGAGGGAAAACTTATACTATATCAACAAATAATGATGATACTTTTGTGCATAGCATTGGATTAGTTGACGCAAAAAGTGGTGGTAGCCTAATAACAGCTGTAAACTGGGGTGTAAAAACTTTTACTCCTGCCATCGATTGTTGGGCGTTTCCAGTACTTAAAAATACAGGAGAGACACCTGTAAATATTAATGATGTCATTAATTATAAACTTCAAATCGAAGAAGGATCAATTGCCACTAACTATGAACCATACCAATCTTCTGAATTAATTACTTCTTTGCCACAAGGAATGCAGCTTCACAGATTACCTAATGGTGTATGTGATACTGTGGAAGAAGTTAACGGGGTTAGAATGCTAATTAAGAGGACTAAGGGAAATGTATTTAATGGTAATTCAGATGAAAATTGGGCGCCATATACTGGTAGTGCATCAGTGACATTTACCAATACAATAGCATTTAATTTATTTATAGATGAACCAATTTCACTTCCAGTTTGGAATAGTAATAAAATTGTTTTTTCTTGTTTTGAAAGATCTAACGAAGCAAACAATCCGTGGAGTTATGATATAGAGACTTGTGCGATTGATAACAACCGTCATTTCATTGTAAGAATACAAAAATCCAAACTTATAACGTTAGACGTTGCCGGCTTTAAAACTTGGTTACAGTCTAATCCAATCAAAGTTATATATGAATTAGCAGATTCTGTGGTATATCTTGATGACAAAGTAGGTTTCCACCAAGATGGAAACCTTGAAACATTTAAAAATGGTATCACTTATTTTGAACCCATCGCTTTAGAAGAGAGTGTTAATCCAGGTATTATTGATATTACTTATAACCTTACAAACAAAACTATTCAAATGTCTAACAGTGAAAAGATAACTGCTCTTAGTAAGAAAATTGTAGGCGGACTAAAAAATGGAAAAAACAATATTGAGAGCGGCATTTTATCAAATACCGAAGGAGAGAATAACCAGGCAATAGGTAATTACTCCCACGCAGAAGGCGTTGGTAACACTATTGAAGAGTTTGGGTATCAAGGACATGCAGAAGGTGCTTATAATCTCATAACAGGTTATCAGGGACACGCAGAAGGATATAAGACAAAAGCAACAGGATCACAGTCACACGCAGAGGGGTATGTAACTACAGCTAGTGGACCGTATTCACATGCAGAAGGCAATACATCGTCAGCAATCGGAAATACCGCTCACGCGGAAGGGCATTTAAACACGGCTAATGGAAACTATTCTCATGTAACTGGCCATGGTAATATTGCAAATGGCCAAGATCAACATGTATCAGGCAGATACAATGCACCTAGTACTTCTGACTTACTTCAGGTAGGGAATGGAAATTCTGATGCGGACAGAAGTAACGCTATGCGATTAGACGTAAATGGCAACCTGACCATTGCTGGCAACTATATTACGGATGGACCCGTCAAATTTGGCCGATGTTATTTTAATATACTCGCAAATTACTTTACTAACATAACATCAGCTGGTATCAAGTTTAAGACGAACATACCGAGAAAAAGTGCGAATTTGATGTGCAAGGTTATCTTTGAGGGATATGATTATGGTAATAAAAGACCGATGCATATTGAACTTTCTTTTTATAATTATCTAACATCTGACGCTATAATAAATGCTGGTTACAGTTCTATAAATGCACTGCAGCCAGTTATAAAAATGGGCTATGAGAATGATAAAGTTGTAATATGGATGGGATATACTTTAAATTATGTAACAATTGCAATTAACGCAATAGCAGGTACCGGAGGTACTTTAGATCTTTTCCGTGGGTGGACATATGCTATTGAAGAAATATCTGCTAGCGCAGAAAAAGTTATTACTGTTCCGTACATGGCTTAGATGATATAAAAAGGAGTTGATATAAATGGCATACTACGACAATGTGCCTTTTACTGATAACAAGGGTAATACAATCTATCCGCAGACGAAGGAAAATAGCATATATGATGATAATAATGTAAAATTAAAAGACAAACTTGTTACTATGCAAAATCAAATTGACAGCATTCACAATGCTACGAATATTGCTACATCAGATCTAAATGGTCTTATGAGTAAAGAAGACTATAATACTCTGCAACATTTAAATAAAGAAATCACGAATAAACAATATTCCGATGTTATTGTGACAAACAATAGTGTTGAAAAAATCCCGGACAACGCAGTATGCGGAGCAATGAAAGAAATTAGTATTAAAGGGGTAACGGCTCAAAATATCGTAAAGGATGGTAATTTTAGTCATGGGGTAACCTACTGGAATACTGCTTGTTCTACGGTTTCTGTTACGGAAAATGTTATTAAAATAACGGGTACTGGTTCATCTTCTGGACCTAATACGTGTCAAAAACACGATTATTATGCTGGCCATATTTATTACGGCATGGGAGATATTAGGGTATTAAATAGTGACGCTACTTGCATTAAAATGCGTTTTGCTAGTGGCTATGGTGATATCGACTTAAATGCTCCTATCGTAAATACTTGGTATCACTTATCCAGACGCTATATTTGTTCAGTGAATATAACTGGGGGATATTGTTACATGGGCGCATTTTATCCTGATGCTGCTACATCTAATGGTAAATCACACGAGGCAAGAAATATTATGGCTATAGATCTTACTGTGGCTTTTGGCGCCGGGAATGAACCAGATGAAGCCACCTGCGATAAAATATTTAATAAGTGGTTTGATGGTATACAATCTACCTGTATTAAGGAAATTAAAAGTACAGGGAAAAACTTCTTTAATATAAATGGAGATATAAACAATACAGGATCTGATGTAAGACGTGTTTTAAATAATTTATCTTATCCTAATAAGGTCGTTAATAATAGAACACTGGAAATAGGTAATTGGTCAAGTGGTTACCATGGATTAGGACAAATTATTAAAGTAAAACCTAATACTACTTATTGGTTTGGCGCACATGCCCCTAAAACTAATAAGTGCGCGATGTATCTTATCATACATTCGGTTAACGATGTGAACAGAAAACAACTTATAATTCAAATTGGAGCAACATCGCGCACTAGCTATACTACATCTTCTAATGAAAACGCTATATTCTTTTCTTTGGATGTTGGTGCAAATTTATATACTGCCGGGCAGATGCTGCAAGACATATGGTTTAGTGATGAAGATATTTTGTCAAATTACGAGCCATACTATGAAGATGTTTTATATATTAATCATTCCTTACATTCTATTCCAAATGGCAAGAAAGATGAGATCACGCCGCAAGGTTATCTATATCAAAGAACAAAGGAATATACTTTGCAAGCTAGTGATATATATAAAATTATTACTAGCACTACAAATCTTGATCTCGTTTGTGTAAACAAAGATGCTATTAGTAATTTTGTGAATTACGCATCAGAAGACTTAATTGCAACAAGTATCTTTGCGGAATCTTTTGTACCTAGGTGTAATGCAGCATTTGACACTGTAGAGTTAATAGGAAAGTTTTATTACAACCCAACAGATGGACTTACTTTTGCAGTTCCAAAAGGCGAATATGTAAATTTGGCCGCCGCGCAGACGGCGCTTACCGGAACAAAAATAATTTATGAGTTAATAACCCCGATTATTAAAGACAAGGTGACAAAGGGTTCACTGACTTCGCGCGCGAGTGGCCATATTGTTATAGAACATGAAGGGCCAGCTCCAGAGCTGTCATATTCTTACCCCATGAACACACAAGCTGTAATATCTGGGAATAAGCAGATGTGTATCAATAATTCCATTGACATATTAAACCACGAAAATCGAATTTCTAATATTTATCTAGATAATGATAAGCGCCCGGCTTTTACTGATTTAACGGTCGGCTCAAGAAAATTTGGATCAGTAGTTGGATTTAATAGCGTAGTACAAGGTTCAGATAACGAAGCAAGCGGATTATATTCTCATGCTAGCGGAGTTATGACTATTGCAGAAGGGCAAAATCAATTCGTAGTGGGTAGATACAATAATCCTAATGCTTCTGATTTGTTTCAGGTAGGTAACGGAACTTCAAATGCCGCTAGAAATAACGCTATGCGAGTAACGGCAGATGGTGATATTATAAATGGATATGGGGACAGCTTACACGGAATGAAAAATAATTCTGTATATGAGCCACTTACAATAAATCCTTATACAGGAATTACAATATTAAGCGGAGGTATAAGTAAAAATTCGTTAGGAGATGTAAGAATCAATCTTACATTAAAAGGAGTGGTATTAGCAGCTGCAGGCGGTAAAAACATTGCCACAGTTAACGCGTCATTTTCGGGAGGTGCACCTATTTCCTTCAGTGGCACAATATCAGTGAATGGAAGCAGTCATTTTGCAATCTGTACATTAAATATTCTTAATACAACAGTGTTTATACTTAGTACAGTTGCAATTAACACAGATCATATATTATGTTTTAGAAATTATTTGTAATAATTAAGGAGGAATCAAAAATGAAAGTGGTGTTAAAATCAGGGTCAGAATTTACGGCATCATCTGTTTTTATGCAGTCAGAGAATGAACTATGTATATCATTTACCGGGATAACCAGTTATGATACACTGCGTACATCGTTAACAATTGCAGCGATGAAAGAGATAAAATACTATATGGACGAAACTTCCTTTACTTCTTATGAAAATTTCACAAAATTTAAAGCTGCAAAGATCATCGAAGTTGGTGACGGAACACTTGAAATTGTGGTATTATTTGAGAGAGAAGATGAGATTAGTCAACGAATTAGTCAAAATGAAGAAGATATAGCTGCATTATACGATGGATTTAATGTCTTGATGACAGAAATTATTCCTTCGTTAATGGTATAGAGAGGAGTGGAAGGAGATGAATGTTGAAATGGCAGGATATATTGCTAGAGCAATTATGAATGCGGAGAGAAGAAAACCTGGTAACGGTGCGGAGCTATATCGCGCTTATTTTGTTACCATTGATACTTGGGAAAAGTATCAGGCTGACACAAATACAATTTTGTTAGCCGAAGGTTACGGTGAATGCATCGTTACTGAATAAGTAACAATTATCTGCTAACAATTCTATCAAAAAGGAGAGAGGATTTTATGGAACAATTAACAACTTTACTACCGATTATCGCTACTGTCTTTGGCATCGCCGCCATTGTCGTATCTGTTGTAGTGGACGTGACAAAAGAAATTGGATTTATTAAGAAAATTCCTACGAAAACATGGACCATTATTGTTGCTATCATCTTATGCGTCCCCGCATACATTGCATACGCCGCAAACACCGGTAGCCAGATTACTTGGTACTTTGTTCTTGCCTCGATAATTGCGAGCTTTGGTGTTGCTTATATTGCATCTTATGGCTGGGATACCTTTGACGAACTAGTAAAACGTTTTAAACGGTAAGGAGTGGAATAGCATGTCGCAGAGAGAAAAATTTGTCCACCTTGCACTCGCCGATCTGGGTGTAAAAGAAGCGGATGGCGGAGACGATAAATATATCAAGTGGTACGCTGACTGGCTAAGTTTGAATGCTGCGTGGTGTGCAATTTATGTAAGCTACAAGGCGCACGAAGCCGGCATATCAGAAGACATTATTCCAAAATTTTGTGATTGCGATAAGGGACTTGTGTGGTTTAAAAATCATAATTTGTTTGTTGCAGCACCGGCATATGGTGGCAAGACAATCATACCAAAAAAGGGCTGGATTATATTCTTTTCTAGCCACCACACAATGAAAGATTCTACCCATGTTGGCATAGTAACTGGCGCAACCAAATATAAAGTATCTACGGTAGAAGGAAACTCCAACGATGCTGTTAGAGAAAAGAAATATAACCTTAATGATGCTTATATTCTGGGATACGGAACACCAGCTTTTAAAGAAGATGATGAATTTTGCAAGTGGATTATTGCACTGAAAACAACATTCTTAGATGGCAATCCGACAGAAGAACTTTTGGCAAAGACACCTACCTTAAAAAGGGGTGTTAAGAACGATGTTGTAAAGCTAGTTCAGCAGAGATTAATTGGCTTAGGATATAATCTTGGAAGTTATGGTGCTGACGGAAGCTATGGTCCGGCAACAGAAGCCGCGGTAAAAGAGTTCCAGAAGAAAGAGTTAGGATTTAAAAATCCGGATGGTATTATGACTTCTGGCCAAAGGACCTGGAGAGGTATTTTACAATTATAGTTTAATGCTTAGAGAGGGCGAAAATTTTCGCCCTCTATTTTTGTTATATGTGGAAAACTGTACCATTTCTGGTTAAAATAGAGATATAAAAGTGTGAGTATACAGGCTTGCACTGGACATTAAATAAACTAGAGAAGGGAAGGACATAGTGTGAAGAATATTGAGATTCAAAAAGAAATTATTGGGGGCATATTTGCTTTGCTCGGAGTAACTGTTCCCATTGTTATCACTTATCTCCTGAATAAAAAAAAGAAGAAAGAAAACCCCGTTAAGGGGGAACATATCAAGTTAAAACATCATCCGGTGTTTGTAAGGCTAAAGGCATACGAGAGCTATGTAAAAACGGAATTTTACTTGGAGAATAGAGGAAAACAAGAAGTATTCCGTGATCTTTTAATTCATGAGATCAGAAATCGATACGATTTATTGATGGAATTGGCGGAAAAGATGGAAAATTGCATCAATAGCTGCCCGCTCAATGATAAAAATAACTGTAACCAGCTTTATAATCTAAATTTGGAGTATCTTCGCAAGGGCGTAGAAATGTTAGCGAATTATTATAAGAATAGTGATTATACGCCAGAAGAACAAAAAGTGCTTGATATTGTAGTTAGCAAGTTTAATCGTTGGCACGAACATCGTGTGCAGCATATGGAAGAAACCTTGCCTATCATCTGCAATTCGAGATTTTACGCAGACTGTTATACGATGCAAGCCGTGATCTTCGACATGTACCTTGGGGCTGTCGCAGACATGGTGAGCGATGCAGAAAGAACAATGAACGAAATTAACGGAGATCTTAAAGGAAATGTCTTTAAGGGGATTGAGATATAAAAATATTATAAGGGGCCTTGTGGCCCCTTAACCATGCGCATCTTTTTAATTCATCAGATAGACTCTGCCAAAATACCAGAAAGGTCTGATGCTAAACTTAGTTACACTTCATCGCATTAACCGTAGCTCTGCCATCAGTGCCAACAACAATTTCTCCAGTTCTTCTACATATCCATCTACAAGTAGTTAGATTTTGATAAGATTGTGAACATTTAATACAGTATTCGCTTTTGGTTACATTTTCAATTTTTTCTTTCATGGTATTACCTCTTTAAATGATAATTTACCTACTTGAGTAGATCGCTATATTCCTTTAACATTTCTGCTATATCAGAATATTTATAATGACACCAAATGCGATCTCCGTATTCATACTCCGCACACACTGCTATGTCATATACGTCATCAGAAAACATAGATTCCTTAAGCATAATATCATCGGAATATCCGACAATCGTTAGTTTATCTTTTACACAGTATTGCGCAATTTCGTATGGCGTCCCATATAGCCAGGCATTCCACATTTCATGGTAACCAATTTCATCCCCGTGTAGCTTATTCTGTATATTTTTTAATACTACTTTTGCACTTTCACGATACTTATTTTCAAACTCTTCTACGGTCATTTCAACCCTAAACATAACCAAAGAATTAATCTGCTTCTCTTCTCCACCTTTTTTAAACATTTCTACAGTTACAAAAGCCGGATTAATACTTTTAACATAAGCAGTAAAATAACTATAGCTTCCCGAATCGTCAGTTCCCTTTATCTCTTGGCCTATTTTTAATTGTTTATATGTTACTAATTTGTTCTCCATGCTCACCTCCATTTTAATAGCTGTCTACAACGCGGACAACAATCTAAATATACCTTATCACGATAATAACCATCTCCGATATGTTCTGATAACTCTTCGTCGCACGCCGGGCATGTCTTTGAATCCCACTTACCATGATCAATTGGTTTTAAGGGTATTGCTTTTTGCATTTCTCTAACAGCCATTCTACGAGCTTCTAACTGCTTATCATATGTTACATTCACGCTATTTATTATAATGGTAATTGCTTCTGTCATCGTCATACTCGCTAACTGACTCACCTCGCAAACTGATCCAGCATTTCAAGCTGCGCACTAAACTGGTCAACTTGTTTCTTATTTTCTTTCGCGCGTTTTGTAGTTTTCAGGAGTAAGCTATTGTCTCCGCCCACAACGTGCACGCGGTCAACGCCGAACTCTTCTCTAGCATTGTAATACCGGTTCTTACTCTGTTTAAAAAAGAATTTGCTGTTCATGTCAAGAATGTCGTAGACCTTAGTAATCTTTTGACCATGCGTTTTCTTCATAAAGTCTGGCAGGTAACCAAGTGTCTTTTCATAATCCGTATTTCGGGCACCTCTCCCGATCCTCTGGATCAGAGTAATATCCGAATTGCCTGCTCCGCCAAGCACTACTCCGGAGATAATTGGAATGTTGACACCTGCATCAAAAATCGTGGATCCAATCATCACCTTAAACTCACCTTTTCGAAATTCCTTGATCGCAGCTTCCCGGATTTTATCCGGAGTTTCTCCCCAGATAAATCTGACGTCGTTAGCGTCTAATCCAGCCTCCATAAACATTCTTTGAAGAATTGCACCATGATCAATTAATTGTATCAGTACGAGGACGTGGCGGCCTTCTGCGAGCATTTCTAGCGTAGGTCGAACAATACACTCCCGGTTTCTTTCTTCGTTCTCTACAATACACATACGATACATTTCCATGTAATTAATGTCGGCGTCGTTTTCGTTATAAAGATGGTGATCATATGGTTGATATAGGATATCAAGTTCACATAGCCTGCCTTTCGCTATTTGCTCGGCAGCGGTCGTAGAAAATAGCCATGGACCAGAATATGCCTCAATCTTTATTGTTGCTCCATCCGTCCTTCTGGGCGTTGCAGAGAGGAAAATCCGATAAGGTGCATAACATTCCGAAAGAACTTCATCCCATATTGTCGTTCCAACTGCTTGCGTCTCGTCTACCATGATAAATTTGCAAACTTCATGCAGCCATAGTATTAAAAATGGTCTTGTTCTTCTATCGTTAAGACGAGCATGGAGGGACTGGATTGTTGCAACAACTACCGGTGCGGTTAACGGCTTTATATCGGCTTCTGTAGTGTTGCTTGTAATTTTTACATCGCCAAACCACCCATCTTTGATCTGGATGACATCTGTCGCTTTTAGTCCTTTAATACCGGACCGAAATTCCTCTGCGGCATCGTCGAGCAAAGTTTTTTTGTTAGCCACGAACAAAGTGGGCACGGCAAACGAAGCCGTTAATCTTTTTGCGAGGATAGCAGTTTTCCCAAAACCTGTCGGCGCTTTAATAACTCCACGTCTACCTTTGATTCCGGCATCAATTGCTTCAATTTGATCTGGGTCTGGTGTAAATCCATCTTCAACCTTCCAATGGAATTGAGGTTTTGGCGTCCGATCATAAGCATATTCCAATAAATACGGCATTCCTTTATCACGAAGTACTTCCAATATTTTAGGAAGAAGACCAGTGGGGAATGTGCGCTGTCTTCGATTATACAAATTAATATAACCATCCCATTTGCCTTCTTTGTATTTTTGCATATTCACAGCTGCCTTTAAAAAAAACCTGGTGGCTGTTTCAAGTTCCTTAACCGGCAATTTTGTTTGCCCAGGATAAATTCTGCTGTATACAACGCCGCACCGAATTAACATCGGATTTGGTAGTCTACTTTTCTGTCGCCACAATTTAAAACTATCATCCAGGACGGTACAATCTTTGATTTGCTTACAATTACTAAGAATGTTATTTAATTCATATACATATCTCGCTGGTACTTCAAATACCGAAGTCTGGACTTCACAACACCCAATCGTAAAAAGGGATTCTTGCGCCCTTAGCATCTCACGCTCCTCTGCTGTTTGCGTAATAAGGATAATGGCGTCTCTTTTTGCATCAAAACTTACAATCATAACTTTATCACTCCCTATTTGTTAGATAATTCTGGAATTTTGATTCCGTTTTTTACAACAGACTGTACTAAGCCTTTTCCGAGTTCAATTAAAAAATAACCAACGGAACCAACGCTTACAGAAATCAAGACATTTTTGATGTCTTGAACCAGTTGTTTATTATTCGCTGTAAATTCTTCTGCCATTTCTTTGTTAACTTCGTTCTGTTCTTTTGATTTTGTCTCCATATATAATACCCTCCTTTAATTTGTTAAAGGTATTATAACACTGTTAATATATAAAAGTCAAATGTATTATATATATGAGGGCAACCCCTCATATATATAATTATGTTCTTTGATATATCTCGTTTCAGTAGTATGCTCACTTCTATTGTCAAGAACATCATTTTATACTCACAACATAATAATCACTCTCCAGTCTCCGCCATAGTTTTTAAAAACTATATTCATCATCCCATCCCCATTTCTTATTAATGGAGAAAATCTTCTTCATCGGGTCCTTGATCAAACGCTCCTCAACAAAGTTAATGATGATATCTTTTACAATATAAACTACGGTGTCAACTACAAATTTCTTTGCTACATGAAAAAACTCCTTTTTCCAGTAATTAAATTTTCCTTTCATAACTTTAGCCCTCCATCTGATTATTTCATGTCACGATACAAATATTCTGCGAAACTCTTGGCAACAGATGCAATACCATGTAACATGCTCTTTTTTAGTAAATCTTTTCTCTTAAGCTTTTTCTTATCTTCTTTATTCAGTGACCGGGTCCGTCTTCTTTCTTCCTCGGCCTTTTCTTGTAACTCAAAAATATTCCAAGAGTTTTTCTCTGCTTCCTCTTCCTTCGTCCATTCCTTATAAGCGCGCTTTACTGCTCGCTCGGCGAATGCCTTGGAAAATTCCTTTGCCTTATCCTTCTCAGTTTCTTCTCTTCTAGCTTGGTTACCATAGCTATAATTATAGCTATAGCTGCTTGATGACTTTTTCTCTGTTTCCCTATCTTTAAAAAAGTCATCAAGATTACCGCTGGAAGGTTTATTAAAGAAACTTTCCTTTTTCTCATCCTTTGGCTTATTTAATCCAAAAGCATCTTTCTTGCAACTATCCGCAGATAAGACTGCCCTTTCCTGATCAATCTTTTGTGCAGTGCTGCTATTTTTTTCTAATAGTTTGTCTTCGTCTTGAAGCTTCTCCGCTCTCACCTCTTTTACTTCCTCGGTGACTGATTGATTAATCTGATCTATGATATCTAAGTTCAATCTGGCCACCTCTTTTCTCTTGACAGAGTTAACATATTGATTTCACCTGGCTTCTCTTGACACGATTCTTTTCTATCTTCCACATCATCATCAATCAAAGTTTTAAACCAGTAAGTTTCTCTCAACAACTCAAACTCGGAGCTAATCTCTGCAAATAATTCGTGACTTCCGTTTGGAGAGTCTGGATGATATTTCTTAGACAGTCCCCGATAATAATTTCGAAATTGTTCTTTTGTCTTGACCTGCTTTAATTTTGGATATTTATGATACATCTTTTTCATAAATTCCTTATTTTTATTTTTACGCAAGTTATCAAAACGCTCTTTTGCCTCTTTCTTAGTAGTAGTGTACATGGTGTAGTACCGATCTGGCTTTACTACCGCCATAATACGCAGTCTTCTAAGATATTTGGATATATCCATATACTCTTTTCTGTCAAGGTCCGTATAGTAAATTTCCTTAAATGGCTCTCTGACATCGGATCTCATATATATGATAATAGAAGCGGTCAATGTATTTTTTCGTATTACATTTCTTAAAAATATTTGCTCTTCATCATCAAAGAATAAATAGGTTACTTTTTTTGTAACAAAATACCGCTCTATTCTCGCTTCCATAATCTTGGCGAACTCAAAACATCTAACATTAAAATCCGGGCAAGCAAATGGAACTGCATTATCCTGCATAATTGATTTAATGCTGAAGTAATTATTATTATCATCAACCATATTTGTTATGCGAAATGACAAATATGGATTTGCAATCAAAAGCAAATCGTTTTCATCATACGGAATAATACTTTCAAAAGGTAATCTTTTTAAATCTTTGCTAAACATCATTAATAATGCATCCAAGTTATCTATCACCTCTATCCTCTTCATAATTAGATATAAAAAACAAGAGCAGGTTTAAAACCTGCTCCGCCTTCTATATCATATTCCCCCTATTGGCGCTATTTCTTACCATTTCTGGAAAGTGTTCACCGTAATGTTATATAACTGTGTTACTCCATCAACCAACTCTCTTCCTGCATTTTTGCTCTTTGTTGTTAAATAACCTGTTACAATTGCACTTCCTGCTATTATTCCTGCGTTCTTTGCCACCTTTCCTAATGTTTTTACCACTCTAGCTCTCTTTGTTGTTATCATTTTCTGTCGTCTCCTTTTTTTAATTATGTTTTTATTTCTTTTCTTACTTATACACGAAAAACACTATTTTTGAACAATGCCTATTTTGTTTCAAATTCAATATCATCATCATCAACCTCTGGAACTTTAATAACATCCTCGTTTAAATCGTCAAAGTCGATATCTTCGTTCTCATCATTTTTATCGTGTGCATTGTCAGCGTGGTTCTTCTTTTCTGCGCCGTGTTCAAAAATAAATTCAGCTGCCATTCCCCCAAATGCTCCTACTGCAGCAATTCCTCCAACTACAAGTGAATTTTTAATAGCCTTTTTTAATAACATACTTTTTTCCTCCTAAATATTATATTTTTTTTATTAAAAATAAGTTGGTCAGAACTTTCTTCTGACCAACTTATTAAAATAACAGGTTTTTCTTTTTATTTGTTTCTTCGACCACTGGTTCATTGCTTAAAAACTCATCCCCGATGTTGTCAATGAAATCTCTGAAATAAAATCGATAAGTGTTTACCTTTGGCTTAGTGTTCCCCTTGAATTCTTTTATTAATTCCTCGTTATCAATGTTTGCTACGCACCTTCGGATATCTTTATAATCAATGTCATAGCAAGTCTTTATCCATCTTGCCACAATTTTTGTATGAGCACTTTCACCAGGCTGGTGTTCTTCTACAAAACACTTTATATGAATAACATTAATATCAAACCATCCCTCTTCAATATTGTACTTAATGGGCTCTGTATATTTATGAGCATCCGGAATAGTATATATTTTATCTGATTCGGGAATTAATCCATATAATTCTTTCGCAATTCTCGGAATGCAGTTTGTAATAATACCTTCCGGGGTATTGCGCTCTGTATCTTCTTTATCACCTTTTACTTCATTGATATAGAAATCTTGGACTGCTTTTTCGTAGCTACCGACACACGTACTATCAGTGAGAGAAGGATCATTCTTTATCATCCTTTGTCTTTCCTCTTTATCTACAAACCTCGCGATAACTAGAATTGGTGTTAAAATTTCTGACAGACGTGCCCGGTCATCATTGGTTTCAAAAAAACATTCTTGCTTAACTTTATTCACTTCTTGAAAATGCTCTAAGGCCGACAAGCAAAGTCTGCTGGTTATTTTTCTAACATTTCCCAATCTATTTAGATAACTTTTAGGATCTTCTCTTCTGGTTTCTTTCGTTATCTTGTAACGAAAAGTATTAATCTGAATACATCGATCTTTGATAACATCATCCAGACCGAATATATTGATAATCACCTTTGGCCCATAGCTATCATATCGATTCGTCTTTAAAGCGGTATCGACATCAGCGCGGTATACATTGCTAGCCCTTTTATATCCGCCTTTTAAAACAATTCCCATGGTACTTTCAGAACCTTTTTTCCTCGAAGTTAACTGCTCCATTTCATCTAAGATTAATGTGCCACCCTCTAAACTTGTCATACGGAATAAAGATGCATCAGAGATATCTGTGGCCATCTTTGCATTAAAGCAGAAAAGATGCATAGCAGAGCCAATCACGGATTTCCCGGAACCTTTCTGACCATTAATATAAAGATAAGGAATGCTATCAAATAACTCATAGTAATAAGTTAACATCGTATACAGCGCTAAGATTTTATAAACTGAGTCATCTGTAGAATAATAAAATCTTCGATAATATCCTACTAATAAATCAACCAGCTTTCTGGGATTCAATTCATCTTTCGGAATTTTCCCATCTATGTACTGGTACACACTTTCCTGTGTGAGCGAACATTCATCGGAATCCATGATTGCTTCACTCACCTCTACAGGTAACTCATATTTATTATCGACAAGGAGCAAACACTGCAAATCTTTTCTTTTTAACAAATCAAGCCGAATTAGCGTTTTATCGTTTCTCAGTAAGAAAGGAAGTCGCCTTAAAGAATCCCCGTCCTGCTTGTAATTCATAAAATAAAAGTAAGCGTCATTGTTCTCTATATTAAAATATTGGGATACTTTTATTTTTGGTATGCTACCAATAAAAGAACCCACCAGTTTATTTTGTATATCATTAGCTTCTTTTAATATAGCATCAATAACATCTTCTCTGCCGTCCGAGGTTTTTAGCTTGATTTTGAACATATTAACAATATTATCGTCGTTGCCAGAATCATATAATCTCTTTGCTAACTCCTTAATAATCTCGTTCTTCCTTGCAGAATACCAATAAATATCTGTGAGCTCTTCCGTCGTCTTCTCGCTTAACTTAGAATTAAAATGCTCATTTATCTTATCCTGCAAAAAGAAATTGAATGGTTTCTTATTTGCCTTGCATTTCGTGAGATCCTTATCAACTTCCCGGTCGATTAAAACGCCATCAGTATAAAGATTTACAGTTCCTACAATTTGATCTTTGACCGCGCTATGCATATCAATAATAAACTCTAACTTTTTATGCCGATTTTCAATTACCCATACATTTTTATCATGGCTAATTTTATGTCCTTCTGTCTCTAATGAAGTTGCTTCATCCATTAAAATATTAATATGCTTAGCTTCTGTACTTCTGTAATAATCATCTGGATCCTTGTAAGTTTCCGGATACTGTATTTTGCGAATATCTTTTTCAGGAAAAAGATTATTTAATCTTTCTAAATATTCTCTGCCTTTTTCATCATTATCAAAAGCTGCATAAATAGTACTTTCCGCTTTCTTAAATGCCTCATTAAACTGTTCATCGGAGATATTGCCACCAATACAAGCGGCGTTTGTAGCGCCATTTTCATATACAGCCCCTAAGTCGTTTTCCCCTTCAACCACAATAAAGGGTTTCTTAAAACTAAACTTTGGCGTAAACAGTGGCACTTTTTCACCTACTGAATATCCGGCAATAATATTTCCTTCCGTCCTCTCTCCGTTTTCTCCTCTTTCCTGCGTTCTGACGCTAAAAGGATTCTTGGTATTAATTCTTACAATTTCCTTGGTTACAGGATGTTTATAATAATAAATAAACAGTCCTTCAGGCACCCATGCTTTTGCCGCCTTAATTTGCTCCTTTGTGTAGCCACATGCCAGTAGTTCTTTATGCAATTCAAGATAATTGTACGCAAAACCTATTCTCATGTTCTGAATAGTATTCATCTTGCGCTGCCTGATTTTTATAAGATAATCAAGCGGAGTTACTACTTTCTCTCTTGCGGCAAATGTCTTGGTGCATTTCATTAGTTGCTCGTGGTAGTGAGTTTCTGCTATTCGAAGGATATTTTGTCTTACCTGTTCCTTTTCATAATCCTCAATATTTTGGTTAGGCGAAGTTGGAAATCTTAACTTGGTAAATAAATCAAGTTTCGCAATGGCCTCCTTTAATGGAATATCCAACACATCTGTAGCATACTCATACCATGCACTAATATGAGTACCTTTCCATTCACACGAAAAACAATGGACAGCTTCTCCGACAGTTGCGCAATCATTATGACCACACATCGGGCACGGGTTCAGCCTGTAGCCGCTTTCGCCAATTGATACAACTTGAGTATCTTTATAAAAACGACTATAAAACTCTTCCAAATCGTTCGTAATAATTTCTATTGTCTTTTCATACCACTCATTTTTGTTCACGACTCTGGCCCCCTATTCTTCCGAGTAATTTTTATTATACCATGTTGTTATGGCACTTTTAAAGAGAAAAAATTAAGAGAATCGCTTTCATTTTTAAAAACGATTCTCTTAACTATTCTATTTTATTACTTATACAATAGCATTTTATGTTAATAGATTTGGGATAGAGCAAAGAATATTTCTCCTTTGTTTTTTGCTCTGCCCTCAACTATAACTGGGCCATGTTCACTATATTTAATGCGGATAATCTGATATTCTTCAAATCCCCTGGTGATAATTTCATAAAAATTAAGCATATTTACAACGCAAGTATCGCCGTTTATTCGAAGTTTCTGATATGTACCAGGGTAGACAAAATAATGAAGACTAAAGGTGAAATGATAATTCATAGCTTTTGTCCTTTTAATGGGATCTAAAATAACTTTAATCCCATTACACCCTGTTTGTATTTGTACTTTCATTTTGTTTTGTTTAGCTGCGCTTAAATCATACCGATTTAAGCGAGACAACAAATCATTTTTACGCACAAAAAAACTATTATCAACCGCCTTATTCAGATAATGATCAAGGCGGTTGATAAAGTTCATGTCTTTGAAGATCTCTGCCACCGGGTTTTTATCCACGTATGCTTTGAAATTCAACATAAATTTATATTTACTTGGTTGATCAATCTCTTTTTCTCTGCCATAAGACCAAAAAACAGGGTTGATGACAGGAAAATTATCATAGATTTTTATTACCCCTATGATATCGGTGTTCACAGAGTAGGCGTAGTCTGCAAAGAATAATACGCCACATGATTTCTCATTGCAATTTGCACAGCCTCCTCTAGCGCAAATTTTACATAGAAATCTAAAGTATTCCACTGCTTGGTATTTGGTGTCTATCATAATAATTTCGTACTCCTCTTATGAATTTTGCGTTAATAGCAAAATTTTTTGATAAGAAAACCATTCTGGGAACAACGCATTTTGGCATTCAAAAAATCGCTTTCCTTCATGAAAATGTACGTGCTTATATAACGATAGTGTATCGTGCACGGTGTTTTCTGTAAATTTTTCGATAAGTTCTTTACCATAAGCAAGGTCAAAGCAACTTACTTCCAGTTGATATTTAACCTTTTCTTTTAAATCTTTTGTTTGAGGAACATACCCCTGGCTAATTATCTTAAAATATTCCTGGAGTATTTTTTGCTCAATAATTACGTTTTCTTCATCCATCCTCAATCATCTCCCGCAATAATATATTTTGACAGTCACACTTTTCCTCCCAATCGTTATTCATGTATTGAAACTGAAAATCTTGCAAAAGAAACTCCACAAAATATGGATTATTTAATTCTCCTTGATTTAACGGAAATCCCCGAAACGTAAATGTTCTGCGGCCAGACATGTGTATTTCATCCATAAAACTATCAAAGAATTCGAACATACCTGGTGACGCGTCACTAAAATAACATTGTCTATAGGCACGATACATATAAAACTCTACATCCTCACCCGAAGGATGGCTCAGATCAATGTCATTGTATTGGGGTATTGTAAAGAAATCCACCATATTATCACTCCGATATCAACCGCAAGTTCATTTTTTCATCTTTGCCCAAGTAATCATATGCTAACAAAGATTCTAAATGCCACTCCGGAATTAATAAATTCTGACAATCGCATATATATAACACACTTCCATCCGGCCAATCCTGGTATTCGTAATATCCTGAAATAGATTCTTCAAGCGAAACGGAATAACCGAGTTCGTGAAGCATTTTTGTAATCATGCATTCTGTGTCTATACCACCAGTTGTACCAGCTTCGATATCTTCACACCAACACTGATACAACATATCCATTATATCATCGCCATCTTCGGATTCCATTTTCGCGTATTCGTAATAAGTGCCATTTACTCCTGCATTATAATCCAACCCAACGATTTGTATTAGAATATTTTCGTTATAGTCATTTACCGCCATAACGACATCAAATAAACTCGGAACGCTATTGTGGTATGGTTTCTCACTATCATACAATAAATCCAAATAAATTTCTTTTAGCTGCTGCTTCTTAAGTTCCCATTCTCTCTTACTCTCAATTCGCTCTTCACTCAAAAACATTTCGTCTAGCAACTGATCCAGCTCATCGCCATAATCATTATAAATTTCAGCAGTTTCTCTTTCTGCTAAATTAAACAATACCTATCCACCTCTTTTATTTTTGAACTATTTGCACATTTAACAAGTCATTAATATCCTTACTCGTATAAAAAAAATCACCATGATACTTTCCCGTAATTAACGCAAGATGCCAATTAGGAAGTAATACATTTTGTGCATCATTTATACAAAGTGAACTTTCTCCCGATAAATCACATAAGAAGTATTTGTATTGATTATCGTCGATCGTATAGCATACATGATTTTCGTTAAGAATATCGGCTACAAAGTAGGGTGTAGAATACTGAAAGTCGTTCCAATACTCTTCAAGCCATGCATTAAAGAAAGAGCCAAATATCGTTTCTTCACCCACTTCATCACTGCCACACGAAGAAAGAAAATAAGATGCTTCTTCTTCATGTGAATACCGGGGACACCATTTACCATAAGTCATATCTAACATAGCAAGCTCAGTTAACAATTCATTATTATATTCCTCTACTTCGTCCAGAATATCTCTAATGCTAGGGATGCTACTTCTGTTACTGCTAATATAAAATTGTCTCTGATAAATATCCAAGATTACCGCTTTTTGTTCCTCACGTTGATCTTCATATAAGATATCTCTTTCAGAAGTAATAATTCGACGCATTAAGCTCTCGAATTCTTGTAAATGCTCAATGTCAATATCTTGGGATACAGCCGATTGTTTACTAAAAGTAATTATCTCATTACTCAAAAATACACCCCCTACTCTGAAGAAACTATATTGCATGACAGTAGTTTCTTCAGTTCATATTCAGATTTTGCTCCCAGAGCTTCAAGTGTTAGTAAGTGCCAATCTTTTAACAATAAGTTTTGACAATCATTAAAATAAATTCTTTTTCTTAACATAGAGGACACAGAACTAATTTCGTTATCTGCATCTTGATAGCACATGTGATTATCGTCTAATATCCTTACAATATATTCAACCAAATCATCCCCATTCATTTGCACATAATCCTGATACCAGATATCAGCGAGATCAGATATATAATCACTATCTTCCTTATCCTCTTCATAAGTTAAGAAAGACCGGTACCCACAGTTATTTTTTCCGTAATAATAATCAAGGTAACCTATGTCGAGCGCCTTTTCCCAGTTTTCTTCGACAACGTTCATAGTAATATCTTCTAAAAACGGTACATTACCATTGGAGTCAATATTATCCATATAAGCTTCTAACACAGCTTTGGTATGATTTTGATAATCCTTATCTGTAACGCAATTAGATTCAAGTATGAGCGAAGAAAGTACGGTTTCTATTCTTTTATCAAATTCTTCTTCGCTCATAGGTTGACTGTGTGCATCAAGTTGATAAGCGTTGCTATTGTCTTCTAAATCAAACATTTACCTCACACTCCCGGGCTATATAACACATAGGAATCATACAAAAACATTTCTTCTATCCCGAACATAGGTAACAAGGTATTCTGACAATCTTCAACAACCACCATGTATTCTTTACCGCGTTCCGGAAGGCTATATATAATTTCATCGTTTTTTACAACGCTACTATAAGCAGTACTATCTTCTGTTACGGTAAATGACAAACGCTTTTCTCGCAGTATATTGAATACCGCTTTATCTAGTTCATAAAAACTATCGTTGTACAAACAAATATCCAGTATATAATTAGTATCTTCTTCTAATACATCTGGTATATCACAATCTGCAACACGACGAAAACGATCACTATTAATAAAATTGATTAACGCAATCTGATAACAAATACTTTCGTTATAATCATAAATATATGACATAATATCAATAAGGCGTGGAAGATATGGAATAGCATCTTCCCACGCCTTATTGTAAAAACTTAATATTTTTTGCTCATTCTCTTTTGCATTACTCGCTAATTCCGGTGCACAGATAATCATATCGTATAACATATCTGTGTTATTGCAATTAAGATCTGATACTGAATATCTGTTATATACTTCGACAGCATTTTCAACAGACTCTATATTTATCAAACTGTTCAACAAATAAACCCTCCTATCTTAAAAACTCCGGTAATAATATATTCTGTGGTGCGTATTCGTCATTTAATTCCCTGGAACGCACCACAGAAGCTCCCGAATATGGATATCCTAAATTTCGTAATACTTCCTCTACCCAATCTTCCATCAAGCATGAAAATTCCTGAATATAATTGCCTAAAATGATATCAATTTCATCATCAGCATATCCATTGCTTTTGTAGAAATTATAGATAACAATCATATTCCACTCATCAATAGAATCAGACACTTCCAATATACTCGGTAAAAAATCAGGATCTCCAGCATCATCCATGGCTCTTACATACATCAAAAGAACATTTTCCTTAAACTTTTTGCTGTCATTCATTGTTATTAAAGTAGTATCAAGCAAATAGTCCCACGCATATGCTGGAAAAGGCTTCCCTATATTCTTTCCTTTTTCCATTAATTCTCTCCCGGAATGTCTCATAATGCTAAAGTGTTCTAGGTCAATCTCGTCTTCCTCTGTAGAGTTATCATTATCCTTACATTCTTCTTTATAACTATCACATAGCAAGGCTAATTACCTCCTCTGCGCTCCAAAGAAAGGATTTAATGTAGCAACAACCACTTTAATATTTAGATCTTCGTCGCTTCTTCTGACATTCGTAAGCATTACCGGCTTATTTGGATCATCCGGTAAATGCATCTCTACTTTATCTGAAGATAGTAAGAACACTTTTAATAAATCCAGCATCATACTTCCGTCCAGATGAATTGGCGGGGCAGAGATTTCTTTTGGTTCTACTAAATTTGTACAGATAATCATATCCGGAGGAATAATTCCTGTCATGCGGTTGATGCCTTCCATATTAGTCGGAACAAATCCTCTTTCTGAATACAGTATTCCAAGGCGCATCTTGCCATAAGGTTCAATTGCATTTACATTGATCGATGTATCACCTTCTCCTGTTATCGCACAACGATATATTACATCTTCACGAATTCCGTCTGATTTAATGACGGAATCTACGCTTAATCGGATAGGCTTTGGTAAAGCAGGATGTTTAAATTCCCACCTACCATCTACATATTCAAATTTTATTGCTAATTCTCCACGTTCTAAATAACCCGGAGAAACAATAACCCGACATTTCTTTAAAGAAGCGTGTTTATCTAATTCCGTTAGCCGATTAATAATGTTCGTGAGTGGAAATGTAACCTTACCCACAAATTTGCACTGAGAAGCTACGCTTTCCTGAATTTGTGCTGGATTTAAAGGATAAGTAAACTCGGTAAACTTATTCTCGAAATAACTAAAAAACTCTCCTTCTGGCTTATTAACAAATTTAATGTTGCCTATCTCGATAATAAAGAAACCGGAACCAACCAAGATTGAATCATCCTTAGTTGCAATGCCCCAATACTTCTTCTGCGGGAGATTATACTCTACTGCAGGTCTCATTAAAAAGTTTAAAAATGACTCCAATTTTTGTTCTACCATATATATATCCTCCTTAAAATAAGAATAATTTGGCAAGAAAACAATAATTGTTTTCTTTGCCTTTTGTTACTTATACGAGAAAAAACTCATAAATAAATATCCCTTGGCAAGTTGCCAAGGGATATTTAGATCATATAGCATAACCTATATTCTCATTGATAATACGGTTATTTATTTTATTTGCTAACCTTACAAACCTACTATATAACTAACCCGTGTATTATCTATTCCGGGTGGGGTCGCCCCACTTCATATTACTTATACGAGAAAAATTTAATAAATTATATTTCTCTCAATACTTCCCTCATTGATGAGGGAAACACACAATCTACAAACTCTTTGATTAACAAATATGCTGCCGGCACTGCCACGGTTGTTAAAAACTTTAATGATGCTATTCCAATTCCGAACAAAATTCTTTTCATATCATCCCTCCCATGATCTTAATATTCCATGCCAATCATCAAATCTGGAGTTAAAAATCTCGTATCAGCCCCACATTCTGTGCATGGTAAACTAATCGGTATGTAACCCACGCTTTCTAAGCTGTCAATCATATCGGCGCTTAATTCCATTGTGTTTGTTATTTGTGTATTGCCACAATTTTCGCATTCATAATGAATAACTACTTCCTCGCCAACTTTATCTTTCATATCTTTGATCATTTGTTCCTCATCTTTAAATCCAAAATCAATGTACATATTATCTGCCTCCTTCAGTCTTTGGAATAATTTCTACATTATTCACATCGAACATTTCTTTTAATAAAATAACAGTCCACAAGTCATCCACATTAAGAACGCTGTCTTCCGGGATATCCTCACTTGTAAGTCTAGACTTAATACTTTGGATAATATCACCGGTATCATTGGGATGTTGTGGTATATTAAAATGGAAATCGACTTGGTTAACTTCCATTTCCAAGCTTGTAATGATCAGGACATCAATTCCCTTTATCTCACTATCAATGTTTTCAATCTCGGTTATTACCTCGATCATCCTTTGTGCTCCGTCGCCAAGTATTCTTCCGTCTCCTGACTTCGCGTATTTGTAGAAAAATTCTTTCCCTTTTGCAACGGTCGTGCGAAGTTCATCACGCCGTTGCAAAAGCTCAATTTTTCTAATAAAAAGTTTCTTGATGATTACTAATTGTTGCGAAAGCATATATGTTGTCATTCCTTTCATTCGTTTCTTGAGCTTTCTTTGTGTAATACCCTAATTCTTTATCGATATTACCCAACTTATCGAAGTAAATAGAATACATCTCGGGATCCTCGATAAACGGAAGAACACTGCTAATCGCCTTGCGTTCTTCGACCAACTTAGATACTTCCATTTGATATTTAGAAACCGTAGTATTGTCTGTCTTCGTTTTGCTCAAAAATAACATATTACATCCCTTCCTTGTTATTATGCTGTACAGTAACAACACTATGTTTGTTTTCATCTAAACAAACATAGATTGTACTGTCTGTCATAGCTGATAAATAATCATTGTGCGTTACTGTAATTACCTGCCTACCAAAGTCTTTGGCAACATTTGCGGTAAACTGACTTAGCATTGGTATATACTCATCGCTTACCATTTTAAATGGTTCGTCAAAGATTACAGGACCATCAATCGAGGGTTCATTATAATTGTTCAAACAGGTAATTTGCATTGAGGATCCAATAATATCCACAATGCCACCCCCATTGTCTTCCATTGGATCCTCTTTTTCATCTTCCTTATTATCTTTGATAAACCAGACATCTGCCTTTGGACTTTTTATGGTACCTCCCATTTCGATCTTCATTTGGTAATCCGGCCCCATAGCGTACTGCAAAGCCATTGTCCCTAACTCTGATAATTCCTCACTTGCAGCTTCCCTCTGATTCTGTGCTAACTCTTTCATCCAGATCGCTGCTTTTTCGTAATTTCCAATATCGAGATCTTCAATATCTTTTTCTAACTTCTTTTGCTCGGCTAATAGCGTTTCTTTCTGAGACTTCTTTTTTTCTACTTCGATTTCAAATTGCCTCAATCCCTGTGCGAACATCTTTTCCTGCTCTTCTAGCTTTTCTATAAGCATCCTCGGTCACCTCTTTCCAAAAATTCACATAGTCCCACTTTTGTTGCTTTTCTTCCTCTGTTCTGTAATAAAAGATTATGCCATAACTTTGTATTTGTTTTACTCTATAATCTCCTAGCCCCATGCGAATCATTTGATTAGTAATAGCAGACCCAGAACGATGAAGTCCATTTCTCTGCATTTGCTTCCAATGCATTGTATAACAATTTTCCTTAATCAAATCCTTTTCCCACTGATTCCAAGGTCTGCAAGTAAAACAACTTATTTTCGTACACTGCTTTTCCTTGATCTTTCTATTTTTGTGCAATCCCATCTTTGATGCATATTCCCAGATAGTACTCATAGGACGATTCATTTCGGCTGATAATCTCACCGTACTCATCCTACCGTAATTCTCTCTTAAATAATCAAATTCCTCTTGCGTCCATAAGTCTTCTTTCTTGTGAGCGTTGTATGCGTTGTATCCAGGCTCCCTCTTTAGTTTTAGTTGAGATGCTTTGTGGATAACCGAGTTTTCGCTTCGACCCAATTTATCCGCAATCTTTTTGGCGCCCTTCTTCGAATAAAGGTTTTCAAGATAGAAGATTTCTTCTTCGGTCCAAGTCCTACCCCTCGCCAATTTTACGCCCCCTGTTATACCATTGTTTCCTTCCACTGGTTAATAGTTTTTAGTGCATCTTCATAAATTTGGTTACTCTTTTCTGCCATCTCCTTAATCTTTTCGTCTGCATTATCCGGATCAACACCGAGCTGCTTTAACTCTTCTTTATAACTTTCGATGTTTTTCACGATGCTATCATAAGTAGATTTTGCTGAAATCACCTGATCTCGAATTGCCATAGCCTCATTTTTAAGTCTCATGATATCTTTTTCCGTAACATTTGTCATAATACAAACTTCCTCCTTTTATTGTTCAATGATTTCATAATTAATACCTGTAAGATTAATTCTATCTAGATTTACCCAGCATGTATGATCTAACAACATTCGGATGTGTCCACTCTTTATATAAACTGGACAATCTCCACGCCATAATCGGTTGTATCTTATATCTCCGACAATCTTCATTAATCGGCTTTTGTCATTTTCTTTTATAACAAGTTTTTTGATTTTTGGTATTTCTAATATGGTCAAAGATTCCATAACGATAATTGGTGGCTCTTCTGAGTCTACTTTAATATATCCAGAAAAATCATATACCTTGTCATCAAACAACATATCTTCGTATACTGCGTAAGTGTCTGGCCAAATCATCATCTTTGCTCTGCCGGTTAAATCTTCTACCTCGGTAATTGCCATTTTTGCTTTTGCCTTTCTAGTAAAGGTAAGCTTGATATCGCTAAACATTCCTACAAAACGAACAGATTTTCTAGAGGGGAGCGGTGTGCTCATAATAATTGCACCCGTATCTTCGTCTATCTCGTAATCCATGCTAGAAAGCTTAAAATTGGAATACTGCTCCGAATAATACAAATAATCATAAATGGGGTTTCCGGTAAGATATAACCCCAAATACTCCTTTTCCAAAGCTAATTTCACTTTATTCGGAAACTCTTTTAGACCTGCGGGTATATAATTATAAAGATTTAACCAACCCTGTACGTCAAAGGCTCTATTTGAGATTTCTGCCCTCTTTCTTGCTTGCTTGGTCTTACTTATCCTGTCTGCAATATCAGCTGCTCCTGCAACGATTTGCGAGCTTGTAACACCTATACTATGAAAGGCTCCGACACATGCTAAGGCATTAATATCTTGCTTTCCGATATTGTCAAAATTTCGTAGAATAAACTCTTCGAAGGAAGAGAACGGTTCTATCGCTCTTTGCTCCATAATACTTCGTAAACCGGTAACTGACATATTTTTTACATTTAAAGAAAATGTAATCTGACCATCTTTTGTAGCTATAAAACGATCTGTGCTGATGTTAATATCCGGCGGTATTACGTCAATTCCAAGTACGTTACGACAGTGGTTAATATACCGAGATATTTTATCCTGCTTATTTTGTACTGAGTTCATTAAGGCTGCCATAAATTCCACGGGATAGTAATACTTTAGCCAGGCCGTAGCATATCCTACTACGGCGTAGGCAGCAGCATGTGACTTATTAAAAGCGTATTTACCGAAGTCCTCCATTTTATCGAAGAAATCTCTTAACACTGTTGCGTTATGTCCTAACGCTATGCCGCCTGGTATAGAATGGCCATAATCATGCTGTTTTTCGTATTCATCAATATCTATCTTCTTGCGCCCATCAATGAACCATTGTCGGTGTAACGGAATAAGTTTCTTCTTTTTCTTAGAAATAACTCTACGGAAACCATCGGAATCTGACTTATCATATCCCGCTATTGCAATAACCGTCTTCATACATTGTTCCTGATAAGTTAAGATTCCGTAAGTTTCTTTTAAAATGGGAATTAATTCTGGAAATGAATACTCGATCAAATTAGGATTTCTGCGGTTTGCAAGATACTGCGGAATAAACTTCATAGGTCCCGGCCGATAAAGTGCTATAGCAGCAATCCACTCATTCATGTTCTTAGGCTTTAATTCCTTCACGAATTCTGTAAGACCACCACCCTCTAGCTGAAATATACCATCTGTTCTGCCATCTTCTAATAGCTGTAACGGCTCCATATCGGCACATTTATATAGTTCATCAAGATCTACAGTTACGTCGTGATTTTTATAAATCATATCCATAGCATCACGAATAACACCCAGCGTCTTTAGACCGAGGAAGTCCATTTTTAATAACCCGAGTTCTTCCAAGTTGTTTTTATCATACTGCGATACAATTGCCCCGTCATTTGCCCAAACCGGTACATGAGCTGTAACACCTTTTTCGTCGGTAATTAATACGCCTGCAGCATGTGTGCTTGTGTATGTTGGTAAACCTTCTAATCGCATACAAATTTTAAGAAAATGATGTGAATCTTCGTTCGTATCGTATTCTTGGAATAAATCAGGATTTTGTTTTAATGCAGATTCAATTGTAATACCCGGTTCTATCGGGATCATCTTTGCAAACTTATCTTGAACTGAATACGGCAAATCAAGCGCCCTGCCTACTGCACGAATTACAGCACGCGCAGCAAGTGTGCCATAAGTAATAATCTGGCACACGGATTTTCTTCCGTATTTACGGATTACATAGTCAATTACCTCCTGACGTCTGCTATCCTCAAAGTCACTATCCACATCTGGCATGGATATCCTAGAAGGATCAAGAAAACGTTCAAACATCAAATCGTATTTAATAGGATCTATCTTTGTGATCCCTAGCGCATAAAGTAGAATACTTCCAGCTCCGCTACCACGCCCAGGACCAGTTAATATCGGTCTCCATCCTTTCGGACTTTGCTGACCTGGTTTATCGGTGCCCTCAATACAAAAGCGGAAGAAATCCCATACGATAAGAAAGTAATTAACATATCCCATACCGTCTACAACACTAATTTCGTATTCCGTTCTCTCCTTTATTTCCTGTGTAATCTCGGGGTATAGTTTCTTAAGTCCCTCATACACAAGCATTCGAAGATACTCCAAATTAGTACCTTTAAAATTAACCGGCGGATAAAAAGGAGGTAGTTTATTTGTACCAAAATCAATTTGAACGTTACACCGGTTTGCAATTTTAACGGTATTTTCAAGTGCCTCTGGAATATAGCCAAACAACTTCCACATTTCTTCTGGCGTTTTCACGTAAAACTGATCGGAACCATACTTTTTCCGCTTATCACTGTCTACCGTGGTTTTTGCCTGAATAGCCATAAGAATGTCATGTGCTTCGTAGTCGTCGTGAGTTAGATAATGACAATCATTTGTGCATACAAGAGGTATCCCCGTTTCATTATGAATTTTTATCAATTGTTCATTGACTGGTCCCTGTTCCTCTAACCCATGGTCCTGTAACTCCAAAAAGAAATTACCACGACCAAAAATATTGTCATAGATCAAAGCAGTTTCTCTAGCCCGGTCATATTCTTTCTTCAACAAATAACTTTGTACTTCTCCACCAAGGCAAGCGGATAGCGCAATAATCCCTTCATGCCATTGTGACAATTTAGTTTTGTCTGTTCTTGGACGATAATAGAAACCATTGACCGATGCATCGGAAGCAATGCTAATCAAATTTTGATACCCTACATTGTTTTCAGCGAGTAAAACTAAATGATAATTGGCATCGTCCGTGCCATGTTGTTTTAACGTATTAGACCTGGGAGCCACATAAGCCTCTAAACCGATAATAGGTTTTATCCCTTCTCGCTTACAGGCTTTATAAAAATTGATGACGTTAAACATATTCCCGTGGTCAGTTATAGCAACTGCATTCATGCCTTTTTCTTTGATTGCTTTTGCCAAATCATCTTCCTTTAACATGGCGTCCGCTAATGAACCCCTTGTATGTAAATGTAAATGGATAAACTTTTGTTCTTCTTGCATTTTGTCACTTCCTTATATTAAATCCTTAATTCCTGCCACTTTTTCCTCCGTCATTTCGGACTGACAAACCGGACACCGCTTATTCTGTATCAAAGTATCCCTATATTCTTTTAGCTTTGCATTGTACCGGTTCTCTAACAAAAGTATTACGCCGTCACCCTTTATTAGTCTTTCTTTTTCTTGATTAATCCTATATTGCATGGCAGAAGCCTGATTGATTGTAGTCAATGTACTGCGGCACATTTCAAGCCTTTTAATTAACTCATCTACACCTTGCACATTATTTAACAGAGTTTCCTTGGTCGTCTTTTCATCAATTTCTAACTTAAGTTTTTGAAATATTTTCTGTGCCTCAGTAACTTCTCTAACCATATTAATGAGGCTATCTAAGCTTACCATCGTTAACTCCAGTTGATTGATATCTACAGAATCAATAATTTTCTGAGCACTTTCTTTTTCCGCAACAATCTTTAATAAATTAGATTGTAAAGAAGTAATCCTGGTCATCTTGGCGTGCAAAGTAAGCAGGTGATCTAGTTGATCAATGAGATGATTTACCTCGGCTTCTTTTTGGATAATGGCAAACGTCACCTCTTTTCTCTTCTCAAGATCTCCCAGCTCTTGTTGTATAAAAGAAATTCGCTTTAGTTTTTCGTTGATATCCTGCGATTGCTGCAACCTTATTTTCAAGTTATCCACAGCTATCTCCGCATGAGGAAGATAGCTAAGTTCTTTTAACTTTGTGCCCTTCTCTTTTAATTCCGCCTTTAATTCCTTTTGCTTTGCATTCTTTCTGCGCACTTCCAGATTAATTTGCTGTAGTGCTGCGTCTGCGATGTCGGTCTTTGCCATTTTTCCAATCATCTTCGCTTTCTTGGAAGACGTTTCTCCGAGAAAGAATGGCCCTGCAAGTTGACCAGAAATATTTAAGCAAATCTCATCACCAAACAACTTTACTTTCGGTATTCCGTGAAACGCAACCACAGGTTCTACTGGACCCGTGCCAAAATTAGTGAGGGAAGTAACTTTACCATCTGCCTCGATCAACTCATACATATTTACTTCGTTATCGTTCTCATCATGTCCTCTTGTTCTTCGAATGGCAGTTCCATCACTGAATTGTGTTTCTACATAGCATAATTTCTCCTGGTGCGTAATATAACGATCCCCAGATGGCTCATTATACAAACAGAGCACAATTCCCTTAATAATCGTTGATTTGCCACTATTTGTCGGACCGATGATAGCGGTAAAATGCTCAAACGGAATTTCACTGTGTAAATGAGATTTAAAATTATGCAGAATCACTTTCGTAATCTCTTTCACATAATTCCTCCTTTCTATAACATTGCAATGTAATATCTCTTTCCTTTCGGACTAGTAACAAAATCAAAGACAATCATATCATCACTGTCGCCATTTCTTGGATGACAAAGGCATTTCCCATACATAAAACTATCTACGGTATAGTAATCTCCAAATTCATCCGAACTATATACCTCTTTAAAACTGGATTTTAGCTTATTGTAAAAACTTTCTTCGGTTACCGGCTCATTTTCCGTTATATGATCCCAATCAAAATCATACATTTCATAGGGAGATGTTAGTTCCATATGATTGCCTGCAATACATTCAAAGCTGTCATAACTTTTTAATGATGCCTCTGCCTCTTCCCTGCTCATATTACCAATATCGAATTGAACGAATCCGCCACATTTCTTACATTTTCCTGTCACCATTTTTGACATAGATAACTCTCCTTTCTAAAAACAACTAAAATATACTGCAGCTTAGTGCATCTATTATCTCGTCACACTTTATGTCAGCGTCAAAAAAAGCATACGCCGATATAATACGAATATTTTTGTTCGCTTTAAGCACAAGGTCAGCGTCGTAGGCGAGTTTATAATACTTTAATTTAGCATCGAAATTACATCTTGGGTTAATAATAATTTCGACTTCAGGATTATCAGATTGAATGCCTATCGCAATATAACCACATCTGTACTCTTCCGCACTTGCGAACACACGTTCTAACCGTTCCATTCTACTCATATAACATACCTCCTAGTTTGTAGTAATACCCCGTTCTTTGAGTGCCTCTCTCCAAAAATTCTTTATCTCTTCGGAACAATGTGCCATAGCATCCTCCCAGGTCGGCCATCTGCCATGTTCATCATAAAACTTATACCGATACGTAAGACTCTGCAAATTGTGCGGCATTTTAGGATCATGCTTTATTGCACACATCGAGCAAGTATCTTTTGGCGTCTTACCTAATAATTGAATCCCAAACTCTTCTTTTAAATATCCCATTGATAAAATCTCCCTTCTAATGAACATAATTATAACATAAAATAAAGAACTATGGTGGTAAATTTACCACCATAGTTCTTCCAAAACATATTAAGCTAATTTTCTGCCATATTGATAAATCAAATTACCACCAAATCTCTCCATGCGCTCTCTTGTATCAATGTTATAATCTTGTGCAACTTCGGTTACTGCGGCAACAAATCCATACAAAGTGTTGTCGTATTTCTCGTTTAACCGTTGTTCCACTCTACCGGCAATATTCTTAGATAAGTTCTCTGCCTTAAATTTATCCAGGTAACGCTGGATACTGTCGTTATTTAAACGTTCGTTGGCAGCGGAGTTCACTGCATTCTGAATAAAATTAATGGTATCCGGGGCCTTATCAATCATTTCGATAAACTCTGACATAAACTCCGATGTACCAACGCCAATATGCCTCTTTGAATAGAACATTCCTCTTCCGCCACCCATAATCATACCATTGCTGCAAATATGGTCAAAGATGATAACGTTGATATTTAAAGAACTCCGTCCTACCCGGGAATTATTAATATCAAACCCAAAACTTAATGGACGCCCTTTAATTTCAACTTTACTCCTGGAGACAACACGTATTTTCATGTATTCTGGACTGATAGAATAATTCTTTATCACGTAGTTTTGATACGGTCCAAGAATATCCTCTGTAATTCCAAGTACTTCGCGGTCGTCAAATACAGTGTATTTATTCGAAAGTACTCCATGAATACGATTATCCGTTGTGCGGACTAAGATTTCTTTTTCCTGATTCTTCTGTTTATTAATCCAGAAATTAAGTGTATTCTTGGCTTCCTCCAATTCTTCTGCCAATAAACATTTTCGTATGTATGCCGCAGGAATATCTAATTGTGTACACAAACCAGATAAACCATGATCGCTAAAAGTAAGCCCATTACTAAGTTTAGTACTGATGCTCAAATCCGTAAGCCGCAAATTTGAATCTACGTCTGTATAAATATTACCCCAAGTCATCATATAATCTTTGCTACGATCATTAATCCTATTTGCGCTGTCCTTTATACTATTAAAGTTACCAATCCTCTCAACCGTATTGTCGGAAGGAAAATATAAAAGTCTGCTGTTTCCGCTATTTTCTCCCAAATATTTTGCAATCACATTGCTCTTGTTAATTTCCCTTGCGTTTAATTCTGTGTTCATAATTCACATTCCTCCTAAAATAATCTTTAATTGACATGATACATTTGTTTTAAATGTTCCACAATTCCCGTGATAAAGCGACTATTGCAAACATTAATACCGTTCTGCAACTCTAACTTAAAAATATCATATATTACGCTACCTTCCTTTGCGCGCTTGCAGGATAATTCTACAGCGTGACGTATCGATCTCTCAACGCGTGCATGAGTTGTATTGTTCTTTTCTGCAACCTTAGTATAGACATACTTTATCCACGCTCCTACGGCACCAGGATCATCAAGACAAATGCGTACAGCGTCTATAGTATATCCATATCCTATGATATTTGTTGGTATCCCAAGTTTTCCTACGAAATTTCTAATTTCTTGCGTGGTAATTTCCTTTGCCGTAAGTTTTTCCTTATCTTCTTTTATCTCTGTTTCTTTTTCTGCTACTTTTCCAAAACCAAGGCTTGTGTCAATTGCCGCACTTTTTAAAATATAGTTCATTTCTGATGCAAATTCCATTTTTTCCTTTGGCGTTAAACTACGTAATTCCTCTAACAATCTGTCTAATAAAACTCTCTCCATGATTAATACACCTCCTTGTGTAAATTACAACAAAACTCTCCTATAACTCAACAACACGTCTATCTGTGATCATCAAATCATAAGCAATTAACCTTAAAACCATGCCGTATAGCGTTTCAGATAAAAAACTCAAATCTTTTGACTTAACAAATTCATTTACAATTTTCATAGCCCCTTCGTCTTTATCCTCAAAATCTTCTATTGCTTTAAAAATTGTATTCAAATCATGTACACTAGGACTGTTATAGCACTCACCATAACGATTATAAGTTACTTCGTATCTGCCTTTTTTTAAATACCACCTCCTTGAACCGTAACCATAATTCATATCACAGCAATCATGCCAACCCGCTTTTATTTTTGAATTTATTAATTCCTTTTTTGTCATAGTAACCACCCTCTCGAAGTTAAATAATAAAACGGGTCAATACCTGTATCTTCGCCAACAACCGAATTATATTTAGTGGTTAAAGCTTCTTTTACTACATTCTCTGGTAATAATTTAAGATAACTTTCTCCGTTATACGTAAACCCGTTTCGATGCTCTTCTGCATAAAAATATTTACCATCGGAAGATTTATATATACCTCTACTTCCATCAACAGCATCCGTATATAGTCCATCGTACAACTCTACTTCCCAAAGTGTTTCTTTGTCTTTTTCGTAAAATCTTTTCATCATATCTTTCGTCGCCATTCTCCACACACCTCCTTTAAATAAATAATAGAAAAGAGAGATGTAATTACATCTCTCTTTTCTTACTTATACCACAGTATTATTTTTCTAAACATCCTACAATCCTGCTATCTATCATATCTGCGAGGTGTAAAATCCATTCCTCAGTTGTTTCAGGAGTTTTAGGTCCCCATTGCCCGTGATGAGTTAAAAAGGAATTTGCAATATCATCAAGATCCTCTTCACTTAAAATATTTCCTGCTTCTTTATTAATCTCGTTCAGATAAATAATACCATTGTAGATGTGTCCAACCTTTTTATCTGGTTTCCTGCGAATAATTGTCTTATATTCATATTCGTCGACTTTCTTAAGATCATGTAAAATTGCCTTTAACCGTAAACGGCTTACATTGATAATGGATGAAGCATCATAAAAATATGGATTTGTAACATAATCTTTGATCACATTATCTACTGCCTTTAACACTCCATAAGTATGTAAGAAAAGCCCTCCACGCTTATTCCCGTGATGCTTTTCTGCTGACACACACTCAGTAAATGCTTTCCATCTAATCTCGTCGTGCCCAAGTGCTCCAGTTGCGAAGATAGCAATGGTCCTGTATGGTTCCTCCAGTTTATTAATAGTCTGCTCCATATAAGTAATCAACTCTCTAGGAATATCATAAGAGGGAACAAACTGCCTGATATCTACTTTCTTTAATTCCTGTTCAGTCAAGATGTGAAATCTCGGATTTTTTAATTGCGGCGTATCATTCCAAAAACCTAAGGTAGCATCTACAATATCAATAATCATGCCAACCTCGAAAACATCGTATAGCGCTTTTACATCAGTCCAAACAGGAAAATTAAGTTTCCCTGTAGAATCCTGAATATCCAGAGACAGATATTCCTCCTTGTTTGCTTTAGGCAAAAGTTTTTTGTCGGAAATTACAACTCGCATACAAACTCGTGCACCTTCATTCTGTTTTAAAACTGTAGCAATGTCCACTAAAATCTCTCCTCACTCTTTTAAAATTTTAAATCCTCTCCAATTTCTCCGTAATAATCTTCAAAATCTTCCTCGAATTCGATTTCTCCTTTTTGATCTTTTAAATCTAGCAACTGCTCAATTAAATCACTGGCCTCTGCCTTGGTTAACTTGCTAATTTTATCAATGTTAAAATCGCCTTTATCTAAGCTTAATTCACTAAACAAAGTATAAATTGTTGTTTGCTGTGCTCTTGTAGAAAAATCCTGCCCATATTCAAGAGAATGATCTTCTTCCTTAGCAAATTTCTCAAATTGTTTAAGATTAAATTGATCTACGTTATATTCCTTCTCTTCCATTAAACTCACCTTCCGATCTGTTTGCTAATTTCTCAATCATATCATCCGCCTCATCTCTGTTTTTTGGCATACAAAAATCCTGATTTGCATCTTGACTTAGTTTTTTTATTTTCCTGAGCTGATCATCTGTTGGCGGAAGATTTTTCATGTCAACGCCGTATTTCTCCATCATCGTTTTTCACCCCCTTCCAAGGATTTTAATTGTAGCAGTGCATTTTTAGCCATTTCCAATGCAGTAATGTCATGTAGCCAAATGTCGTCCGGTTTTTCAACAAAGTCAGCGCTGTTGCTTATAAGACTGTTTAACTGGGTAATTGCTCTGTCCACACTCATAGTAGCACTCTTTGCAAAATTGATAGCTTCTTCCTTATCAAAGCTATCAACTATTCCTTCTGACATAATCCTACCTTTTCTCCATAGTGCATTTTTTGCTATCTCTAATGCGGTAATATCATGAGACCAGATGTCATCTGGCTCTTCAATAAAATCAAAACTATTGCCAATAAGACTATCTAATTGTGTAATTACCTTATCCATGTCCATCGTAGCGTTCTTTGCAGCTTCGATCATTTTCTGTTTTTTGTTAAATCTCTTTATCATTTCTTCCGACATTATCCTTCTTCCTCCCCTTTCTTTGCTTCTTCTTCGGCCAACGCAATATATTTAAGCATAATTGCTTCTACATCTTCTGGAATATGCTTATTCTCTTTTAACATATCTAGCATCCTGTAAAGATCAAAACCTGTATCAAACTTAAATTTATTTACGGTTTCTTTTGTCGCAGTCGAATATAACATCAAAGTTTCCTGCCGTGCTTTTTCCTTTTCCATGGCATCTCTGTCAATTACCTCGCTTGCAGGGCGCGCGATGTCAGCAGGGAGTTTAATAAGATCTATCTTCCTATCTGAACCATTTATTTCAATCAGCGCCACCTTGACCTCAAGGTTTACATCGCCCACGCTTGCTGTAATCCTACCTAGCGCACCAGGGTTACAGAACAGCTTGCCGTTAGCTTTAATTACACCAAAACCCGAATGTTCATGCCCGGTTAGAACAATATCTGCTTTCGTATCAAGGATTTGGTTAATCGTTGTTACCGGCACATGAGGCCATGGCTTTTTTGTTAGAAAACCATGAACAACATGTATCCTCGCATCTGCCTCAATATCTTCGCCTGGGATATCAATATAATCTGTTATCCGACCATTCTTATCAAGCTGCGAATGTGCATCACACCCAGATAACAATACACGCGTATTACCATCCGTTACACAGATCGGCTGTTGCATTGACAGCCTGGTAATAAATCCGCAACCCCGTATCACAGATAATGCTGTACGATAATGTGTCTCTGGGTTATATCCAAAAATATCATGATTTCCAATAACGGAATAAATTGGCTTTTTAAACTTCGATAAAACTTCAGCCAAACCGGTCAAAGTTGTGTAAGGTATATCCGGCCTATCCATCCAATCTCCGCCACAAATATAACTATCTACATTATACTCTTGCCCCAGATAATTAACATAACTTAATTTTTTTAATATTGTCTGATAGAAATCATCTTTACGATATTTCGGCGATGTAATCCTAACATGAGGATCTGTAAAATATATAAATTTCATCGTGCATTTCCCCTTTCATTTTTATTAAAAAGTAGCAAGGTTAGTTAAACTAACCCTGCATTGTCTTTTTGCTTTTTTGGCTTATCCGGTCTCTCTCTGGTCCGGATAGCAAACAGAACTGTCTCGCCCTGATGCTTATAAAGACAAACATCAAAGATATTTCCTTTGTCATCTGTGCATATAAATTGAGATAATCCACCAAGCGTTAATATCTCTTGAAGCTCAATATTATCTACGTTAATCGGAATTAAATCATCCTTGTTGCTCCGGCCGAGAACAATGTATTCTTCGCCATTAAACTTAAAGCTATCTGGGGGGAATTGCTCTGTGCTCCCAATTACTACTCTTAAGTTCGTATCAATAAACCTGTCTTTCTTTGCTATCGACATAATATCATCCTTTCTATATATTCTGTTCCATGGCTACTTTATCCTTTTATTACACTTAGTCTTTTTTCCTCTTTTTTTACAAGCAATGTTAGCCCCGTAATTTCTTGGTGATAATCCACAATTTTTACTTGTTTCTCTTGCTGCTTCCCTATAAAAAGCAGCACTCTCTATTAAATCCTTATACATCGTTCTTACCTCCAATTCTTAGTTTGTCTACTCAACTTCATCTAAAATTCCGAGTATTCTAAAGATCTCATCTTCGCAAGTTTCTCTATCAAGAGGAATTATCTTGTCATAGACCTCTTTTTGTAAATCCGGAAAGTTGTCTTTTAGTTGCATTCTAATATATTGTACTTCAAAACCTGAATATCTACCTTCTGATCTTGGGCTAAATCCGGATTGCTGCACAATATAAGATAAATTTTTACCTCTAAACACCAAAGTTCTTATTTCTAAACCATCTTTATATTCTTTAATTAACGCTGACATAGTCTCCCTCTTTCTACTAATTTAGTTAGCTAAATTGTGCTTACTGTCAAAATCTTTGAAATTCAAACATACACAGGATGGCTCTTTGTAATTACCATCTTTATGACACAAAACGGCATACCCAAGATCATTGTCTTTAACATATTCGCCATTAATGCAGGTATAACAACACATTTCATTTTCGCAATCAAACATGTCAATCTCACTAAGTCACACTTCGTAAAATTGACCATATCCATAGCTACTATATCACCATTAAATGCAGCCGCCGTACCTTTTTTCAATGTCCTTTTCAGTCCCGTCCTCATATTGTATTTTAATGTTAATTGCACGTCTCTCCGCGCGCATTCCTATGTTGTCTGCATGATTATCCATATATTACATCCTCCTTTTAATTTAACGTTGTATAAAACTTACAAACGCCTGACCACGTTTACATAATTCTTTTACCATTGAGCATACCAGGACATACGACATACCAGAATGATCCTGACTATAAATAACCTCTTTAGCTTCCTCTAAAGTTCCACCACTATTTAGAACTTTAATAATATCTAAGCAAGCCCCTAATTCCATACCGTGATATAAATCATTTAATCTTATTGGAACTAATTTATCCCAGTCTTCCCACATATCTTCATCGAGAACTTTTCTACCACGTTTTTTCCATTCCTCGGTAAGACTAGGAATCCTATCTTTAAATTCTCGCTCTTGCTTTTCGTATTTTTCTTTCCATTCTCGCTGTAATTTATCAAATTCTATTTTAGTCTCCCCCGTAACCTCTAAATATGCAGAATCTAATGTTACTGTATCCGAATATAGAGTATGGGTATTAAAAGAAGTGCATACCAGCAATCCTTTATCTCTGTATTTTAACAACTCTGAAACTGCATCATCAATTGTCTGACCGCAAGTTAAATAAAGCGTTATGTATTGTTTTTCCATAATCTACTTCCTTCCTTCCTTCCTTCCTATTCTTTAAGTTCTTTAAAATTCTGATCATACCTCTTACGCGGATTCTCTAATATTTCCCATAAATCAATTCCTTTTTTCTTATACTTTTCTATGACCATTGATACATATTCACCTTCATAGCCATAAAGACCATGGCCACAATGGTGTAAAGATATCCACTGTGATGTGTACGGTATATCTTTACCCAGTGCTTTCTTTTTATTTATGTATCTTGATGCGCGCTCTAGTTCATCCGTTAATTCATCCTGAGTAATGGTAAATGTTTTCTTACATTTGGGGCACACAAATTCATATACATACTGACATCCACAATTACCTAGAAATCTTGTTTCTTCGTATTGATTAAAAAACGTATATTCGTGCGTACAAAACATCTTCTTAAACATATTGTCTCCTTTCTAGTCTATCTCTCTAAAATGAGTTGATAACCTTTCCCTGGATAATTCCATCCAACTAGCTCCTGTCAATTCTTCAAGGTGGATATCTGACCCAGTAACATTTACAGCGTCCGCATCTGTCTTCCACATTGAACCTTTTTCGACATGGCAGCCAGCTTGTTTTTTCATAGAGCCATCTTCGTCAACGAGGTTGGCTCTAAAACCCTTGATACATTCATAAACCATATTCGTTACTCCTTTCTAGTTACTTACTTACTATGCAACACGAGTTAATAACTGAAATTTATATCCTATCAGCTCAATTTCATCTCGGCTAAGAATTTTTCCTTCTTCCGGTCTACCTATAAGCTTGAATACCAATGCCTGCTGACCAATTTCCTGCACAAACATAATCCGATTAAGCGATACGGGTATCTCTAACAACTCAGTTAGTATATCGGCTGTGGATTGATGACCGATTGCAGACAGTATCTCATTTGTTAATACGACATCTTTTGCCTCTGCTAAACTGATATCCTCTAAAGTATACGTGCCAGGCGCTGTTAAAATAGATGTGTTTAAAAGTGCAACTGGATAATTCTTGTTATTCATATTCTTCTCACTTTCTCCCCGTCAAGCCGCTAGGACAGCTACATTTTTATTAATCCCAGATATGTTTGTTACAATATACTTCCCATTGTTCCTCCATAGCCGTCAAAATTTCATCAATATCACCACCAACAACAATCGCATCTTTTGCTTTTTGACCGGCATCTGACTTTTCGTAATTGCTTGACATTTCCCACTTTTCGGCTTTAAGATATGCGGCTGCACGTGGGTACTGTGCTTTTAATGTCTCTATGTCGCTTTTGATCGGTGCGGGAGGGTTAACACCATCGTTATACTCATTATCCATCATCTGATTAAATTCTTCGTTATATCTTTCAATATCTCGATATGCTTCCCGCAAGATGTCAAGTCCAGGTACATTCAATTTAAGCAATCTTTCTTTTTCTTCTTTCATTTCTTTTCCTCTTTCTCCCCGTCATGCCGTTAGGACAGCTAATTTCATAATTTAATTGTTGCTGGATACTTCCGTGGCATCCGCATCATACCTGGGACCTGCGGCAAAATATGTATCAATCACCTTACCACGGATACATTTCCCATCTTCTTCTGTTTTTCCCGCATTAAACCAAAAGCGTTTTCCTTTGTAATGGTCATTGTAATACTGAATAGCTTCGTCCTCGTTGTTCGCTTTGATAAATAAACAGTCGTGAAAATTCCTTTTTATAAAGGTATCGGTATATTCAAATTCAATCCCTATAACACTTAATCCCGAAGGAATTTCTTCAACCGTAACTTCTTTATATGTTCTGCTGCTTGCCTCTGGCATTCTGTATGCTCTGCTAAATGCGTCATCACAGCTCTCGGCGCATACATCAATATGCTTGCTTTTGCCATTACCGCTAAAAGTAATACGATAAACTTTTTTCATATTTAATCCTCATTGGTAAATGTAATTGGCTGAATCATTTCTGGTAGGAAATTTACCTCGTAATGATATTTATCTACGTAAGCGCCGCTCACATCTTCCACAACGTACATAGTATACTGATGATTTAAGTATACAAAGTGCTTTTTGTACACGTTGTTATCTACCTCAACTATAACTTCTAGCTCATTGGTAGAATTATTCTTTAGTGAAAAGTTGCCTATTAACTCAAAAATAGGTTTATCACTTCGCATGTTAATTACTGTCAATCTTCTTGTCACGTTGAAATTATCTGCTTCAACCCCAATGTTGTGCGCTACTCTGTCTGACTGCCTACACCCAACAAACAGTAATCCTGCTACCATAGCCATTAAAACTATTAGCGCGATTTTTTTCATCTTTTTCATCTTACTTCTCTCCTTTTTGATAATAATTAAAACAACCTTAAATTGGTTGCCTTATTCCGTCTTCATAACCATTACTGTATCCTCTTTGATAACCATTGTCATAACCCGTTTCATAAACAAGGTAATCCGACGGCATTGCCATGCGTTTAACAGCCTCATAAAATCCACACGCTTTCGCTGCCTGTAATGCTGCGGGTGTATTAGTAAGTACATTATCCTTACGGTTAATCCACTCTTCCAAAAATTCCACGGTATATAGTGGGTGATTTAAATTTCTAATAATCTCTCTCTCCTTGTTAGTCATAAACAAATTCCCTTCTTTCTTTAAATTCCATACTACGCTCCTTTCCAAGTCAAATTTTAGTTTAACTTACCAAATTTATTAATGTACTTATCAAGCAAAGCTTCACGCTTTTTGATTATATTCTCTCTTGCTGTAAGCACATCATAATAATGCTGATTGACTTCTTGCATAATAACTTCGTCTTTACAAATGTGTTTTGAAAGTTCTTTCTTCTCTTCATTGGACATTTGCTTAATGGCATTGACAATGTCAGATGTATTCAGTTTTATTACCATACCTTTACCTCACTAACTCTTAATTGTGCTTATTAAATAACATCAATCATATCTACCGTTTTTCCTGATAATGCATGATCGCTATCTGATAAATACTCAATTCTGCCATCTGTAACGAAGAAATGGTCTCTTCCGTGTAAATTATTCGGATAAATCAACATAGATGGTCTGAATGTTGGTTTATCAAAGTCTCCATTAAAGTACCATTTATCTTTATAAAAACATACTGTTGCTCCACTACCAGGTGAAGTTACTAAATACCCAACTAATTCTCCTTCTTGATTTCTGCTTTCTTCAACTTTCATAAAATCTCCTTCATGTCATGATTTTAATTATTTATGCACCATATTCTTTAAGTCTTTCTGTCTCTTGTTTTGTTGCTGGATTGTGAGAAATTTTCATAGCACTTTTAAATCTATCATGTTTAGGTGTACCACAAACTTCTTTGCAAGATTTATCAAACTTTTCACACCATCCACAAGGAGTTTCGAACTTACAATTGAATGTCATTGTTTACCTCTCTTTCTCCGACAAATGATAATTGAGCCAACTTTTAATTTAGTTCACTGGTGTAATATCAAATAAATCTTTAAAGCCATCAAAGCCTTTTTGAGTATAATGTGTCCTAAATCCACTTTCGCTTGTAAGACTATAAATTCCCCCTAATTTGTCATATATTAGTGTGTAACTATTACCTTTTATCCAATGCTCATGTGAATTATCTGGTAGTTCTAAATCATCTTTAGCAATTGCTTTATATTCTATCCCATGCATCTGAACCATATTAATTTCTCCTTTACTATTTTAGTTTAACTTATAAACCATTTCATTCTCTGCTTTTTGCATTCCGTACAGTAATATTCATGATATGCAAGCCCAATACGAAATCTTGTATTACGGAACAAAACAAATCGTTCTGCCATACAAATATGCTGAGGATAATGAAGCCTAAGACATTTACTTTTCCTCATAAACACCTCCACTAAATCTTAATTTTGCTTACTAACATTGTCTGCGCTAGTCAGCGTCCTCATAGCTTTCATAC
>ENA-UOOR01000255-UOOR01000255.1-fermentation-metagenome-genome-assembly--contig:-NODE-255-length-81413-cov-16.365262_pt1 | contig 81413 bp, 74 predicted proteins | sample MGYA00245780_ERZ724029 | MGnify/ENA primary metagenome ERZ724029 (study PRJEB28704, sample SAMN03018315) | fermentation metagenome | biome: anthropogenic terrestrial biome; feature: soil; material...
AAGATTAAAAAGATTAAAAAGATTAAAAAGATTAAAAAGATTAAAAAGATTAAAAAGATTAAAACAGGTATTAAAAATAAAAAGATTAATGAAATTAGCAAATATTCCATAAACATTGTTACACAGTAAAAATGTTACACAGCAATTTATTACACAATAAAATACAAAAAAAGAGGGTAATACAAAAATTAAATTAAACAGCGCGATTAAATAGTTAAATTAAACAGTTTAATGTAAAACACATCAAACTGCCTTTTGTAGCTCACATTTAATTTATAGCTCAGTTTGACAGTATGTGCACCACAGCTGTTCCACCGGTTCCACCAATGTTGTGGGTCATGCCTATTTCAGCACCATTCACCTGTCTTTTACCTGCTTCTCCCTTTAATTGTTTTACTATCTCAGCAGCCTGAGCAATTCCAGTTGCACCCAATGGGTGTCCTCTGGCTTTAAGACCTCCTGATGGGTTTACAGGTATTTCACCATCCATTTCAGTCATGCCCTCTTCTACTGCAGGTCCTCCTTTACCCTTTTCAACAAATCCAAGGTCTTCTATTGCAAGAATTCCATTTATACTGAAGCAGTCATGGACTTCTGCCACGTCTATGTCCTTTGGTCCTACACCAGCCATTTTATATGCTTTACGTGAAGCATTGACACTTGAGTCTATTGTGGTTATATCCCTTCTGTTGTGAAGAGCTATTGTTCCTGAAGCTTGAGCTGCTGCCTTAACGTATATTGGAGTGTCTGTGTATTTCTTTGCATCCTCTGCAGGGCAGATTATAACTCCAGCGGCTCCATCGGTTACAGGTGAACAGTCAAGAAGTGTTAATGGGTCTGCAACCTTGCTTGAATTTAAAACCTGGTCAACAGTGATGGTGTTTTGATACTGGGCAAGCGGGTTTTTAGAAGCGTTTTTGTGGTTTATAACCGAAAACATTGCAAGCTGTTCCCTTGTTGTGCCGTACTCGTACATGTGACGCCTTGCCATCATTGCATAGAGCGATGGGAATGTAACGCCCTGCTGTGCCTCCCATTCCTGGTCTGATGCCGTTGCAATGGCTGGTGTTGGGTCAACTATATCTGTCATCTTCTCAACACCTGCAGAGATCACCATGTCATGAAAGCCTGATGCAACAGCCATTATGCCATTACGCAGTGCTAGACCTCCTGATGCACATGCTGCTTCAACACGTGCACATGGTATTGGTGTGAGTCCTGCATGGTCTGCTATAAGAGAGGCTATGTGTTCCTGTCCAACGAATAAACCAGCTGACATGTTTCCAACATACATCGCATCAAGGTCATCTCCTACAATGCCTGCATCTTCAATAGCTTTTAATCCAGCTTCAACTACCAGATCCCTAAATGATACATCCCACAATTCTCCAAATTTGGTCTGTGATGCTCCTATAATCGCAACATCTCTCAAATGAATTCCCCCATTTTGTATGAATTTCTTTTTAATTCCCTTAAGATCCTTATTTTTGCATAGCTTAATAATTAACTTTTAAAACAATTAAATAGAATCTTTACAGTTTTTATTCAGGATTTCTTCTTATTATTAGACTTTTTCATCTAATCTTTTTTTCTCTTCATTAACTTTTTCTTCATTATTTTAAAAATGAAGATTTTATAGAAAGAAATTCTTAACAGATCTTGAAATTTTTTAACAGATTTTCAGAAACCTTCTTAAGGAATTAATCAGTTCATCTTTATTTTTCCTTTGTACTTGGCGTAGATTGCATAATCAACGTAAGTTTTATTTTCAATCATTTCTCGAACTTTAGGTGCGTTTTCCCTTACCTCATCTATTCTATCGTTGACAGTTATGCTGAATGCATCGCTTCCAGCACCTGAACCGTAAGAAACTGCCATAACACGATCTCCAGGCTCTGCAATGTCAAGAACAGCTGCAAGGCCTAATGGTGTTGCTCCTGAGTAAGTGTTACCTATAACTGGGGTTAATAAACCTGTTTTGTACTGTTCCTCCGTGAATCCCAGTTTTCTTGCAGCTCTCAGGTAGAACTTACCGTTGGGCTGGTGGAACACAACGTGATCGTAGTCAGATGGTTCTGTTCCCATTTTCTCGAAAAGGCCCTTTGCACCTGAAAGAACGTGCTTGAAGTAGGCTGGCTGTCCTGTGAATCTTCCACCGTGTTTTGGGTAGGGCTGTCCTTCCCTTCTGTAAAAGTCTGGTGTGTCAGTTGTGAAACTGTAGGTTCCCTCAAAGTCTGCTATTGTGTTCTCTTTACCTATCACGTAGGCAGCTCCACCTGCAGATGCTGTGTATTCAAGAGCATCTCCAGGAGCACCCTGTGAAGTATCGGCACCAATAGCCATACCATATTCAATTAAATTGGAATCAACAAGTCCCATACACATTTGCATGCCTGCAGTACCTGCTTTACATGCAAATTCAAGGTCTGCAGCAGTTAAATCTGGTGTTGCTTCTATAGCTTCTGCAACTATAGTTGCTGTTGGTTTAACAGCGTAAGGATGTGATTCTGAGCCCACGTAAACTGCCCCTATTTTTTGAGGATCAATGAGTGCACGTTTAAGTGAGTTACGTGCTGCTTCAACTGCTATGGTTGCGGTATCTTCATCTGGAGCCGGTACTGATTTTTCATTGACAACCAATCCCCTTGAAATTGCCTTGGGATCGTCCCCCCAGACCTTTGCTATTTCTTCAACTTTTATTCTGTATGAAGGTATGTAAACTCCATATCCTACAATTCCTGACATATACTATCACGACCATTTGAAATAGTTAATAATTAATCTTTATTTTTAGCATTTCAATTTTGTCTTTGTTATCTTAATCTTACTGTTTAACTGTATTTTTATGTTAATCTTACCCTAAAAATAAAGATTACGCTTTTTTGGTGTTGATTATTTATTCTGTGATTCTTAAATTTTATAAAAAGTATAGTAATGAGATGTTGTTAAAACAAGCATATAAATCTTGTTATGGACCCGGGTTTAAAAATTGATTTTAAAGGTTAAAATGCCGAAAGAGGGAGTTGAGCACTGCAAAATATGAACGACCCATCAATTTACCCATTTTCCAGCTGGGAAATATATTACAAATATCTTGGAGACCATGCATATTATAGATGGGACGAACACGAATAGATGCAATTAACACGAATAGATGGGATGAACATGAAAAACAAGGATAAACTCAGAACCTGTATATGGGACATGATGGAAGCAAGGAAAATTTCAAACCCTGAAAAACCATGCCACGGTAGAATACCTGATTTTAAAGGGTCAAAGGAAGCTGCTGGGATGTTAAGAAGTACTGAAGAGTGGAAAAAGGCTGAAGTTGTGTTTTCAAGTCCAGACACTGCACAGATAAAGGTACGTGAGTACGCGCTGCTCGATGGTAAAAAACTTATCATGGCATCACCCAACCTTGAAAGAGGTTACATCTTGCTGGATCCCCTGAAGGTCCAGGGCAGTGAGAAGGCAGCTTCAAGCAAAGAAGGAGCCTTCAAATTCGGGACAAACATCCAAAGATTTCCAGGTGTGGACCTGGTTGTTGAGGGATCCGTTGCAGTTGACATGTCAGGAGGCCGGCTTGGAAAAGGTAAAAGTTATGGAGACACAGAAATAGTCCACCTCTTTCATGAAAAAGTTATTAAAGAAGACACCCCCATTGCAACAACAGTCCATGAGATTCAGATAGTTGACAGCGTTCCAGTGGAAGCCCATGATCAGAAAATAAACATGATAGCAACGCCTGAGCGGGTTTTAAGGATTTTTTAAACTTATACTTGTTACCTTATTTAGAGGTAGCTTAATATCCCTTTTATATCCAGCATTCCCACATCTTCAAGGCTTTTCATGCCGTATTTTTTGAATAAAAAGTTTAAATCATATGATTTTGTGATTTCCCGAATTTTATCACATTTAATATCATCACTGATCTTATGGCCCGTTTTAAGTTCTTCAACTTCGAGAATACAATTTTGAAGCATCTCTTCTGCATCTTCAAGTTCTAAAAGCTTGTTAATGGTGGTTTTATCACCTTTCACAGGTTCCTTAAATTCTAAGCCTTCATAGTAAAATTCTTTAAGCATGTTATGTTGAGATACGAACTTGTAAAGCAGTATAAGTTGTTCTTGAAGCTTTTCAAGTTCTTCATTGTTCAGATTCATTTGTGGGCCTCCATTTTAATTTATTACTTTACATTACTTTAGATCCTCCAGTTAAAAAAATCTTCGAATTTTATAGAGTTAGAAACAATAAAACCAGTAGAGACCAGATCAAATTGTCATAGAACGGAAAATTCATGTAAATTTCATATTTTTGTTTTGTAGTGGCCAGGCCTTTCTGGTGGACATTTAACTCCATAATAAGTAAAGAGCTAAATCCACTGGAAACGTTCTGTAAAATCAGTTTCAGTCGTTAACATGGAAACATTTTTAATCCAGTGTGTCAAGTCTGGTTTTGAACTCCTTTCTGTGCCTTTTCTCCTCTGCAAGGATGTGCTCCAACACCCCACGAACTTCTTCATCGTCCGTCGTTTCAATCTGTTGGGTGTAGATCTCTATTCCCTCAGTTTCAATTTCTATTTGGCGTTCAAGTTGATTTTTAAGGTTTTCATCGCCGAAGTCAAGTTCTTTGTGTTCCATGCTCGGTTTCCCACCCCTTGCAGTTATGAGGTCTGCAAGCCACCACATGTGCCTCATTTCATCCACAGCTATGGCTTCTGTAACCCTGCTTGGGTCGCATTCATCCATAAGAAACGAGTTTTGAACGTATATCATTGAAGCTTCAAGTTCCCGTACAAAATCCAGATTTAAAAGGCGAATTACCTCTTCTACATCCAAACTAAAACCCCCTAAATTAATTTCATAGAGTTTCATTTCAAAAACATGTAAATCACTATTTTAAGTCCCTAATTTTAGCCCTTTTCCTGTAAGCCAGCCCCCTGATATATGGCAATCAGTTCTCCATCTTCGTCTGTGGTGTCTATGGTATAAGTTGCAAATTTATGGTTTAAAGACACTTTACGCGCCTCTGCAGTCAATTCACCACTTTTTACGGCTTCATATACGATATGTTGGCATTTATGGCTACTGTTGCCCTTCCATGTGAGTTTGCTGCCACTGCAAAGGTGAAATCTGCCAGTGTGAAAAGTGCACTGCCGTGAACAGTTCCGAGGCTGTTTAAATGCTCAGATGTTACCTCCATCCTGGTCGTGGCCCCTCCTTCTGACACTTCTAAAGGTTCTATACCCATATTCAGCAAACTTGTCCCTTTTGAAAAATTTTCTTATTTCTTCTGTTTCTAACAATTTGAACCATTTCTACTATGAATATAATATTACGTTGAAGGTATTACGTTGAATATACGCATTGAATATATTTCACAATATATATTTCACAATATATTTTTCTTCATTAAGAGACATTGTTGAACATTTATTGAAGACTAAAATATTTTATTTCATTAACAAAGCAACGATTAAAGTCAACTCCACTTAAAAACGTTTTAAAAAGATTAAAATCCACAAAACTTTCTTCCCCTCTTTTCAAGGTAGTGCTGGTGGTACTCTTCAGCCGGCCAGAAATTTGAAGCTGGAACGATTTCAGTGATTATTCCATTACTGTACCTATCAGAATCCTCTAATTTTTGTTTTGAGACTTCTGCAAGTTTTTTCTGCATGGGTGTGTGGTAAAATATCACAGAGCGGTACTGTTTGCCAACATCCGGACCCTGCCTGTTGGGTGTTGTGGGGTCGTGTATCCTCCAAAAAACATCCAGAAGCTCGTTGTAGGATACTATGGATGGATCGTACTGGATCTCAACAGTTTCAGCATGCCCTGTTTTTCCCGAACAAACATCATTATAACGGGGGTTTTCAAAGTTTCCGCCCATGTAACCCACTTTCGTCTCTGAAACACCCTTCAAGTTTCTGAAAGAATCTTCAACGCCCCAGAAGCATCCTGCTGCAAAGCTTGCCTTCATCTTCTCACCCCTCAAATTCTTTCCGTGGAATATTTCTGTTAAAAACTTATTTCAATTGGACATTAACTCACTAATAATATTCATTTAACAGGTATCATACCTTTAAGATCAAATCTTGTTTACTAACTTTATGTAAGTTTCATTACAAATACCTATTTTCAGTGAACACCTTAATACACATCATGGTTTAAAATGCTTTCAAAGCCTGTTTTTAGGGTTATACAGCTTATTATGTGCTTTCTCCTGTGAGAAGACTTCTATGTCTTCCATAAAAATAATAAACAATAAGTCCAATTACAAGCCACACAATGAACCTGAGATGAGTTACGGTTGGAAGCTGGGTTATCAGGAAAAAACAGAAAATTACTGCAACTGCAGGGACAAATGGGACAAGCGGACATTTGAAGGGCCGTTTTATTTCTGGATGCTGCCTTCTTAAAACTACGACAGCCGTGGATACAATGATGAAAGCTGCAAGGGTTCCAATGTTAACAAGCTCAACTATGCTGGTTAAGGGAATAAAGGCTGCAATCACCGATGCAATCACCCCCACAAGTAATATACCATTTACTGGTGTTTTATAGTTCTTATGAAGCTTTGAAAATGTTTTGGGGAAAAGGCCATCTCTTGACATTGCAAAGAATATTCTCGTCTGCCCGAAGAGGTTTACAAGGAGTACAGAGGTTATTCCACACAGAGCACCCACAGATATGATTATGTCGGCCCAACGAATTCCAACCTTCTGAATGGCAAATGCCACAGGAGCTGCTGTTGATTTAAATTCTGTGTATGGAAGCATACCATTCAGGACAGCTGCCACTGCAATGTAGAGTATTAAGCTTACAAAGAGTGAGCCTATAACTGCCAGGGGAATGGTTCTTTGAGGAGTTTTAACTTCCTCTGCAGCTGTTGTTAAGGCATCAAAACCTATATAAGCAAAAAATATTATTGCAGCACCCTTAAACACGCCGCTCCAACCGTAAGGCATGAATGGATGATAATTTGCTGGATTTATGTAGTTCAAGCCTATTGTGATAAAAAGCAGGATAACTGCCAGTTTGATTATTACTATAACTGCGTTGAAGTTGGAGCTTTCCCTTGCACCGCGGATGATAAGCCACGTAATAAAGGTTATGATGATGACTGCTGGAAGGTTTATAATGCCTCCTTCAACTCCTGGAGGGTTGATGAGGGTTGAAGGCAGTATCAAGCCGAAGGATGTGAATATGCTGACAATGTAACCTGACCATCCAACTGCCACAGCTGCAACTATAACCAGGTACTCAAGAATAAGGTCCCAGCCTATTATCCATGCCCAGATTTCTCCAAGGGTTACATAGCCATAGGTGTAAGCGCTTCCTGCAACAGGGACCATTGAGGCAAATTCAGAGTAGCAGAGGGCTGTGAAAAGACATGCCACCCCTGAGATGAGAAAAGACAGGACAAGTGCCGGGCCTGAGTAGTTTGCAGAGGCAATTCCAGTGACCACAAATATTCCTGCGCCAATTATGGCCCCAATACCCATTAAAAGCAGCCCACCAGGACCCAGTACTCTTTTAAGTCCTTTATTGCCGGAGCTAATCTCAAAAAGCTGGCTGATGGGTTTCTTCCAGAATATTCTTCGGGTCATGGTATCAAAGCCAAAAGCTTAACTCCACCCTTTGAAGCAGGAGAAAATGGAAGGTAATTTCTTTTACAATTTTTTGAGTTCTTTTATAGTTTTTGAGGGAATGATGCGGATTCTAATTTTTTCTTCAGAATTTTGTTCAGGATTTATCTGATCAAAATGGTTTGATGTTCAATATTTTGTTTGTGTTGGTATAATTAATATTTGAAATAGGATGCTTATTGAAAGGGAAAGCATGATCTAAAAAAATTTCGCTCTTATCTGTTTATTAGTGCAAAGGTTTAAATGGTATTTAGTGCTATATTTTTAGGTATGAAGAGTGATTTGGTGTTGGAATTGTTTATTTCAAATGAAGAAAAGGCTTTGAATTTTTTTAGGTGTATAAGATGGTCTAACGGCGTATATTGTCCTGAATGTGGGTCTTATGATGTTTATAAGCGTGGTTATGTTTACAATAAGCGAGTTAGGCGTTATTCTTGTAATGAATGTGGTAATAACTTCACAGATTTCTCTGAAACAATATTCGCCAACAAACACTTATCTTTAGGTGAAATGTTTTACATAATATTAAATCAGGATAAGAAAAGTGTAAATCGGTTGTCAAAAGAATTAGGTCATAGATGGGAGAGTATTGACAGATTATCCAAAGAATTCAAGGAATATTTAGATAAAAACACGAAAGACCCGGTTTTATCTGGAAAAAATAGAAATATAGATGAAATGTACCAATCTTCAGGCGATAAAGGTTTAAAAAAAACAACCCACGACATAGAGGCCTTAAACATAAGAGGAAGAGGCACATGGAACATTAAGACAAACCACCAATAGTTACAATAATCGAAAGAGGAAACAAGAAACACCATTCTAAGCGTTGAAAAAAACCTCTCCAAAAAATTAATACAAAATACAAACTTAAAACACATTGCAAAAATTCTGTAACAATTTTTACAGACGATTACACCATTTACACAGGTTTAAAACAGCATCCACAAGTTAAAGAACATAAAATAATTAATCATTCCATGAAAGAGTACGCAAAAGGTGAAATACATGTTAATAACTGTGAAAACAGACATTCACTGTTAAGACAATATTTTCCAATTCACATTCATAAACGGAGTAAACTGGATAGACAAATCAATACACATAATATGCAATGCACCTAAAAACCGGTAAGAGCGTTATTTTAAAGTATGATAAAAGACAAAAATTGTGGTGATGGTAAAGTTTCAGTCCAAGTTTGAACTGGTTCTTAATCCCAAGGAGAGTCTACATTGAAAAACACAAAAGTTGCAGCCATTCTCAACAGGATAGCTGATCTTCTTGAGATGGATGGTGTGGACTTCAGAACAAAGGCCTACAGAAGGGCAGCCCACACAGTTGAATTTTTATCTCAGGATATCGAAGATGTTCGAGATGAGGGGAAACTTGAGGAACTTCCAGGAATTGGAAAAAGTATATCCCGGAAGATTGAAGAGATATTGGACACCGGAACTCTGCAGTACTATGAGAATCTTAAAAAAGAGTTTCCTCTTGACTTTGAAGCCCTGGCTGCAGTTGAAGGTTTGGGGCCCAGAACCATCAAACTCCTCTACAACAAGCTGGGGATAAAAAACCTCCAGGATCTTGAAAGAGCAGCTAAAAGACATAAAATCAGAAGATTACCAGGTATGGGATACAAAAAAGAACATCAAATACTTGAAAACCTGAAAATTGCAAAAAAAGGAACAGATCGGATTCTTCTGGGTCAAATCCTTCCCCTGGCAGAGGATATTAAGGAGGAAATTGAAAAGCTTGATGTTTCACGCGTTGAAATTGCAGGATCAATCAGGAGAATGCAGGAGACTATTGGAGACATAGACCTACTTGTTGTAACAGACAAACCCAAACAGGTTATGGATTATTTCACCAGCATGAATCTTGTGGATGATGTTATTACGAGAGGATCCCTGAAATCATCAGTTAGGCTTAAAAATGGAGTTCAGGTTGACCTCAGACTTTTTAAGGAGAGTTCATTTGGATCAGCACTTCTTTACTTTACAGGTTCCAAGGAGACCAACGTCATGATGCGGAGGATCGCCATCCGTAAAGGCATGAAGCTCAATGAGTATGGAGTTTACAGGGGCGAAAAGCAGGTTGCAGGTAAAACAGAGGAAGAAGTTTTCAGAAAGCTTGGAATGCAGTACATTGAACCGGAGCTCAGGGAGAACAGGGGAGAAATAGAAGCATCAATTAATGATGAACTTCCAGAACTTGTTAAGTACAGTGAAATCCATGGAGACCTTCAGATGCACACAAACTGGAGTGATGGCAGTGATAGCATCCTTAAAATGGCCCAAACCGCGGATAAACTTGGCTATGAGTACATGGCAGTGACTGATCACACGGGCCGTCTTAAGATAGCCAATGCGATGGCTGAAGACCGTATTAAAAAGCAGATTAAGGAGATAAACAGGTTAAATCAGGAACTGGATGGAATAACGGTTCTCAGGGGGGTTGAGGTGAACGTGGATTCCAGGGGTAAACTGGATGTGGCTCATGATGTTTTGAAGAATCTGGACGTTGTTGTTGCGGCCGTGCATTCGGGTTTCAGGCAGGATAGGGAGAAACTCACGGCCAGAATATTGAGTGCCATGGAAAATGAAGATGTGAACATTATAGCCCATCCAACAGGTAGGAAAATTCATTACAGGCGTGCCTATGAGCTGGACCTTGAAGGTATCTTTGAGACGTCGAGGGATACTGGAACATTTCTTGAGGTGAACTCCCAGCCCAACAGGCTGGATTTGAAGGATACAAACATCAGAAGAGCCGTTTATGCGGGTTGTAAACTTATGATCAACACCGATGCCCACAGTGCAAACCAGTTAAGCAACATGAAGCTGGGTGTGGCAACTGCAAGACGTGGATGGGCAGAATCAAAGGATATAATCAACACTTTGCCACTTAAAAAGTTTGAAAAGGTTTTAAATTGAGTTTTTGTTGAAAGTGGGATTGCGATTATTGGTTCCATACGAAATAGTTCCATGAGATAAGATCCTGCATGAACTCCAATTTCTAATCAAAACCAAACACTTCCTGGAGTTTTGAGAGGAGCCTTGCAAGGGTTACAACATCCTCCCTGTTGTGCTCAACTATGGGTATCAGGGGTCCTATGTTACCTGTTTTCATGTAGGTCTTGTAGAAGTCTGGTACCTGACTGCTTGGAACGTCACTTTCCCTTTCCATTCCAAAAAGACGTGTTTCCAGCGTCTGGAGTCGGCAGTTTGGTAGTCTGTCGCCCCATGCACGCCGAGAAAAGTGCATGAGATCCAGGTGGGGCTTCCTTATGTTTTTTTTAATCCCATAGTATATCATCCTGTCTTTAATGTAGGGAACATCAAAGGTTTGGCCGTTAAATGTCACATAAACGCTTTCATCATTTAGATGTGCGAGAAATGCTTCAAGAGCTGCATTTTCTTCGTGCAAGTTTCTTAAAAGGTACTGGTTAACCTCCAGATCCCCGTCTCCAAGCTCTCCAACACCTATAAGTATGAGAGGTACCTCCTTAAGTCCCAGCGTTTCTATGTCCATGAAGAGAAAATTTTCAATGTTGCGGAAGCCAGAGGAGCAAAGCATCAGTGGGTGGGATTTAGGGTACCATCGGCTGATCCAGTCTGATATTCCCGAGCAGTCTGGACTGTCAAGAATTTTAAGGAGTTTTGAAGCTTCATCACAAAATCTTGGATGTTCTGTAAGGTCCTGAATGGTCTGGTAACCTTCTTCTTGCAGATTTTTCTCTCGGGTTTCCCCAACTCCACTTATCAATTTTAAGTCGGATAATATCTCTTTTTTAGCTTTATTCCTGTTTATCTGGTTTAATTTTAATTTTTTATGGGATTTAATATTATAGCAGGGACCGTATCGTGTTTTTAACTCATTTCCTTTGAAAAAATCTTCACCTGAAATTTCTTCGTACTTTGCCATGAGTTCTGCTTTGAGTTTCCCTGCACCTTCATCATACATTTTATTTCTCCTTTTGAATTAAGGTATAATTAAGTATAATTAAGTATTAAGTATAATTAAGTATAATTAAATCAACCAAAAGTTTTTTTTGAATGTAATGTCTTCAATGTAATTATAAATGTCCTTGGATGCAATGTGTTAATGTCTTCGAGTAATTCCTTGAATGCAATTAAAGGTCTTGAATATTATCCTTAAATGCAAATGTAATATCCTTGAACGCAACGTATTTAATTATTTTATCTTCTTTTTGTTCTTTTAACGTTTTCTTATTCAACCAGTTTTTCCAGTAGACTTATTTCAGTTTTCATGGATATCCATTGATCATTAAACAAGTATTTATCCAGTATAATGATCATATTAAATGTATGGATTAATACTGGAGAGTAATAACGTGAGAAAATATCTGTACCTGCTTGCAGTGGCAGTTTTGGTCGTTGTGATATTTGCATCTGGATGTACCTCCCAACAGAATCAAACATCCACAAAGACTTATGCTGCCGGAGGAATGTCCTTTGAATATCCAGAATCCTGGAACGTGACAAGCAAGATCAACGCCAACGACAGTTTTGTGACACTTTCGGATCCAACCTTTGACAGGACCAACGGTACACAGGGAAGTGCTGCAATTCTTTTGAGGACTGCAAAAACCAACAATGTAACCTCGGAAAGCCTTAAGGAAGGCTTTTTAAAAAATCTTAAACAAAGCAATGGAAATGGAACGAGCACAACATTGAACGTGGGTGGTGTAACCGCCAATGAAACCACATACAACACCACTGTTTCCAACACCACGGCTCAGATCAAAATTGTGAACTTCGAGAGCAACAACTTCATATACATAATAATGTTTGCAACCATCAATCAGGATGCCCAGAGTCAGCAGAGCTACTACAACACTATAATTAAGAGCTTTAAACCACAGTGATCCTGTTTTTTTCCACCTTTTTTTATTTATTTAGACCCTTGGTATTTTAAGCTTTATTTTTAGAGCTGATATTAGTTAACAGAGCCCATAATATGTAAACATGATGTCAAAAAAATAAAAAAGTAGTTTTTATGTTTAAATTTTTATTATGATAATTCAATCACATTATATATGATTCAATCACCCGCCATGTACATGTAGGCAAAGGCTGCAAGAACTGCTCCAGCAACTGGCCCCACTACATATATGGGGAAGTAGATCCACAGGTTGCTTCCACCCAAAATAAGATCGCCAAGGTATGGCCCAAAAGTCCTTGCAGGGTTTATTGAAGCCCCTGTTATGTTCCCAAGAGTTGTAATTATGCCTGCAACAGTTAGACCAATCACCAGACCTGCAAAACCTGGTGTTGCTCTTTTATCGACTGCAACCCCCATTATGGCAAGCATCAAGAGGAACGTTCCAACAGCTTCTGCAACAACGGCCTGGATATAACCGACCCCTGGAAAGGGTGCAGTTGCACCTAGACCTCCAACCGTCACAGCACCCATACCAACCACGCCTGCAAAAAGCAGGCTTGCAAAAGAGGCTCCTGCAAGCTGGGACACTATGTATGGGATAACATCCGCTCCTGGAAACTTTTTAACGGCCCATAAAGCTAGTGTGACTGCAGGGTTTATATGGGCGCCGGATATATTTCCAAGGGCATATATAACGGCTGAAATTGCAAGTCCAAATGCAAGTCCAATTGCAAGCCAGTCGCCAAGACCTCCCAGAACACCTATGCCCATATTGAAACTGTTTGGATGTACAGCACCCTTCTCAATCATCAGGGTTATAACCGCAGCTCCAGCCCCTATGAAAACCAAAAAGAAGGTGCCTATAAATTCTGCAAGGCACCTCCTTGGAAGGTTTTTAAAACCGGCCATTTAATCACCACGTAATGCAGATGAACACTCAGGACAGAGGATCCTTGGGAGTACCTTTCTCATCTCTTCAGCAGGGAATGGATATCCCCCTTCCCATAAGTCGACATCTTCACGGATCGCATGGTCCATGCAAACGCCCATACCGCATACTATACATACAGCAACAGCATCCGTGTCCTTTCCTTCCTTTGCGCAGATGTAACATTTCATTATATCACCTCTTATACCGATTCTTTCCACTGGCAGTAGCTGTGTCTGAAGTCCACCAGTGATGCTGAAGCACATCCCTTACAGACCCTTGCAGGGGATGCAGGACTTTCCTTGTGCATGGCGATGATATTGGTCATCATGGTTGCAGTTACAGGTTCGCTCGTTAAGAGACACGGATAATCAGCTAGCCTCATGAGGGCTGAAAATCTCACTGAAATTGCACAAGACGGGTATGCATAGCGTTGAGGATTCATTATAACTTCATTTTCGTGTATAGGTTCAAGGTTAACTTTAAATCCTGCAACATCTGGTTTTAATGGTCCTTTTGAACCGTTTTTCATTCTCCTCTCAAGGTCAAGGTACTTCCATCCCCGGTAGATCATGTCCATGAAATCACAGTTGTGGAGCTCTGCTGCAGCACCACGTGTAGGGTATTGCTGAACGTAGTTGTGAAACCTTTTGGTCAATAAATCAACTATCATTGGCGCGTTAAAACCATCCAGCTCAAGCATGTATTCAACTGCACATGCTGATGACCCTGTTGCAAGTGTTAATGGTTCATATTCATTTTTAAAGTTAGGAAGTGCCTTTTCAAGTGTTGATTCCATAACATCAGTCGTGGCATCTATAACAGCAAGTACAACATCATCTTTGCACATGTTATAAGTTGATTGGGCTATGTGATGTGATATATCACCCACACAGTATGCTGGAACTGTTACAATGTTCCCGTAGTGCACCCCATCATCCATAGCTGCTTTAACTGTCCTTTCCATCTCTTTTTTGTACTTCAACATGTACCTGTTAACGTCAAAGGATTTATGGCCTGCAATGGCCATGAGTTCTGTTTGAGCGTCTATTGGGCTTTCGTACACACGTTTTATCATTTTTATTTCATTTTCAACAGCATCTGTTAACGTTGCCCCATTTTCTATTTGACCTGCAAAAACTTCCCCTATACCGTAGGAAGTATTCATACCCCAGGATTTTGCAGATAATATGGCCTGTTTGTGTGCTTCTGGAATATCCACCCCTTTGAGTATCTGGTTTACAACATTGCTTGTGCTCCCCGGTATCAGTGCAAAGTCCACAACGCAGGTTGGTCCGTAGAATCCTCCGTACCTTCTTACAACTTCACGGCCTATCAAGGCCTCAGACATACTTATAGCATCTATAAATTTGTCAACACTTTTTTTAAATGATTCATCCTCCTTATAGAGTATTTCAAGTACTGCAGGTGTCTGATAATGCTCCACAAATGGATCATCCTCGGGTCTGACTGTTTCTGTGAGTCCTGAAAGTGTTTTGTAGTGTGCATTCACCGAGTCGACGTGAAGATTTATCACAGAACTGCTCTGACCATTTGCGACTGTCATTTTATTCACAACATCCAGATAAGCCTTGGTATCAGTCACCTTAAATTTTTTCCCCCTATTTTTTTTAATAGTATTCAAATCTGCTTTTTGAGCTGAAATAGCTTCTTTTACCATCTTTTTGTATATCTCAAACATTTCAACACCTTGTTAATATTATGAAAGACATTTATCATATAATTTACTAGGATATCCACAAGCCATTATAAAACTTTTTTAAATCATATCACTTAGTTCATGAGACATTTTAAGAATCCTGAGAAAAGCAAGAAAGCATTCAGGAAAAACCTTCCTTCAATCGAAGGTGCATAGACTATTATTTAAGTAGTTTTATATGTTGTTAACATAATAATTTATGAGGAATGAATCAACTTACGGAAAATATCACCTTTTGGTAAGTACTCCATGGTAAGACTTCCAAAAGAAGGAACTATCTAAAAAGAACTAGAGGTTTAAATAAACCATTGAAGGCTGTTTGAGACCTGATGGTTTAATGGAGATAAATTGCATGCAGAAAACGTTAATAGTTTACCAGAGCAAGTACGGTTCAACTGAGGACATAACCAAAATCATGTCCATGATCCTGGGGCCTGCAAAGTACTGTCTAACCGAAGATTTTAAATCAGAATACAGGGACTTTGACTTTTTTGTGATTGGATCGCCACTTTACAAGGGAAAGCTGGATAGTAGGGTGCTGGATTTTATCAAAGAAAATCAGAAGTGGCTGTCTCAAAAACCTTTAGCACTATTTTGTACATGCTTAAATCGTAAACAGGGCGATTTAATTCTGAAGAAACTTAAAAATAAGTTGGGAGACTGTGTTTTAAGCACAAAATCTCTTGGTGGTCGTTTAATATTAAAGGAACTTGATGATAACAGTAACAGTGCCATAAAAGAATTTTTAAAGGCTGTTGGAATGCCTGTCACTGACATTGACATCACCAACCCGGAAGAGGTGGTTGATTACTCCTTAAAACTCAAAAAGCTCAAGGAGGGTCTCATGCCAAAAATGCCCCCAAAAGAACTTAAACAGTATATTGAAGATTTTTTAGTGGCCCACAACACGTGCACCCTTTCAACGGGCTTTGGAACAAGGGTGAGGTCCACTCCAATTGAGTACACCTACAAAGATGGTTGCATGTACATTTTAAGTGAAGGCGGGGAGAAGTTTGCAAATTTGATGCTGAACAAAAATGTTTCAGCAGCAGTCTACAATGATTACACAGATATGGACCAGCTTGCAGGCATGCAGATAACAGGAGAAGCTTCAATTATTGACGATTATGAGGAATACAGTTATCTGCTTGATTTAAAAGGCTTGAACATCAACACAATAAAATCACTGCCAGTGAACCTGAACCTGATCAAAGTAACGATAAAAAAGGTTGAATCCCTCTACTGGAAGTACAGAAAGCAGGGTTACACTACAAAACAGACCCTGATTTTTTGACTCCACATCAAAACTAATTTTTTTCTTGGATCACAAGTTTTCAAATGGGAACAAGTTTTCAAATGGAATTTCATGATGCTAAAGATCATCAAAACTGGGACTAAAACAAGGAACTGAGGTACACCAAAGACCTGATCCATGTACTTTTTCCACATTTTTAAATCTTGAAGGTGTCAGAACCCATACCACCATGAAATGCAGGGATACTGAAGAATCACAGCCGGAAGCTTCAGCTTTTTTTTAAGGATTTTTAAGGCTTGTTTTTGGAATCATAAATTTTATAGTCCTTGTTTTAGAAATATTACATTAACTCAAAAAAGTGGAGGTGTGATAAATGGGGGAAATGCACAGCGGACCAATGCATGAAAAAATGAAACATGAACACATGCACAGGGGCATGAAAGCTGCATGGATGATGAAGTTCCTATCAGAGGAAGACAAGAAAAAAATTGCAGTTAAAAAGCTGGAGATGAAAATAGCTCAAAAGGAACAGTACATTGAACTTCTGAAGCTCATGCGGGACATGATCAAATCAAAGATAGAAGTTTAAATGGGAATGAAACCTCTAATGGTTTTATTTTTCTCATTTTTTCATGCAAAACTCTTCTAAAGGTCATCACAATTTAATTATATGTTTAAACAGTGAATAAAACAATGTATTCCATCCACAGCCGGGCATCAACACTCAATCTGTCAAACCTTATTTACCAAGCCAGCAATCTATCAAATCCTCAAACCCTCTTATTGTACTCCAGTTCCTTAAACTTTATGTTGAAGGTTGTTCCAGGATTTCTCTTTAACTCCACTGAAGCATCTAACTGTTTTAAAAGCATTTTCACAAGTTGAAGCCCCAATGATCCCTCTGTGTTGTTGAAATCAATGTTTTCTGGAAGACCCGCACCATCGTCACCTACCACAACTTTAAATCCACCGTCACATGAATGAAAATCCAGGAATATTTCACCGGATCCACCATGGAATGCATATTTAATGCTGTTTGAAACTATTTCACTTACTATCAATCCACATGGAACTGCTGTTTCAATATTCATGAAAACTGGCTCAACACTGAGCGCCACATTGATACCGTCTCCAACATTGTAGATCTTGAACAGGTCATCCAAAAGTTTGGGGATGTAAACTGAAAAGTCTACTGTAGAAAGATTGGATTCGTGAAGCATTCCCTGAACAATGGCCATGGAAGTAACCCTATTTTGAGTTGACTGTAAAACATGAACTGCTTCCTCCCCATTCACATAAAATTTTTGAAGATTGAGCAAGCTGGAGAGCACCTGCAGATTGTTTTTAACCCTGTGATTTAATTCCCTCAAAAGAACCTCTTTTTCTTTAATAGATTCTTTTAAATCATTTTCAACCAGTTTACGGCGTTCAATCTCTTTTGTTGCGGCCAGATACAGATCTTTATTTTCGTTCAAAGTTAAAAGCTGGCGGAACATCACCAGAAATACAATGGCCCCTACTGCCAATTCCACGTACAGCAGATCTGAAATTGAGTAGTAACTAACCAGTATAAGCAGGATATAAGCAATTATTACACTGATTATTGGCAAATTGGGGGAAAAACTGAATTTCCTCATCAATGTAAGCCTTTCAGGGTTAATACCGTTTTTCAGGATGTTTACCTGTAAAAGACCAGCCAACCCCATTAAAACAAAGCTCAGAACCCAACCAGCATCTAAAATTCCCCCGGATATGTAGGTTCCCTGCATGGACTGGTAGGTGTAAATTCCATCGGTTGCAATCATTGCAAGGATACCCATACCTAGTATTGCTAAAAATACAGGGTAGATACTTTTAAATTGGTTGAACAAAAGTTTGACCAGTGCCATGAAAAGGAGGATGTCCCCAACCAGGTAACCTAAAGAAATGGTAGTGCCCACCATGCCCTGGTTTGATCTGATAGTTGGCATAACCAGGAAGATCATGAAGATCAGACAGAAAGTTATACCCACAACTGCAGCATCCACAATAAACTTCAGTTTTTCATGGTTGAAAATTGGGATCTCTGGTATGTAATAGATACCCAGAGCAAACACTGGATAAAATGAAACATAAAACACATCAGCAACCGATGAGAAGGGTTGTTGATGGGTAACCAGCTCCAGAGCCGCCCAGATAAGATCTCCAATAAGATACAGGACCATTGAAGCGGCCAGAATTAAAAAAACCCTCCTTAAACGTGGACTCTCCATGCGGGAAAACTCTGCTGCGTAAAGAAAAACCAAAAGCACTGAAATGTCCAGCATCAGGGGGACCACATCGCTGAAGACCACTCCAAGTGAGGATGTACCTCCAAGCAAAGCCGAGATACCTATGTAACCAAGAGTAACAATAAAGGCTGTGATAACAGCATTTTTAAGAGAATCAACAGATTTTTTGGGAGTTTCACAGGGTAATCTTTGGGCCAAATTTGTTATTAACCCTGAATTAGAGGTTGATTTAGAAATAAACTTAAAAAAACCATCAATTATTGACATAATGTTTATATATTGCTGCATCTCTTTATAATTTTTTGTGAGGGTTATCACAAAATTATATTATAAAATGTAATTGTCCTAACAGTCTGAGGCCATTTTTTTAGTCATATCTTCAATTTATAGATAGATCCAATGATATCACCAATCAAATCACCAATCAGGTCTAGTATGGGCTTATTTGTATCATAAAATTCAATAGAGATAGTTAACATGATAAATAATAATTTAAACTGAATTTTATCTTAAGTTACTTTACAAAAGGCTTACTGGAAAATTAAGCCAAGATTCATTCCTTTTTTTTAAACTTTCATGAAACCCACTGCAAAAAAATGAGAATTGCTATAATTTTTTTATAATCCCCCAAAAAAATCAGCACGCTCATTTTGGGCTATATATAACCTGTATATCCAAATTTGCAGCAAGATTATAAAAATCTTGAATGACTTTTTGAGTTACCTTTGATTTTTTATGAAAAATTGAAAACTAAATAAAAATAGTGTGTGAGGGGGATATATAACAATCAAAATACAAGCATTTTAACCGATTTTAAAAAATTAATTAGCCATATCATTTAGTTCGTTAAACCCATATATTACGAAGTTTTGTGTTTTATGTATATTTTTTGCGTGTAAATGCCAGTTTGAAAGTTCTATTTTTAAATTTTTGAAAGTTAGATTTAAATGACTAAAAATCATTATTATTTTAAACCTGGATAATTGTCATTATTTTAAACCTGGATATTGTTTTTAACTAATTATTTTTCTGTTCAACTTGCTCAACTTAGTTCAACTTTCAAGTTATCTAAGGAGATCAGGTACCACCTGTATCATTAGAGTTTAATCAACAGGATCTAAAAAATAGAATAATCCCTCTTTTCAGATCACATGACACCCAAATGAATTTGGGCCTAAATTGGGCATAAATATGGAAAAACTACTTCCCTATGTAGATTAACCTTAACATGTTTCTTAGAAACTATTCACATGGACTTTTCCTGGTTTGGTGACCCTCTAAAGATGTGTTCATTCATCCCATCTTAAAACCAGGAAAAGCCCTACCTCTAAGTCTCTGATTATCATAAATTCAATTAGTTCACTGCTATTTCTAAGAATAAAACCTTCTAAAACTTCATCTTCTACGTATTTCCAATAGGGGTATCTCATCATCCATAGTTATAATAACTTTCACAGACATATTAACAAATATAGTAGGGGGTGGGCATATAAAGCCAACAGAAACCTTTAATCTATTAGTTACCCTTCAGGGACAGAAAGCTTCAACTGCAGGTGAAGAACTGCTTGGACTGGGAGAAATAGAACTTGCACTCCTTGATCACGAGCCTGTTTTAAATGTAAAGGAATCAAATTTTCCAAACGTTGTTTTGATCGATCTGAGCATGGCCCCTTCAGAAGCCCTGGAAATACTCAGGAGCACTCCAACCACAGCAATATCCAAGGCTGTTCCAATTGAAAGCGTGGTTAGAACCAGGCTGGAATCCATTTTAGAAAAAGTTGTAAATCTTGCTGCTTTAAAAGTGAAATCAGGCGACTCATTTGCAGTAAGATGTGACGTCAGGGGCAGAAGGTACATAAAGTCAAAAGAAAACCTGATAAATAAAATTTCAGATAAGCTTGTAGAAAAACTCGACCTGTCACCCAATGGAAGGGACCCTGATTGGATTGTGCAGGTTGAGGTGGTGGATGAGAACACTGGAGTGAGCGTTCTGAAGCCCCATGAAATTCTGAAGAAAATTTGAAGGGCCACAGATCAGAGTAGTTTATATCTGCAGACACACCACACTGGAGGGGACACTCAGCTTAAGGCACTCCACGTGAAAAAAATCATGATGCCTCCTTCAGAAACTACCTTTTCCTTTGTTTTTCAAGCTTTATCACATCTTTGTAGGCCTTCCTCAAAACCCTACCTCTAAAGTTCAGATTCTCTGTGATCTTAAGCTTTGTAAGATCATCATATCGATCTTCAAGTTTTTCCATGGCCTTTTCATGCTGCATATCCGCATATTTAAGGTTCAGCTCTTCCAGTTTTTTATCAACCCTTTCTTTATCCTTTTTCAGGTAATCCTTCTTCATGTTATCCACCAACTTCCTGTTCATAATTCTGTAGGAAGTGTTTAATAAATGTAGAGAGCCTTAAAATAGACTGGTTTCTGGAAACTTTAAATAGGGTACCTTCTTAATGAATTTGGAATAAATCAGTGAAATGTAAGATCCAGAAAAACAGAGTTTTACATGTTTAAGTCCACATTCTAAAGTCCTTAGTTTCATTATTGATTCCAAATTTCTCCATGTAGAATTTAAGGGATGATTTCACACCTTCAACAGCCTCTTCAACTGTGCTGCCCTCACCAACCACAATTCCCTTGAGTCCAAGGGGATATGCAACGTAACCACTGGAATGTTTTTCCACAACTATTTTTATCTGCTTCATTTTTTATCCACGATCTAAATTTTAAAACAGGAGTTATAAAAATTTATTCAATCACTGAAAAGATCTTTTTGAAAGGATCTTTCCCCAATAGAGAGGCGACCCTCTACAAATCAGATTAAATTTATCATACCCTCAACTATGGCCTTCAAGACCACACCGGTTACAGGGAGATTGTAGTGGTTGCCCTGGGCTGTGATGTTGAGGTTTGACTTGTCAGTGTTAAGGAAGTACTCTGTTTTCTGCTTGTTCTCCCGCTGAGAGGCTATTCCATCTTTATACGGTTCTATGGACAGGATCTTTCTCAGGTCAATATTTATGGTGCGCTTTCCACCGGTAAATACCATCCTCCGCGTTGTTAAGGTTAAAACTCCCATGTCTATCTGCCTTAATTCTTCATGGGACTCGCTTCGAGCCTGCATTCCCCCAACACGGAATGAAACACCCTTTGCAACATGTATGGTTGGACCTGCGTATCCTCCAACTGTCTGGCGCACAGCCCTGGGCTCCCAGAAGGCAATGTTCTGAAGCACGAGAACTGCCCTTTCATTCTTTTTCAGGATAACAGGTGCTGATGGCTCTGTGAATGCCACTTTTCCAGCCCTTGCACCTGCAAGCCAGTGATTCAGGTCGCTTGTTCTCTGCAGGGCATTGGACATTCCACCGTTTGCAATATTGGTCCATTCAGCCTCTGTCAGCGCTTGCTTACTGTAACTGCGCCATGTGGCATTGTTTGTATTTGAAACCCTTTTTAAGGCATATTTCTGTCCTTTCTGGGTGAAAACGGCGCCGCATTGATTGCAGCGAAGTTCCCTCTCATTTACAAGGCCCAGAAGCTTCTTCTCAGTGCATGGACTTAAAGTTCCCTTTCTGCAGACTGGGCATTGATCTCTCCAGGATGCTGCTTTTGGAGCAGTTTCAGGTGTTTTTTGCTTCTCCTGCAGTCTTGCCTTCAGTGTTTCCACGTACCTGTTCAACCTTTCTTTATCCACGTGGGTTGTAACGTTCAGATGGTAGGGATTTTCCCTATCCTGGGTCACTGTAACGCTCATAACCTGCGGGCTCACGCAGATGAGTTTTTCATTGAGTGCCTTGAGATTTGAACGTATCTTATTCATCATGTCTTCTACGAAATTGTTGAAATCATTTTTATCAGTTTCAGTGTGGTTGAAGTTGCGTACAATTTCCATGATATCGTTGTTACATTTTTGCAAAGTGTCCATGTCTTTCTGGAGGTTTTCCTTGTTCAGGGCTTTTAAATTTTCAACATCGTCCCCCACAAGCCTCACATTTTCGAGATGAACCCCAGTTTCTGCCGGCAGATCCTCAATGTCCCCCAGGTTTTTATCTCCGGGTTTCGCCTCCTCTGGGACCTTCTTCGATACATTTCTTCCCTGCACATCATCTCCACGGTGAACATCGTTTTCAACGTCTTCCTCATGGATCAGAGGCCTGCCGCAGTTGGAACAGTACCCTGCTTCGTCAGGATTCTTTTCTCCACATTCCCAACAGTAAACCATTAAAATCACCACCCTTTTATAATCTATATTTACTGTTGCATGAAATATATAATACGGTTGTATAATCCTCTTAAGTTCAGAAATGGAAACATTGAACGAGTTTCAAATAGCAAGGAGTATAACTGAACAGTAACAGTTTAAAAATAGTTTAGATCGTCAATTTCAGGTAATTTTTGCACTTTTTTTGAGATTTATTTTTAAATTTATTTTTAAGAATTTAAAAATTGAATTTTAAAAGGAGTTTCTTTGATTTTTAAACAAATCAAAAAGTTAAACAAATCAAAAAGAAAAAAAACGTTGGATTCATGTTCCTATGTGTATGGTTTGGTTTAGGTTTTTTAGGAGTTTGATTGCGGCGTGGGCTGCTAGGGTGCTTGTTTTTGGGTTTGTAGTGCATTGTACGTTTTTTGTGGTGGTTTTGAGTTCTCCGAATTCTCCAATTACGTGGACTTCGTGTGTGTTTCTTTCAATCTGGGGGTCTGCTATTATTTTAACGTTTATTTCTTTTTCGCAGGCCAGGCTGAGGGTTGCTGCAACGTTTATGTTCTTTGGGAACTTTTTCACGGCGTCTCGGGCTTTGCCCTCAAAGAGAACTTTCTCCCTGTCCGTTGAGATTCCAAGGGATCTTGGAGGCTTACGCGTTACGAGAGTTGCACTCTTTATCTTGCCGATGGATGCAGCTTTAACACCATCAACACCTACAACAGCACCAGAAGGTGCATAAATCCTTGCACCATTCTTCTTTGCAACACTCTCAAGATTCTCCCTCAGATCCGCATCCAGGAGGGCTCCAACACTCATGATGATCATATCCACACCAGCACCAAGAACCACTGGAGCAACCTCCCCCACAGCCTGGGGTGATGCTGCCTCAACCACAAGATCCACCCGGTCCAACATGTCTTTTAAGTTTGGTGAAACAGTACCACCCACCTTTAAAGCTAAACCTTCAGCCATCTTCATATCCCGATCATAAAAAAACTTCAAACAAACACCCAGATCCTCCTCACAAGCAAAATAATCCGTAATGGTCCGAGCTATAGCACCACAACCAACAAAACCAACAACCACAACACCCCCATCACCAACATCACACACACCAACATCACCCATCTCAGAACCATAACCCTCAACATCACACACAGAAAAAGCAGTCTCAGTTACTGCGTTTTTTTCCTCTTTAAGTCGTTCAATTTCTTGCAGATCATTCATGGGAATCACTTAAAACATTTAATAAAAAAATTTTTAATATAATTTTTAAATAAAAGAGCTGTAAAATCATTTTAAACATTGAACTCTAAAAATCTAAACATTGAACTCTAAAAAAATAGGGCATCTTGGAGGTGATATTTGAGCGAAAACAATTAGATGCCCTGATAGGTTAATCCACAATTAATTCCTGGCTAAATTTCTTAATAATACCCTTTAAATGGCCCCTGTCAAATCAACATTGAGGTTTACTTCCCAGATGCCTTCTCCCATCTCTGCAACTGGAGACATTACTTCTGCTATGTTCACAGTGTTGATTATCAGGTCTAACTTCCCAAACTTAATTAAAGCCGTGTTTATGGCATTCTGAATGTCTTCTTCATTGTCAGGAATCCCATCAACAGCTATAGCCTTTCCACCAGCAGCTTTTATCTCATTGACAAGATCTTCCAGTGTTTCTTTTTTCCTTGCAACCAAAACGAGGGATGAGCCTTCCTTTGCAAGCAGTTTAGCGATTTCATGTCCCATTCCTGAACTTCCATCAGTGACAAGTGCAACCTTCTTCTCCAACTTCATTTTTATGTAACCTCTGCCTAATTTTTGTAAAGTAAGTGGGTGAAGTCAATATTTCATTGAAGATTTCTTCATTAAAGATATTTTCAGTGTTTTACAGGTTTTTGAATCCTGTTAGTCTTAGGCCGCCGTAGTGGGATTTGTATTTGATGTTGAGGCCTATAAGTAATGGTGTGATTTTTTCCACTATTCTGGCCTTCTCCAGTGGCCCGCAATCTATGCATCTCACGCCAGGTATCTTGTTGATGATTCCCATGGCTGTTTTTTTAGCTTCCAGGTCATTCCCTGAAACCAGACAGTCACAGTCTATTTCTGCCGGAATGTTCAGGAGGTGGGAGTTACTTATGTTGTTGAAGGCTGAAACCACTTTCACACCGGTTCCCTCAAGGATGCTCTGGGTCCTCTCAGCTGCAGAATCCTCCATAAGATCTATAAACCTGTCAGGCCTCCCCCCAATACTCGTCTCAAGAGGAACGGTTGCATCAATCAAAACTTTACCCTTAACAAACTCTTTGATCCCTGTTAACGTTGACTTCTGAGCAGCCAGAGGCACAGTTAAAATTAACACGTCTCCTTTATCTGCTGCATCCACATTGGCCATACCAGTGAGGCTGCCTATCTTGTAATCTTTCAATTTTTCCTTTGTTTCTTCAATGATTTTAAGAGCCTTTTCTTCTTTCCTAGAACCAACTATCACATCTTCTCCAGCAATAGCTAAACGCATAGCAATTCCCAGGCCCTGCGGACCCGTTCCACCAATTATGCTTATAACCATTTTATCAACGCTCCTTTTTTTTAAAAAAAGAAAAAAAATGAATGGGATTTACTCCAGAAGGACGACTGGTTTGATTAAGTCCTTTGGTTTATCCTTCATTAGAAGTAAAGCTTCTTCTATTTTGTCAAAGCCTTTGAAGGTGTGGGTGACCAGTAACTCAGGGTCCATACGTCCGTATGTTACAAGATCTGCCAGTCTTTCCATTCTGGTCCTTCCGCCAGGGCATAGGCCGGTGATTATGTCTTTGTCAGCCATACCGAATCCCCAATCAACACGAGGAAGTGGTATGGTGTCTTTTTCACCCAGTCCTTTGCCGAAGTAGTTGTTGTTTGAGATCTTTGATCCTGCTTTGGCCATTTTCAATGCGTCCAACAATATTTCAGGGCCACCACCAGATACTATCACACCGTCAACACCTATTCCATCGGTTGCTTCGAGAATCTGTTCTGCGGTGTCTCCATTTTTGTAGCTGATTATGTCTGTGGCACCGTATTTTTTAGCCACTTCAACAGAGATTGGTCTGGTACCAACTGCGAATATTCTTCCAGCACCTAACAGTTTTGCACCTGCCACACCGCAGAGTCCAACTGCTCCAATACCTAGAACGGCTATAGTGGATCCAAGTTCGATTCCAGCGTTTTCAGCACCCATGAAACCTGTACTCATCATATCAGTGATCATGACGGCTGCTTCCTGGGACATTCCCTCTGGTATATGTGCCAGGTTGTTGTCTGCCAGGTTGACATGGAAGTATTCTGCAAACACACCGTCCTTGAAGTTGGAGTACTTCCAGCCTCCACATGCACCTCCTGTTTGTGAAGGGTAACCACGCTGACATGCTTCTGAATCCCAGTCCGGGGTGATTGCTGGTACAATTACCCTGTCGCCTGGTTTGAAATCCTTAACTTCGTCTCCCACTTCGTCAACGATTCCAACAGCTTCATGTCCCAGGATCATGTTGTGTCTATCACCTATTGCTCCTTCCCAGACAGTGTGGACATCAGAAGTACATGGAGCCAGTGCTGTTGGCTTAACTATAGCATCTCTTGGACCACATTTTGGCCTATCCTTTTCTATCCATCCTGTTTCACCGATCTTTAACATTGCATATCCTTTCATTTTTTTTCACCTCGCTTAATCCATGGATAGGGATTATACATTTATCCTATATAAACATACCGAATAGTTGGTCTGTAACGATTAATCAATTATATTTATAGAGACTGTTCTCTTTTTAATTGGTTTGAAAAGAGCGTTTTTAGGTGGAATTAACTAAAAAACAGGACGTGCAGTGCTCAACCAACAACAGTTTTCTTGATTATGAATAAAATGTTTTTTAAATCATTTAAATTTTAAAAATAAGGTTTTAATGAGTTAAAATAAGATATAACTTCTAAATCTCATTTTTTACAGGGTACAAGCTGGTAAAAACTCTTATGAATCAAACACCCAATGGCAAAATATATTAACTTGTTTCCAAAAAGTGATGGATAATGCCATTTAATTGAGAGAATACTAACATGTACCATTGTTAACAACACTAAATTTGGTATTAAAAATAAAAAGAAGGAATTAGATGGAAACAAAAGTTAGGATCATGGAAACAGCATTTAAGCTATTTCTAAAAAAAGGGTTTGCCGATGTTTCCTTGAATGAGATCATAAGGGAATCCCACATCACAACTGGAGGATTCTATTACCACTTCACAAGCAAGGACAACCTCCTTGTTGAAGTGATAAACAAGTACATATTCAACTACTTCAGCTCAACCATAGAACAAATGAAAGAATGCAAGGGCACACCCAAAGAAAAACTAAAAGCAGTGATATTACTTCTTGTAGGTGACGATTCAGTTATAAACGAAACAACACAGCTCTGTGAAAGCGCTGAAAAAATAGACTACAGAACACTGCACCTACTGCTCTTTGAAGGCGTTCAAAAATACGAAATCATAAGCGAACACTACACAAAATTCTACTACAACCTCGTAGAATTCATAGAAGAAGTCGTCAAAGATGGTATAGCCCAGGGTGTGGTAAGAGAAGACATTGACATCAAAGAAGTTTCACTGACAATAGAAACCCTCATGGTTGGAACAGTCCTCATGTGGATAGGAATGCCAAAAATATCCCTACAAAAACGAATGGAATCCAACATGGACCAGATATGGAATTCCATAAAAAAGACATGATTAAAAAGAACTTAACATAGAAACCCAGATTTCCACTTCAATTACACCACATTCTCCCTTTAAGTAACATTCTCCTCTTTTATTTAATAATAAAACAGTTTCTACAGGAAAATTTAGGTTAACACATGATCGACCATCAAAAACCCTATTGGGTGTTTATTTTTGAAAAATTAGATTTTTCATAGAAAAAATTAAAAAAGAAATTTGAGTTTTTTTATGTGGTTATCTTGTCATGTAATCCCATATACAGTCCATGGCATAGTCCATTTCTGCTTCCAGATCCATATTCTCTAGGACGATCCAGAGGCTTATTGTTCCATTGATAGTTGATCTTATCAAGTACAAGACTGTAATAACGAAATATGTATATCTGCATGGTTTCGTTCAGCAGATCATCTTTGCTTGCGAGGTGATGATAGAAACCTCCAGCAGTTACCTGCTTCTTCATTCAATTTACTTAGTGAACATCGGTTAATCCATTTTTAAGGTACAGCTTAAATGCGGACTCCATGATCCTGAGCTTTGTGTTAATGATATATTCCTCCTAAATTAAAAAACGCAAGGACTGATTTAAATATCAGATCCTTGTGAGATACGGATAATTTAGCTTTTTTTAATACTTTCTTTCCTTTTTAAAAATATCATCTTTCAAAATAGTATTTAACTTCTTTACCCAGATTTAATTTAATAAAAAAAGGCGGTGTTAAGTTTTAATTCAAAACTATAAAAAAAGTTTAGCAGGTTTTAACTTCATCACCAACTAAAAACCGCCCATAAAAATTGAATACCTGCTTTTTCATGTTCCTATGTGTATGGTTTGGTTTAGGTTTTTTAGGAGTTTGATTGCGGCGTGGGCTGCTAGGGTGCTTGTTTTTGGGTTTGTAGTGCATTGTACGTTTTTTGTGGTGGTTTTGAGTTCTCCGAATTCTCCAATTACGTGGACTTCGTGTGTGTTTCTTTCAATCTGGGGGTCTGCTATTATTTTAACGTTTATTTCTTTTTCGCAGGCCAGGCTGAGGGTTGCTGCAACGTTTATGTTCTTTGGGAACTTTTTCACGGCGTCTCGGGCTTTGCCCTCAAAGAGAACTTTCTCCCTGTCCGTTGAGATTCCAAGGGATCTTGGAGGCTTACGCGTTACGAGAGTTGCACTCTTTATCTTGCCGATGGATGCAGCTTTAACACCATCAACACCTACAACAGCACCAGAAGGTGCATAAATCCTTGCACCATTCTTCTTTGCAACACTCTCAAGATTCTCCCTCAGATCCGCATCCAGGAGGGCTCCAACACTCATGATGATCATATCCACACCAGCACCAAGAACCACTGGAGCAACCTCCCCCACAGCCTGGGGTGATGCTGCCTCAACCACAAGATCCACCCGGTCCAACATGTCTTTTAAGTTTGGTGAAACAGTACCACCCACCTTTAAAGCTAAACCTTCAGCCATCTTCATATCCCGATCATAAAAAAACTTCAAACAAACACCCAGATCCTCCTCACAAGCAAAATAATCCGTAATGGTCCGAGCTATAGCACCACAACCAACAAAACCAACAACCACAACACCCCCATCACCAACATCACCCATCTCAGAACCACAAACCCCAACATCACACACAGGAAAAGCAGTTTCGCTTTTTTCTACTTTTAATCCTTGAACAGCAGTTTTATTCATTTTTCACACCTAGTTAAGCTTTTTTTTAACTTTTAGAAACTTCAATCATCTTTCTAATTGCTAGTTTTGCTTTGTTTGCTATTTTTTCATCGACTTGAACCTTGAACTTCCCATTTAAGAGACATTTTTTTGACCTTGTCAGTTGTCTGCAGTTTCATGTTCTGGCATATTGCCCCATTATCCGGGATCAGTACCTTTTTGCAGGGATTGAGTATGGCTGCGGCTTCTGTCATGAAATCAACACCACAAAAAAACCACAGTGTCCGTTTCCTTTACTTGCAGTGCTTTGATGCACAGTTCAAGGGAATCCCCCACAATATGTAATTTCCTGTATATCGCCCGTTTGATAGTTGTGAGCCAGTATTGTTGCGTTTTCTTCCTCTTTAAGTCGTTCAATTTCTTGCAGATCCTTCAACATGAAAAATCAATTAAGACTTGCAATTTATGAAAATTATATTCTATGTGTAACTCTAATAAACATGTGTATTTTAAAATATTCAATGTGTATATTGAATGATTATTACATTCTAATTATAAGTTTAATACCTTTTCTTAGTTTAATACATTCTCTAATTATCAGTTTAATATCTTAATTCCTGGCTTGGCCATTCCAGGTAATATATAAAAACCGTTCCAGATAATATATAAAAATAATCAGGGCATCATGAGGTGATATTGAGCGATGATAATTTTAGATGCCCTTCTTATTTTTTACAATTTAAAGTTTTACTTCCCCTTTTTCCCGAATAACCTTATTTAACGGCTCCATCAGACATACATTTCTTAAACAACTCCAGTTAAGTCTACACTGAGGTTTATTCTCCATATGTCCTCTCCCATTTTCAGCAACTGGAAACATTACTTTTAATTTCCACAGTGCGGAGATTTAGGGATTTTCAGTTTTTTAGGTTTTTGAATCCTGTTAGTCTTAGGCCGCCGTAGTGGGATTTGTATTTGATGTTGAGGCCTATAAGTAATGGTGTGATTTTTTCCACTATTCTGGCCTTCTGCAGTGGTCCGCAGTCTATGCATCTTACGCCGGGTATCTTGTTGATGATTGTCATGGCTGTTTTTTTAGCTTCCAGGTCGTTCCCTGAGACCAGGCAGTCACAGTCTATTTCTGCCGGGATGTTCAGGAGGTGGGAGTTACTTATGTTGTTGAAGGCTGAAACCACCTTCACATCGGTTCCTTCAAGGATGCTCTGGGTCCTCTCAGCTGCAGAGCCCTCCATAAGATCTATAAACCTGTCCGGCTTCCCTCCAATACTCGTCTCAAGAGGCACAGTCGCATCAATCAAAACTTTACCCTTAACAAACTCTTTGATCCCTGTTAACGTTGACTTCTGAGCAGCCAGAGGCACAGTTAAAATTAACACGTCTCCTTTATCTGCTGCATCCACATTGGCCATACCAGTGAGGCTGCCTATCTTGTAATCTTTCAATTTTTCCTTTGTTTCTTCAATGATTTTAAGAGCCTTTTCTTCTTTCCTAGAACCAACTATCACATCTTCTCCAGCAATAGCTAAACGCATAGCAATTCCCAGGCCCTGCGGACCCGTTCCACCAATTATGCTTATAACCATTTTATTTTCCTCCTCTTGTTGATCCGTAATCGGATGTTTTTTGTGGATATTTTTGTATATCCTATTTGTAATCCTATGTTGTCCATTAAGATGTTAGATCCTTATTTTCATTGCCTTTTCGATCATCTTCTCATGATCAAATGCCAGTTGGATCTTTGAAACTTCCCCAATCTTTAAGTATTGAACTTCTGCGGCATCACTTGCGGCTTTAAGTTTTCCACCGGTTCTATGGGCTAGGAAACATACAGATATCATGTGGCCCCTTGGATCCCTTTCAGGGTCAGAGTAGACCCCTACGAGTTTATCAAGCTCCACTTCAAGACCTGTTTCTTCTTTGGTTTCTCTCATGGCTGCAGATTCTACTGTTTCACCGTACTCAACAAAGCCTCCTGGAAGAGCCCATGAGCCCTTGTATGGATCGTTTTTTCGTTTGACAAAAACTATAAATTTATCTTCACAGAGAGTTACGGTGTCCACAGTTAAAAGTGGATTTTTATGTTTTCCCATACTGATCAGTTCCTCCTGAAAAAAAGAGTTATTGTATTTTCACAATAACTCTAACAGGTATGGGTTATTTATTTTTTGGGGTAGAAACCGGATGGTGCTTCTGACAGGTTTATCATGATGTTCTTCATCTGGGTGTAGTGGTCCAGTATCACTTTGTGGGTTTCACGGCCTACACCAGAAGCTTTGCATCCTCCGAATGGAGCACCTGCAGGGATAGCGTTGTATGTGTTCACCCACATACGTCCGGTTTCTATAGCTCTACTTACCCGGATTGCTCTGTTAATATCCCTAGTCCATACAGCTCCACCTAAACCGTATTTACTGTCATTGGCCATTTTAATGACTTCTTCTTCTGTTTTGAACTTAATTGCCACGGCAACTGGTCCAAATATTTCTTCCTGAGCTATGTCCATGTCGTTGGTTACATCGGTCATCAGGGTTGGCTGCATGAAGTAACCTTTACCAAGTTCTCCTTCAGTTATACGTTCCCCACCGCATGCAACCTTTGCACCTTCAGCTTTACCATTTTCAATGTGTTTAAGGATCTTGTTAAGGTGTGATTCGTATATTTGAGCTCCCATCTGGGTGTCCTCTTTCCATGGTAGTCCAACTTTCACTTTGTTGAAAGCGTCCACTGCATCCTTTATGAACTTGTCGTAGATATCTTCATGGATAAATATACGTGAACCTGCACAGCATACCTGTCCCTGGTTGAAGAGTATACCTAACTGCAGACCGTCCATTGCCATGTCCCATTTGCAGTCTGGGAAGTAGATGTTTGCTGATTTACCTCCAAGTTCCAGGGTGGATGGTATTATTTTATCTGCTGCTGCACATGCAACATTGCATCCAACATCGGTTGAACCTGTGAATGCCAGTTTACGGATGTCTGGGTGGTCAAGGATGTACTGTCCAGAACGTGACCCCTTTCCTGTGATTACGTTGAAGACTCCTGCTGGTAGTACGTCCTCTATTAATTTTGCAAGTTCAAGAACACTCAGTGAAGTGTGGCTTGATGGTTTGAATACAGTGCAGCATCCTGCAGCCAGTACAGGTGCTAGTTTCCATGCTGCCATTAAGAGCGGGAAGTTCCATGGAACTATCTGTCCAACAACTCCTATTGGTTCCCTTAAAATTAAGCTTAGGGTGTTGTTGTCCAGCATTTTGGCTGATCCCTCTTCTGTTCTCACTGCACTTGCGAAGTATCGGAAGTGGTCTGCTGCAAATGGAATGTCAATTGTATTCAGCTCCCTTATTGCTTTACCGTTGTCCAGACACTCGATCATGGCCAATTTTTCTGCATTGTCGTCTATGATGTCAGCTATTTTTAATAGGATATCTGCACGCTCTGCTGCTGGTACATCTTTCCAGTCCTTAAATGCTTCCCATGCAGCTTTTACTGCTTTATCAACATCTTCTTTTGTTGCTTCAGCACATGTGGATAGTACTTCACCGTTTGCAGGGCAAGTAGCTTTAAATGTTCCTTTATCAGATGCGTCCACCCATTCACCGTTGATGAATAGATTGTAATTGTCCCTTGCTGGATTCTTCATTGTATGGTCAACTCCTTTTTTATGTTTTAATACACTTCATTTAGTAATCAATTTCCTCTTTACCATAGTAAATGTTGTTCAATAGTTTTTCGAACAGTTCTGGTGTAACTTTTCTTGGATTACTTGGTGTGCATGCATCATCCATGGCTCTTGTAGCGATTTCTGACACTTTTTCTTTGAATTCGTCTTCCTTTATTCCGAATTCTTTTAAGTCATGTGGGATACCTAATTTTTTATTGTAATCTCTGATCTTACCCACAAGTTCGTCTATAATCTCTTCATCAGTACCTTTCATTCCTAAGAATTTACCGATAGCCGCGTATCTTGTTTTATCTGCTTTTTCGTTGAATTTAATAACATATGGTAAGTAGATTGCATTTGCACATCCGTGTGGTATGTGTCCTGTGGAGAATTCTGCACCTGTTTTGTGAGCCAGTGAGTGAACAATACCCAGAAGTGCGTTGGAAAATGCCATACCTGCTTCGCACTGTGCGTAATGCATGGTTTCCCTTGCTTTTTTGTCTCCTTTGTAGGAGTCTGGTAGGTATTCAAATACCAACTTGATTGCGTCAAGTGCCAGAGCATCCGTGAATGGCTGGTGTGTGGTTCCAACATATGCTTCTATTGCGTGCGTTAAGGCATCCATTCCCGTGTATGCAACCAGTTTTGGAGGCATTGTTTGAGGTATGCTTGGATCCAGGATTGCCACATCAGGGGTGATTTCAAAGTCAGCTAACGGCCATTTAATTCCTGTTTTGTAGTCAGTTATAACTGAGAAGGAGGTTACTTCTGTAGCTGTACCGCTTGTTGAGGATATTGCTATAAATTTAGCTTTCTGTCTTAGTTTTGGGAAGGAGAATGGAACTGTTAAATCTTCAAATGTTGCTTCAGGATGCTCGTAGAATGTCCACATTGCTTTTGCAGCATCTATTGGTGATCCTCCACCCATTGCGACAATCCAGTCCGGTCCGAATTCTCTCATGGTTGCAGCACCTTTCATAACGGTGTCCACAGATGGGTCAGGTTCAACTCCTTCAATTAACTTAGTTTCAAGGCCTGCTTCTTTCAGGTTGTCCAGTACTTTGTCAACGAAACCGAAGCGTTTCATTGATCCTCCACCAATGACTAACACAGCTTTTTTACCATCTAACTCTTTTAAGTAGTCTAAAGCATTTTCTCCGAAGTATATATCCCTTGGTAATGTAAATCTCTGCATATTATTCCTCCTAAAAATTTTTTTTTAACTTACAGTTTAACAAAAAATAAAGTTCATTAATTTCCTATTTCACCGATTGTTAAATTTTCCACTCCTTAATTTTTTTCACCTCACTCAGTCCATGATCATGCGTTGTGATTTTGTGGTATATAAACATAGCGAATGCTCTGTTTGTACAAAGGTTTATAAACCCGTTTTATAGAAAATAACTTATATCTACATCCCAGATCTGTTAATACTGACACACAAATTCTATAATACTCAAAAGTAATAAAATTTCCACTGAGCTAACTAAAAGAAGTATGTACACGGAAATAAAGAATAAAAGCATGAAAACAAAAGTTAGAATCACGGAAATAGCCTTTAAGCTATTCCTAAAAAAAAGGGTTTGCCGATGATTCTCTAAATGAGATCATAAAAAAATCCGACATCACCCTGGCGGATTTTACTACCACTTCACAAGCAGGTACAACCCCCCTTGTTGAGGTGATAAACAGGTACACATTCAACTATTAGACTGTACAGTCAACCTTACAAACCGAGCATTCGGTATGTTTATATGTTATGGTTTCCCAAATGAAACCAAGGGTTCCATGGAAAAATTCTTTTCTGTGGACAGGAGGGAAAAGTGTATGATAATTGTAAGAGCCAAAATAAAAGCCAAAAATGGTGAAAGAGACAAAATCATTTCAAAATCGCAGGATCTAATTGATTCCAGCCGCCTGGACTCAGGCAACATCAGCTACAATCTGTACGCTGGAACAGAAGATGAAAACCTTCTCATTATGCTCGAACAGTGGGAGAGCTCCCAGGCCCTGGATGCACACATGCAAACAGAACACTTCAAAGCATTCGGCAAGGCCATTGAAAATATTGTGGCTGAAGAAATGGATATTGCTGTTTACTCGGCTGAGAAAATGTGATTCTGGTGCAGTTCTCTTTTTGATGGAAAAATACTTTTTTATGATTTTTTTAAAAACAAATGAAGTTAAAGTGTTCAGTTTGAAATGATAAAAAGGTCTTGTTTTATTGGTACAACAGGAAACATTTCAGAAAGCTTCTGTTTTATTAGTATAACAAAAAGATTCAGTAGAAAATCATTCAACGTGTTGTTTTATCAATGCAACATTTGTTAACGTTGATCTTATTGTAGAGAATTTTTATAGAATGTTTCTATAATCTCACTATTCTTAATGGATTCCTTTCCAAAAGTTTCCATGTGGAATTCAATGGCTGATTTCACATCAGAAATTGCTTCTTCATAGGTGTCACCTTCGCCCACAACAACACCCTTAAAGCCAATGGGAATATGCAACATAGCCTTCCGGATGCTTTTCCACAATTATTTTTATATTTTTCATGCTTTATCCACAATTTAATTAGTATATGATACGTTTCATAAACAATTTTTCAGGAACAGTTACAGTTAAGAGAGAATCTTTAAAATGAGCACAAACTGCTCCTTTCAAGATTTTATCCCAAAAGATTGTTTGTTTCATATTCAATCAAATTCATTTGAATCAAAGAATTGGTTGGAATGGGAGAATTTAACAAAAGAGGAATCTCCATATTAAATTTTAATCACTTAAAAGAGGTTTTCTGAATTTTTATGCCCTTTTTCTAATAAATATTTCTACACAGCTTAATCCAATTTTTCATTCCCTAAAACCAGCCCTCATCTGAGTTTAAATCCACTTTATTCCCGAATATATCATGGATAATAAATAGATTTAAATAGCTTGAACTATTAACTATAATAAACTTGTTTTTACTGCGGGGTTACCCGAGCGGCCAAAGGGGGCAGGCTCAAGACCTGCTGGTGCAGACCTACCAGGGTTCGAATCCCTGACCCCGCACTTGAAAGATCGATCTTATTTATGAATAAATTTCTCAATTTTTGTTGTTTCCCGAAAATCTCAAAGATTATAAGTTCTGAAAATTAAATATAAACACAGTATAATGTTTTAGGGGTTGACCATGAGAAGTGAGGCATTGAACTGGTGGAAACAGGCTTTAAAAGACCTGGAAACTGCTTCAAAAAATCTTGAGATAGAAGAGTATTATGTAACTGCTTTTTTCTCGCAGCAAGCCACTGAAAAGGCATTGAAAGCCCTTTATCTTTATAAATTAAAGGAATCATCTGGTCCAACACATTCTTTAATATTTCTTGGAAAAAACGTTGGAATTCCTGAAGAATTTTACAGTTCACTGCGAAAGTTGAGTCCTGATTTTGTGATCACAAGGTATCCCGATGCTGCCAACGGTGTCCCCTACGATCTCTACGATAAAGAGATAGCATATGAAAGATTAAAACTCTCACAGAAGGTGTTAAAATGGGTGGAAAAGGAACTGGAGAAATAAAAGAATTCTTAGGCAAAGTGCACGATAAGTTCCACCCGGAAGCTGTTCTCTTATTCGGGAGCAGGGCAAGGGGCGATTTTTTAAAGGAAAGCGACTATGATTTTATAGTGGTCAGCAAAAAATTCAGGGATATCCACTTTTTAAGGAGGATAGAGCTGCTTTTAGAGCTCTGGGATTACGACTGGGACGTTGACATTCTCCCTTACACCCCAGAGGAGTTTGAAACCAAAAGAAAAGAAATTGGGATAGTGAGCGAGGCTGTGAAGCAGGGCATACTCCTTGAGGGAAGTATTTAAAGAGCTGCCCGTGCACTTGGATATCCAAACCGAAAATACTTGGATTCTGTTAAAAAAATTTTCCTGTTTTAACCTTATTTTAAAGAATTTTTTGATAGGTTAACCCCTTCAATGTGAAAACCCACTTTTTTTTAAATGAATCATTAACTATTTAAATTGGAATATTAAACCAGTTAACATCAAAAATGCACATGTTAAGGGCCGTGGATACTGAAACCATTCCAGGTCCAAAAGATTTTAGAGAAAAAATGATTGAAATGTTAAGCTGGCCCCAATTTGAAAAAATAGTTATAAAGAGGCTCAACCGTGATATACGGCTTGAGGTGAACCCTGACCAGAACAGGGCAATTTCAGCTCCTAAAACCGAGTCTCAGTTTCTGGTTGCAGGTCCGGGCTCTGGAAAGACCACTGTCATGGTGCTGAAGATACTGAAGTTCATATACGTGGACGATGTCAAGCCTGGAAGCATAGTTGCAACCACCTTCACGAGGAAGGCAGCTTCTGAACTTCGATCAAGGATCTTGAGCTGGGGGGACCAGATAAGGCAGGAGCTCCTTGAGGATCCAGAATACAAACCCATGGAAAAACGCCTGAAACGACTTGACTTCAACCAGATTGTGACAGGGACCCTGGACAGCATCTCTGAGGATGTTTTGAGAAATCATCGTGATCCTGGCTCCCCTCCACCAGTTGTTGTTGAGGAATTTGTTGCAAACTCCCTCATGATGCGCTTCGGCCTCTTCAAGGATGAGAGGCACCACAACGAGGATCTAACAGAGTACCTCATTGATCTTAGAGGTGGAAGCTTCGGTTTCAATGCAAATGAGATGAGCAGGAACCTCCTTGAAATCAAGGACAGGCTCTACTACGATCAGGTGCTCTGGAAGGAGTTCCAGAAAAACGAGAATCCAGGCGTGAAGGTTGCATGCCAGGCCATCAACGACTACGTGCGCGAACTTAATGAAAGACTTCTCTTTGACTTTGCAAGTCTCGAAGCAGATTTTCTGGACAAATTAAAGGATAATAAGCTTGAAAGCTTCCTCTCAGAGATTGAACTGGTCCTTGTAGATGAGTACCAGGACACCAACCTCCTGCAGGAACAGATATACTTCGAGATGGCAAGGGCCGCTGTGAAAAATCGTGGAAGCTTCACAGTAGTTGGGGACGATGACCAGTCGCTTTACAGGTTCAGAGGAGCAACTGTTGACCTTTTCACAAACTTCAGGGAAAGGGCAGCAGAACAGCTTGCAATAAATCCCGAGGTAATTCACCTTTCAAGAAATTATCGTTCCACAGATTCCATAGTTAACTTCTGCAACAGCTTCGTTCTTCTTGATGACGGATTCCAGGAAGCCAGGGTTGAGGACAAACCTCCAATAGAAACTGCAAGAGAAAATTTCATAAATTTTCCAGTGCTTGGAATGTTCAGAGACGATGTTGAAACCCTTGCAGAGGATCTTGCAGGCTTCATCCACCAGGTTATCTACGGGGACGGTTTCCATTTAAAATACAAAAACAGGGAGTTCACTGTGAAGTCCGACCCTGATGAGGGTTCCCCAACAGATGTTGCCGTGCTTTTAGGCTCTCCCCTGGAGGTAACATCCTTCAGGAAGAGGAGACTGCCCTTCTATCTCAGGGAAGATCTTAAAAAGCTCAACCCTCAAATTGAGGTGTTCAACCCCCGCGGTCAGAACCTTGAGAGGACCTGGGAAGCCAGGGTCTTCTGCGGCCTTCTCATGGAGTGCGTGGATCCGGAGTGCAGGGTGCAGAACTCAATTGAGAAGCTTCCAAAAAGGGCTGTGAACACCTTCAACTCCTGGAGGAAAACTGCAAAGGACTACGTTGAGATCGATCCAGAACCTGGAAACCTGAATAGGTTCCTTACAGCATGGAAGTCCCGCACACCCCTGGGCCGTGAAAGCTGGAAGAAAAACGTGCCACTGCTTGATCTGGCCTACAAGCTTGTGACCTGGATACCTTCAATGCAGGATGATGTTGAGGGCCTTGTGTACCTTGAGGCCATAACCAGAACCATATCCCAGACAGCACTCTTCAGCAGCTTCGGAGGGGACATGATATTTGATGGGGACCTTGAGGAGCCCTCAATAAAGGAGCTTTTCTGGAACGTCTTCATGCCCATTGCAAACGGGGCAATTGACGTGGATGAAAACCTCCTGGACACACTTCCAGACAACAGGATAAACGTCATGTCCATACACCAGTCCAAGGGCCTGGAGTTTCCAGTGGTTGTGGTTGATGTGGGTTCAGACTTTAAGAGTAACCACCATAAAAATGCATTCAAACGCTTCCCCCATGAGGGAGGAAAACCCTGCAAGCTGGAGGATGAGCTGCGGGTCTGCTCACCCCTTGAAACACCCACAAGATCCGGTGCAGACAGGGCCTTTGACGACCTTATAAGACAGTACTTTGTGGCCTTCAGCCGTCCACAGGATGTGCTTCTGCTTATTGGAATCAGCCCTGTGAAGAACGGCTACCAGACCCGATACGATCATCATGAAATTCCAAACGTGGCAACAGGCTGGTCCAGAAATGGTGACTGCCACTGGCCGGGTCTTGAAAACCTGGTACACATATAATGCTGAAGAAATGAAAAGGTGAATTGAAATGGCACTTTCCGTTAGATCCAAACCCTACATAATCCCAGAGTACAGCCTCACAGGCGACCTTCTCTCCTACCTTACCTGCGGGCTGCAGTACCGCTACCAGAACAAGGGAACGCTCCCGCCTGCCATGCCCATACAGCTGTGGTTCGGCGACTTCATCCATGGAGTTATGGAAGAGGCCTTCATCCGCTGGAATGAGCAGGACTGGAAGGACTTTCCATGGGACTGGGAAACCCAGATAAGGGACATCGAACTTGAGGTAGATAAGAGAATGCGTTCAAGGGGACTTCAACCTCCTGCAAATCTATTCTGTCCATTCAAAGCTGGAGATGAAAATCAGGGGCTCTGCCCTGATTCAAACCATCCGCACAAGCTTGCTGCAAGCATACGGGCTGAGGCAGCCATAAACACATGGGGGCCCCACCTCTTCCCCTTGATAGATGACTCTGAGGTGAAGCTCAAGGGAATACGGAACATGCCCCACTATGCCAAGGGTAGAAGCAGGTCCAACTACTACGGCATCACTGGAATAATCGATGTTCTAAGTTCTGTGAAGCTTGAAGAAGCCTCCGACCGCAACCTGATAATCAGGTACCTGCACAACAACCCTGCATTCCAGTACAAGCTTGAAAACCTTAAAAAACCTGAGTATGAGATAATAGTGGATTACAAGGGTATGAAGCGACCCCCTGTGAATTCTCCCTCATGGAGGCACCACGGCTGGCAGGTTTTAACCTACTCATGGCTGAGGGACATGCAGCCAGAGTCCAGCAAAGTTCTGGTGGGAATTCTCTTCTACCTCAACGAGCTCTCGCTTTTCAAGGAGGACCTGGAGGAGCTCAAGAAGGATGTGGAGGATGCACAGACAGACGTCAAGCCCTACGCCAGGGACCTTGAAAACATACTCCAATGGAATCCTCACTCAAAACCGCCTGAGATCTCAGATTCACTTAAAAAACTGCGCTCAATACGCATAATACCCGTTGAATACGACAACCAGAGGAAGTCCCTCACTGAGTTTGACTCTGTTGTGGCAGACATTGAGGAGAGCATTATAAAAGAGGTTAAGGGCTGTGGAATCCAGTCCTCATGGAAGATAAACCCTGAAAAGAGAACCTGCGATGCATGCGACTTCAAAACGTTTTGTAAGGATAATGCTGCTCGCAGGAGGTTTCCAACTGTACCTTGACCCTTTAAAAGGCTTTTAAAAAAAGATGATTAAATGACTTTAATAAAAAATAAATAAAACTAATGGAATTCCTTTTTTTCATAAACTCCCTACTCTTCCAATAACTCGATCTAAAACCTTGTAGAACTTTTCAATCTGTTTTTCATTGAGATCATCATTTATATCCAATCTGTAACCATCTGAAAGTTTTATGGCAATTTCATCCAATTCCCGGGCGTATTCTTCCACAATCGATTCTTCTTCTGGAACCTTGGTGGATATGCTGCTGAATATGAAGAATACAACCTGGTTGTACGCACTCAGATTGCAGTAACCCCTGAGAATTGCCACGTTGTTCCCTTCAAAATCAACGTTCAGGGAGAATCCCTTAGGGGTCCAGATAACCTTAAGGTTGTTTTCCCCGGAAAAATCCAGAAGTTCCCTGTAAAATCTTCTTCCAGCATCGTCCAGGTTTTCAAAAAATATCTGTTCATCGAGCTTTTTTGAAGGTATATTCTTTTTACGAACATCAGAAGCCTGTCCTGTGAGTCTTGGTACCAGTGTTTTAAGTCCTCCACCCAGGTACTGCTTAACCTCCACTGCAAACACTTCTGCAGGGTCCATCTCTTTGTTTAGAAATTCAACAATCCTTTTAAGCTCTGAAGGTATGCTGTCCGCCAGGAAGATCATCCTGATTTTCCCTGCCTGGAGATTGATTTTAACCATCTCCCAGAATGCTTCTGGATCCCATTCAAACCCCAGTTCAGAGGATAAAACCTCACCCATATCCTGATCTGGGAAATGGGATTTAACGTTGCTGGCCATCTCATCTACAGAAAGGTGGTAAACTGCATTGGAAGCATAGTCCAGCATCTGCCCAACCACCTCCCGCCTTATGCGGGTGTCGCTGCTTCTTTTAACCTCCACGAGGGTTGGAACACCGTCCTGATCCAGGAATAGATGATCCAGATAAACAACACCAGATTCCTCCTCAGAGTACATTTCCTGTTCTTTTTTAACTAAAAGCCATTTTCTCGGATTTCCTTCATCCATCTGATCTCCTGCAAGCAAGTCAGGATAATCTGCAATCAGATCCTGCAGTACAAGTTCTGAGGCGTATTCTTTCTTCCGTTTCAACCAGTTCATTCCCATTTTCCAGTAGAAAAATTTTTCCGTTCATGTTAAAACTCCAATTTTCAGGTTAAACATTGAACATAGACATACTTAATATTTACTGTGAACTGGAAAAAATGACATCAATGGGTTTTCCTGTTGACTCCATTCCATCTGCCTTCAGCACCAGTATAACAAATTAATACTTCCAAACTGATTTTATCTGATTTACAAAAATCAGATACTTCTGAAGGGGAAAACTCCCCTTTCTTCATATTCCTTTTTAAGCCAGGCCTTTAAAATGGGCTCACAGATACTGTAAGTGCCCCCTTCAGATTCTATTAAATCCAGTTTTTGCAGTTTGTTTAAGGGGTTGCTCAGGGATCCTGGAGTTATATTCATGCTTTCAGCTATTTCCTTTCTTTTAAGAGGTTTACTGATGAGGGTTGTCAGAATGGTTTGTTCGTGGAGGGTTAACCTGCTCCACTGGTTTATCAAATGAACCGCAAGGAGAGGCAAAGTCCTTTTAAACTCTTCGGTTACCATTTCATCATTTAAGGGAACGTTTTTTTGGAGCAGCTTGGCGAAGGTGTTTACGTAAAATGGTACCCCCTTTGTACACTTGTAAAATCTTTCAAATCCACCATCTTCCAGATTTAAGGAGGGTAATTTTTCATTTAAATAGTTTTTTACTGTTTCTTTGGTGAACGGGTATATTTCCACGTTCAGCATTCTGCCCCCAAATGCACCGTCTTTACCTGCTATCTTTTCAATGATAGAATCCCTTGAACTTACAGATCCAGAAAAAACATAGGCTACATTTTTCTGATTTTGAATTACACCTCTAATGAACCATAAAAACGAGTCCAACCGGCCACCCAAATCCCTAAGGGATTGGAACTCATCGATTATCATGATGGATCCTTCTATATCCCTGGAGTGGTCTTCGTAGATTTTTTGCGGTAGGTCCAGAACGAACTTTGAAAGTTTCCTGTAGTCATCCTCTGATTGGATTATGGGTACTGGTATTCCTCCAGCATCTTTAAGATCTTTCAGCTCAAATTTTTTTGTTTTGAAAAATTTTGATACCCTCTCAAGTACTGTGGCAAATCCTCTACGTTTGCATGCTTCCATCCACGAGCTATAAAACTGTTCCATTATTCCGGTTTCAGTTAGTTTACCCCTCTGATAACCAGAAGTAGTGGATAAATCAACATAACAGGTTAAGTAATCATCTTCAAGCTCTTTTTTTATTTTTTTAAGTAAAACTGTTTTTCCCACTCCCCTTATTCCAACAACCATAATTGTTGGAGGAGACCCTTTTGAAGTTGTCTCCAGTAACCCCTTTATCAGGGAAATATCCCTTTCTCGATTGTAAAATTGTTCATCAGTTAGTTCTGCATCGGTTCCCCATGCCAGATCTTCCACACAAACCACCATCGTATAATCTTTTTTACATTATGTATTCTGATCTGGATCACAGATCATATATATTTTGTTTTGGAATATGTATTCCAATTTGGATCACCAATCATATATATTTTGTTTTGAAATATGTATTCCAATTTGGATCACCAATCATATATATTTTGTTTTGAAATATGTATTCCAATTTGGATCATCTAATTTAGTCTGGAATATACATTCCATTTCAGGCCCTAAAATTTGATTTTAGTACGCACATGAAAAAAATAGAAATTTTAAGATTTAATGAATTCCATACTTACTTTTAAATCTATTCAAAAAGGTTTATACTCATTATTTTATCTAAAAGAAGGTCTGGAGGCCAAATATGAAACCCCTTAAAATTTTATCATGGAACGTTAACGGACTGAGGGCCAGGTTAAGAGGTAACTCTCTAAACTGGTTTCTGGAAGAAAAACCAGACATACTATGTTTACAGGAGTTAAAAGCTACTGAAGACCAAATTCCCGAAGATTTCTGGAATATACCTGGCTACCGCAGTTATTTCTCCTCTTCAAAGGTCCTAAAAGGTTACAATGGCGTTGGTATCTACTCTAGGTTGAAACCTGAAAATGTCCAGGAAAGCTTTGGAGATGGAAAGCTTTGGAGGAGAAGGAAGGATTTTAAGGGAAGATTATGGAAATTTTGTGCTTTTCAATTTGTATTCTCCAACAGGAATCAGTTCAAAGGATCTGGTGCATAAATTTGATTTCTACGAGCACTTCCTCAAAACCATGAAAGAGCTGGTGGATGAGGAGCACAATGTTCTGGTTTGTGGGGATTTCAACATAGCCCACAGAAAGCTGGATCTTGTAAATCCAGAAACAGCATGTAAAAGAGAGGGATTTCTACCAGAAGAGCGGAAAATTCTTGACAGACTCGTGGAATGCGGTTACTTGGACACCTTCCGAATGTTCAACCATGGTGGAGACAACTACACCTGGCGGAGTTACGATCGGAGCTGCAGAGAGAAGAACCTTGGAATGAGGCTTGATTACTTCTTTGCAAGTGAAAGTCTGGGGGAAAATATTCAGTCGGCATACATACGCCACGATATACCTGGATCAGATCCTGCCCAGTCGGTGCGGACGTCCTGATCTAAGCCATTTATAACTGATTTACAACAATATTATCCATTTTAAAGGCTTTTTTTTGAAAAAGGGAATTAATTTTGAGTCCACATCATTGAATGGCTGTTTAAAGGTATTCAATTACCTGTTGCTATTTTTTTTAGGAAGTACTGGATTGAGATTAAAAAATAGAACAATTAAAAAAATTGTAGTTCCTCTAAAAATGGTACTGAAACTACTTCACTGCCTTGGGAACTATTTCTTCCTCCAGCCCGAATATCTCTATTACTCCTGCAGCTATGAGGAACAAACCGAGTATTGCAGCTAAAACCACGAGGTTTCTCATGTAGGTTCCAGCCACCATGAATAGAATACCGAAAACAACACCCAGTGCACCGATAGATTTTCCCTTAACGCCCTTATCTGAGAAAAGAGCTGTTAAACCTGAGATTATTATGAAAAGCCCCACTATGTAAAGTGCTAAAAATACCAGAAATTCCAGACCCTTTACGTTCCCAACAAGTATTATCCCATAGCCTACTGCGAATATAGCCAGTATAAAATCGACTATTCCAGCTGCCATGTTCTTGCCCCAGACCTGAATGCCCTGAAAAAGTAACCAAAGACCTAAAAATATAATTCCAAGGCCTATAAGAACGCTGAACGTTGCAACGCTCACAAGTGGGAATGTTATAACTACAAGTCCCAACACTATTGCCAGAACCCCCACAAAAACATTTCTCATCTCAGCCATTTTAGAACCTCCCCCGCTTTTACTACATTTCAAGATTCCATTATTAAAATATCTTCTGGAGATCATAAATAGTTATTGCTGATGCTGCTTTGAGGGAGGGCTCAATTCTCTTTTACCTGCAAACGGTTTACATATAACTTTCTATTTAACTGTGATAGCAAAGAATTTGGTTATCCTTTTAAATATCGGACTATAGAGGGATGATATAAAATGGAATGTCCAAAATGTGGGTTTGACGATGAAGTGAATGCATCTTTTTGTAAAAAATGTAATTCAAATTGCTTATCCTTTTGGCTTTTTTGATATATTAATATTATAATAAGTATTATTTAAAATATGATAGGGATGGTAATTTACTATGAAAAATAAACGTGTTATATATCTTATTTTTTTAGTGATAGCCATATCCACTATTCCATAGCTGGTTTATGAATTTATATTAAGTATTAATTTGATCTGTTAAAAATTAACTTAGTTTTTAACTTAATATAATAAAATAAGTAAAAAAATAAGTCTTTATCTCTGAATAAGGTCGTTATCTCCCATGATAAACATTCCTCTTAAAATGCACCACCTGCAGTTACATGAAAAGAATTTTTTAATCTATTAAATGGGAGCTTGATTTTATCTTTAATAAATTGATAGTTTTAGTTACTAGTTTAAAAAAAAAGAAAATAAAAAAAATGGGGATCTAATTTCTAGGTTATAGGTATGTTGGACCAGGCTTTTACCGTAACTGTTGGGGGTAATACTCCATTAGTGTTGTAATAAGCTAGTATCCTACTATAAAGATATACTAAAGAGTTATATCCTACTTTTCCGAGATTTGAGCTACCATATGTTGGTGCTCTATTATTATTGTCCATAAAGTCTGCTGTTCTTTGAGCTAAATCTAAATAATTGCTTGAACTTAATTTTCCGCTGGTTAAATCATCTAAACTGCTGGATGGTGAGGAATAAGTACCTGTTGTTACTAATGTGTTTGGTAATGGATCTGTGAAGATCAGGACTGTTGCTCTTGTGGCTAAGTATAAGAATTGATTTATGGTTACCGTTGAGCTTCCTATTGTTACTGTTGTGGATAATGCTTTATTGGTTTCTATGTAATTTTTAACTCTTGTAGCAGCGTCAACAACTTGTTCCCAAGTGTAACTGTTTGGGCTAATGTTCATTGTGTATGTTTCTGTATATATTGGAGATTGATTTCCTGCAGCATCTATTGCCATGTATTTGAGTGTGGTAGTACTACTTATTGTGATTGGTGATGTGTAAATTGCGCTGTTTATGGTTGGGTCACTGCCATCCGTAGTATAATAGATTGTGGATGATTTACTGGCGGTTAATGTTACAGTTTGTGCTTGTGTATAACTTCCACCTGATGGTGTTGAAGTTACTGTAGGTATAATGTTATCAACTGTAATTGGTGTGTTAATTGAGTATCCATTTACTGTTACAGTTGCATTGGCTGTTCCAGAAGTGTTACCTCCAGTTATGGTGAAATTTGCTTTACCTTTAGAAAGTGTTGTGTTTGTTATGTTAACGGTTCCCAATGTATAATCCAGGTTTACAGGCACACCATCAGGTATTGTACCCTGGTTTGATGTGTCATCCCCCTTAGAATTATGTGCTAAATCTACCGAAACTGTTGTTAGAACCTACAGTCCAATTTGCTGCTGATACTGTATTAGAAAGACAAATTATAATTAATAAAAATATGGGTAACCATACTAATTTTTTAAAGATTTTCATGTTATACCTCCAGTGTATTTTTAAACTATGAAAATTCTTTAATTTTACATGTACTACACCTCCAAGGAAGTTAAAATTGAATTTTTAGGAATCGGGGCCTCCGAATGTGGATGTCATTAATTCTGATTTTTGTTTTGCATTCTCTGCGGATTTTTTAGATATACTTGTCCGTTTATCTGTGTATTGTTTGAATTTGGGATTTTTGTTCGCGATTTCTATGAGTACTGTTTCTTGGTTTTGTATCTCTGGTTTCAAGTTTTCTGCGTTTTTGTAGTGTTTTTCTGCTTCCACTCTGTTCCCATTTATCTCTAATTCTATTCCAAGTTCCATTTCATTGTAGTAATTATATCTTAAGTCCACATATTTTCCTAATGCTTGTGCATATTCTTTTTCTATGCTTGATGAACCGCTTTCTATCATTTCCTTGTTCCAAAGTTGAGCAGTTTGGGTTATGTTTACCATTCTCTGATATTTTGTGTCTGCTTTCTTCAAATTGGAAATTCTCACTGCATGGTCACTTGTACTCGTGTTTAAGAGGGGATCTGCTTCTGCTTGTATTAAATCATCAAAATAGAGTGGAACAAGATGATTATCATATGCTGTTTCATAGGCTCCGTTTGTGTTGTTCTGGGCTATTACGCACCCTATGCCTACAACCGTTAGGAGGATTACAGCTGTAAACGGTATCATCCATTTAATGTTTTTTGCACGTATTAAATTAGCAACAGTACCAACAGTTCCTCCGACAAATCCCCAAATTGCATAGCTTATCACATTTGCAAGGGCAATGTAAGCATCAGGATTTGTGGATACAAATGATGTTAAAGCTATGATCCCTGTAATAAAACCTGAAAAAGCCCCGTTCAATGATGGATTACAATCGTAGTCCGCCATCACGTTTTTGTTGTAGGCCATCACAGCAGTGATGCCTCCACCTGCAACAGCTCCAACAAAAGTTGCAAAAAGAATAACATCATTTCCCAACAATTTATAGCTGATTGAAGTAATTAAAAGGCCTAAAACAATCCCTAATCCTATACTTAGCCAGTACGGTTTGAACGTCACTAAATAAAAGGATTTCCCGCATTTACGACAAAATTTAACATCATCTGGATTTTCCATCCCACAATTCTTACACTTCAAAACTAAAACACTCCCTTAAATTAAAAAGAATAATTTGGAAGCAAAATCTTGAACTTCCATTAATATTCTTTTACAATTATTCTTCTATGGCCTTAAAGTCCTGTAAAAATGTTTTTAAAACACCATCATTAAAAGCTCCTGGCTGATTTTCCATTGTAACCGCAAAGTACTGGTAAGACCCTTTTCCCATAGCCCAATGGTTTACACGGTAATCTGTAGTACCTGCACTACAAGTTACATAAGGATTATAATAGCAGGGACTCCAAGTTCCATTGACATCTGATGAATTTGAGTAATACTGCCAGATAGATCCATAAGGATAAAATGGTAATGTACCAACATCACTATACTCCGGAGTAGTTGTTTTATAAACAAAAATAGGCATTTCATTATCCGGATCTAATTTTAATGGATGATCTGCTCTGAAATAATAAGTTATATGAGCTATTTGTGTTGGATCTTTTGTGGAATATATCTTTTTTGTTGCATAAAGTGTCATCCTATCAACAGCTAATGCTGTTGTTGAACCTTCTGCAACGTTATTGTTTTCATTAGTTTCATTAACTTCATTGTCATTATCCACAACTACTTTTAACAAGTTTTTACCTCTTAACACAGGGCTCCAATCTAATACCGTAGTATTACTTTTCCCTTTTAATTTATCTACTCTCTGAGTACTAACTAATTGATATTGCATAGGTGCCTGAGAACTATTAGCTACATACAAGTCAACATTAAATGGGCCTGTGTCCCCATATTTATCATTAGAAACAACCGCATTTATTGTAGTAGCATATCCTAAATCTACTTCAGAAGGTAAATTCCAACTTACAAAAAGATCCCTTTTGTTACCTCTAAAAAATGGACAATTTTCATCAGTGCACCCGTCACTCAATTGAGTGTCTGTGGCTTGAAGAAAATCCATAAGTGCTTCTTCAGGGATTAACCTTATAAATTCTTGATGATCAATTATTTCAAGACCTAACTCTGCTAGAGTAATACCTTCAATGTCATATAATCCTATACCTAATGTTGCTACAGAAGCCAGTTCTATCGAAGCAAAGTTAATCAGGTACATTCTATTTCTACAATCTGAATCCACGGTTTTGCCCGTTTTTTCTTGAATTTCATCTATTTCAGCATTAGTTTCAATATAAGTCATTGCAAGTGCATTTACAGTTATATAAGACCCAGCAACTACAATTACTGCAATAGGAATTACTGCATGAACTTGTGTTGATCCCATTTTTGTATTATTAGATGTTCCATTTTGTCCATTTTGTATTTGATTTAACTCGTTTATATCCATCGTTTTTAATTCTACAGACACACCTCCCTGCTTCAATTTTTTTATAGTACTTCTAATTTCATCTAATTTATTTTCAAGAGTTGAATAATAAGCTGTTGTTTCGGTAATTTGTAAATTAGGATTATTCTGTACGATCCATTCTTCTCCATTTTCTTGACCAGCTTTAATATCATTGATAACTTGATTTAGATTACTCGCATCTGTTGCGTTTATTGTTTTACCATTCTCATTATTAATTTCTGTATTAATTTCATTTAACATTTGATGTTCATATTGAAGCTCTGATTTTGCTTGAGCTTCATTTCCATTAACTATTGAAGTTACTGTTGCATTATTTACCTGTAATAACTGATTTATATTCATTATAAGCCTTTTTTTAGTTTTTAAGCTCATAGATGATGAGTTACTGACATCCATTTTCAATTCTTGGAGTTTTTGACCCGAATATTCAGCTATTGTACTTTCATTGGATTCATTGGATAATACGTTTAATTCATTAGTTTCTTGAGTTAAATTTGATATTAAAGCTGTTTCCGTTTGGTTATCCATGGTTTGATTAGTAATATTCCCTGTTTGATTTGTATTTGTTATAAGATTGTTGCTTGTTGTTTGACTCTGATTAAAGTTTGCGCTCATCACTGTTGAACTGGAAATTATACTTCCAGCAAAGGTTATCATTATAAAAAGTAGTATCAACTTCTTTTTAATCATCATTGCTCACCAAAACTACTAAAAAAATTATAAAATAAATATTTTTACATAAAACTAAATATAAAAATGTATATACAAGTTTTAGGGATAGAACGATTTAATAATGATATTTAAAGAATTTAAGGAATATCTAGAGAAAAAACGCGAAAGATCCAATTTTATCTGGAAAAAATAGAAATTAGATGAAAAAATGTACCCCTTTATCTTCAGGGCAATAAAGGTTTAAAAAAACAATCCATGACACAGAGGCCTTAAACATAAGAGGAAGAGGCACATGAAACATTAAGACAAACCACCAATAAGTCACCATAACGGAAAGAGGAAAACAAGAAAACACTATTCTAAGCGTTGAAAAGAAACCTCCTCCAAAAAAAATTAATACAAACAAACTCAAAAACACACGGTAAAAAGCCAGTAACAGTATTTCACAGACAATTACACCATATACAGAGGTTTAACTATTCACATAGATTTTAAAACAGTAATCATAAGTTAAAGATACATAAAAAAAAATGATCACTCACTCACTAAAAGAGTACGCAAACAGTGAAACACGCGCTAACAACTGTGAAAAACAGACATTCACTCTTAAAACAACTATTATAAGAATATTTAAAGGTATTTTAAAGAGGTATACCTCAACATAATATCTCAAATTCCTTCCAACTCACATTTCATAAACCAAGTAAACTGGATAAACAAAGCAATACACATAAATATGCAATGCACCTAAAAATCAATAAGAGCGTTAGTTATTAAGCACTCAAAGTTCAACTTACATTCTGATTTTAAGAGTATCCGGATTTAAACATGCAGATTTGTAAACAGGGATTAAACAACATTAATGGAAACGTTGTTTTTGTTGCAGAGTTTTATTATGTAATTTGAGGATAGGAATATTCCAGATTCTGCCTTTGTCCCCCGGGAATTTGATGATTTAGAACCATAAACCAGTATGCCCACCACATCACTTTGATTATTTAAAACTGGACCTCCGCTGTAACCTTCAGCTGTCGGTGCACTTGTTCTATAGTAAACAGTGCCTGAACTGAATGTCTGTGCTTTAAGTGAACCTGAAGTTGATTGTGGTGAAGAATTGTCCGTTTGGTAGGTTCCATAACTGTCACTGTTGGGATAACCATATATCCTGACGTTTTCACCTGTTCCTGGTTCTTTTGAGCTGATGTTAAGTGTGGGCAGATTGGTGCCTGCGCTGTCAACCTTCAGTATCGCAACATCATCATCTGTGGAAGGGTTTCCCACATCAACAAGCCTTGCACTGTATGAAGCTCCACCATTAACAGAAGATGAAAACTTGACTTTTATAAGCTGCTGGGAAGATCTGACACTCAAGAGATTCTTCTGACGTAAAGTTTCTGTTAGGGCACTTACATCATCACTCCCAGCACTGTAGGACCCATCAACGCTTTGGTTGAGCAGGCTGCCTAACTGAGAATTACCATGAGCCAGGTACTCCTTTACAGCTGCTTCTTCCACGTAACGCTCCACATCACCGCTTTCCATCTTTTTGAGACTGTTTTGATCAAGGGCATTGGGATCGCTCACAACATGAAAGGCGGTTATTACGTAACCATCGCGGGTCACTGTAACTCCTGAACCGGAGTCCATGGCAGAGCTAACGTCAATATTCACTGTTTTGTTCTGGAATGGATCTGTTAGGGTGACCACACCTGAAACCCCATTTTCAATGTAAACTGTTGAGGCAGCTGCCTGGGGGGAAGAACCTATGTACTGTGGGGAAAGGTAGTTACTTTCAAGAAAGAAGTATCCTGAAAGTACCAGTACAGCTGCCACAAACAGTATCAAGGCTTTTTTAGCCATACTCATTGACAATTCACCTGAAACCTAAATGATCACCAAACTTTCAATTTATTAAACAAAAATATTTATTTTTCCCATTTTTACAAAGTTTTGTACAGTGATCCTGTCAATTACTAGATTTATATCTACTTTATGGGATAAATAGGTTTTGCAAACCCAAACACATGGAGAAGTATTTAAAATGTTTTAAAAAAATAGTGGTATCAAGGTGAGAGATTTTTAAACCTTAAAATTTTCATTTAAAGAGGATAAAAAACACCTTTAAAGGATGAAACACGAGAATTCACCTAACTTTAAAGCATCAAGATCAAACATAGAAAAAAGTTTCCCTTTTAGTAAAAGGATTTAATTAAAGCTGTTGATTAAAAAAGGGATTTGAGGGGTTAAATGGTTTTAAACAACAAGAATAAGGATTCCACAGGAGTTTTCAAAAACGGGGATGAAGTTTCCACAGAGGAGCTGGAGAGAGAATTGATTCATAAAGAGAATGAGATCAGGAAACTGGAAGAAAAGCTTGCGGATACATTTGGCCGGCTGCACGACGTTGTGGCTGAGAAAAAATTGCTCCAGCAGAAAATAAATGAAGGAGAGCTTCAGGAAATAGACCTGAAATTCAAAAACTTCAACGAACTTCAGGATAACTACCACAAACTTGAACATCGAACCAAAGTCACCAAAAAACAACTGGATGATGTGCGTGCCAGGGCAGAATTTCAGGAAAGGGTGATTGAAGACTTGGAAAATCGTGGCTTTTTAGATTTTCTCTTTGGAAGGATTCCTGAAAGTTTCAGACAGTACAAGAAAAATGTTTTGGAGAGAAAAGGGAAAAGGGAAAAAGAATGAGGTGGTTTAACCTGTAAAAGGTAGTTCAACCTGTATAACAATAAACCACCTAAAAAGTTTTAAAGATGGCATATCCATCTAGCTAGATCCTTTCAAGTTCCACCACCACGATCTGGGGTCTTGCAAAGAACCTCATCGGCACGATTATGGTTCCTATTCCATTGCTGACTATCATGGTGCTGTTTCCTGACTTTTTCACGCCCGTAACATATTCTTGTCCGTACTTTGAGCCTGTAACTGGTGCCCAAAGCCCGAAAAATGTGATCTGCCCTCCGTGAGTATGGCCTGCAAGCATCAGATCCACCAGATTCTTGTTTGCAAGTGGGAAGTAGTCTGGTTTGTGCGAAACCAGTATAACAAAATCATCTGCATCTGCAGCACCTATGGTAGGCCCCTGATATGGAACATCAGTATCCAGATCTCCAACACCACCCAAACGAATTCTCTGACCGTTCTTTTCAATCCAGAGGCCCCTGTTACCTATGTAGGTGATTCCGGCATTCTCCATGGCTGTTATGGTTGCATTTTTGGGGTCGTTGTTTCCAAGAACACCGTAAACCCCGAGTGGAGCTTTGAGCTTTGAAAGCTGCAAGAAACACGGCTCAATATAGTTTGTATCGCCGGTTACATAGTCTCCCCCAAGTACCACCATATCAGGGTTCAGGGCGTTCACCTGATTTACAAGGCCTTCAACCCTTGCCTCGCTGAAAAATGAGCTGCAGTGAATATCCGTTAGAAAGATTATCTTCGTGCCGTTGAACTCCTCTGGAATCTGATCCGACTGGATCACAACCTCCTTGGTTTCGACCATGTAAGGTTCTATGAGACTGTAAGCCACTGCCACTGCCATTAAGGCTACCAGGATAAGAACTATCTTTTTGAGCATTTTTAAAACCTTAAACCCATTTTTTTTTAAATCTGTAAATCTTTTTACTGCCATCTTCAGAATTTATCTTACAAATAAACAGTTTTTAAATAAGATTTAATTTAGTTTTAACTGTATTTTTAAGTGTTTAGAATAAGATCCCCATAATTCCCCAATTACCCTGCTTTGCATGGGATCTTTAACTTTAAAAAGTAGAATATCTTTAGTTGATTTTTTTATTGTTTATATTTGTTTCCATGATCATTTAAAAGGTGTTAAACCTTGTCATTAATCACTGCCCCATCTGAACTTTCAACAGTGCCATCCATGGAAATATTTAATTTAGGGGCAGTATAAAAAAATGTTTTAGAGGTACTAATCATGAAAAAAAGAACAGGAATCGTTGGTCTTACAAAATCTTTCAGTGAAATTGTTGAAGATATTAAGGAGGGTTCAAAGATTGTTTTCACAGGTTCAGCTGCCGTATGCACGCCTTTCATCGAACTACTCGCATACAGTATTAGAAATCGAGGATTTGAAATGGTTTTTGTTCCAAATGCAGATGTAAGTGAAGCAAGGAAGATAAAAAAACAGGAAAATATTGGAGTTAGTGTTGTTGACGAGAAAAGCAATGCTGAAGACCCAGCAGTTGTTGTTGTATTTGGAGGTTTGGCCATGCCCAAATTCGGATGTCCTCCAGAGGACGTTGTGAACATGATACATGATATTTCAAAGGAAACCCCCCGGGTAATTGGTGTGTGCTTTATGAGCATGTTCAAACGTGCGGGCTGGGACAAAAAAATACCCTTTGACGCCATCATCGACACGCAAATGGAAACAGTTGTTGAATAGGTAATTCCAGTTAAATTCTTTAAATTGAGATACAAAACTCTTAAAGCGTGTAATGGACCATTATTCTCAAACTTCTTTTTTTAAATTATGATCATTGCGAGTTTTCAGCCAGCTCAAGAATTCTGAAAGTGCATATAAAAGCCAGTATAATCTGTAAGATCAACCCTTAAATGTTTTATGTGCACATTTTGATTGGATTAAGTTCCTTAGATTGTAAAAATAAACCGTATCAAACATTTAAGTAACTACAAAACAGGTTTTATATAAGAATAAGGGATAAACATGAACATTGTTAAATTAATGTTCCATGAAGCATAAACATTTAACACCTCTTAAATATGAAGATAATTAAATAATGATCCACCGAATCAGCATTAAATCGAATCAGCATTAAAGTTAGGAGGAAATATTAATATGCACATGTTCTTTATAGTGGGAGCTTCCCTACTGTGGATACTTTCCATTCTCTTGGTGTACAGCTCAAAAAGGGTTGAACCTGCAAAAAAGCATTCAACCAACTTAACGGCAATTTTAAGTTTTATAATAGGTTTGGTATCATTCTTCATTGGAATTATGTGAAACCCACTGAAAATCCTTTGATACGGATTTTTTTGAAGATTTTTAGTTCCAAATTATTTGTTACATGAATTCAACTTTTGTTACATGAATCAGCTTAAAAAGTATTGAGCATGAAACTGGACTAAAATTCCAGAAATAAAAAATCTATTTTTTGCAGCGTCTGCTTTAAAAAACTCCTTTGAGAAACACCTGAAAAGAGTATGCAAAGGTCCACCTACAATTGTTTAATTTAATTACTTTAATTTAATTACTTTAATTTTCAAAAAAAGTGTTTGAATTTCAATCAGAAGTTAATAGAAATTAACATGTTTTATAGTGATTACTTTATTACACTGGTTTATATTAATAATTAAATTCTCAACGTGCTTTTATCTGGTAATTAAGTTCTTAACCGGAGACAGATTTTTTTTGAATTGATTTTTAGGAGAGATAATCATTTCCGGGTCTGGTGATCAAATGGTAGAAGTTTTGATATAAAACTGGTTTTCAAATCATGCAGGGCAGAAAATTACAAATCATGATTTACACCAGAAATGAAGCATGTATCTCCGGTTAAGATTTTTACCAGACCAACCTGAAGTAGCAACAGATCGGTTTTTGAATTAATTTTTCCAATTTTTCCTTAAATTTATCCTATATGAGGTTACAATGTGGCTTTAAGCTTAAAGGACTTTAAATGGGGACTTTAATGCCTCAGATAGATCAAACTATAGATACATTACTTTTTGTGGGTACATTACTTTTTTTTGCATTTTTTTAGTGCGTCTTTTAAAATTTACACATCCTTGTACACCCCTGAAGTTCAGTTCCCTAAATTTCGTTTGAAATTTTATTTCATATATCTGGCAATTTATAGACATAGACAGGTTCTAATAACTACACATTTTCAAGCACCTTCGGAAGATGTGTTAACTTAGGTTAAACTGATGTCAGAGACATCCAGTGGAACCAAATATATAACCATAGTTACGATGACTCCACAATATAACAATTGTTATATCCTATAAAGTTTTCTATTCTACACTCCAGAGAAAAACGTGTAATTCAAAAAAATCATGTCGTGTTGAAGTTGGCAAGTCAACATTACAAACCCCCAAAAATCCTAAAAAGAAATTAAAAACTGCAAAAAAAATTTCAAAACATCTAAAAACAGCTATTAATATGAAAAACCATTAACATGAGAATGCTCCGGCCGGGATTCGAACCCGAGTCTTTGGCTCGAGAGGCCAAAATGATTGGCCGGACTACACTACCGGAGCATGCAAAATCACATGGAATTTCCCCTGGGAAAAATATGTTAGCACTATTAGTGTAACTTATTCCTTCCATATAAATGTTTACATTCAAGTTAGGTTTCAAAAAAGGGATGTATTAACTTTTAAACCATTTATGAATAAAAAAATGAAGTTTTTAGGGATATCCTGTTTTTTTTCTTTTTTTAGAATTATATTTTCTTAGGATTATATTTTGGATAGAAAAATGAACTTCACAAGAAAAGTATAAAAAATTTAAAAAATCCTCATTTGCATTCATCCTTCATCCGTTTGATGGTGGATCTCACACAGCTGCGAACGTAACCAACATCATCATCCCTGATTGCATTTAAGGGTGCCAGAGCCCTTCCATCACCGATCTTATCCAGGGCTTTAACTGCGTACTGGCGAACCTGCGGTTTTTCATCCCCCAAAAGTTCACAAAGCGCATCAACAGCCTGAGAATCCCCTATCTTACCCAAAGCAGATGCAGCCAACCTCCTCACGTTACCGTTATCATCCTTCGTTGCCCGACACAATGGACCCACAAAGGAGGGATCTCCCGTTTCTCCAAGCATGTAGGCAGATCTGGCCCTAACTTTACCACTGGAGTCCTCAAGTAATGCCTGAACAATTTCTTCAAAACCCTGAGGTCCTTCAAGATCTTGAGTTTCTTCTTCAGGGTTACCCACCGCTGTGTCTGTTTTGGAAGTTATTTTAGAGTTTGTTTCTGGATCTTCTATTTTTGTATCTTCAACATTTCCATCCCTGAAAACCATCATATCCCGTATCTTTTCAAGAATGAAAAGTGTTCCCCTTTTACTCAGGGGTTTGTTGTCGTTTCCGCATTTTGGTGAGTATATACATGCCGGACATCCAACCTCGCACTTGCAGTCCCTCACAAGTTCATAGGTACGTTCCATTATTTCTCCAAAGAGTTCTGAAGCCTTTTCTGCAAGCCCAATACCCCCTTCAAATGCATCGTAAATAAATATGGTGGCATCATCTGTGTCAGGATGGTAGGCAGTTGACATTCCACCAATATCGAACCTGTCGCACATGATGTTGAAGGGTATCATGGAGATCATGGCATGCTCAACACCGTGAAGTCCGCCTTCAAAAACATCCTTCTCATCCAGAGCATCTTCAAGTTCATCCCGAACTCTTTCAGGCAGGGTGAACCACAAACCCTTTGTTTTAAACTTCAAAGGGGGGAGTTCGAGTTTTTTGGTTGCAACAACCTTGTCGTAGTTCATGATCTTGTACTTGTGGTAGTACTCACTGACCTCCAGATCCCCGAAGAAAACAGAAAAACTGCCGAAATCCTTTTTTTGAATTTTTTCAAGTACCTCCACATCTATATCCTTCATAACCTGGGTGTGGTAACCCACATCTTTTTTCACAACATGGATGGTTCTCTTTTTAAGGTTAAAATCATCAACAAGATAGGTTTCACCCCTGTTGATTAAAACAGCCCCTTCATGGGCTTCCCTGTATGCATGTTCTCTGTCCATGGTTTCAAGCAGTTTTCCTGCAAATATAACCCTGAACCTGTCCGATGAAACACTGTCAAGGTTGATCTTAAAAGCTGCAACATCGTCTCCCATGTAAGTCCATCCATCACCTGTTTTCTGGATCAGATCCTGTTTTTGGAGGGAATTTTTAATATTTAAAGTTTCATCGCCCAGGTAACCCTCAAATTCCCCAGGTTTCAGGGGCAGTTCTGATGCTGCACACATCATGTGGCCTGAAATTATCTGGGGGTTCTGGAGGTCAATTATGGCATGTTCATGGGGTTTTTCAAACACAGATTCTGGATGCTTCATGAGGTACTGGTCTAATGGGTTTTCAAAGGCAATCAAAACCACCAGTGAATCATCATGACCCCTGCCTGCCCTGCCTGCCTGCTGCCAGGTGGAAATCAGGGTTCCTGGAAATCCCGAAATTATAACACCATCAAGGGACCCTATGTTTATGCCCAGTTCAAGGGCGTTTGTTGTTGTCACACCCTTCAAAACACCACTTTTAAGACTTTCCTCTATTTTTCTGCGCTCCTTGGGGAGGTAACCTGCCCTGTAGGAGGTTATCTTTCCTGTAAGATCCGGCTGGATTTCCTCCATCTCATTTTTAGACCAGAGGGCAATGAGCTCTGCCATTTTCCTTGAAACTGTGAAGCAAAGGGTTTGAAGATTGTTCAGGACAAAAAACAGGAAAAGATTCTTGGTTTCCTGGTGGGCTGATATCTTACCCTCACCATCGAAGTAAGGATTGTAAAGAACGAAGTATTTCCGGCCTGCAGGTGAGCCATCCTCTGATACAAGTTCGAATTTTTTGCCTGTTAACTTTTCACTGAACTCTTCAGGGTTGGCAAGTGTTGCAGATGAAAGCACAAACTGGGGGTCTGAACCGTAAAAATGGCATATACGCCGCAACCTCCTTATGAGAAACGCCACGTTGGAACCGAAAACTCCCCTGTACTGGTGCGCCTCATCGATAACAACGTACTTGATGCCCTTAAAAAATCCTGACCACTGATGGTGCCAGGAGAGGACCAGATGAAGTTCATAAGGATTTGTAAGGATTATCCTGGAATTCTGCCTTATCCACTGCTTCCTGCTTCTGGGTGTGTCCCCATCGTAGATATTGGGATTTATATCAATTTTAAATTCAAGTTCAAGTTCTTCAAGGGTTTTAAGCTGGTCGTTTGCAAGTGCCTTGGCCGGGTAAATGTAGAGGGCTGTTGCAGCAATGTCCTGACTTAAATCCTCAAGTATGGGGATATTGAAGGCCATCGTCTTTCCTGAGGCTGTTGGAGTGGTGATTATAACATTTTCTCCAGCCCTCAGATGTTTCAGTGTCTCGTACTGGTGTTGATAGAGTTTTATATTCTTTCTTTTAAGATAATCCTGAATAGCATGAGGTAAATCTTCCACGTCCTGGTATACGGGTTTCTGGGGAAGTAAAACTTCAACGTGTTCCAGCCTGTCCCTGTATCTAATGTCAGATTCCAGTCTGCTCAACACTTTCCTCACAATTTTTCCATTGCCCATTTGAACTTGCCACCGAAACAGTACTTGGATATGATCTGGGATAATTTTAACAAAATACCTATTTTAAATGTTACTTCCTATTTTTGAGTGTTCTATTCCCTGATCCCATCTCTGGATTAAATTCTATGTCTATTAAAACACTTATTTAAAAGTTTAAAAAAAACCTTGTTGATAACAGTTTTATGGGAAAATAAAATAATAAGGTTTTATAACAGAAAAAAGTCCGGTTCAAATCTGAACTGTACTTGGAGAACCAGGATATGATGAAAAAAACATTCCAGGAAGATGAGAAAACCCTCAATAAGAGTATTACCTCCTCTTTGAATTACCCAACACAAACTGCAGCTTTTGATAATGAATCTTCTGAAGTTGTCAACAGATTCCAGGGTGCAATGCTTGGACTGGCAGTTGGAGATTGCATGGGAGTCCCCGTTGAATTTAAAAGCCCAAATACCTTTGAACCTGTTTCTGATATGATTGGTGGTGGTTCCTTTGATTTGAAAGTCGGAGAATGGACTGACGATACTTCAACAGCACTTTGCCTTGCTGAAAGCCTTGCAGAGAAGGGTTTTAACCCGGTTGACCAACTTGAACGTTACCTCAAATGGTACAGGGAGGGTTACATGAGTGTGACTGATGTGTGCTTTGATATTGGCAACACAACCAGGGAAGCTCTTTACAGGTTTGAAAAAAGCCATGAACCTTACTGCGGCCCAAAAAGTGAACGCTCAGCAGGTAACGGTTCGCTGATGCGCCTGGCCCCTGTACCATTGTTCTACATTTCGGATCCTCTGCTTGCAATTGAAAAGTCTGGAGAAAGCTCCAAAACCACACACGGACACCCCCTGGCAGTTGATGCCTGCAGGTACTTTGGAGGGTTGATTGCAGGGGCTTTGATGGGTTGCTCCAAAGCAGAGTTACTATCACCGAAGTTCAGCCCGGTTCCAGGATACTGGGATGAAAACCAACTTAAAAGGGAGATCGATGAGGTTGCATCTGGTTCCTTTAAAGTGAAGAATCCTCCAGAAATAGCTGGAAGGGGCTACGTTGTCAAATGCCTTGAAGCTGCACTCTGGGCGTTCTACAAAAGCAGCAGCTTTAAAGAGGGCTGTTTAATGGCAGTTAATCTTGGAGACGACGCCGACACAACAGGTGCAGTTTACGGACAGATTGCAGGTGCATACTACGGGAAAAATGGCATACCTGAAAACTGGATTTCAAAACTTTCTAAATTGGATTTAATACAATTTACAATGTGTAATTTGCTGAAAAAATCAATGAACATCCCCTGAAAGGAGTTATAAACCTGAAAAAGGGTTATAAATTGGAGGCTGTAAACTGGAGTGTTGAGGTTTTAAACTGAAGCTTGTAAACTAGAACAGGCTAAAAAATTATGCCAAAGAGTACTGTGCTAAAAAAGATTATATGATCTGGAAAAGAGAATTTATACTGGTGATAAATTGCAATCAACTTTACTTTCCTACCCAATTGATGATGATACTCCCTTCTATATAGGAACAACCAGACCAACTATAACTCCAAATAATCAGATTTCCAGGGGTGAAGATTACAACACTTACATTATAACCGTTGGAAATCACTGCGGAACCCATATAGATGCTCCAAATCATTTCATTCCCCGAGCTAGGAAGATATCTGATTACAGCATCCAGGAACTTACCTTCAAAAATCCCTTGATTCTGGACTGTCCCAAGGGACCTGAAGAACTTATAAAAGTTGAAGACCTGCCTGAAGAAGAACTTGAAGGTGTTGACTGTTTGTTTTTCCGTACTGGCTTTGGAAGGTACAGATCAATGGATCCAGATACGTACTTAACCCGCAATCCAGGAATAGCCCCTGAAGTTATTCCATGGATAAGAAAAAACCTTAAAAACATTCGTTGTCTTGGAATAGACTGCGTCTCAATCACAAGTTACAAACAGGAAGATCTGGGGAAAAAAGCCCATATAAATGCATTTAAAGAAGAAAATGGTTTAGGAGAACCTTTACTCTTAATTGAGGACATGGATCTTAACGTGAACCCCAAATCCTTAAAACAGGTGATTGTTCTTCCATGGCAGATAAAGAAGGTGGACAGTGCTCCATGCACCGTGCTTGCAGAACTTGGATGAAACCTAGATCAGTTAAGTTGTTAAACCTTTTTTTTCTATGATCCTTTTCATCCAGATCATTCGTTTAGTACTTTCTTAGCTTCAACAAGTAAATTTAAGAGTTTATATCCCTTCTGGGTTATCATGTAATCCCCTCGTTCATGGCGCTGGATGATCATGCCTCCATCAAGGAGTTTCTGGATGTGGAAGAGGAGGTTTCCACCCCTTAATCCTGTTATCTCAGAAAGGGAGGAGAAAGTTCGTGTTTGCGTGGCTGTTGAACGTAAAATCTGAAGTCTCTGCCTGTTGGATAGGGGTTCAAGAACGTCCTTAACTATTTTTTCATCGGAAATTTCTTTAATATCCTCTTTCTTATCTCCACTGCTTCTGTAAACTTGAAGGGAACGCATGAGTTTTACCTGTCTATCAAAAAGGTCGTAAACTTCCGAAAAACAAGCTTCACACTTTTGGAATGGGGCTTCCTCTTTTAAACCATTTAAAACAGTCTTATTGTCTTTTATACTTTCTTCTGGAGCATTGCCACATCGCAGAAGATTTGTATTTTCCTCAAGAAGGCCTGTGAACTTTGATTTACAGGTGTCTCTCATTGGACATTTGTCCACCATACCGCGTTCCAGGCTTTTTTCAATGTCTGCAGAGGCGTAACCAGTTATACAGTTTAAAAAATCCTTTTTCAGGTTTTCAAGCATGAGGTTCAGATATTCCTGGTTGGAATTTTCAATCATCCTTTTAACATCTTTATGGATCAATTCCAATTTCTGTTTTATCTCTAGAACGCTCTGATCTCTCTTTAAATCTTTTTGCTGATAATTTTTGTCTTCATGTGCCATTGTCAATATCTACTCTTCTGGCGCTAATAAAAGTTTCCATTACAACTTCAAAGGTCATTCTTGTGTATAAAACTGTAGTTAATATGCCTTTATAACCATTAAATATATATGATGTCACTTAACATTGTTAGATGTGGCTGTTTAGGCAGTTAAAATACATGTTAAGCAGGGAAAATTATTGAAGGCTTTCTTTGCTGAAAAAAGTTAATTCGCAACAACATCTTACAGCTGGAGGTGAAAAAAGCCATGTTGGTAGAATTCGAGCTACAGCACTGGTGCTGCGGTCCTAAAGGTTGCCAGATCGAAATAGAATACGGCGAAATGATGGACATGGAAGATTAATTTGGATTGCATCTTTAGTTTGAGAAACTCTTATTCAATTTTTTTTATATTTCTATTTTAAAAATTTAAACTTGTTTATCACTTTAAAAACCGGTTTACCACTTTTAAGTTAAAAAATAGATTTAGTTTTCAACAAAAATTAGAGGTAACCTTGGCACTTCAACTTCAAATTGGGTAATTAAGATACACTTAATACAGTTTAATGACGATTAAGTATATATCAGTAACTAACGATAGTTAGAAACGGTGATTTACATGCCAAAATGGGTAAGTGGAAAAGAAGTAAGTGAAGAAGAGATAGAAAATTCCTTAAAAGCCATTAAAGAAAGTGTTTGTTTTAAATGCACAGAGCACAGTGATAAATGCTCAATAGCAAAAGCAGCAGCACATATTAACTCAATGAAAGAATAAAAAAGGGGAAACCATTATTTATTTATCCCATTTTTTTATTTTCAATTCTTTTTTTATATTTGATCCTTTTTTTGTACCTCAACCATCTTCATCTTCAAAGTTCTCAATCTGTTTACAGCAGCAGCAATTTCAAATATTCTGGGTTTTGCAAGGTTATTTGGTTTCTTTCGACCTTTAAGTGCCAGAACATCCAAACCTCCCTCTTCAATATCATGTTTCACTGCTTTGAGCACATCAAGAAGGGATGTTTTCCCATCCATATGCTTCCTGGATGCATGGTAAATTGCATAGGCAATTGCACGTGTCTGGCTTGGGTGAACGATCTGCTCAACCTGTGAAATGTCTACGTTTTCACGGCCCACAAGAACAGTTGAAAGTCCGCGGCAGTCCAGTTTAAGCTTCCTTCCCTTGAAGGGTTTGATACTTTCAGGCTGGGGAGACCTGTGGCTGAAACTGAAGTCACAGCCAACTTCCCTTATCCTGTTAACCGGAAGGTCCCTTGCCACTTCTCTGGCCTTTCCTGTAACGTTGTATGGTCTGTAGCTATCCATCATAATTATGTTGTCTGCAACTTCGAAGTAATCCCCTGAACCCCCCATAACAATGACAGTGGATGTTCCATGTTTCTCGTAGAGCTCCCTAACCCTGTCAATGAATGGGGTTATGGGTTCCTTCTCCTTGGCCACCAGGCGCTGCATGCGCTCGTCCCGTATCATGAAGTTGGTTGCAGATGTGTCCTCATCAAAAAGCAGGAGCTTTGATCCCATTTCCACAGCTTCTATTATATTTGAAGCCTGAGAAGTGGATCCTGAAGCGTTTTCTGTGGAAAATTCCCTTGTGTTAAGACTTGCTGGGGGATTGTGGATGAAAGAACTTATATCAACCTTTTCAACTCGTCTGCCGTCTTCTGCACGTATCTTAACTGCACTGCTGCATGTTACAACAAATTCCCTTCCATCCTGAGGCAGGTGGTTGTAAACTCCACGCTCCACAGCATGAAGCAGTGTGGACTTACCATGGTAGCCTCCCCCAATAATTAAGGTAACTCCCTTTGGAATGCCCATACCAGTTATGGGGCCGTGGTTTGGGGTTTCAATTGTTACAGTTAGGGATTCAGGTGATCTGAATTCAACGGCATGTTTCAATGGCTTGTCTGAAACTCCGCTTTCCCTTGGAAGTATGGATCCATCTGCTACAAAGGTCACAAGGCCCATTTCATCGAGTTTGTCCCTGATGAATCCTGCATCTTCAACTGTTTTCACGTGCTCCTCCACCTTCTGGGAGTTCAGGTTACTGTAAAAACAGGAGTCATTCACAATTTTGGGCAGTATATGAGCGAACATTTTGGATGCAGCTTTACCCAGAACGCGCCTTCCCCTTGCGGGCAGTCCCATTGAAAACCGGACTTCCAGCTTACTGGAGTTTATGTTTACACAGCTGCGCTCAAGCACCTCCTGGTTCCCACTGTCAATCTTTATAACTCCACTGTGGCCGCTTCCACTTTTTCCCCCACTGTAATGATTAATAGTACTGTGGAATGCCCTTGAGATGTAGTCTTCCAGTGCAATTTTTCTCTGGAAGTTTCCGAAAAGCTCAGATGGGAAGGCTGCATCTTTCGCAGGCACTTCCACCCTGACAAGTGAGGGACTGGCAAAGGGATCCCTCTGAACATGGTCGATGTAAAGTTTGAATTTTTTAAAATCGTAAATTCCCTCAATATCTGTGTAAGCTTTGTAACCTCTTCCATCTATTCTTTTAAGTGTTTGAAGAAGTTTTTCTTTATTTTGCATTGTTTATTTCCCCGGTTATTCCATGAAATATGGTTAAAACAAATTTTTAATTGAAAATTTTTAATTAAAACAAATTTTTGGATTCTATTTTTGTGGTTTTTTTACCCCATAAAAAGATTCTTTTTTTTAGAAAATAAAGTTAGAATATACTTTTTTTGAATCTACCTTGAGATGCTGTGAAACCATTCTTAACTATTTTATTTTGTGGTTAAATAAAAAAAATGGTAAGGATCCAATCTGAAGGTAAGGATCCAATCTGAAGGTAAGGATCCAATCTGAAAATGTAAAAGTTACACTCTGCCTGAAACAGTAACTTCACATCCCTCTTTTTCTTGCCATCACCACGAATCCCCGGATTCTGTTCCCGTGGTAGGTGGTGAAAGTTGTTCTTTTAAAGGTTTCAATTTCAAATCTTGGTTCAATAAGTTCAGTTAACTCTTTTTTGGTGTAATGGTGGGCCCTGAAGATCTCAGGAGTTTCCTGACTGCCATCTGCTGTCACAATGAAAGTTCCCTTCTCTCCAGTTTCTGGGAAATCCCTGATATACCTTTCCCTGTAAAGTGGATTCTCCCAGTTCTGCTCGAAGTCTGCAAGGTAAAGCCACCCATCCTCCTGTAAAACCCTTTGAGCTTCATCAAGAACTTTTCCTCTGTGTTCTGGATTGACAAGGGCCGTCATGAAAGCCTGTATCAGGCAGACATCAAAGGAACCAGAAGGGTAGGGTAAATCACGTGCATTTGCAACATCAAAGCTCGCACTGGCTTTGTAAGCTTGATTGGTTTCCTTTGAAAGTTTTCTTGCATGCTCCACAGAATCTGGATTGATGTCAAATCCAACAACATTGTAACCACGTTTTTGAAGCTCAAATGCCAGTCTACCTCGGCCACATGCAAAATCAAGGATTTTAGAACCTTCAGGTATAATTTTAAATAGTTCACAATCTAATTCAACTGTAGAGGGGATTTCTTTTCCCTTAAATTGTTTCCATGCTGTATCAGGGTCCATGATCTAGAGTTTGTTTTCATCATGGAAAATGGTTGTCAAATCATGGCGAATCCATGGTGTGAACTTAAACCCGATGAATCGTCCATACTGAACCCGTACTCAAAGAACACCTGAATGAAAGCTTTCCCCGCTATAACCTTCAACCATTAAAGTCCAAGTGCTGCCCTGAAACCTGAAAAAACGTCTTTTATTGATGTTATTAATGGATTTTTGATTTCTTCTGGTTTTTTGAGTTTTTCCAGTCTATCAATTCTGAAGTAAATTGGTGGGTGTGTATCCCACCTTAACCAGCTTGGAATTCTGCTTGAAGGTTTCCTCTCCTGAAGAAGATGCTGATAACCAATTTTACGGAGAGCCTCTGCAAGAACTTCAGGCTGACCAATTTTTATGGCAGATAAAAGGTCTGCACGAGCCTCAAAGAACTTGGCAACAAAGTAGATTGACCACAAAACCACAATAAGGTATAAAAACGGTGATATGAGCACAACGGGCATTAAAACTGTTAAACGTAATGTAAATTCCCCAAAGATAATGGCAAAAAGTATCAGAGGATCCCTTCCCTGCAGATGTCCCAGTTCATGGCCCACAACACTCAGCACTTCATCTTCTTCAAGGTGCACCAGCAAACCTGTTGTTATCATCACCACGCCTCTGCCAGGACTTGGACCTGTTGCTGCTGCATTTGGAACCATGTTGTTCATGATCACGATCTGGGGCATTGGCAGTCCAAATCTGGAGGCTGCAGTCTGGACTATATCGTAGACATTTATGACCTTGCTTAACCTCTGGTTGGGATTGCACACCATTTTGTAGCTTTCAAAAACATCTTCACCCAGCTTGCAGGTGGGTTCCTTTCCCACAGCCAGGGAGCGTGCGTAGATCTGTTTTTTCATCTCCAGGATTTCTTTCTTACCGAAACTTTTCTTGAAGATATCAAATTCCCTGTTTGGAAGATTGTACTGCACTATGTGAACGTATGGATTTTTTTCAGTGATCTTCCAGTTTCCTATTCTCCTGAATATCTTATCTGAAAACAGAACTATGCAGAACTGGATAAATATGAATAGATAAACCCCGTAGACTCCAAAAAGCAGAAAAAAAATTATGGTAACTGAAAAAAACAGCACGTAAAGTAGAAGCAAGTTGCTGGTTAACAATCTCATTGAAAGCCTTTTACGGGTGGTGGGGGGTTCTTCAGGAATGATGTCCTCCCCTTCCACCCACGCAAAGTAAAGAGTGGAGCTGATTATGTTTTCCTCATAGATCTTAACCATGAGAAGGAGATCTTCCCTCAGCATGTCCAAGAGGAAATCAGGTGTTTCCTCAGACGCCTGAACACTGACCTGAATGGGACTGGAATCATCAAGCTGAACCTTTGCACTCCACCCCTCATGCCTATCAAAAACTGTGAAAAACAGCCCATTCCGGGTTTTATGAATGTTTTTGAAGTTTTCAGGCTGCATCTGTAGATATTTGATCGTTATAAAATCCAGTATATCACTTACATAAATAGGAGAAACTTCAACATCAAGCAGAAATGATCTATCTTTGGACATGGGGTCTCCAATCCATACTTTTAAGTTCGGTTCTCTTTAACTTCCATTAATATTCTTAACTTATTAGAATATTAATATTGTATTGAAACATCCATTTTAGTGTACAATGTTTAATTTTCAATGTGAATTAATTTATAAATTACGGCATCATCCCATGAAAAATTCATAACTTTCAGGCGAAGAAAATCCCATGGTGGTACATCAAATCTAAATAAATTTTGGAGCAGATCTTCCCTTCACGAATAAATAACCATTTTATTCATGTTGAACATTGTTAGAGGATAGTTTCGCTGAAGACAGACCATTAAAAAAGGGTTTCTATCAAGAATAAGCCTTTAAAGAACAGATTTATAAAATGAGGTTTTAAACTGCAACAAACTGCAAAGTTTACAAAAAAAGGATCAAAATTACAAAATTCAAATAAAAAAAGGAAATAGGTGAGTTTGTAGGTTCTACCTAATTCATACGTGCTAACATTCAGATTGTAATGTATACATCTTTAAAATGTTTTTGCACATTATAAAGCTTTACTTAACAAATAAAGCCTACTTAGCAACTTGCTAATACTGTCATTCCAGGCTTACTTGAAGTTGCCTTGAACATAGTATTGTAGCCGTAGCTTGAGTATGGAACATCTACCCATGCACCGTTTTCATGCAGCTGAACTGATCTGTGGTTTGATGAGTAAGCTGTACTGTACTGAACTATCCTTGAAGAGATACCTGCTGCTGAAAGTTTGCCGTACAGGTAGTCACTCATTGCCCAGCAGTCACCGCTTCCACAGCTCTGCATTGCAGCTGCTGTGCTGGCTGAATGGCTGTAACCATATTTTGCACCGCTTGCAAGAATTGCAGATAGAGATGAACTTGAGCTTGTTGAACTTGTTGTTGTGGCTTTGTTAGCTGCAACTTTACTGGTTGTGGCTTTGCTGGTTGTGGCTTTGTTAGCTGCAACTTTGCTGGTTGTGGCTTTGTTAGCTGCAACTTTACTGTTGCTGGTTGTAGTGTTAGCTACTTTACTGTTTGCTGCTTTGTTTACTGCAACTTTACTGTTGCTGGTTGTAGTGTTAGCTACTTTACTGGTTGTAGCTTTGGTTGCGGATTTGCAGGTTGTAGCTGTTGTTGAGTCGTCTGCTGTTGAAACACTCTGACTACTTGTACTGGAAAGTGTGAAGTTACCTCCAGTGAGGTCGTTCATTGCACCCACTGTTTGATCTGCAACCCATCCGTCTATCACTATGTTTGAATCTGTCTGGAAATATTCAACAGCTAGCTTGGTGTAGGGACCGAAGTCTCCATCAATAGCACCAACGTAATATCCCTGGTTTTTAAGCCATTTCTGTAATTCTACTACTTTAGCTCCATTATCTCCAATTTTTAAACCGTAGCTTCCATTAGTTGTTGAAGCCACGTTATTTGAAATTTGCGTACTGGTACTTGCTGTGCCTGATGCGTCTGCAGCTGCTGAAAATGGCAGCACACTGAACATTGCACAAAATGCAAATATCAACGCGTATTTAGTTTCTCGCTTAATTTTATTCGCCTCCGTCTCTTGATTGTTGAAATTAGCAACAACCACCTTTTTTTGGACAATCTATAATCATTTGCATATCATATATAAATATTGCGGTTTATTTCCGAAAAATAAACCCTTTATGAGCCCATTTTAACAAAAAAAGCACGCTTAAACCTTTTAGTTCCAACTGTCATCCAATCAACTCAATCCATGTCTAATTTTAGAATTAGACCATTAAATAGAGCTAAATCTAAAAAATAAAATCAATTAATGACTATTTTGACAAGATCAGCCACAGTTTAATTGAATATGATCACTAAAAAAACATTTAAATCCAAAAATAAATCCAAAAATAAATTAAACCTTTAAAAAAATCCAATTTTTCCATTATAATAAAATTCAAAGAGATTAAAAGCTTTTAAGCTCAAAGAGTAATATTTTCAAAGGGAGCTTCATAAAAAATGGTTGATGAAAGTGCAGCATTTTTCATAGTGTATGTAAAAAAGATATGAAGGTACTGCTCGAGTGAAAATTAAAAATATAACAATTTACCGGGTTTCATATTGACTTCCTAATTTATCACAGATCCCGAAGACAAAAAAATGTTTTGTAACCGAAGGAAGCATCAAAAGTCAAGGACACATGAAATATCACTGAAATTTTTTCAAAAAACATCACCTAAATTTGGATGATCACATCAAAAATACAGGGACATATATTGCAAGTGTAAAACTTGTAACCAGATACTGTATTAAATTGTTCAACTATTTTTTATAGAAGTTTATAGAAGTTGGAAGAATTATAAAACAAAAAATTAAAACAAAAAAATCAAGTTTTTTTAAGGATTTTCAGGCCAATAAACCCTAATCAGGTTATTAACCTCCAATTCAATCCATCAACCTCCAATCTCCCTGATTATTGCCTGATGCATTCTCCTTATGAACTCCATTCGTTCCTCATACTTCAGGACGTCCAGATAACTCTGGGCAACCAGGTTAAATGCAAATGGTGAAGGTATAGTTGTATCTATCCGCTTTATCTGCATCCTACCATCTTCTATCATTTCCAGAACTTTTTTTGCATTTTTAACATCCATGAAGTCCTCCATAACTTCACGTCTGGCCTCCTTAAGTATTGAAAAGTTTTCATCAAGTTCCTTAACAAATTTAAGGAGTATTTTGCCTTTTACCTGCTGTCTGGACACACTTTTCTCCTTTCCCTTGTAGCGGCGCAGTATCATGAGGGACCTTCCTGCGCAGTGCCTGAACCTTCCTGCAAGGGTTTCAGTTTTATCAATGGCCTTCACAAGAATCTCCTCAATGTTACTTGATCTAAGTTCTTTAAAGGTCTCCAAACCCCCAATCTTACCGTCTGAGCTGAGGTAAAAACCGTTGTCTGAAACAGATATCATAACGTCCCGCTTATGTTCCCGTGCAAGCAGGTAGGCAACAGCCCTTGAGAGTGCATCATTAACCCTCCTTCCAAAGAGCGTGTGGAAAACAACAAATTTACGACCACCGTAACCTTTATAAAATTCTATGAGAAGTTTTCTGGCGCTTGGAATCTGCGCGTAGAGGTACTGCTCCCTGAAGTATGCATAGATGGAGTTTGCAGCGTTGTAGTCCACGTAAAGGTACTCGTGGATGTAGTTTATTATCTCCTCCCTGCCCTTTCCAGTCATGAACTTGTTTTCCATTATGGCCCGGAAGTTCTGGATGGACACTGCCAAGTCAAATGACAGGGGCAGCTGTTCAGAGAACCATGATGGAATGGTGGGTGGACCTGCTGACGGTGTTACGTTGACTGTCATTCCTCTTGCATAGTTGAAACGGTAGATCCTGCCTCCAAGAACGAAGGTGTCTCCCTTTCTCAGTTTTTCCATGAAGTCCTCTTCAATGCGTCCAACAACCTGACCGTTACACTTGACCCTGGCTGCAGATCTGTCCGGTATGGTTCCTATGTTGGTTGAGTAAAGCATTCTTGCCAGTTTTCCACGTTTTCCGAACATTTTTTTAGGGTAGTCAACCCATATCTTAGCGTAAACATACCTCTCTTCTAAGCGGGTGTACTCACCTGCAAGGTAACTTAAAACCCCCATAAAATCATTTTGCTCCAGGTTCCTGTAGGGATAACTTCCTTTGATGAGTTGGTATGCATTGTTAATGTTCCACTTCTGTTCTATCGCCATCCCATAGATCTGCTGGGAAAGCACGTCTAAACAGTTTTCAGGGATGTGTATCTCATCTATCTTTCCCTCAACAGCATTTTTCATTATGAGGGAACACTCAACAAGGTCATCCCTCTCCACAACTATGATTCTGCCCTTGGATTTATCATGAAGTCTGTGACCGCTCCTTCCTATACGCTGAAGAGCTCTGGAAACAGATTTTGGAGAGCTCACCAGTATAACCAGGTCTATGTAACCTATGTCTATTCCAAGTTCCAGGGATGTGGACGATACAACAACTTTCAGTTCTCCCCTTTTGAGTTTGTTCTCCGCCTCAAGACGTAGTTCCTTTGAAAGGGATGAATGATGGGCCATTATATTATCATCGTTGTATCTGTCTCCAAATTTCTTTTTAAGGTTAAAAACAACGCTTTCAGTTCCGCTGCGGGTGTTGGTGAATATCAGGGTGGTTTTATGGGCACTTATAAGTTCATCAAGGAGCTTATAAAGCGCCCTGTTTATCTCCTCTGGATCAGATTCCACTATATCTTCCACAGGGCATAGAACCTTCATGTCAAGCTGTTTCATGTAGTTAACATCAACCACTTTGCAGTTTCGAGGTTCACCATGTTCGTATCCTACAAGAAAGCTTGCAACCTTCTCAAGGGGGTGGACCGTTGCACTCAAACCTATCCTTGTGAAGGACCCTGCAAGGTTTTGAAGTCTTTCAAGAGTTAAACTGAGGTGAACTCCGCGCTTGTTATCTGCAAGGGAATGTATCTCATCCACAACAACGTACTTAACACCTTTAAGGTTCTCCCGGAACTTGGGTGCACAGAGTAAGATGGATAAAGATTCCGGTGTGGTTATAAGTATGTGTGGAGGTACTTTAAGCATTTTAGAACGTTCATATGGAGCGGTATCCCCAGTTCTCACAGCCTTCCGAATTCCAAGTTCCCGTCCTGCAATTTTCTCGATCTCAGAGAGAGGTTCCTCGAGGTTCTTTTCAATGTCGTTGTCTAGAGCCTTCAAAGGAGAGATGTAAATGCAGTAAATTTTATCTTCAAGTTCTCCCTTATCTGCAAGGCTTGTTAACTCGCTTATAATTGAGAGGAAAGCTGTGAGGGTTTTTCCAGAACCCGTTGGAGAAGAAACCAGAACATTCTCTCCACAATGTATGTCCATTATTGCATAGTGCTGAGCCTCAGAAAATGTTTCAAACTTACCTTTAAACCATTTCTTAACCCATGGATGCAGTATGGTGTAAATTTCCTTATCCTTGTAGATTTTAGTCTGTTTTTCTATCATTTCTCATCTTAAATTTCGTTAATTATCTTTTTTATCTTTTTTTGTTAATTTTTCTTAAATAAATGTCGATTCCTTAGTCCTTACACTTAAAAGTTGCACTTAATAGAAACGTTCCTTTACCCGGATTATGTCCCCAATTTTGCCGAAGTATAAAATTTCAAAGTTTTCAACCCCAAAAACTTCAAAGCTGTTCATTTTGTTGTCTTTTAAAAAGGGAGATAGGGGTTTTTCGTGCAGAACATCTGATCCTTCTGTTATGAAGTTAAAAGAGGGCATCACAATGAGATTTTTCCCTTTAAACTCACCTTTAAGGAAGCACTTGATTTTTTCCAGACGTTCGCCGCTTCGAAGTCCTATGCAGGGGTGTTCGTGTCCTATTACAATCGTGCTTTCATCTACACTTTCAATATCCTTTGGGATCTTGTCTCCATGCAGGAAGAGAAAATCCCCGGTTGAGTAACTGTCCCGAACATCCAGGTCTATTTTTCCAGCTATGAAGCGTGTGAAGTTGTCATGATTGCCCCTGATAAGTACAACTTCCTCAAAGTGTTCCTTGAGAAATTTTATGCAGTTTAAAGTTTCCTTCCATTCCTGTCGCGTGATCCTTCCAAACTCATGCTTGAGGTCACCGTTTATTACAACACGGCTGCAGTCTGTTTTTTTCATGATTTCCTCAAGTCTTCCTATGATCTTTTGGTACTGGAATCTAGGAACCATGATACCCTCTGCATTGAGTGCCTGCTCGTATCCCAGGTGCAGATCAGATATGATAAGATTATTTCCAATTACAAGGGCTAAATCAACCATTTTTGCCCCATATATTTCCTTACTTTCCATTTTCATTTCCTGTTAAATATGATAATTCGATGACACCATCTACATTTATTTTTTATAGAAATTTTAATAAAAATTCCATGATTATGTAAACATTATCATATATGGCAATAATATTATATGACAACCAATAGTCTCCAAATCAATTCAAAAATTCGTCATACTTAAATTTGTAAAATACTTAAATTTGTAAAATACTTAAATTTGTAAAATTCGTTATACATATCTATGATCAATTCTCATTTATAAGATCTTATCCTTATAAGACTTTATCCTACAGATCATAAAATAAAAAAGAGTATTTCATGTACGTTGATAAAACCTGAATATCGCGATGAAACTACAAATAATTAAAAAAAGCCGTTTATAAAGATAAATTACCATTTAAAAGGATAAATTACCATTTATAAAGATAAATTACCATTTATAAAGATAAATTTAATATGTAAAGTTATCTTTTAATATGTAAAATTATATTTTAATATTTAAAGTTAAATCCTGTGGTTTTCTTAATCCATAGAATTTTAAAATCCATAAAAAATTAGGAAGCATTAACTTTGAAAACAAAATATATTCTGGCTTCAATGTTGATCCTGGTCAGTGTTCTCTCTGTGGTGAGCTTCGTTACCTCAGCACAGAACTATGTAACAAGCAGCCAGAACCTTAAACACTACAACGATTCTGAGATATCCTTTGACTTTCCCCAGAACTGGGTTATTTCAAACTATGAAAACCCCATTGAGACCTTTTTCTCATCAGAACCTGGAAATCTAACAATAACCAGGCATGATTCAGGTTCACAGAATTATCCCTCCAACATTACCCAGACAAACAGCGCTCCAGATCCTTCAAATCCCACAATGACCACAGTAACCATAACTAAAACAGATTCTTTACCTTCAGGCATAACGCTTGAAAATGCCTACAAAGCAAATGGATTCTACAATTTGGTTGAACAAACTCCAGGTTACACGTTTGTATCCCAGAATCGGGCCACTGTGGATGGTGCTGCAGGATACGATTTTATCTATGGAGATGAGATGGATAAGTACTACGAAGTATGGTTTGAAAAAAATGGTAAATTCTATGGAATAACCTGCGAAACCCTGAAAGAAAGCTTTGATTCTGAGAAAAACAATTTTAACACAATTGTTACCAGCTTTCATGTGAAGTAGAAATGTTCTGAAGGAAATACTGTGTAATAATTGTGCAATAAAGTTAGGTACTGAGAAAGACTTAAAGATCTCCTTGAAAAGTTAGGTCCAAGTGTAAAGGTAAATAAATTAAAAAATACCACCCCACGTGAAAGGGGTTTAGTGACTTTTTTTTATTCATACATGTAGAATAAATGCTGCTGACCTGTAAAAGTACATTTGAAGATAAGGTATTAGGGTTAAGTATAATATCAGTACTCCCACAAGGAGCAATGTCACCATCCCTATGATCATTAAAAGTCCAATTAATCTCATATTCGTTGTACCTGAAACTTTAACTATGCCCCCGATCCCAGCAAAAATTAGGATAACACCTACAAATTAAAACGCTCTTCCATCTGGTTGGAGGATATCTCAAAGCATCATGCAGTACTTCTTTTATTTCCGTATTCCATGCCTTCCACTTTTTTAACATCTATCAATTATGCGGTTATATTGATTAAATTAATAAAATAATCGATTTTTTAAAATGATCAAATATAACAGTTGAAATCTTCTTCTAAGATTTATGATTAAAAAAGGTTTATGATTAAAAAAGGAGTTAAAAACCACATTTAAACAAAAACAAGCATAAAAGAAAACTCTTCCCTCCAGGTAATAACTGCATAAAAAAGAGATATAAAGAAGGGCGAAGGTTACAGGAAGGACTTTTCAAGCTAAAACCCTGTAAATGTGGATCCCGGAATTTTTAAAAAGGTTCAAAGTAAACAGGTAACAATTTTAATTGAAAAAGAAAGAGGAGTAAGAATTGAATCGTTCTTTTTTTAGTTTCCCTGGTTCATTCTTATCTCATTCTTATGGCATTTTCTATGTCTTTTAACATTGCATCTGCCAGATCATCTTTAGCTACTGATCGGAGGATTTTTTCAATAGTTTTGATGCTTTTACCAAATGTAAAAGTTTGTTTTTCTATTTTGCTTCTTATTTCTTCATTTATGTTCTTTTTAATAAAGTCGTAGCTTGTTCTTTCTATATATCGTTCCATATTCTTATCCATAGTAATCATCTTTTAGTAAAATCAGTATTATTTTTTAGCTCATTCCCTTAATGTAGGTTTTTATGAAACTTTTACAAAAATTTAAGAAGTTATATGGAGAAAAAGAAATAAGGATGAAACTAAAAAGTTGGCAGATGATAAATTCAAGAATTTCAATCCACAAAAAAAATGCACAATGAAAAGGACGTGAGCGTTGAAAATTAAGTTAAGAACCTACCGAGATTTTAATAATTCTTATAATTCTTTTTACTTGATTAATATACCAAAAAGAGAGGTAAACCTCTGATTTTTACCTTTTTTTGGATATTGCATCCACTGTATCCCCAAGAATTGCCCCTATTGCTCCACCAAGATTTCCAAGGACAAAACCGCCAAAAACTGTTATAATCAGCATTACACTCACGTAAACAGCCATGTTAAGATCAGAGGATGCTGAGGGAATTATACTTACCCTAAGATAAAAGATGTAGTACAAATAAAAAACAAATGATATCATGAGGCCTATGATTACAGCAGCAGCTGCCCCTGCACTGGCTTTACGTTTAAATGTTTTATCATTATTTTCAGGCAGGAACAGGAAGGATGTTACAAATCCTGCAACAGTAAATGCCAATATTAAACCAGTTATGGGCATTGAAAACATCCGGAAAATCGGGAGCAGTATGCTTCCAGCCGCAACGCCCAGAACCAGAGAGATCTTGAAGCTGTAACCTTTCATCTTTCTTACCATTGAAGTTTCTTTTTTAAGCCTTTGTCTTTATTTAAAGTTTTGATTAGTTTAGTTAAATTTTTGATCTTCTTCAGATCATAGGTAAACTGGATTTAATTTATATAACACATTATAGTTTAACTTGATCAGGATTCAACAATTATTTTTTCTAAGGAGTTTATAGAAGTAGTTATAAAATTAAGGTTGGTGAATGATATGCCAGGTAATGAGTACGATGATCTTATCAAGAAATTAAAAGATGAGAACCCTGATGTTAGAAAGGAAGCAGCTGAAGATCTGGGCAACACAGGCGATGAAAAGGTTTTAAAAGTTTTAATTAAAGCTTTAAATGATGAAAACCCCAAAGTGAGGTTTCAATCAGCCAAATCCATAGTTAAAATAGGAAAACCTGCAGTTGAACCTCTCATTGAAGCTTTAAAATCAGATGAAACCAACACCCAGAAGTACGCTGCATTTGCACTCAAGGATATTGGAGACAGCAGCGTGGTTGAACACCTAATAGAAGCATTGAAAGATGGGAACTGGGGTGTCAGGAAATCTGTAGTCAAGGCCCTGGGTGAGATAAAGGACAAAAAAGCCGTTGACCCACTTATAGAGGTGCTGAACGATGAAGATTGGGGTGTCAGGGTTACTGCAATCAATGCCCTTGGAAACATTGGGGATGAAAAAGCTGTGGATCCAATCAAAAAAGCCAGAAGAGCTGCAACTGGAGATAAAGAATTTAAAAAAGCTGCAAATAAGGCTTTGAAAAAAATTAACAAGAAGTAATTTAAAAAAATCAAGTTAAATAAGTAACTTAAAAAAACAAGGAAATTGAAATACTCTTAAGTTGAAACATTCCTAAATTATAAACAAAATAACTCTTTAACTCCTTAAACACTTTTTTTAAGATTTTTTTTAAGAGAATATTTTCTCTGGATATTTCCAGGATTTAAGATTTTCTAGTGATACGTAAAAGTCTGCTTTTAATTTAAGGCTTCCACATTTTGGATACTTCGTATAGATCTTTACGCCTGTTTTTCAGGAGTGGGAGCTCATCTCGAACATCTTTAACCTTTGAAAGATCCACATTTGCATAGATTATCGTTTCATCTGCATCTGCCCTCTTTAAGGTGTTTCCCCAGGGGTCAACGATCATGGAGTTGCCGTAGGCCACGTAAGAAGAATTTTCATTCCTTGCGGGGGACGCAGCTGCAACGTAGACCTGGTTATCCACTGCCCGGGCTCTCATTAAAACCTCCCAGTGGGCTGGACCAGTTGTCATGTTAAAGGCACCGGGAACAACTATTAACTCAGCACCTTCATCTGTCATTAATCTTGAAAGCTCTGGAAACCTTACATCATAACATATAGCAACTCCCACCTTGCAGAACTCTGTGTCCACCACTGTTATTTTATTCCCGGCTGTCAGTGTCTTGGATTCTTTAAATGCTATTTTTCCAGGAACGTCAATGTCAAAAAGGTGCAGCTTCCTGTGAACACCGATTACCTCACCATCCCCCCTGAATATGAAACTTGAGTTGTAGATCTTACTGTTTTCAACCTCAGGGATGGAACCTGCAACAACGTAAACACCTGCCTTTTCAGCTGCCTGAGATATCTTATGGAGCGTCATGCTGTTTTCTGCTGATTCTGCGTACTCCCTGAATTTGCTGTTGTCATAGGGGCAGTTGAACATCTCAGGCAGCACAACCATGTCTGCATGGCAAGCAGCATCCATTATCATGTTAACTGCTTTGGTTACATTCAGATCCTTGTTGTCAACCACATTCATCTGGCACAATGCAAGCTTAAAACCATCTTTCATCCTTTTTGTCTCCCTTGAACTTTTAATCTTATGGAACCCTTAATCCCATGATTTTTAAAAATTTTTTTATCTGTAACTATAGATCTGTAACTATAACTAAAAAACATAAATAGAAAACTTCATTTTTAGCTATCTTAAAAATATACACGTAAAACAAGTTAAGCTAAATGTAGTTAAATGAATGAACTAAATTTTAAAGACAAAAGGGAGACATTTAAATGTACAAAATAGTTCTTGAAAGGAAAATGTGCACATCCTGCGGAACATGCGAAGATACGTGCCCAGAATTTTTTGAACTCGTAGATGATGGTTTTTCCCATATTAAGGGTTCAAAGATTGGAGATGTTGAAGAAATTGAAATTAAAGATGCAGACTGTGTTTTAGATGCAGCAGAAACCTGTCCTGTAATGTGCATCCACGTTTATGAAGATGGAGAAGAAATCCTCTGAGAAAAAACGTACAATACAGGTTAAGTCAAAACAAATTAATATAAATTAAAACAGGAAAAGAATGAAAGGAGCCCAGATTTTATGGACGAGGACCTTTTAGAAAGTTTGGACAACCTAAAAGTTTACAAGATATTAATAAGCTGCATTGACGAAGATGAAGAGGAGTACTCAGAATTCACCAGCCGGTTAGAAAGTTATCATGATTTTGAATGGGAAAACCTATCAAAGCCCAATTTAAATCTTGAGGATCTGAAAAAACTCGCAGAAGAAGCTGATGCTGTTATAATTCTCTCAGGACTTTACTCCAAGGATCCAGACCTTGTTAAAAGGTACATTCAAGCTGCAAAGGAACTTGAAAAACCCATAATCGCCATAAGACCTTGGGGAATGGAAAACGTGCCAAGCTACGTTGAAAACTCTGTATCAGATGTTGTTGGATGGAACGCACCCTGCATAGTTGATGCCTTACGCAGCGTTCTGGACGCTGATTACGAAGAAGAAGGGAGTTGTCCTTTGTTTGATAAAGATTAACGTCTGAATATTGGCCCTTCATCATCTTTTGATTTCTTTTATACTTCTGATTTCCTCTAATTTCCTTTAACATATTTTTATTTCTTTTTATTTGCTTTGATATTTCATGAATTAAGGGGTTTTAAAGTGTTTTTACACCCCCTGTTTTTAGATGAACAAAAATATTTTATAGTAAAGACCTCAAGATCATGATAAAGATCCATGAGGAGCAGGACAAAAAAATCATGAAAAGTCGTAATCTGAAGATAAAATCCCTGAAAGAAGCTTTAACCAGAGCAAATTACATTCCGGATGATAAAATAGTTACAACACTCTTTTTAGCCATTGAACTTAAAAAACCTGTACTTGTTGAGGGTCCTCCAGGAACGGGTAAAACTGATCTCTCCAAAGCTATCTCAAGGGCTCTGAACATGGACTTTTTCAGGGTCCAGTGCTACGAGGGCATAACCTTTGAGCAGATAGTTGGAGAGTGGAACTACCAGAAACAGCTCTTGCACCTTGAAATGTCCCGGATAAAAGATACTGATGAAGACGTGTTTGGAGAGGAATTTTTCATCAAAAGACCGCTTCTAAAAGCCTTTATCAACGATAAACCTTCAGTCATACTTATAGATGAGATAGATAAAGCAGATGAGGAGGTTGAAAGTTTCCTGCTCCAGGCTCTTGGGGAAGGACAGATCACCGTCAACGACCTTGGAACCTTCGATCTGAGAAATAACCTCCTGGTTGTACTGACCTCAAACTCCCAGAGATCACTTCTCGACGAAACAAAGGATCGCTGCCTCTTTTTATACATAGACTACCCCTCATTTGAAAGAGAAAAGGAAATAGTCATGTCAAAGGTTCCAGAAGCTTCCACACACCTTGTGGAAAATGTTCTTGGGATCATCCACAAGATGAGGTCCATGAACCTGCTGAAGAAACCATCGATACGTGCCACAGTTGACTGGGTTAAAACACTTGTAACCCTTGGCAGGGATGAAGTGGACGAGGAAGTGCTCCACGATACAATGGGAGTTGTCATAAAAAATGAGGAAGATAAAAAAAAGGTCTTAAAAGATGTTTTCAAGTAGGGATAGTTTGTTATTCAACGTCATTATAAAATTCAATGCCATAGAGAAACATTATTAGATCTTGTTGCAGACCCCATTTTGAGGGCAACATTTGTACTGAAGATAGACCTACGAAAATTTAGGGTAAACCACTTGAAAGATTTAAAATACCGATTGAAAATGATGGACGATATAATCAAACTTTCCGGACGTTTAAGGGAAAATGGAATTCCTGCAAGCATCAGAAGTACTGAAAATGCATGCAAAGCATTCGACCTACTCAAAGATGATGAACTTTTAAGGGAGGCCCTTGCCTCGGTTTACCTCAAAGACGAACGCCAGCGTGAAAAATTCAACGAGATCTTTGACTCTGTTTTCAAAAAAAACCCAAAAACCAGCGAAGAGGATGACACTGATTCCAAGACAAGTTTAACGACCAAAACGTTAAAGACACGAAGTTCTGCAAAAATCCAGAAACCCCAAAAGGTTAAAGTTGAAAAGATAGACTTTAATTCAGTTAAATACGTGCCACCACTGGAAGAAAACAAAGACAGGTTTAATGAGTCTGAAATGCTTCAGCAGGATATAATGAATCTTAACAGGTTTGAACCTGAACTTTTAGACCTCTGCCAGAAGCTCGGACGGAAGATTGCAAACAAAAGGGTTAGAAGACAGAAACAATCCAAAAATATGAAGCCTGACATTAGAAGAACCATAAGGAAAAATTTGAAGTATGGAGGAACCCTGATCGAACTTGCAAGAAGCAGGCCAAAGATCAAAAAGAGCAACCATTTCTTCCTGACTGATGTCAGCGGATCCTGCGACTGGATAAGTAACTGGTTTTTTTGTATGGTTTACGCCGCTCAAAACTCATTTTACAATGCAAAAACCTTTGATTTTGATAATAAAACCTTAGAAACAACTTCCGCACTTGATGAACCCAATCTGGCGGATGCCTTCATCAAGGCCAGGGATCTGCGGCAGAAGAACCTCATGCTCCACGGCACCTCCAACATGTACACTGCATTTAAAAGCTTCATAAAACAGGCCAATCTGAACAACAAATCATTAGTTTTGATCTTAACAGACTGCAGGGACTGGGCCGGCCCAAAATCAAGTGGAAACCCCCGAAGTGCTGAGGTCATCGAGTACATGGCAGACAGATCCAAACGCGTTCTGGTGCTGAATCCGGAGCCACGTGATAAATGGAACGTCGTTGACAGCTGCGTCTCCCACTACGAAGATGCAGGGGCTGGAGTCTTTGAGGTTAGAAACCTGAGACAGCTTGCAGATTTCATAGCAAAGATTTGAGATTTAATTTTTACATGAATCCACAGGAAAAATTATAATCAAAAAATTGGAAGTAGTGTAATTATTGAAATACAATGAAAACTAATAAAAAACTAATAAAAAACTAATAAAAAACTAATAAAAAACTAATAAAAAACTAATAA
>ENA-UOOR01000256-UOOR01000256.1-fermentation-metagenome-genome-assembly--contig:-NODE-256-length-81325-cov-7.130651_pt1 | contig 81325 bp, 55 predicted proteins | sample MGYA00245780_ERZ724029 | MGnify/ENA primary metagenome ERZ724029 (study PRJEB28704, sample SAMN03018315) | fermentation metagenome | biome: anthropogenic terrestrial biome; feature: soil; material...
CTCACGGGAGCCAGGCGTCGGACGAGGGCAGCGAAACGTCGGACGAGGGCAGCGAATCGTCCGCTCACGGGAGCCAGGCGTCGGACGAGGGCAGCGAAACGTCGGACGAGGGCAGCGAATCGTCCGCTCACGGGAGCCAGGCGTCGGACGAGGGCAGCGAAACGTCGGACGAGGGCAGCGAGGCGTCGGACGAGGGCAGCGAGGCGTCGGACGACGGCAATGAAGCGTCGGACGGGGGCAACGAAGCGTCGGACGGGGGCAACGAAGCGTCGGACGAGGGCAGCGAGGCGTCGCAGAGTCGCGGACGCGCGCCCGGACCGCGCGCCAGGACCGCGCGCCCGGACCGAGAAGCATCGCTCGGCCGCGCCCCGGTCATCTTCGGCGGGCGCGCGAGCCCTGCGACGACGAGTCCTCGTCGCGCCCTACGGCATCACGGGTACTTACGGCGCCGATCGAAAGCTGAGATTGCCGGATGGGCTCGGACGCGGTAGGGCCATCAGCGCCATGAACAACAGATCCCTCATCTCGCCAAGCATCCAGACCCAGAGCACCATCCGCGACCTCGTCGCCGGCCCCGCCGGAGTGCTCGTCCAGCACGACGACGCCGCCCGGCTCTACGAAGCGAGGACCGGCCGGTTGATACGGCAGCTCGATTCAGGGCCTTTGGGACACCGCCGGCGCAGCCTCGCGCTGCTGCCCGACGAGAAATCCGTCGTGGTGGTCTCCTCGACGCGGATCGCCCGGTTCGACCTGCAGTCGGGCGAAGAGTTGGCCTCCGCGCCGCTCGAGACGGGCCGGGGCGTCGCGGTCTCGCCCGACGGCAAGCTCGCCTTCACTACGGCGCGCAGGGACGACGCGCCTCGACTCTTCTCCTGGTCGCTCGACGGCGGCGAGCTCACCGAGATCGCCGAGCTCGGGAAGCGCCGCGAGGTGATCGGCCTGGCGGCGGAGCCGGACGGCAGGCACCTGTGGATCTCGCTGAGCACCGAGCTGTGCCGCGTGGACCTGCGCACCAAGGATCTCTGGCGCTCGAAGCGCGACCGTGACGCTCGTTTCGGGCAGCCGGTCGCGCTCGCGACCGCGGCGATGGTGGCGCTGGGGACACAGACCGACTCCGTCCAGCTCTGGAACACCCGGCAGCCCGAGCTGATCGAGGAGGTGAAGGTCGGCGCCGCGGTGCCCTATTCGGTGCCGGTCGCCTCGCTGCGCCAGGGCCGGTACTACGCGGCCGGCGAGGTTGGGCAGCGGGTGTCGATTCTCGCTCCGGGCGAGCAGGCCCCGCGCGCAACGATCACCGGCCCGCGCTCGGCGATCACCGCCCTCGCCTCCGACGCCGAGGACTCGCTCTGGATAGGCGCGGACGACGGGACGATCTGGACGGTGGCCGTCGAGGACGCGCTGCTCGTGCTCTCACAGGCAGCGCCGGCCAAGGGGGCGACGAAGGCTGTGGCGCTGCCGGTCCACCCCACCTCGCACCTCACGGCGATCGCGCCCGTGGACGCCGAGCGGGCAGTGTCGGCGGACCAGGACGGCGCGGTGCTCTCCTGGCGCCGGGGCGCGCAGCTCGCGGTCGCGGCCAAGAAGGGGCGCGCCTCGAAGTCGGGCGGCTCGACCTATGCCATCCCGTCGGTCGGCGTGGCCGGCAACCACGTCGTCGTGCGCGACGGGAGCGCGGCCTTCGCCGTCCTCGACGTCGACACGCTCGGGCGCAAGGCGAAGCTGCCGCACAAGGGCGCGCTGCTCGCCGTGGGCGTCGACGCCGGGCGCGGCGTGGTGACCGCGGGCGGCAAGACGCTCAAGCGCTGGTCGGCAGAGACCTGGGAGCAGACGGCCGAAATCGTCGGCCCCGGAGCGAACATCGAGGCGCTGCAGTACCTCCCGGCGCGGGAGGCCGTCTTCACCCGGGACGAGCTGTCGGTCGGCCTGTTCGAGGCCGCCAGCCTGCGGCCGATCACCCGCAGGAGCTTTGCGGGCATCGAGCGGCTGACCGCGAGCGCGGTCGATGCCACTGGCCAGCACGTCGCGCTCGGCTTCGAGGACAAGGCGAAGAAGCCCCGGGTGCGCCTCTGGCCGGTCGGCGCGCTCGACCTCGTCAGCCTCGATGCGGAGGCGAGCAACCCGGTCTTCGCCGCGGGCGGGCTGCTGGTGACGGTGGGCGAGAGCCTCGCGCTCTACGGGCTCGACGCCGCGCTGCGGTGGTCGACCCCGGCGCGCGAGCTGCTCGAGGCGCAGGCGGCCGTCATCGCGGCGACCGACGGCGAGCGCGTGGCGCTGGTGAGCGGAGGCTGGCTCATCGTGATCGAGGGCGCCAGCGGCAAGGTGGTGCAGCGGCACGTCATCGATCAGCAGTTCCTGCAGGTGCAGTTCGCCGGCGAGGAGCTGGTCTGCACGACCTCCGGCGGCCGGGTGCTCTGGCTGAAGACCGAGCTCAAGGCGTGAGGTGACGGGAGGGGACCGCGCCCGCGGGCGCGGCCCCTCGACCCGATTTGCGGCGAGCGCGGCTTTGGGAGGCTGCGCCTGCGGTCCAGCGCTCGGCGCCCTGGCTCTCCTAGGGACGGGAAGCCTCGGCGCTTCAGCCCAGCTCGGCGACCTTCTCCCCGAAGATCCGGTCGATCGCGGCGAGCATCTCGTCGTCCGGCGCCACCTTCACCGCCCCGGCGCTGATGAGCACCTCGCTCTCGAGCGGGACGACGAGCTGCAGCGCGACGCCGAGGTGGCCCGGGTGCTTGTCGAGCAGCTCGCGCAGCTTGAGCAGCCGCTCCTCGGTGGCCAGCGCGACTGGCACCCGCAGCTCCAGGCGCTTGGTGCGCTGGGCGCGCACCTCGACCAGGCTCTGCACCTCGTCGGCGATGAGCTCGGCCTTGGGGTTCTCCTCGTCGCGCGAGTTGATCTGCACCACCCCGGTCAGCAGCACCGGGTCGTCGCCCTTGAGCAGCGTCTCCCAGTCCTGATACCCGGCCTTGGGGCCGCCCTTCTGCCACTTGCCGTCCTTCATCTCCGAGCGGCCGCCGTCCTTGGGCGGGAAGAAGACGACGTCGACCGAGCCGCTCAGGTCCTCGAGGGTGCCCCAGGCCATGCGCTTGCCGGACTGCAACACCTTCTCGCGCAGGCTGACGACGACCCCGGCGATGGTCGCCTTCTGCTCCTTGCGCATCTGCTGGACCTTGGTGCAGGGGCGCGCGTAGCGGTCGAGCTCCTTGCGGTACTGCTCGAGCGGATGGCCGGTGATGTAGAAGCCGATGGCCTCCTTCTCGAGCCGCAGCCGCTCCTTCTCGGGCCACTCCTCGCCCTGGAGGTAGTCCTCGGTCTCGACGCTCTTGCCGCACTTCTTGGAGAGCACGCCGAACAGCGAGGCCTGGCCGATGGCCTTGTCGCGTTGCGAGCACTGGCCGCGCTCGAGCGCGCGGTCGACCGACTCGAACATGCGCCGGCGCTCGACCTTGGTGAAGTCGAAGGCGCCGGCCTTGATGAGCGACTCGATGACCTTGCGGTTGACGCGCTTCAGGTCGACCCGCTCGCAGAAGTCGAACAGGCCCTTGAACGGTCCGTCCTTGCGCGCGGCGACGATGGCCTCGATCGCCGCCTCGCCGACCCCGCGGATGGCGCCGAGGCCGAAGAGGATCCTCTGGCCGACGACCGAGAAGTCGTACTGCGACTCGTTCACGTCGGGCGGCAGCACCTCGACCCCGGCGGCGCGTGCGTCGGCGATGTGCAGCACGATCTTGTCGGTGCTCTCCTTCTCGCTCGAGAGCAAGGCGGCCATGAACTCGACGCGGTGGTGCGCCTTGAGCCAGGCGGTCTGCATGGTGACGACCGCGTAGGCGGCCGAGTGCGACTTGTTGAAGCCGTACTCGGCGAACTTCTCCATGCCGTCGAAGACGCGCGCGGCGACCGCCTCGGCGATGCCGTTCTTGATCGCGCCCTCCATGAAGCCGGCCCGCTCCTTCTGCATCACCTCGGGCTTCTTCTTGCCCATCGCGCGGCGCAGCAGGTCGGCGCGGCCCAAGCTGTAGCCGGCCAGCACCTGGCTGATCTGCATGACCTGCTCTTGGTAGACGATGACCCCGTAGGTCTCCTTGAGCAGCGGCTCGAGCAAGGGGTGGTCGTACTCGACGGGCATGCGCCCGTGCTTTCGCTCGATGTAGAGCTCGACCATCGTCACGTCGGTCCCGGGCAGCTTCTGCTTGAGCGGGCCGGGGCGGTAGAGCGCGCCGGCGGCGATGACGTCCTCGAAGCAGCTCGGCTTGAGCGCCTTGACCATCTCGGTGAAGCCCGAAGACTCCATCTGGAAGACGCCGGCGGTGTCGCCCTTGGTCATCAGCTCGAAGGCCGCCGCGTCGTTGAGCGGCAGCATCGAGCTCTCGAGGTGCTCCTCGGGCGGCAGCTTCTTGTTCACCCAGTCGATGGCGTTCTGGATGACGGTGAGGTTCTTCAGGCCGAGGAAGTCGAACTTGACCAGGCCGGCCTGCTCGACCTCCTCCTTGGCGAACTGGGTGACGAGGATGGGGTCGTTGGGCGGCTGGTAGAGCGGCACCGTCTCCCAGAGTGGCTTGTCGCCGATGACCACCCCGGCCGCATGCATGCCGGGCTGGCGGTGCAGCCCCTCGAGCGCCATGGCGATCTCGAGCAGGTCCTTGGTGGTGACCTCCTTCTCCTCGCTCTCGCCGGGCGACTGCATCCGGACCCCGAGCGGCTGGGGCTGGTCGAGCATCTCCTTGAGTTTGGGCTCGCCGGCGATGCCCTTGGCCGGATCGCCGAAGATGGCCTGCTTGAGGCTGATGCCGAGCACGTCGGGGATCAGCTTGGCGATCTTGTCGGCCTCGGAGAACGGCAGGTTCATCACCCGGCAGACGTCGCGCACCACGCTCTTGGCCTTGAGCGAGCCGAAGGTGATGATCTGCCCGACGTTCTCGCGCCCGTAGCGTTGGGTGACGTAGTCGATGACCTTGTAGCGGTTGGTCTGGCAGAAATCGACGTCGAAGTCGGGCATCGAGACGCGTTCCGGATTGAGGAAGCGCTCGAAGAGCAGCTTGTAGGGGATGGGGTCGAGGTCGGTGATGCGCAGGCTGTAGGCGACCAGCGACCCGGCGCCCGAGCCGCGCCCCGGGCCGACGGGCACGCCGTGGTTCTTCGCCCAGTTGATGAAGTCCTGGACGATGAGGAAGTAGCCCGAGAAGCCCATCTTCTTGATCACCCCGAGCTCGAGCTCGAGGCGGGCGCGGTACTGGTCGGGGTCGAAGGCGAGCCCCTTCTTGCGCAGCTCGCCGAAGCGCTCCTCGAGCCCCTTCTGCGCGAGGGCGACCATGAAGTCGTCCTCGTTGGCGCCCTCGGGCAGCTTGAAGGAGGGCGGGCGCGGGTTGCCCAGCTTCAGCTCGAGGTTGCAGGCCTCGGCGATGCGCAGCGTGTTCTCGATCGCCTCGGGGACGTCGGCGAAGTACTCGATCATCTCCTGCGGGCTCTTGATGTAGTACTCGGCCGACTCGTGGCGCAGGCGGTTGGCATCGGCGAGCGTCTTGCCGCTCGCGATGGCCATCAAGATTTCCTGGGCCCGCGCGTGCTCCTTGAGCACGTAGTGGCAGTCGTTGGTGGCCAGCAGGCCGACGCCGGTGTCCTTGGAGAGCTGCTTGAGCGCGTCGTTGACCCGGATCTGCTCGGCGAGGCCGTTGGGCTGGATCTCGAGGAAGAAGTGGCCCGGCTCGAAGAGGTCACGGTACTCGAGGATGGCCTCTCGGGCCTTGTCGGTGCTGCCGCGCAAGAGGAGCTGGGGGATCTCGCCGCCGAGGCAGGCGCTGGCCGCGAAGATGCCCTTCGAGCGCTCGCGCAGCAGCTCCTTGTCGATGCGCGGGTTGTAGTAGTGGCCCTCGGTGTAGGCCTTCGAGGCGAGGTAGCGCAGGTTCGCGTACCCCTCGGCGTTCTCGGCGAGCAAGAGCAGGTGGTGCGAGGAGCGCTCGCTGCGGTCCTTGCGGCCCTTGGGCGCGACGTAGGCCTCGGTGCCGATGATCGGCTTGACCCCCGCGTCCTTGGCCTTCTTGTAGAAGTCGATGGTGGCGAACATGTTGCCGTGGTCGGTGACCGCGACCGCCGGCATCTGGAAGCCCTGGACCGTCTTGATCAGGTCCTTCATCCGGATCGCGCCGTCGAGCAGGCTGTAGAGCGTGTGCAGGTGCAGGTGGACGAAGGACATGGGCTCTCTCCCGCCGACGGCAGGTGACGGGCCGTCCAGGCGTCCGGTGTGAGTAGCGGCGCCAACCCCCAGTGTCAACGAGCGGGCAGTTGCCAGAATCCGCGGCCGCGAAAGCGCCGTGATTCCGCCCGGCTTCGCCGGCCCGCCCGCGCCGGGCGCGGCGCGACCAGCCTCGGGCCGTCGCCTCAACCCGAGACGGTCCGCTTGCCTTCCTAAATGTCGCCGCGCGCACCCTTCGCGGCCCGTGGGGGGGCCGTGGGCGCTCTGCTGCCGGGGAGGCCGGCTGTCCTCCGAGCTTGCGCGCCTGCGCGCCCCTCCCGGTCAGCCTCCTGGCTCCAACCGCCTTGACGAAGCGGAAGCTTCGGCCTCCAATCGCGCGCATGCCTCTCTACGAGTACCGATGTGACGCCTGCGCTATCCGATTCGAGGAGCTGGTGCGCTCGCAGACCGAGCGGGTCAGTTGCCCGAAGTGCGGGACTGACGCGGTGAAGCGGCAGATGTCGACCTTCGCGATGCACGGCTCGCGCTCTGGTTCGGACGCGCCGCCCCCGACCACGAGCTCGAGGGGCTCGGGTTGCGGCGGCTGCTCGGGCGGATCCTGTTCGAGCTGCCATGGATGAGGTGTCGGCTCCTCGCCTGGGAGAGCGGTCGGCACGGGCGCACAGCCCACCGCCCGGCCGCAAGACGGGCTCCCGCGGACCGAGTCTTCGGCTTCGCGGCGCTTCTTGAACGCTTCTGCACCGGCCCGCCGCACCGCGAGCGACCGTGGCCTCTTCGCGAGGTCTCTGCCGGCCGCCCGGTGCGCGCTTGCCCATTGGCCTACGCCCCACCAAGCGGACCTCGGGGCAAAGCAACGAAAGCCCACCATGAGACTGCTCCCCGCGCGTTTCCTCCCCGCGTTGCTCCTCGCATTCCTCGCCGCCTGCGGTGGGGGGGGCACCGACTCCCCGACGATCGACGCCGGCGCCGACACGGCCTCGGACGCCTCGAGCCAGGCTCCCGACGCCGGCGATGAGCCGGCCGATGCGGGCCAGCCGGAGGACGCGGGCGCAGCAGGTGATGCGGGCGAGGCCGCAGACGCGGGCGAGGAGCCCGATGCCGGCGAAACCGACGCGGGCGAGACCACCGACGCGGGCGAGGAGCCGGATGCCGGCGGTTGCGTGCTCCCGGAGGCGGGCGAGCCGGGGGCGTCCGGCTACCGGCTCGATGGCTGGAGCTGGCAGAAGCGCGGCCTGCTCCTCGATGACCCGGAGGCGCGCGCCGGCGACGGCTACCTCGCGCCGGCGGTCGTGGAGGCGAACGGCGCGCTGCACCTGTTCTTCGTGCGCAAGACCGGGCTCGAGCAGCGCATCCTCTACGCGAAGTCGACCGACGGTGAGTCGTGGACGACTCCGGTGCCCGTGACCGGCCTCGGCAGCGGCACGATCTTCTCCTCGCCCTCGGTGCAGCACGCCGGACGCAAGTTCAAGATGTGGTTCAGCTCCGGCGGCATCGACCTCGCCGAGAGCGTCGACGGCCTGCAGTGGACCGTGCTCGCCAGCGGAGTGCTCGGAGCGGGCGAGGGGGGCGCGTTCGACTCGCTCAGCGTCCTCTATCCGAGCGTCGTCCCAGAGCTGAGCGGGTACTCGCTCTTCTACACGGGCTTCAACGGGCAGACCTACGCGATAGGCCGCGCGCTCTCGGCCGACGGGCTCGCCTGGAGCCGGGCGCCGGCGACCCCGGTGCTCAGCGCGGGCGCAGCCCAGGAGTTCGACAACACCGCGGTCGCCCAGCCGCGCGTCTTGCGCACGCCGGCCGGATACCTGATGTGGTTCTCGGGCTATGACACCTCGCTGACCAACCCGGGGCCCTACCGCGTCGGTCTCGCGCGGTCGGACGACGGGCTGAGCTGGACCAAAGCCGGCGTATCGCTCGACCTGTCGGCCGAAGGTGACGACGCCTACAGCACGCGCGACGCCGCGCCGTTCGTCTGGCAGGGCGCCTGGCGGATGGTCTACGTCGGCATGGGCACCGACTACCGCTACCGCCTGCTGCTCGCCGACTCGGCGGTGTGCGTGCCGTAGTCCGGGCCGGGGGCGGCTCGGGTGTCGGTGCGCGGGCGGCTGTGCACAAATCGCGGGCTGCGCCTTGCGCGTTTGTCGCGATTCGCTATCGTCCGCCGCCCATGATCGAGCGCAGAGTCACCGAGGATGCAGCAGGCCAGCGCCTGGACAAGTACGTCCGCAAGATGCTCAAGGACGTGCCGCTCTCGCACGTCTACAAGATGTTCCGCACCAAAAAGGTGCGGGTAAACGGCGCGCGCGCGAAGCCAGAGCAGCTCCTCGAGCCTGGGGACCTCGTCACGGTTCGCGGCGAGGAGCAGAAGCTGATGGCGCCGCGAGAGGAGAAGGTGAAGCGGCCGCCCGCTCCCTGGGGTGAGCCGCTGAAGATCCTCTTCGAGGACAAGGCGATCATGGCCGTCGACAAGCCGGCGGGGATGGCCGTCCATCCTGGCAGCGGCATCACCACCGCGACGCTGGTCGACGAGGTGCGCGCCTACCTCGGGCCGCGCGCGGTGCGCAACGAGTTCGCCGCCTCGCCCGCGCACCGGCTCGACCGCGACACCTCCGGGGTCATCCTGGTCGCCAAGACCCGGCGCGCGATGGTGCGCTTTACCGAGATTTTCACCGAGGGCAGCGCGCACAAGAGCTACCTCGCGCTGGCCAAGGGCCAGTTCGCTCAGCCGCGCGGCGTCATCGACCTCGCGCTCGCCGAGCACGAGCAGAGCGCGAAGAGCAAGGCGCGGCGCGGCACCAACATGCAGGAGGCGCTCACCCGCTGGCGCATCGTCGAGAAGGGCGAGCTGGCGACGCTGCTCGACTGCAAGATCGAGACGGGGCGCACGCACCAAATCCGGCGCCACCTGGCGGCGATCGCCCACCCGGTCGCCGGTGACAAGCGCTATGGCGACTTCCCGTTCAACCGCGAGCTGCGCAGCCGCTTCGGGCTGAAGCGGATGTTCCTGCACGCGCGACGCATCGAGCTCCGGCACCCGATCACCGACGAGCGGCTGGTGCTCGAGGCGCCGCTCGCTCCGGAGCTCGCCGACGCCTTGGAGCGGATGGGGATGAAGGCCCCGAGCTAGGCGGCTCGGAGCCTTTGGCGGCCTCTCGCTCCAAGCGATCAAGTTTGAGCGAAGCCCTTCAGCTTGCGAGGCCCAAGTCGAGGGTCGCTCGACTTCGCCTCCGGCGTTCCTCGGGAGACCACGCTCGAGGTCGTGGGCCGCCGCACGCCGCTACCTCGGCAGATCAGGCAGCGGCAGCGTCTTGTGGCCCTTCTTCCTGCCGAGCCCGAAGTAGAGCGCCGCTCCGAGCAGCACGGCGGCAAAGACGGTCCAGAGCACGGCCCAGACGATGGACGGGATGCCGGTGGCGTCGGTGAGGATTTGCGCGTCGGTGCCGCTGCGGCGCGAGGCGCTCCAGAGGTCGTCGCGAACGTCGAAGAGCGCGTAGAGCCCGGTGAAGGCGGCGAGGAAGAGCGCGACCGCCTGCGAGGCGCCCGCGGGCAGATAGCGCGCGCCGAGACCGAGCGCCGCAGCGAGGCCGAGCCCGGTCACGAGCGTGAAGAGGCTGCGGCCCCAGAGCACGCAGATGACGACCAGGAAGAGGCTCATCAGCCCGAGGACGAAGCGCCCGGAGGCGCGCCTGAGGGTGACGAAGAGCAAGAGCGCGCCTGTCAACGCGCTGCCCAGATAGCCCGCGGACGCGGTGACGACGCGGTTGAAGAAGGTCGGGTCGAAGGCGAACCGGCAGAGCCCGCCCTGCAGCTCGTTGACCGTGATCGAGAGCACCTCGCCGCCGACCGCCTTGGCGGCGAGGGCGTGGCCGGCCTCGTGGATGAGCACCACGAGCAGCTTGAGCGGGAAGACGAGCTTCGAGTCCCACAGGAAGATGCCGACGGCGAGCGCTGCGACGAGCGCGAAGAGCTTCTTGAAGTCGATGACTCGCTCCCTTCGACAGATGGCCGACATTCTAGACGGCAAGGCGAACCGGGCGCGAGAGCGCGGCAGGCGACTGCACCTGTGCCCGTCGTTCTCGACCCCGGCGCCCGGCCGTCCGGGCGGCGGCGCGCGAGGTCTACGCCGCGAGCGGCGGTGGTCATCCGCCGGCGGGGCGAGAGCGAGCGAATCTCGACGGCGGCCAGAATCCATCCTCACGGCGTCGCGAGCCTCTGGCGAGCGAGCGCGTGGCGGCTCGTGGGAGGCCACGGCACGGAAGCTGGCGCTCTTTAGCCGAGCCCGAGCCCCGGGATGCCCAGGTCGCCGACGAAGACGTCCTTCTCGACGAGCATCCCCTCCTGATCAAGCCGCTGGGGCAGCAGGCGCAGGGCAGGGTAGTCCTTCACGAAGTCGTTGAAGGCCTTCTGGGTCAGGCAGGAAAGTGAGGTGGCCTCGGTCGCCGCGATGCTGCAGCGGCAAGGGCTGCCGGAGAGCGCGGAGAAGACGCCGAAGAACTGGCCGCGGCCCAGGGTTGCGAGCGACTGCTCGGCGCCGCCGCCAAGGCGCTTTTTGACCTCGAGCCCGCCGGAGACGACGAGGAACAGCCCGTTGAACACCTCGCCCGGAGCGACCGCGGTCTCGCCGAGGGCGAGCTTCTTGTCGCCAAACTGCCCTATCAGCAGGCCGCGGGCGATGGCGTCGAGGTCCTCGAAGATCGGCGAGGAGGCGAGGAAGGTCTCGAGCAAGCGCTCCTTATAGTAGGTCGCGAGCGCGGTCTTCGCGGCGGGGTGCTCGCGCACCATGTTGGCGAGCGCGCCGGCCGGCACCTCGAGCACCGAGACTTGACCGATGGCCCTGACGCTCGCGGCGCGCCGGCGACCCGCGAAGACGCCGAACAGCCCGAAGAGATCGCCCTGTCCGAAGTGTCGCAGCGCGATCTCCTTGCCGGCCCTCGTCGCGCGGACCACCTCGACCGAGCCTTCGGTCAGGATGAAGAACGAGTCGGCCTCTTCGCCCTCGCGAAACACGAAGCTGCGATCGCCCGCGGTGCGCAGCTTGACGGCGCGCGACAACTCGAGGAACGCCTCGCGGCCAAAAGTCGAGAAGAGAGCAGCGTTGCCGAGCGCCTCGATGACCCGCTCCGCGTCGACCGGGACACCGGGATCTGCTGTCGCCGGCGTCTCGTCCTCGACGAGCTCGACGTCGTCGTCGGCCGCCTCCTCAATCTCCTCGAAGTCCTCAACGGCCTGCACCTCCTCGTCGGCCTGGCGTGGCTCGATGCGGTTGCCGGCCTCGTCGAAGAGGTCGATCTCTCCGCGCGCGTGTAGCTCGTCGAGCACGTCGGGCGGCACCAGCGAGGGCAGGCGGCAGGGGGCCGCAAGCGGCGCTGGGCTCGCTTCGAGGCACTGCGCTTCGTAGACCTTCAGCAGCTCGCTCGCGTCGAGCACGGCCTGGTCCGGCGGGGCGATGGGGCGGGCGACGCGCGCGAGCGGGGGCAGCTTGCGGCGGGCGGACTGGCCAGGGCTCGCGAAGCGGTCGGCCACCTCGGCACACACGCGCTGTTGCTGGGGGGGCACCGCGTCCATTTCGTTGCCGGGCTCAGGGGCCTTGAGCGCTTGGCCGCTGGCCGAATCCGGGTCTTTCTGACCTCGGGCTCGCTTGAGGACCGCGAGCGCGTCGTCGACAGCGCGCCGGCGCTTGGCTGCCTTCTTCCTTGGGGTGGTCATGAGGGGCGCAAGCTGCCGGGAACGAGGACCGGTTGTCAACACGCCGGGCTGCCTGCCGGGGCCCAGGACGAGCTGCTTTCGGTCGGGAACTCGGACGGTTGCTCGCCAGCCGCGTTGTGCCCAGGTTCCATCCAAGGGCGTGGGCGAGGAGGGGCAGATGCGAAAGGCGTTGTGGGTCGCGGGCGGAAGCGTGGTCTTCGTCCTCGCGTGCGCGAGCACCCAGGCGAGCAAGAAGGTCGAGGCAGAACCTGCCTTGCCCCAGGAATCGCCCACCGCGCCGGTCGCCGAGGTCTCGCCCGCGGCGCAGGTGGCCGACCTGAAGTACGTCGACGACGAGAACGGCTTTGAGATCGAGCGGCCCAACCCCGAGTGGAGCTTCCGCTCCGGCGAGGAGCTCTCCACCGAGAGCATCGCCGTGCCCCTGGTCGTCGCCAACGGCGAGAAGGGCGCACAGGTCGTCGTACAGGTCGCCCCCGCGGTCGCCACCCCAGCGCAGTTTGCCGAGCGGCTGACCGAAGGGCTCACCTCGCGGGCCGGCTTCGAGACCTCGGAGATCAAGCCCATCCCGCTCGCCGAAGGGGCGGTCGGCTTCGACTTCGACGTGGGCGAGCAGGTCCACGGCAGGGTGGCAATCCTCGAGGGCGCCGAGGGGCGGGTCTACGTGTTGTTGGCGACCTGGCCCCAGAGCGCCCCCGGCGAGGTCGAGCGCGAGGTCGATCAGATTCTCGGCAGCATGAAGGCGCACAAGTAGCCTGCCGGCTGTCGAGAGCCTTCGGGGTGGACTCGGCAGGCGAAAGCCCGGCAAGGCTCTCGAGGCGACGCAGGGAGGCCGCGCCGCGGGTGGCTCGTGGGCCTGCGAGGCGGGGTCCGCAGGCTGCTCGCGACCGGCGGCCGGGCGAAGGGTGTTGTGCTCGAGAGGGACTATGCGATCGCTCGGATGCTTTGCAGTTGTGATGGCGGCCGTACTGTGGGCGGCACCTGCGCCAGCGCAGGAGCAGAGCCCGGAGGAGCCGGCGCCGAGCAGCTTCGAGGTGCGGTTGAGAGGCGGGCTGGGCGGCTACACCGGCAGCTACGCCCCGCTCACCTCTGTCGGCCCGACCTGGGGGCTGAGCGTAGGCATCAGGACCGCCTCCTGGGCAGGGCTCGAGCTTGCGTACGAGGGCTCTCAAAACAGCCTGCAGGGCCGCGGGGGGGCGCTGGTTCGCAACGGTGGCCTGCTGCTCGGCAAGCTCTATTGCGGCCGGGGCGCGCTCCTGCCCTACCTCGGCGCCGGGGTGGGGGTCTCCCACGTCGACCCGACCCAAGGGGCGGGAGCCTCGGCGCTCGCGGACACGGTGGTCGAGGTGCCCATTGCCCTCGGCGTCGACTGGCGCAGCGGCGTCCTCAGCCTGGGGCTGCGGGCGGCCTTCAGTCTGCTCGTCGGCGAGAGGTTCCTACAGCCGCTGTCGCCTGACGGCCAGGCGGGTCTCGCCTCGGGCTCACTGCTCCTCGGGCTCGGATTCTGAGCCTGGCGCCGCGCGCCTTGCCGACCCCTCGGGCGGCTCGCCTCCGGGGGTGATGCCGAGCTTTTCCATCCTGCGGTAGGCGGCCCCGCGCGACTGGCCGAGGGCGCGGGCGACGATCGACGCCCGGGTGCCGAGGCGCCGGCACGTCTTGACGAAGACCTCGTCCTCGATGCGCTCGAGCGGCTTGCCGACGATGTAGACGCAGCTCGTGTCGTCGGAGAACGGGTCGTAGGCGGTGTCGGATTCGCTGGCCCGGTCGCCGCCGAGGTGGAGGTCGCGGTCGAAGAGGAGGTCCGCGGCTTCGATGGCCTCGCCGCGCCGCAGCAGCAGGCTGCGGTGGACGGTGTTCTTCAGCTCGCGCACGTTGCCGGGCCAATCGTAGTCGAGCAGCTTGCGCTCGGCGTCCGCGGCGAGCGTGACCGCCGCGCCCTGGGGCGAGTAGAGCTTCAGGAAGTGCTGGAGCAGGGAGCGCACGTCGCCGCGGCGGGCGCGCAGCGGCGGCAACTGGAGGGGGACGACGCACAGGCGCCAGTAGAGGTCTTCGCGGAAGGCGCCGCGCTTCACCTCGGCGCGCAGGTCGCGGTTGGTGGCGGCGACCACCCTTACGTCCGTGTTGATCGGGCGGGTCGCCCCGACGCGCTTGATCTCGCCGAGCTCGAGGGCGCGCAGCAGCTTTGCCTGCAGCCCGAGCGGCAGCTCGCCTATCTCGTCGAGGAAGAGCGTGCCCGTGTCGGCCTCCTCGAAGGCGCCGCGGCGCAGCCGTTCGGCGCCGGTGAAGGCTCCCTTCTCGTGGCCGAACAGCTCGCTCTCGACCAACTCCTTGCTGAGCGCGCCGCAGTTGACCGGCACGAACGGTTTGCTCGCGCGGGAGCTGCGCGCGTGGACCGCCCGGGCGACGAGCTCCTTGCCGGTGCCCGACTCGCCGAAGATCGAGACCGCGGCGTTCGAGTCGGCGACCCGCTCGATGGTGTCGAAGACTTTGCGCATCGCCGCGGTCGAGCCGACCATCCCCTCGAACGAGGAGAGCGGCTGGTCGCGGTCTGCGCGCGCGAGCACCACTTCGGCCTCGCCGACCCGCAGCGTGCTGCCGATGGGGACCTCGGCCTCGAAGATGCGCGCCGAGCCGACGAAGGTGCCGTTGCGCGATTGCAGATCGACGATCGCGAGGCCGTGATCGCGCCGCTCGATGCGGGCGTGCATCGCGGAGACGAACGGGTCCTCTATCCGCACCTCGCAGCTCTGCGCCGAGCCGATGGTCGCTTGGCGGCCGAGAGGGAGCGTGCGCTCTTCGCCGCCGGCGCGAACGATCAACCGCACGGGCACCGCGCGCGTCTCCGAGGCCGCGGTCGTCTGTACCACGGTGTCCCTGCCACTTGCCCCGCGGGTAGCTTCGTCGGTGAAGCCGGCCGAGGAGAGGCTGAAGATCGCCCGCCACTGTCCGAGGCCAATGTCGATGCCGTCATCGAGCGAGCGCTCCTGCGCCAGGTTGCCGGCGACCTCGGTGCCGCGCCCCGACAGGTCGCGCAGCCTCCAGGCGGCGCCCTCGAGCTCGAGCGCGAACTGCTGCCGCGAGACGCTCGGGTCGGGAACGAGGATGTCGTTGGCGGCCGCGCGGCCCACGGTGAGGCGTCGTCCGTCGAGCGCGACACGCATCAGCTCTTCGCTGCGCCGGAAGAAGATGAGCTCGGGCATGGTGGCTCCCCCTTAGGGTTGGTTCTCCAGGATCTACACCATCTGGCTCTGTCTGCCTTCCGGGCAAAGCAACGGATCGTGGTCGGGGCGCGACCGATTGAGGAAAAACCGACAACTCGCCCGAGCGAACAAGCGGAATCCGGTAGAGCTTGGACTTTCGTCCACCGAGCGGCGGCGCGGGGGCGAGCCGTCGCTGCCACTTCAAGAGGGAGGGCGGCACCCGCGGGACGCTTGGCGGGCGTTGACCAAAGCGGGGGGACAGGCCGCCACGGACCTCCGACCGAGGGCCGGGGACTCGGGCCTCAGGTGCTACAGCCGCGGCGCGAGATAGCGGGCCATCAGGAGCAGGTCGTCCCAGTCGACTTGGGAGAACGACAGCGCGACCCCGTCGGGGGCGCGCCGCTCGACGCGGCAGGTCGTGTCCACCTCTCGCCTCAGACCCGGGAGCGCGATGCGCACCTCGACCTCGTCGTCAAACGGCAAGGCCTGTTCGAGAAAGAGCCCAGTCATCGAGAAGTCGCGAGCGCGGGCACTCAGGTGGCGGTTGCCAAGCTTGACCTGCACGGGGAAGCCGGCCGAAACCCGCGGGTGTTCTCGCTGGGGGCGCAGGGGAGGGGGCTGCATGCTAGTGACTCCTTCGGGCGGGTGTCGCCTGTAGGAGGAGTGTAGCGGTGCGGTCAAGAAACCTGCCGATCGCGCGCCAGGTTTCCTGGGAGGCAGGCGGGCGGCAAGCGCTGCCTGGGCAGGCGGTGGCCTGCTTTCTTTACTGGCCGTCGCCTGCCGGTAGAATCGCCGTCATGTCTCTCTACGACCAGATCCAGAAAACAGTCGAAGTCATCCGCGCCCGAACCGAGCTGGCGCCCAAGGTCGGGGTCATCCTCGGCTCGGGCCTCGGCAGCTTCGCCGACAGCCTGACGGCGAAGACCATCGTCCCGTACGGCGAGCTGCCCGGCTTTCCCACCTCGTCGGTTCCCGGACACGCCGGGCGCCTGGTGGTGGGCATGCTCGACGGCGCGCCGGTCGTCGCGATGCAGGGGCGCGTCCACATGTACGAAGGCTATGCGCCTTCGCAGGTTGCCTTCCCCGCCCGCGTGCTGTGTGCCCTCGGTATCGACAGCCTCGTCGTGACCAACGCGGCCGGCGGCATTCGCGCCGACCTGGAGCCGGGCGACCTGATGATGATCACCGACCACATCAACCTGTCCGGCGCCAACCCGCTGGTGGGCCACAACGACGAGAAGCTCGGCCCGCGCTTCCCCGACATGAGCACGGCGTACGACCCGAAGCTGTGTGCGCTGCTGCGCAAGACGGCCGAAAAGCTTGGCATCGGGCTCAAGGAGGGCGTCTACGTCTGGCTCTCGGGCCCCTCGTACGAGACCCCGGCGGAGATCCGCATGCTGCGCACCCTGGGTGTCGACGCGGTCGGCATGAGCACCGTGCCCGAGGTGATTGTCGCTTCGCACATGGGCGTGCGCGTCGCTGGCATCTCCTGCATCACCAACTACGCCGCCGGCATCGGCAAGGAGCCGCTCTCTCACGAGGAGGTGGCCGAGACCGCCGGGAGAGTGCGAGATCGCTTCGCCGGATTGTTGGCGAGCTTCCTCCCGGCTATCGCCCTGCCGCGGGAGTAGAGGCTCGCCGATTCGAGACGGGAGCGCCCCCGGAGAGCGGGGGCGCCCGCCACCGAGGCCGACGCGGGGGGGGGCTTCGAAAATGAAGGCTCGCGCTCCTTGGCTGGGCGCGGGCCCGCTCGAGGCGAGGAGCGGCGGCAGCGGACGACATCTCGGGTTCTCACGGGAGGGGAGACCGATGGAAAAGCGGCGCAGTCGGCGCTTCGCCCGACGAATGACGGTGCGGTTCGGCGATGACCAGCTCGATCGTTCGGGCCTCACCTGCGACATCTCCTCGACCGGCGCCTTCATCGTCTCCTCTCACCTGCCGCCTCTCGATGCGCGGTTGCACTTCCAAGTCGCGCTCGACGCTCGTCGCTTCATCTTCCTCGAGGGCGTGGTGCGCCGGCACAGGGTGGTGCCGCCGAGCCTGCGGCAGCTTGAGCGCGGTGGTTTCGGGGTTCGGTTTCTTACCCCGGCCGAGCTGATCTCGGAGATCGTTCCGCAGCTCGCCGCCGGGAACCGCTTCGAGATCGCCTTCGAGGACAAGGCGCGCTTTGTTCAGGCCTACGAACAGCAGATCAGGCACGGAGGCATCTTCCTGATTACCGAGAAGAGGCTGCCGCGCGATGCCACCGTCCTGCTTGAGGTCAAGCTGGCCTACGAACGCATCTCGTGGACCTTCTCCAGCCACGTCGTTCAGGTGATGGAGGTGGGGACCCGAGGCCTCGCGGTCGTCTTCGACGACCGTCGCGAGGTAGAGAGCGCCCTGCGCCCCCACTTGGCGTGAAGCGGGCTCCCCGGGTGGCCCCACCGGCACCTTTCGTACTATAAAGAACAGCTCGATCAGCTCTCGGAGGAGAGGAAGACATGGCAGAGAGGCGGAGGGATCGGCGCTCGGGTGCCGACCGGACGAACGAGAGCGAGCTCAGCGGCGACGGTTCGCGCAGGCTGCAGCCCAGGATGGGCGACCGGCGCGATTCTCCCCGCATCCCGCTGGCGCTGCTGGTGCGCTATCCCGAGGTGGGCGGCTCGTTCGAGGAGCGCGGCGGCGACGTCGGCCTCGGCGGGGTCTACTTCGAGGAGCGCTTCGAGCCGCAAGGCGCCGGCGTAGAGCTGCGCTTCAAGCTGCCGACGCTGCAGGAGGAGGTGCGCTGCTTGGGCGAGATCCTCCGCGTCTCGGACGAGGGCGAGGGCGTCTTCGGAGTTCACGCGAGGTTTGAAGAGCTGCCGTCGGAGACCGAGCGTGCGCTTGCGCGCTTCATCGACGATAACGAGCTCAGTCGCTCCTAGCAGGACGCTTGAGCCGGCGCTGCGGCTGCACCTCGGCATCGGAGCGACCGTGAGAGGCTGCGTGTGGCCGCCCCCAAGCGCCTGACGCTCTTCGACTGCATCGCCATCGGCGTCAACGGCATCGTCGGCAGCGGAATCTTCCTCCTGCCGAACTGGGTCGCCTCCGGCGCCCAGGGTTTCGGTCCACTGGCCTTTCTCGCCTGCGGCGCACTCTGCACGCTCGTCGCGCTCTGCTACGCCGAAGTGGGCGGCATGTTCGAGCGCTCTGGCGGCACCTACCTGTACGCTCGGGAGGCATTTGGAGAGGGCATCGGCTTTGGCGTCGGGTGGATGGTGCTGGTCTCCGCGGTGCTCGGCTACGCCTCGGTCGCCCGCGGGCTCGGCGATGAGGTGGCGCGCACGCTGGGCGCCCCGAGCTGGGCCGCCGCGCCGATCGCCGCGTCGCTCATCGTCGGGCTGGGGCTCGCCAACTGGCGCGGAGTGAAGACCGGGGCCCGGGCCTCGGACGTGCTCACCGTGGCGAAGGTGAGCGCGCTCGTCCTCTTCGTGATCGCCGGGCTGTTCTTCCTGCGCGCCGACGCCTTCCTACGCCTCGGCAGGCCGACGCTGTCGGGCTTTGCCGAGGGCACCTTCTCAGCGCTCTTCGCGTTGAGCGGCTTCGAGTTCGTGGCGGTCGTCGCCGGCCAGACCGAGAATCCGCGCCGGAACATTCCCCTGGCCATCGTCGGCTCGCTGCTCGGCGCGGTCGTGCTCTACGCGCTCATCCAGGCGGTGGTCACCGGCGTGCTGCCCGACGTGCGGACCTCGAAGGCGGCGCTGGTCGACGCGTCGGGGATGATGGGCGGCCCAGGCGCGGCCGCGGCGATGGGCGCAGTGGCGATTGTCTCGATGGTGGGCTTCTGTTCCGGCAGCGCGCTGGTCGGGCCCCAGCTTATCGCCGCGCTCGCCCGCGACGGTCTGCTGCCCTCGGGCTTCAGCCGCGTGCACCCGGCGCGCGAGGTGCCCGAACGCGCGATCGGTCTGGTCACCTGCGGCGCGGTCGCGGGAGTGCTGCTGCTCGACTTCAAAGCCCTGGCCGACCTCACCATCGTGACCCTGTTCTGCCAGTACGTGCCGACCTGCCTTGCGGTCATCGTCTTTCGCCGCTGGCAGCCGGAGGCCCGGCGCAACTTCCGGATCCCCTTTGGCGCGGCGATTCCCCTCATCGCGCTTGCGATGATGGGCTTTCTTGTCACCAGGATCGACGCGCGCTCGCTGATCACTTCGGCGGCGATCCTCGCCGCGGGGCTCATCGTCTTGCTCGTCCAACGGGCGGCACGCACCCGCGGCGCGCCACGCTGGGAGGGCAAACCGGGCGACTGAGCTGCAAGCCGAAGAGCAGCCCGTTGCGCCCCCGATGGCCGGGCAGCACCTCAGGGGCTCGAGCGCAGGCGCGAGCGCGGCGCCGGGCGAGGCGGCCTTGGGGTGCCTGGCGGGCGACTCGCATCGGCGCGGCGATTTCTTGCTAGAGTCCGGACAATGCATCGGTTGTTCACACTTCTGTTGCTTGCGCTCTCAGGAGCCGCCTGGGCAGACGGCGGCCCGGTCGTCGTGCTCGACCCGGGGCACGGCGGGCCCAAGACCGGCGCGGTGAGCACGAGCGGGGAGCGCGAGAAGGAGATCGCCCTCGAGATCGCCCGCAAGCTGAAAGCGGAGCTCGAGAAGGCCTCGGTGCGGGTGTTGCTGACGCGCGAGAGCGACAAGGACGTCGAGCTGAAGGAGCGCATCCGGCTCGCCAACGATGCGGGCGCCGACCTCTTCGTCTCCATCCACCTCAACTCGATGCCCAAGCGGTACTGGAACAGGGTTCGGGGCATCGAGACCTACTTCTTGTCGATGGAGGCCACCGGCGAGCGTGCCCAGCAGGTGGCCGCGCTGGAGAACGCTGAGGCGGGCGAGCAGGCGGCGCCCACCGACGACCTCGCCTTCATCCTCAACGACCTCGCGCAGACGCAGGCCCACCGGGACGCCTCGCGCCTGGCCTATACGGTCCACCAGCAGCTCATCGCCGACCTCAAGGCAAGCGACCGCGGCGTGCACCAGGCGCCCTTCATCGTGCTGATGGGGGCGCAGATGCCCGCCATCCTCGCGGAGGTCGGCTTCCTGTCGCACTCGGCCGAGGCGAAGCAGCTTCGCGAGGAGGCACACCAGGAGAAGATCGCCGGCTCGCTCGCGCGCGGGATCGTAACCTTCCTGGAGAAGGTCGGCGGCCGCGACCACGCTCTCGAGGTCAAGGGCGAGGGCGGAGAAAGCGAAGTGGACGCGTTGACGGAGAGCCCGTCGGCTCGCTAGGTTGCCGCCGCCCGAAAGCCGGGCCATCAAGGAGGCAGTATGCGTTCCGACGGTCGCGGGGCTCGTGACTTGCGCCCCCTGCGCTTTTCCCCTGGCTTCACCAAGCACGCCGAAGGCTCGGTCCTTATCGAGCTCGGCGAGACCCGCGTCCTGTGCACCGCCTCGATAGAGGACAAGGTCGCCCCGCATCTGTACGGCACCAGCAAGGGCTGGATTACGGCCGAATACGGCATGTTGCCGCGCGCGACGCACTCCCGATCCAAGCGCGAGGCTGCCAGGGGAAAGCAGACCGGTCGCACCGTGGAAATCCAGCGGCTGATTGGTCGGTCACTCCGGGCCGCGGTCGACCTCGACCTGCTCGGGCCGCGCACGATAACCGTCGACTGCGACGTGCTCCAGGCGGATGGCGGCACTCGAACCGCTTCGATTACGGGCGGGTGGTTGGCCCTGGCATGGGCGATTCGCCAACTGCGCAGCCGCGGAGCGATCGCGCAGGACCCGATGCGCTTTCCGATCGCCGCGATCAGCGTCGGCGTCGTCGGCGGCCAGCCGCACCTCGACCTCAACTATGAGGAGGACAGCACGGCCGAAGTCGACATGAACGTCATCGGGAACGCCGCCGGCGAGCTCATCGAGGTTCAGGGCACGGCCGAGGGCAAGGTGTTCGACCGCGCGACGCTGGACGCGATGCTCGACCTTGCCACCGAGGGCATCCGCACCCTCGTCGACGAGCAGAGGAAGGCGCTCGGCTAATCGGCGGGCCAAGAGCCCCGTCGCCCGGGCTTTGCTCGGGCGCTGTGGTCGGAGCGGACAGGTGCTCACCTGGATCCGCGGAGTTCGCAGCCCGGGAGACTCGAGCCGCCTCCACGTTCCCAAACGGCCGTTGGCGGACGCCGGCGCCCCGCGGGCGCGCAGCTCCCAAGTCAGAGAGGAAGCGATGAAGCTCGTCTTCGCGACGACCAACAAGCACAAGCTCGAAGAGCTCAAGTCCTTGGTGCAGGGGCTGTCTATCGAGGTCCTCTCTCTCGAGGAGGTCGAGCCTGTCGAGGTCGAGGAGGATGCCTCGACGCTCGAGGGCAACGCGACGAAGAAGGCGCGCGCCTACGTCGAGAAGACCGGGCTCGCGGCCTTGGCCGACGACACCGGGCTGTGTGTCGACGCGTTGGGTGGAGCCCCAGGTGTCCATTCGGCTCGATATGGCGGCTACGAAGGGGCGGAGAAGGCGCTGGGCGATGTGTGCGAGCGCTACCGGCTCAACAACGAGCGCCTGGTGCGCGAGCTGTCAGGTGCTCCTGCCGAGAGGCGCGGCGCCGAGTTTCGCACCGCGCTCTGCCTGATCGTTCCGGGCAGGGAAGAGGTGATTGTCCAGGGCATCGTGCGCGGGCGGATCCTCGAGGCGCCACGCGGTGGGCACGGATTTGGATACGACCCATACTTCGAGATCCCGGAGCTCGGCAAGACGTTGGCCGAGCTGACGACCGAAGAGAAGAACCGCATTTCGCATCGCGCGCGGGCCTTCCAGGCCTTGCGGCCACATCTGGAACGGCTGGCGAAGAGCGAGGGCTGAAGGCTTGCAATGCGCGGCCAGAAACATTAAATGGGGCCGTTTTTCGGGGCGTAGCGCAGCCTGGTAGCGCACCTGCCTTGGGCGCAGGTGGTCGGAGGTTCAAATCCTCTCGCCCCGACTCAATAAAAACAAGGGGTTAGCCAAGGTCGGCTGGCCCCTTTTTCTTTCCAAAGGTAGCAACCGAGGTAGCAGGCTGCCTATCCAGGTAGCAAAAGGCCCGCCCCATCGCTGGAGCGGGCCTCTCGGGGACGGGGGCGGGGAAGGCTAGGCGGTCGCCTGCTCGGCCTCAACCCTACGGCGAATGACATTGAAGCGCTCGCGCGCGCGCCTCTCGCAAGCGTCACGCGAGCCCTGGTCGAGAACGCCCACGATGCCATGGTCCTCGCCGGGGGCGTGCGCGAAGAGAGCCCAGGTCTTCTTCGAGAGCCTGCCCTTGCTGTCGTCGGAGAACACGCCCCAGGTGACGTGGAAGGTCGGCTTCCGTCGTGTCGGCGCTCTCGGACTCTGGCGACTCGGGCTTCTGTGTGGTCCGCTTTGATGGGTACTGCTTGCCGTCGGCGCCGGTCCTCGTTGCCAGGTGTGAACTGTTCACACCTGAATCACCACGCAGGCTCGTGACGAACCGATTGCTAACCCCAGCCCGTCGAGCAATCTCCCTGTCTCTCCGTCGTCCTCCCCCTTGGCGATCGCGGTCAGTCGCGCCCGCTCCTCGGCCGACAGCCTCGGCGTTGGTTTGCGCTTCTCACGCGCTGCGTCTTTGATGGCCTTCGGGCCGGCAGCGACTAGCTCGCGCTGCTTCTCGGCGGGTTCGTCGGCGAGGGCGGCGAGAGCGCGCTTGTTGTCGGCGATCTCGGTGTCGCGGATGGCGTCGCGCACGTCGGGGGCGAGGCGCTCTGCCACCCGCACGTCGCGCTGCACCGTGCGCTCGGAGAGGCCGGTCTTGGCAGCGGTGTTGGCGGCGAAGGACGACACGTTGTCGTTCTTCGCCTTTCCTCCGCCTGCCTTTCCAGGCGCGCCGCCCTTCTTGAGTCCGGAGCTTTGCCTCTCCCGTGCTTCTTCTTCAAATAGAGGCTTGGCCCGCGCCGCGATCATCGCGCGCTGACTCTCCGTCAGATGTCGCCGATGCAAGTTCTTCGACAGCACCCATGTTGTCGGAGAGCCGGTGCCCCGCAACGAAAAAGGCTCACCGGCCAATCCGGTGAGCCCATGCTGCCGGCCGCGAAGAAGCCGGCAGCCGCCTGTAGTTTGTCGCTAGGGCGCCTAGCCCATCGTCAGCGCGAGAGTAGCAACGACGTTTTCGGCTCGAACGCGCTTTCCTCGAGCTGCGGCTCGTTCGGCCTTGGCTGCACGCCTACTCGGGCTCCTGCTCGGAATCTAGCGGGGACTGCCTGCTGCTCTTCGTACTTTTGCATTTGTCTCTCCTCTTGTAGTAATCGGCTCCCCGCGCCAAGGGGAGAGGTCTCGGCGCGGGGTTGAGGGCCGGCCGCCGGCCCTATCGCTCAGGCGCTCCGGTGAGCCGCCGGGGCGCCCTTGCGATTACTCGGAATCGATCGGGATACGAACGAGCCCGCGCCAATCGAGCACCTTCGCGCCGCAAACGTGGCGAACCTTCCAGCGGACCACATCGCGCCCGAATTCGCGCTCCTCTTCGATAACCGGGCCGCCGAAATTCTCGTCGAGCAGTCCAAGCTCGACGGTATCGATCTGTCCGTTGTCGGCGGCCAGGAACACGGCATCGGCGGCAAGCCGGGGCTCGACAACGAGGTTGAGGCTACCGAGCCATTCGGCGGTTGCCTTCTCGACAGACGTGCGCCGGCTCGCGTTGGCGATCAGCAACTCGGCGTCGGTCTCCAACTCGGGCGGGCAAATCAGGTGGCGAGGAGCAAGAGCGAGGAAGCCCCCGCCAACAGCCGTCTGCTTGCGAAGCAGCGTCCGTCCGACGGCGATCAACGAGGCCGAGAAGGCCGCGGCGGGGTCAACCAAATTGCCGTGCGAGGCGTCGAACAGCGCCGTTCCGTCCTGCATGACAGGACCAAGCCCCGCGTTCGCGCCGAGAAGCTCATAGACAAGATCCGATTCGAGACGGCGCGCGGCCTGCCCCAGCGCGGGCTGGATTCGCAGGAAGGCGTCAAAGGTGTCGTTGACCAACGCTTCCCAGGTGAGCGAGACGATCTTGCCGTACTTGGCGATCTTGTAGCTCGTCGAGTCCTCGTCGAGAGCACCGTGGCGATACTCTCCGCCTTCGTTCACTTGCTCGAGACTGGGAGCGCTTCCCAGGATCGGCCGGTGCTGAAGGCGGAAGTCGGGGACCGACACCGGGCGCACCCATGCACGGTGCGACTGAGGCTCGGTCTCATAGCCACGGCGGATGGAAGCGTGAAGCGCGCCCAAGAGAATCAGCGGGAAGTCCGAGGTAGCCAGCGCTCGCGCGAAGAGCCTGGCGCCCGTCGGCGCGCCCCAGAACGAACGCTTGCCGGCCCGGCTCAGGCAGGTGCGCGCAATCTCGCCGATGCTCGGCGACAGGTCGCGAGCGGCCGCGTGGGGCTTCTCGACGGGGATTCCCGAGCGAATCAGGAGCGCGTCGACTGCGGCGTGCCGGAAGTCGTCACCATTGCCGGCGGTGATGCTCGGGCCAAAGGCATCAACGCGAAGCTGCCCGTTGATCTGCGTCGCCTCGCTCCGGTCGGCCAGCTCGTTCAGCACGGCGGCCCGCGCCTCGTCGACAGGAACGCCACGACTCACAAGGTTGTCGGCGAAGGTGGTCTCCAGGCCGGCCTTGGCGACAACCGACCGGATGGTCGAAGCGCGGTTGCGTTCGGCGAGGACTGCGGCATCCTCGCGGTTGGTGGTATCGGGCTGCTGAACAGCGGGGCTTTCGGGAATGTTGCTAGTAGGCATTTCTGCACTCCTGTTGATTCCAACCGTGAAGTCGGCCGGAACGGGGGCAATCGAAACTTCGTGAGGCATCCAGCGGGTTGCGGTCAGGGTCTTGGCCTTCTCATCGCGTACAATCTCGGTGACGCTGTAGCCGACCGAGATCCCAGTCACGATGCCCGCCGCAATATCGGCGGCCAGCTCGGTTGCGCGTTGAGAGGCGCCAAGCTGGAGCTCCCCGCGCAGCTTCCCGCCTTCGACCCGCAGGCCGGTCACGATCCCCACATTCACGCGGGAGCGGTCGTGGCACTCCAACAGCGGCAGCGGCGCCCGGCTCAGGTCAATCGCATCGGGAGAGTGCGACAGAATCTCTGAGAACGTCTCGCCGCTCTGCCAGTCGCGACGCGAAACCGGGGCTTCACTCGAAACACTGACAGGGAAGCGCCGGGCGGTTGCCGCCTCTTTGCGCTCGCGTTCTGTCAAGTCAATCGAAACTGTGCGGGTAGTGAGCATGAGCGCAGTATCCCGCAGACACCTAATGACACTACAAGCCAGAATGTCACTAGGAATCAAGGATACGCAAAAGCTGCCGAAATGAAGGCGGCCGCCGGTGCGAGGGTGCCGTCTCGAGTGCCGACGCGACTAGGCGCCCGATCTCGGTGTCTGGCCTATGGCCCCGGGTGACGGGGCGGATTGAGGCTTCGATGCGGGTCGCCTTCGCCCATAGCGAGCCATCGACAAGGGCGCCGGCTTCCCGCAGCAGGCGGTTTCGCGCCTCGATACGCTCGGCAGCCGGGCCGAGTGCGTCCAGCTCGTCAAGCGCCCACTCTCCCAAATCGCGCGGTAGGTGCCCGGTTGCGACCGCAACCCGCAGGCGAGATAGCTGTTGCGCGTACTCGCTCAATTCAGCCTCTCGACGGGCGGCGCGCCAAGGTGCGCGCGCACGGCAGAGCGCCCGGTCTCCTCGGCGGCTTCGAGCAATTCGTCGTCGGTCGCATCGGATATGAGGAGCGGGCCCGCTGAGGCGAGGGCCGCTTGGGCGATGGTGGCCGCGATCCGCTCGAAGTCCTCGGGGCTCGGTCGGTCGTAGAAGGCGCGCGCGTAGTCGGCCGCGGCATGACAGGCGGCTTCAGCGACGACGAATGCAAACAGGTCGGTCTTGGTGATTGCGACGGGGGTGCGGCTTTCCATTACGTTCTCTCCTCGGGGTGAACAGCGGCTCGGCCTTCCTGCCGGGCCATCTCGTGACGCTCATCAGCAGGCAGGCCGTCGACCAGAGCGGCCAGTCCACCGAGCACAAATTCAATCCACTGGGGGTCGACCTGGGCTTCACGACAACCGAAAACCAAGGCGTCCAGCTCCTCGGTTGTCGGCGGTCGACCATGGAGCTCGCGGAAGGCTTCGGCCGCTCCTTCGACGACAAGAGGCGCACCTTCTAGAACGCACAGATTGACCGCTCCTAGCGTTTCTCGGAGCAGGGCGGTCAACCGGTCGACTACTGGAGCGAAGCCGCTCCTGGGGCGATTCTGTGCGCGCAGCGGCCAGGACGGGCGCATCGCGGGGTTGGCGCGGTGTTCCCAGTCGAGATCGGCCTTCGCGCTGTCCAGAAAGACAACGCGGCCGCGGCTGTCACGACCGAGGACACCGGCAGAGAAACGGCTACCGCCGGTTATCGCCTTGCGAATCGCCTGGGGCGATACACCGTGCCGCCTTGCGAATGCTGGGATTGTTTCGCTCAAAGCAACCTCCGTGCCAACTGGAACCTAATTAGGAGAGTTTTCGCTAGTGAAACAGGGCGCCTCTCCGCACCCGATGGCATCCACCCCCTAAAAAGAACCTTGGCCATGGGGGGTCACGGCATCATCCCCTGAGGCAACCCCGCTTCCCTCAGAGCGCCCCTGAGCCCTCGCCGTTGCCCGTCCGGCCCTCGAAGCCATCGGACATAGACCCAGCCATCGGTGCCGATGCGCCTGCCGTCGACGACTCGCCAGCCGTACTCGGCGAGGGCGCGCACGGCAAAGCGCAGCTTGGCCCGGTAGCGTGCATCGCGCAGGGGAATGGGCTCGCCAGTCGCGGGGTCGAACCATTCCGGGCCGAGGGGCTCTCGGATGAAACCTGCTGCAATTAAATGAGAAGGCACACAAACCTCATAGGGACGCTAGGGACGCTAGGGACACCACAACCATGATGACTAAGAAAAATGGCTCTCGCATGGGTTCATACGGAAACTCGCGTCCCTTGTGTCCCTAGCGTCCCTACCAGCTAGGAGACCGATGCCGCGCCAATAGCGGGTCGACATGCTTTTGGCGGCCTGGAATCCACGATCTGAGAGGCGACCAGCGAAAGCGCGCTGGCTCATAGACCGCTCTCCGGTCCTCTCGCACCACTGGGCGTATTCCTCATAGAGAGCGCCCGATGGGGCTTTGGCGTCGGGACCGACGAAACAGCAGTCCTCGATGAAGTCGCCGAAGGTGTCCTCGTCGTCCCGGTATTCCTCCGTAGCCGCCTGGACAGCGGCAGGAGGGGAAAGCCCGATGCGTTGCCACTCGGCGCAGCCGTTGATCGCCCACGACAGAATGCCCGCGGCTTCCGCCTGGAGCTTCTCCTCGAGGGCAAGGTCGCGTTCCCCCTCGGGGATAAACACCGTCCAGGGGATCAGGTGGACTCGCTCCCAGATTGCGTCCTTGGTCTCTCGGATTCGCGGCCGATGGTTGGTGCTCAGGGATAGCTTGTGTGTCGGCGCGAACTCGACGAAGTCCGCGCGCATGAGACGGGCGCTTATGGTGTCGCCCCCGGTCAAGGCCTTGACCAGCGCGACGTTGAGCGAGCGGCCCTCTTCGGTTTCGGAAGCAATCGCGAGCCTGCATCCGAGCAGCACCATTCGCTCGGTCGGATGCGCCTCGTACTTGCGAGCCATCAGCAGCTCGGTCGGAATCTGGCGAGCGTAGTCACCGAGGACGTGTCTAAGGGTGTTGTGGAAAACGCCTTTGCCGTTGCGCCCGGTGCCGTGATGAACGGGCAGGACGTGTTCGCGAATCAGGCCGGTGAGCCAATAGCCAGCGAGGCGAGCGAGGTATGCGCGCACGTCGGGATCAGGCTGAACTCGCGCAAGGAAGGCATCCCAGGTTGGCGCAGGGGCGCCCAGGTTGCATTCAGCCCCCGCGACCTTGGCGAGCAGGTCAGAGCGCCGGTGCGGGTGAAGCTCGCCAGTGCGAAGGTCAACCGTGCCGTTCGAGCAGTTGAGCAACCAGGGGTCGCGGTCGAGGTCGCTGATAGTGGCGAGGAGCGCCGTCTCGCTTTCGGCGAGGTGAACCATTGCGCGCAGTCGAGCTTCGGACTCACTCTTCTTGCCGTGCGCCTCGTAGGCCTCAGCGATAGAGAGCAGCTTGTCTCGCTTGTCCGCGCTTTCCTCTGTCCGGGCGCGCCGTAGGCAGTCGGAAGCGAGGCCGAAAAACTCGCGGGCGGTCTCGCGAGCACAGCGCCACTCAGCGCCGGTCTCGTCTCGACGCCAGCGGCGGCCATCCCAGGCGTGCCAGCCGGCGCCCGGCACAAAACGCAAGCTCGGCTCATGCATCTTGGCAAACCGGCTCGCGTTCCCTACGTCGGTGAGCCGGGCGGCTTGATCGTCGTCGGCCGGTGCATCGTCGTCACCAGGAGGGGGCGGCTCGGGGTCGAGCGGTCCTCTCTTCTTGGCTGCCGCCGTCCGTATCTCGTCAAACCACGCGTCGAGCGTCTCTTCATCGAAGGCGGCTCGGATCTCTTCGTCGCCCGGGCGCTCTTCGCCGTTCTTCATTCGGCGGATTGCGTCCTGCCACTCGGCGAGAGCGACCTTGCGGCCAGGGGCATCCATCATCGCGCCTCACCCGCAAGCCGAGCTTCCATCTGCTCGACGGTTCGCAGGTCAAACCGGATGCAGCCGGGGCCTAGATGCACTGGGGCGGGCAACCTGCCTGCCTTCTCGAGCCGGTACGAGGTCGCCCTCGATATGGACCAGCGCTCGCACAGCTCGGCTCGCGTTATTAGCACCTTGGTAGGAGTCTGCATTTAGGCCTCCCAAAGCATGGGGGTGGCGTTCGCGCTTTCGCGCGTTGAAGCACTGCAGGGTGTGACGGGTGCGGCTGCCGGCGGGATGCCGGCGGCCGGTTAGCGCTCGGTCAGAGCGGCGAGACGGGCGACGATGCGCCGAAGAAGCGCGTCAACATCGACCACGATCCACGTTGACGCGTCGGTGTCCCGTTCGGCGAAGTAGCGGGTCAAGTCCTTGAGACTAAGGCCGTCGATAATGCCGAGCGATCGGGAGTCGTCATCAGCCATGAGCGGCTTCGCCCCAGGAAGCGGGCGGACAAGCGGGCGGCTCTCGACTACGAGATAACTCGGCTTGCCAGCATCAGCGCCGGCGGCCCGGTCGAAGAGAGCGGAGGTGAGGCGCTGCAAGAGATAGAAGCCGTCAGACTTGCGCCCGGACGCCCACGCCGGGGTGATTCCGTACCGAGTCAGCTCGGCGAGAGCGCAGGCCTGGAGAAGCTCGGGGGTGCCGTACTTCTGCTGAGACTTCATGCTCTCGAGCGTCTCGTCGATCCAACTCGCATCCTCGCCCTTCGCCTCCATTTCGCCCTTGACGCGAAGAGCCGTCTTGCGTCGCTGTTCCTCGACTTCATAGAAGCTCGGGAACAGCTCGCGGGCGTCGAGAAAGCCGCGTTCGGCCCAGCTCCGCAGGGTGCTACCGGGGATGCCAGCAGCGGCCGCAACGGTCGTCTGGTTGAAAGGGCCTGCAAGCTCTGGATACTTCAGTGCGGGGGTTGTCATGTCGGATGTCCTCTAAGTGTTGTTGAGAGGATAGTAGCGCATGTGCGCGGTGCGCGCAAGTGAACAATGCGCGCAAGTGCGCTCTTCTATTGCGGACACAAAGAAAAGCCGCCCGGTAGAGGAGCGGCTCTTCGATGTCGCCGATCGGCAGTAGGGGTCAGCCCATGATCTTATCGATCCAGGCCGCGTAAGCCTCCAAGGCGGCGCGCCGTTCGTCCAGGCGACTCGAGCGGTCGTAGGTGGCAGCGACCGCGCTACCGAGCATGGCATTCAGCGAGTGCCCGAGAAGTAGTTGTCCCACGTGCGGCGGGAATCCGAGCGTTTCTGAAACATGCGTTGCCAGGGTGCGGCGGAAGTCGTGCGGCGTTGCTCTCGGGATGGTGAGGGCGGGGGCGGGTTTCTCCTTGCCGGGCTCGCGTTCGGGCCTCCAGAGCCGGATCATGCCGCGGGCTAGTGATTTCCCACTGAGGCGCCCATCCTCCGATCGGCAGGAGTAGAAAACCCACTTGACATTCTTGGGCGTTCTTTCCCGAAGCGCCTTCACATGCTCCAGCGCCGGGGGCGAGAGGGGGACAACGTAGTCCTTCGCATCCTGCGCTGCCAGGAGTGTCAGTTTTTGGTTTTCAGGCCGAACCGTAACGGTTGCTGCATCAAGGTCAACGTCTCGCCACTCCAACGACAACAGCTCGTTGGTTCGCAATCCAGTCAGCGCCAAGAGCCAAAGCCCCCGCTTGACGGGTTCCTCCATTGTCGACGCATCGACAGCCCGAAGGACAAGGGGAATCTCCTCGACGGATAGGAAGCGGTCGCGCCGTCCTTCGTGGATCTTCAACTCTTTCGCCGTGAGGTATTCAGCAGGGCTGCGCTCCATGAGCCCGTTCGTGACTCCGAAGCGCAGCAGCCGCTTTAGCGCGGTGAGGGCAACAGCTGCGCTCCGGTGCTGTCCCCGGTCCCTGATTTTCGTCACGAGCCGCCGGCAAGCCAAGGTGTCGAGCGCGGCAAGCGGCACGTTGCCGAGGACCGGGACGATCTGATTGTCGAGCACCCACTTCGCGTCCTCGGGGCGCTTGCGGTGCTTGGCGATTTCTTCCTCGTAGAACAGCGCGCACAGCTGCTTGACGGTCCGCGGGCGCTCCTCGACCGCGGGGTCTATGCCCGCCTTAACGCGAGCCCGGTACTGGTCAAGTCGCCGATGGGCTTCGGCGAGAGTGATCGTTCCCTGGGAACCATCGCCGAAGGTGCCGAGCGTGAAGACGCGGTTCAGCGAGCGGCACGGCCAGCGGAAGGCCTTGGTTCCCGAGGGATGCACCCGCAGGCGCAGTCCCGAGCCCCGGCTGTCCTCGCCTCCTGCCTCTCGCACCTCGTAAACCTCCGCTCCCGGCTTGAGTGCCAGCAGGGATCGGGTTATGAATGCCATCTTTCGGGCCATGGGATTCCTCGCTGAGGTAGCAACTGAGGTAGCAACGAGCTTGAGTTAGGCGGAAACAGCCTGAGACAAACTGAAGCATAGGACGGCGGCTAACTCGGCGACAACTCAAAGGAAAGTGACACGTTCTGACACGGTGCGAGACAGCCTGAAATGCCCACTATTTTTGCCTTGGGCGCAGGTGGTCGGAGGTTCAAATCCTCTCGCCCCGACAGTTTTCGCGAAGGATTGGCGCCAGTAGCTCACCGGGATAGAGCAACGGCCTTCTAAGCCGTAGGTAGGGGGTTCGAGTCCCTCCTGGCGCGACGAAAGAAAATTCTCGCCCTCCGATCGCCGTTCGAGTATAGAAAGCGCGCTCCGCGCGGCAAGTTGGCCAGTGGGGAGAAGAAGCAAGGCTCTTCGAAGTAGAAGTTGCGGTGAGTGTAGCTCAATCGGCAGAGCACAGGACTGTGGCTCCTGGGGTTGAGGGTTCGATCCCCTTCACTCACCCTGAAAAGGCTCGGATGGCCGCATGGCTTTCCGAGCCTTCTCGCATGCGCCTGTAGCTCAACTGGATAGAGCGTCGGACTTCGAATCCGAAGGCCGCAGGTTCGACTCCTGCCAGGCGCGCAGTCGAAGTGGCCGGCTCTTTCGGGATCCGGCCTCTCGCGCATTCGCAGCCCGTTTCCTCGGAGAGCGCCCTGCCGTCGATGGCGGCTCGCGGTCGCTCGTGCCGATCCGGTGCGCGGCCGGCAGTTGCGGCGCCTGGCATCTCGCCTCCAGCCGTGAGGACAGAAAAGCCCCGACCGGTTTCCCGGCCGGGGCTCGTTCTGTCTCGGCGATCGGAGCTCTTGCTACTCGTTTGTCACGTCGATCATCGTGCTGTTGACCGTGGCGCTGCTGATGGAGGTGGTGCAGCCGTCGCCGACCGGGGTCGACTCGTAGGTGCCCGAGGCGATGTCCACGGTCTCGAACGTCACGTTGGTGAGCGTCGCCTGCAGTTGGCCGCTGACCGAGCTGATGGTGACGCTTCCGCCGGTCTGGAAGTACAGGTCGGTCGCATAGCCCTCCGCGTCGAGGTCGGTGAAGCCCAGGATGCAGATGCCGCAGGTGGCGTAGTTCAGCTCGCTGCCGGTCAGCGGGTAGGTCCCTGGGGCGATGCCCGAGCTGAAGACGCCGGAGCCGCTGTAGAGGCTGATGTCCAGCGCGTCTGGCGCCGCATCCTCGTTGAGCAGGGTCTGGACCTCGATGCCGCCGATCGTCGTCCCCTCTTCATAGGCGAAGTAGGCGTCGTCGGTGATGGTCAGCGTGCCGAGGCTCGAGGCCATCGTGCAGTTGCTCGAACCGCCCTCGCACACGAAGGTCGCCGGGTTGCAGGTCTGGTCGCTCGGGCAGGTTCCGACGCACTGGACACCGCAGCCATCGTCCGCGCCGCAGGTCTTGCCCGCGCAGCTCCCGGTGCACGAGCCCGGCTTGCACTGCCAGGTCGTCTGGTCGCAGGTCTGACCGCTCGGGCAGCCGGTGCACTTGACGCCGCAGCCGTCGTCCTGGCCGCAGGTCTTGCCCGCGCAGCTCCCGGTGCAGGTGTTCGCCTTGCACTGCCAGGTCGCCGTGTCGCAGGTCTGACCGCTGGGGCAGGCGTGGCACTTGCCGCCGCAGCCGTCGGGATCGCCGCAGTACTTGCCCACGCACTGCGGAGTACAGGTGCTGGGGAAGCTGCACATATTCAGGTTCGGGTCGCAGACCATTCCGTCCAGGCAGCACTCGCCATTGCACATCACGGTCTGGCAGCCCGTCCCCGCATCCTTCTTGCCGGCGTCCACCTTCACGCCAGCGTCGGCATCCTCATTCGTCTCCTCGCCACCACAGCCATAGGCCGTGAGCGCGAGGGCAAACACCAATCCAACTCGCAACAGGTTCTTCATCATTGTCTTCCTCGTGAGTTGTTGAAGCTCGAGCGCGCCGGCCAGAGCCGACGAACGGACGGCGCAAATTACCACGGTCTTCTCTCTTGATGCTCGCCCGGTCGTCCGCAGGACGTCTGCAGCGAGTCCAGAACTCCTGACCTACCCAGCGTGCGCACTGCGGCAGGGCGCAAGAATCGACGAAACGTGGTGGGCGGATTTCCGTCCGCTGCCGAGTCATTTCGCCCGGTGTTCGAGCAACCGTGCCGCCGACCAGGGCATCGGGTGTTTCATCACCAAGGTGAGGTGGCTCAGGAGTTCTGGAGTCAGGCGACCTGCCCGGAGGCGACCGTCCGAGGTGTCGGTGAGCGCTCTCTCCGCGGCCTTCGCGCCGCGGACGATCGGCACGCCGATTATCGACCTGACCGGCTGGCTTTCGCTCCCTGGCCGGGCAGTAGAGGGGTTGCATTCGCTCCCGGCAATTCCTCGGCGAGCTTTCCCCCTTGGTAGAAAAGACGCGCGGGCCTGCGAATGCAAAGCCTCTGCGGTCCGAGCGAATCGCAGGGATAGGCGTGCGGGTCTTCACCGGCAAATTGCGTCGCCGGGCAAGCCGGCCTACCCATGGCTCGGGACGCTCGATTCCTCCGAATCGCCGCAAGCTCGCGTGCCGGTACCTGTAGACGTCGGCCTCGTTGGACCGTGGCCTCGAGCCGGCCGGACGCGTGCCTTGGCGGCGCCATGAAGACCGGGCCGGGAGCCCGCATCGGTCCCCGCGGTCTCGCGGAACGGGGCCGTCGCCCGAGGGCCCTCGTGGGCGTCGCGAACAGCTTGACGGGCGACGGCGCCGAGGTGTGCGCGAGGCCGAGGCGTCTATGATGCCTTCGCCTCCCACGACTGGAGCGCCGGATGCCTTTCATCGATTCGCACACCCACACCTTCCTGCGCGGTCCCGAAGACCTCGAGGCGATGGCCATCGCCGGAATCGAGGCGGTTGCAGTCTGTGCCTTCCTGCCAGTCACGCTCTCGGGACCTTCGACCCTGCTCGACCACTTCCGCTGGCTCGACGAGGTGGAGAGGGCGCGGCTCGCCGAGCAGGGCTTGGCGATGCGGCTTGCCGTCGGAGTTCATCCCCGCTGCATTCCGGACACGGGCCTCGAGATCGTGCTCGCCAAGGTCGAGGTGCTGCTCGCCAGTCGGGCAGCGGTGGCGCTTGGCGAGGTCGGGCTCGAGACCGGCTCCGAACGGGAGCGAGAGGTGCTCGCCGCGCAACTGCGCCTCGCCAAGGCGGCAGGCGTGCCCGCTATCGTCCACACTCCTCGAAGGAACAAGGCCGAGGCGCTCGCCGCCGTCATTCGCCTCGTCGAGGTCGAGGGGCTCGACCCTTCCCGGGTCGTCCTCGACCACCTCTCACCGGACCTGGTCGCCGAGGCCGATCGCGTCGGCGCCTGGAGCGGGCTGACCGTGCAGCCTGGGAAGCTGACTCCCGAGTCACTCTCTCAGCTCCTCTTCGAGCGCGGTCCCGACCGGCTCATCGTCAACAGCGACCTGAGCCATGCGCCCTCCGATCCTCTCACCGTGGCGCGCGTCGCCCGGTTTCTGTGGCGGGCGGGCCATCCGGCCGAGAGCATCGAGAGGGTCACGCACCGCCACGCCGCTGAGGTCTTGCGGCTCCACGAGGCGGTTGCCGACGGCAGCTAACGCTCTCGAGGCGCGAAGGTGAGGCTTTTGCTGCCGGAAGGCGACCGCTCGGGCCATCGAAGCGGCGAGGACTGAATCGGCCCTTGCACAGAGGGCGCCCTCTCGCCGATTACCTTGGGTGGTCAGACGCGCGGTCGGGCTGCTCGGACTCCCGACAAACCACGAAATGAAGGGTATCGAAATGAATGACCAGTGCGAGATTGAGAAACGCGAGGCGCGGCCGGTTCTCGTGATGCAGACGCACGTCTCGGTGCAGCAGTTGCCGCAGTTCCTCGGCAGAGCCTTCGCGGCCGTCATCGGACATCTCGGGATGCTCGGCGAGGCCCCGGCGGGAGCGCCGTTCGTCGCCTACCACAACATGGACATGCAGAACCTGGAGATTGACGCAGGCTTCCCGGTCGCACACGAGGTCGCGGGCGCCGGCGAGATCAAGCCAGGCTTCATCCCCGGCGGCGACGCTGCGACCTGCCTCCACGTCGGCCCCTACGATCAAGTCGGAGCCGCCTACGAGGCGCTCACCCGGTTCATCGCCGCCAACGGCCGCAAGGCGAAGGGCGTCGCGTACGAGTTCTACCTGAACGACCCGACGACGGTTGAGCCCAGCAAGCTCGAGACGAAGGTCCTCTTCCCGCTCGAGTAGGGCTGCGTCGACCGCCCGGGGCGCCCGCGTTCTCGAAGGGGCGCGAAGAGCGCTCCTGAGCTCGTTGCGCCTCGTCCAAGTACCTTGGGCAACCCGGTCGTCCCGAGCGTAGAGGCGACCAGCGGGAGCCTCGGAGTCGATTCGCGGGGTTGCTCCCCAATCTGATTCGGCCGAAGTCCCCGGACGCCTCGCCCGCCGACTAAAAGCCCGGCCCGGTCACCAGACGCTGGGCGTCCTCGCCTGTGCTGGCAGCGCGGCCTACCGGGTGACCGCGCGCGTACACGTGCAAGCCCACGCTCGTGTCAGCCGATGCTCTTCGGTTGGGTGCCCTCCGAGAGCCGAAGAAACTGTACCCGCTCGTAGGCGGCCGGGTTCGAGCTGGCTGCCTGCCGCAGCTTGCCCCGGAAATCGCTCAGGCGCTCGAAGCCGTGCCGCTCCATCCAGGCCTCGAGGTCGGCGAGCATCACCCGAAGCAGCCCGGTGCCGTTGAGGTAGAGCGCCGAGGCGAGCTGCACGGTCGTCGCGCCCGCGAGGAGCATCTTGATCGCGGTCTTGCTGTCGTGCACGCCGGTCGAGGCCGCGAGGTCAGAGCCCGCCAGGCCCGAGGCGATGGAGATCCACCGCAAGGTGAGGCCGTGCTCCTCGGCGGTCGAGAGTCGGCTGCCGGCGGTCAGCTCCAGCTTCTCGATGTCGAAGTCTGGGGAGAAGGAGCGGTTGAACAGGGTCATCCCCTGGATCCCCGTGCGGCTCAGGCGCGACAGCAGGTTCGCCAGGCCGGAATGCTGCGAGCCGAGCTTCAGCGCTACGGGGATGCGGACTGCCCGTCGCACCTCGGTGGCGATGTCGAAGTGGAGCTTCTCCATCTGCTCGCCCGTGAGCCGGGTGTCCGACGTGAGGACGTGGACGTTGAGCTCCAGCGCGTCGGCCCCCGCCTTCTCCATCCGCCGCGCGAAGTCGAGCCAGGCGCCCGCGCTCGTGCAGTGCAGGCTGGCGATGACCGGAATGGACACGGCCGCCTTCGCCTCGCGAATCAGCTCGAGCGCCTTTTCGACCGCGCCCTCCTGGCCCTGGCGCTTCAGATAGTCGGCGGCTTCCGGGTGGACGAAGTGCCCGTCGCTCGCGACGAGCTGGTCGGCTTCGGAGAGCACCTGCTCCTCGAAGAGCGACTTGAGGATGACGGCGCCGGCGCCGGCCTTTGCGCAGCGCACGATGCCCTCCGTGCTGCTGGTCAGTCCGGACGAGGCGATGACGAACGGGTTCGACAGGGGAAGGCCGAGATAGCGGGTGGCGAGGTCCATGGGCTCTCCAGGCAGTCAGCAGGTTTTCCAGACGGTGGGGCCGGCGGCGCTTCAGCGCTGGCCATCTCGTTGGATGCACGCCTTCGCGGGGAGATTCGGATCCGGGGGAAAGCCGGGAAGGCGAGGCAGGCACGAGAGGCTGCCACCGCCTGCTCGCCCTTGACCCGGATCCCGAGTGTCCGGTTGCACGCTTCTACTTCAACCCGATGGTCAGCGGAGGTGTTCGATGCGTCGCTCGCTGGTGGTCCTGTCAATGGTGGCCCTCTTCTTGGCTGCGAACTCGTGTGGCGAGGAAGGCGAACCGGTCGGCCCGACCGCTCAGGACGCCGGAACCGTCGAGGATGCCGGGAACGTCGAGGACGCCTCGGTCCAGGAGGACGCGGGCGAGACGAGCGACGCCGGTGAGGAGCAGGACGCAGGGCTTGGCGACGCGGGGGACCCGCCGCCGCCCGCGGAGTGGAAGCCGGTCGCGAGCGGGACTACCGAGTGGCTGATGGAGGTTTGGGGCAGCGCCGCCGACGACCTGTGGGCGGTCGGCAAGGGGACCATCCTTCATTGGGACGGCGCGGCCTGGACGTCAGCTTCTTCGCCGACGACGAGCATGCTGCTCAACGTCTGGGGCGCCTCCGCAGACGAAGCCTGGGCGACCGGGTTCAGCGGCGCGCTGCTGCGCTACGACGGCACCGACTGGCAGTCGGCTGGCAACCCGGCCGGCTCGAGCCTGTACGGCCTCTGGGGCTCGGGCGCCGGCGACGTCTGGGCGGTCGGGCAGAACGGCGAGGCGATCCATTACGACGGCAGCGCATGGAGCACGGTGACGAGCGGCACCAGCGTCTGGCTCTGGAGTGTGTGGGGCTCGAGCTCGACCGCAGTCTGGGTGGTCGGCCACGACGGGACGCTCCTGCGCTGGGAGGGCAGCGCGTTCGAGCCGGCGACCAGCGGGACGAGCGAGCATCTCTTCGACGTCTGGGGTGTCTCGGCGAGCGAGGTCTGGGCGGTCGGCGCAAACGGCACCATCCTGCACTGGGACGGCAGCGACTGGAGCCCGCAGGCGAGCGGGACGACCGAGACCCTGCACGCGGTCTGGGGCCGGTCGTCCGACGACGTCTGGGCCGTTGGCAAGGCCGGGACGATCCTCCACTGGAACGGCACGAGCTGGGCGCCCGAGACGAGCGGCACCACCGTTTCGCTCTGGGACGTGTGGGGCATCGGCGATACCGCGTGGGCGGTCGGCGCCGGCGGCACCATCGTGCGACTCGCGGAGACGCCCTGAAGATCCGCTGAGAAATCCCTCTTTGTCCCCGTCCGCTTCCGCTCGCCCTCGACTTCGGCCTCGCAAGCTCGGCCTACGCTCGGGGCGAACGGGCGGGCGCGCCGAGCTCTAGGAGACTTGTCGACGCCTCTTGAGGCCTCGAGCCCGACCAACCCCGATCCGCCGAAAGCCTGCGGGTCCGGTGCGCCGCCGAGGCCTCTGGTCCAACGACGCGCCGGCCTGCGGTGAGCGGACGGTTCTTCACCCGAGCATCGGCCTCTGGCCGAGCGGTCGGCGCCGGCGCGGATGGATGTCCGTGCTGGCGTCCACGATCGGTGCCGCCACGCCGCGGCTTGCGGAGCGACGCTCCGCGCGCGACACGGCGCCCACACACCTGCTCTAAGGAGGGTTCGATGCCGTCCCGCAAGAAGCCCGTGAAGAAGCCGGCCCAGGTCAAGTTCGATCGCTTCGCCACCGTCAGCGCGACCAGGCGCGGTCCAGACCAGTTTCCGGAGTTGAAGCTGAAGAGGCCTGTCGCGAAGAAACCTGCCGAAACGAAGCAAGCCAGTAAGACCTCGGCCGTCCCCAAAGCCGATCGGTTGGTCGTCGTCAGCGGGAGCTGGTGCGTCTACTGCCAGATGCTCGAGCCGGAGCTGGAGAAGCTGGAGAAGAAGCACGGAATCGCGTTCGAAGTGCTCGACTACGACGACGACAAGCACAGGAGCCTCGAGCTGGTCGAGGCCGAGTCGGCCGACAGCCTGTCTCTGCCGACCATCGTGGGCTTTCGGAACGGGCGGAAGGTCTTCATCGAAGAGGGGTACATGAGCTGCCTGCAGCTCGAGCGCTTCCTCGGCCTGCGCCCGGCTCCGGCGCGCGGGTAGGCCGCTTGGTAGGGCCGCCCCCGCGGGGGCGCGGCGCCGCCCGCTCAGAGACCGGGGAAGGGCCCTCTCGGCCGGCCGCAAATCGCCGCGGATCTCGACAGCCCGCTGCCGCGAGTGGCCCTGTCGGCGCCAGCGCTCCCCGAGCCAAAGAAGAGCGCGGCCGGGCTCCCTGGTGAGGAGCCCGGCCGTGGATGGGAGTCGCTCTCTTCTGCGCTTCGGTTCGCTACTCCGGCTTCTCCGGGGCGGGCTTGACGCGGCGGCGCGACATGAAGTCGGTGATCGGCCCCAGGCGCTTGGCGAGGTCGGGGTCGCGCGAGGCCATCGACGAGAGCACCCCGTAGTAGCCGAGGAAGGCCTGCCAGGCCTCGCCGTAAGCGGCCAACCGCGTGTCGGCGGCGAGCTGCTGGGCGACGTTGAGCTCGCGCTCGATGCCCTCGGCGGCGCGGGCGACGGTCACGTCGGCCTTCATGTCCGAGATCGGCAGGGTGGCGATGTTGAGCGAGTTCTCCTCGGCCAGGTTGATCAACAGGTCGAACAGCTTCTCGCCGCCGATGCGCGGCTTGAGAAAGGTGCTGCGGTCCTCCGGCTTGAGAATGATGCCCCAGGGGCGGAGCTCGGCGGCGATCTGCTTCGCCGTGTCCTCAATCCGCTTCTGCTGCTCGGCGTTGGGGACGACCGAGCCAATCACGTTCGTGACGGCCATCGACGTCTGCCTCCTACGGAAGGGGGTTTGAACGCAGGAAACGGCGCCCCCCACGCTGGCTCCATCTCCCGATTGTCGAGTCCCATCAACCCGAGCGGGGCAGAAGGTAGGCGCCCCGCGCGGGTAGGCGCAACGGATAAATCGGGGGGTGGAGGGAGCTAGGAATAGTTAGTCAGGTAACAGAGCAAAGCTGCGCCGGTTCCCCAGAGCAGAAGAGCCCGGCCATCGAAGCCCGAACCCCCTTCGCGTCGGGAGAGGCGGGCCGGGAGTGAAGGGCCGCGGCGCGGTTGCTCTCGGGGGCGCCTCGGGTGGCGAGGGTTGCAGGCGCTCGTGCTGCGCTTCCGTTCCGCTCCCTCGAGGATCGTCGTCCCGGACTTCGACCCGCGCGGCAGCTTCCTTGACGTGTCGGAAGACCAGACAGCTTGGGTTGCGACAGCCTGCTTCGGCTGTGGCAGCACCGGCAGCCAGGTTCGGGACCGGGCGAACCAAGGTGAGAAGGCGAGCGTTTCGGGCATCGAAACCCGGAGTTCCGAGGATCGAAGCTCTGGGCTTCGAGAGTCGAAGTCGCCTGCTGGTCACCGGCAAGGAAGGGCCTTCCAAAGACGAAGCCGCCCACTTCTCGGGTCGAAGCGCCCTCCTATGAGTCGAGCAGGAGGCTGCCTCAAGCTCGAAGCCGCCTGCTTGTGGCCTCGTCGCGCGCGCTTCCAGGTGAGCCGTCCGCGACTTGGAGCCTTGCTGCTCGAGCAGCACCGGTTGTTGGGCATCCAGCAATCGGAGCTGTCGAGGCGAGCAGGCGTACGAGTCGAGTCAGCGCCGGCCACTGCGAGGGGCGCCGAACCGAACAGTGGCATGATGGCTTCTCCCTGCCCCGTTTGTGAGGTGATGCCCATGACCGCCCTTCTTCGCGGACTGCCCGTGGTTCTCGTCGCCTGCCTCAGCGTCGTCACCGTCGGATGCTCCGAATCCCAAGACGGGCCCGACAGCGGCGGCTGTGGAGACGGCGTCCGCGGCGCGGGCGAGAGCTGCGACGGCACGGATCTCGGCGGCGCGACCTGCGCAAGCCTGCAGCTTGGGGCCGGCGACCTGCGCTGCGGGTCCGACTGCCAGCTCGACACCTCCGGCTGTGCTCCCGCGGCGGCCTGCGGAGACGGGGTCGCCGAGGCGGGCGAGGAGTGCGACGGCGAAGACCTCGGGGGCGCGACCTGCGCGAGCCTGCAGCTTGGGACAGGCGACCTGCGCTGCGGGTCCGACTGCCAGCTCGACACCTCCGGCTGTGCTCCCGCGGCGGTCTGTGGAAACGGGGTCGCCGAGGCGGGCGAGGAGTGCGACGGCGAAGACCTCGGGGGCGCGAATTGCGAGAGCCGGGGCTGGCTCGCCGGCCTGCTGCGCTGCGCCGATGGCTGCCGCCTCGACGAGCGCTGGTGCTCTCGGCACCTGTGCGACAACCGCGTCGACGACGGCGGCGCGGGCCTGGTCGATTGCGACGATCCGGCCTGTCTCGGTCGGCTCGGATGTCCAGGCGAGCAATGCGGCGACGGGGTCGACAACGACGGCGACGGGATGACCGACTGCGAGGATCCCGACTGCGCGACCAACGCGCCGCTGTGCAACGCGGGCTGCACCTTCACCGAGAACGCCTCTTTCGGACGCTGCTCGAATGGCCTGGACGACGACTGCGACGGCCTGACGGACGCCGAGGATCCCGACTGCGCCGGGGCGCCGTTCATCCTCCTGGCCTGGGACCTCGACGGCGGGCGCGCGGAAGCGGGCGATCTGGTCTACGCGGCGGCGACGGTCCACGCCTCCGAGGCGCTCACTGACCTCGAGGTGCGGCTGGAGGTCCCCGAGGGGTTCGAGGCGGTTGCGGTCTACGACTCGGGCAGCCTCGAGGCGACCGGCGCGGCGATGGAGTGGCAGCTCGGCGACCTCGAGGCGGGGGCTTGGCGCACGGTGTCGGCCGCCCTGCGAATCGCCGCGCCCCCCGCTGGAGCCTCCCGCGTCTGCCTGCAGGCCGCGCTCTCGGGGAGCGCCTCCGGGCCGAGCGACGACCCCGACCTGGCGGGGGGGGCCGACCCGACGTGCCTGCGGTTGCCGTGACGGCGCGCGGGGGCGACCCGTCGCCTCGTTCGGCTACGCGGCCTTGCTCTCGACGCCGCTCCGCTCGATGTCGTCGAGCCTGTCGAAGTGCTCGAACGGATGCTCCATCCACTCGCGCAGCACCCTGGACATCACCGCGGCGTGGAACCCGTCGATGAGCCGGTGATCGAAGGTGACGTTGACCGACATCATCTGGCGGGCGACCACCTTGCCGTCTTCGGCGACCGGCCGCTCGCGCACCGCGCCGGTGGCGATGAGCAGGGGCACGCGCGAGTAGGGCACCAGCGGCACGAACGCCTGATCGAGCCCGAGCGAGCCGATGTTGGTGATCATCGCGCTGCCGAAGGCGTCCTTGGGCGCGCCGAAGCGGCGCAGGTCGAGGTTGAAGGTGTAGAGCAGCGCCGACGCCAGCCGCAGGACCAGGTTGAGCGCCAGGTAGGGCACCTTCAGGAAGGTCGCCCGCGTCTTCTCGAGCGACTCGTCTTGGCGCGCGCGCACTTTGGCCACCTTGGCCTCGAACTCGTCGCAGATCTCTACCAGCGACTTCTGCTCGAGATCGAAGAGGGTCGCGCCCGAGAGATCCACCTTCTCCGACCCCTGGTCGGTCATCGCCACCTGGAAGAAGACGCCGATGCGCTTGCGCAGGTAGATGCGGTTGAAGCGCAGGATGGCGTTGGCGTCGGGGCACTCGCGCAGCACCATGGCGACCGCCTTGGCCATCAGGTGCGAGACGGTGACGCGCCGGCCGCTGCGCTCGCGCAGCTCGGCGATGTAGCGCATCGCCTCGTCCATCCGCAGCTCGAGGGTGCCGTAGACCGACGGGTCGCTCGGCGTGCGCCAGGTGCCGATGGCGATTTTGCGGAAGCTGCTGATGTCGTCTTTGCGGGCGAGCTCGAGGTTGGGCATGGGCAGGCTCCAGATGCTCAGGGGCGGCCGGAGGTTAGCGTCTTCTCGCGGACAACTCTTTACGCGCTGCGGCGAAGAGGGCAGGCGCGCGTCGGCTCGCTCGGACTGGCGCCGGCCGTGGCCTGGTCGGATCGCTTGCCCATGGCGGGCGGCGGGAAGCCTTTTCGACTCCAGTCGGTGACCGACGGCCTTCCGACTTCCGCTCGGGCGCTCCGACGCAACTCGGGCCCCTCGACGTTGCGCGGGCTGATCGCAAGCCCTCCCCGCAGGCAGCGGAGGGCTGGAACCGAGCCTCAGAGCGCCGGCGCCGGCCTGACAGGCTGCTCGACACCGCAGGCGCGCGCGTGCCTCGACAGCGCCGCGTCGAGCGCCTCTTCGTCCAGACTGACCCCGGGCTCTCGCCAGATTCGATCGATGCGGAGGGCGCCTTCAACGAGCCGTCCCTCGAGCCGGCCGACGAAGCGGCCTCGATACAGCAGCGGCACGACGTACCAACCCCAGCGCCGCTGCGCCGCGGGCTTGTAGACCTCCCACACGTAGTCGAAGCCGAAGACCTCGGCGACGAGCCTCCTGTCCCAGAGAACCGGGTCGAGCGGGCCGATCAGGCGCATTCGCGCATCCGGCCGCGGGAATCGGCGCTCGCGGAAACCCGAGGGTGCGAGGTACCGGCGGGCCGAGCCTTCGATCACGGCCTCTTCGAGCGCGCCCTCTTCGATCAGGCGGTCGGGCAGGTCCGAGGTGCGTACCGCGTGCAGCATCGACCAGAGCGGGCCTCCCGCGCGGCAGAGCAGCCCCGCGGCCTCGACGCGCTCGAGCAGCGCCCAGCGAGCGAAGGCGGCCCCCGGCTCCGCGCCGGCGTGCTCGGGCAGCGCGCGGATTGGGATGTCGTAGCGTTTCGGATCGCGACCGCAGACGACCACCTGGCAGCGCGTCCAGAGCACCTCGAGCGCCATCGAGGTCGCCTTCGGGGTGCCCTTCCAGCCGTCCCAGTCGAGAGGCTCGACGCGCCCGTGATCGGCGAGCGCCGCGGCGCTGACCGGGCCGCGGGTGGCGACCTCCTCGAGCACCCGCTCGAGCACCTGGGGCGCCAGTCGCTCGAGCCGATCGCCCAGGCGCCACCAAGGTGTCTCGGCTGCCTGGCGCCGGTAGTAGGGAAAGGCGCTCGCCGGCAACAGGCAGCGCTCTTTGGCGAAGTGCTCGAACGCGTGTCCTGGCAGCAGGTGGCGGTAGACATCGCCCTTGGCGATGCCGTCCACGCGCGCGAGGGTGACCAGGTCGGCGTTCGTACCGAGCGTGTCGAGCGGATCGAGCTGGATGCAGCGAAGGCGGGCGAGCAGGGCGCGAACGCCCGCGGCGCCCTTCTTTGGCTGCGGCCTGTTGAGCGCGAGTTGGCCGAGCAGGTAGGTGCGCGCCTCGTCGCGGGAAAGGACGACTGGCTCGGGGCGAGCCCGCCGATTTCGCCTTCGGCGCTCGGACGCGAGGGGAGTTGCCTGGCTCGTGCTGGTCACGTCGTTCTCCTCGCGGTGAACCGACCGGCGCTCCTCGACGGAGAACCTGCGGGCCGCAGCCCGGATTTCGGCTCCGCATCTTGCGAGCTCGAGCGATTGCAGTCTTCTTCGACCGTCCGACCGGCCGGCCGTGACGGCTATCGACTCCCCGCTCGCACAATCGACCCGGCGAGCGCGCGGACTTCAACGCCGTTTGCGCCCGGCGGCGAGCTCCGAGGCGATCCCCCCGCCGGCGAGCAGCCCGATGGCGCCGAGCAGCGGTGGGAGCGGGACGGCAGCGCCGGTCTCGGCCCCGAGCCGACCGATGATGACGGCGAGCGGCACCAGGCCGACCAAGCCGACCGCGGGGACGGCTCTCATCGCCCAGCGCTCGCCGCGGCGCAGCGGGACGAGCGTGAGCACGAAGAGCGCGAGCGCGCAGGCGATGACCGCCACACCGCTGCCGCGCTGAAAGGCGAGAATCAGCCGCTGCGTGCCGGCGGGGATCGCCTCCCAATCGGCCCCGGTCACCTGCGCGTGGTAGGGCATGAAGCGCGGCGAGAAGAGGTAGACGAGGCCCATCGCGGCGGCGCCCAGGGCGACGACGAGATGGCAACCGACGGCAAGCTTCAGCGCTCTTGACATGGTGCGGCGCACGGTACACCGACTGTGCCGCCGGGGCCCGGCGCGAGACTCCGAGCGCTCGGAGAGCGGGCGGCCCGAAGGCAGAGAGCTGGCATGGGAGGCCAAGCTCGTCTCTTCATCGACCTTCCGAAGGCAACGCGGCTGGTTCGCACTGCATCCTCCTGCGCCTTCGGCCGAGGTCCGGCCGAAGTGCGCAGATTGATGGCGGCGGCATCCGATCAATGGAGGAGGAGACCGGCATGAAAGCGATCCGCGTCCACAGCTTCGGCGGACCAGACAAGGTGGCTATCGACGACATCCCCATCCCGAAGATCGAGAAGGGCAAGGCGCTCGTGCGCATGCGGGCCGTCGCGGTGAACCCGGTCGACTGGATGGTGCGCGAGCGCATCTACAACCCCGCGGGTGCCGACAAGCTACCCATCACGCTCGGCCAGGACTTCGCGGGCATCATCGAGAAGATCGGCCCCGGCTCCGACACCCGTTTCCGCGAGGGGGACGAGGTCTTCGGCGAGGTCTGGGGCAGCTTCGTCGAGTACGCGCTCGTGCCGCTCGAGGATCTGGTCCGCAAGCCACGGTCGATAAGCTTCCAAACGGCGGCCAGCGTCCCGATGCCTGGCCTGACCGCCTGGCAGGCGATCATCGACACCGCCCAGGCGCGGCCGGGGATGCGCTTCCTCATCCACGGCGCGAGCGGCGGGGTGGGCTCCTTCGCGGTGCAGTTCGCCAGGTGGAAGGGGGCCGAGGTCATCGCCACCGCGGGGCCGGAGAGCTTCGAGTTCCTGAACGACGTCGGCGTCGACCAGGTCATCGACTACCACCGCGAGCGCTTCGAGCAGCTCGTCCACGACGTCGACGTGGTCCTCGACCCGTTGGGCGGCGAGGTGCAGGCGCGCTCGTGGTCGACGCTCAAGCGTGGGGGCATGCTCATCAACCTCGTCGGCGAGCTCAACGAGTCGGCAGCCAGGAAGGCGGGCGTGCACGGCGTCGAGTTCGGGATGGAGTACGACACCGAGGACCTCGCGGAGATCGCCGACCTCGTCGCCCGCGGGGCTGTCAAGCCGCACATCGTCAAGGTGTTGCCTCTCGACCAGGCGAGGTGGGCGCTCGATTTGAACCAGAGGAACCAGTCGCACGGGAAGATTGTTTTGGAGGTGTAGGCGACGGGCGAGAGTCGAGAGTTGGTTGTGAATTGTGAGTGTGGCTGGACGCCCCTGGCCAGCGGCGCACAGGGGCCCGGGATCAGGCCCGACGCGACCGCTCGAGGCAGGGGAGGCGGCTGTTGAGCAAAGCTTGACTGCTCGAGCCCCACGCCCGTAGCGTCTGCTTCGGAACAGACGGCCCCCGGGCAGGGGCGCGGTCGGGCCCGGATACGGGCAGCAGGCCATGAGGGCGCTTGTGGGACCTCGGTTCATCGAGCCGTCGAGCTCGAGAGCGGAGCGACCCATGAGTCCCAACGAGAGCTGTAGCCAGAGCAGGGAAGGCGAGATTCGCCGCGTCACCGTGGTGGGCATGCTGGTGAACGTCGTGCTGACCGCCCTGAAGCTGGCCGCCGGCATCATCGGCAATAGTCAGGCCGTCGTCGCCGACGCGGTTCACAGCTTCTCCGACCTCGCCACCGACCTCGCCGTGCTCGTCGGGATGCGATTCTGGTCTGCGCCCGCGGACGACGAGCATCCGCACGGTCATGGGCGCATCGAGACGATGGTCGCCGCAATCATCGGAGTCGCGCTCGGTGCGGCGGGCGTTGGTATCGGTTACCAGGGCATCGTCACCATCGACGAGCCTCACGCAGAGGCCCCGGGGATGATCGCCCTCGCCGCGGCGGTCTTGTCCATCGTCTCCAAGGAGTGGCTGTATCGCTGGACGGTGAGCGTGGGTCGCAAGGTCAAGTCGCAGGCAGTGCTCGCCAACGCTTGGCATCACCGCTCCGACGCGATGAGCTCGCTGCCCGCCGCGGTCGCGGTCGGCGTCGCCGCACTCTGGCCCGCGCTCGCCGTCGTCGATCACGTCGGCGCGGTGGTGGTCGCCGGATTCATCCTCCACGCGGCCTGGAAGATCACCTCGCCTGCGCTCGGACAGCTCATCGACGGCGGCGCGCCCGCGCCGGTGCGCGCTGAGATCTCCGCAATCGTCCTCGCCACCCCGGGCGTGCGGCTCGTCCACGCCATCCGCACCCGCTACGTCGGCTCGGGGCTCCAAATCGACCTGCACATCCAGGTCGATCCCGAGATGAGCGTGCGCGAAGGCCACGACATCTCGGAGGAGGTCAAGCGCCGGCTCATCGGCGACGGGCCCGAGGTGCTCGATGCCATCGTCCACCTCGAGCCCTACGAGCCGGCCGAGGCAGATGCGAGCGAGCCCCTGCCACTCGGTGCGTCGGACGCGGGCGAGCAGTCGTAGAGAAGGCGGTCTGTCTCACGGACGGCTCTGTGCCTGGTTGAGTCGCGTTGGCACGGGCGCATGGCAATACGTCCCGGGGCAGAACGAGCCTCCGGCGGATAGGGCTCCGGCTTTGCGAGGGGGCTCGAGTGCTATCCGAAGGAGCCCGGCGTCCTCGAACTTCGAGGAAGCGCGGATCCTGGCAGTCGAAGCGAAGGCGTTTCCCGAGCCGATCTGCCGCGGGCGCCGAACGTTTGCTGAGGCGGCGATGGACCCGAGCGCAAGCGAGCCGCCGACCGGCGCTTCGCCATGGGCCCAAGCGAGCGTCGTGAAGGAGGGGCAGTCATGGAGAAGGAGCGACGGCTCGAGTTGGCCACGCGCGGCCCCTTCCAACTGGATGCGACTGTCCGGCTCCTGCAGCGTCGGCCGACGAACCTGGTCGACCTCTTCGAGAACGACCGCCATGTGCGGCTGTTCGAGACCGCGTCCGGTCCGGTGCTCGCCATCACGGAGAACGCCGGGACGGTCGACGAGCCGAAGCTCGTGGCGACGCTCCGGGGCCCGGCCGTCCCCGTTGCTGTCGCTCGCCAGCTCGAGTCGACGCTGCGAAGGATGCTCGGGCTCGAGGTGGACCCCGCGGTCCTTTCGACGCTCGGAAGCATCGACCAGCGCCTGGCCCCGACGGTGCGAGCGCTCCGCGGGCTCCGTCCCCCTCGCTTCCCGGACCTCTTCGAAGCGTTCGCCAACGTCATCCCGTTCCAGCAAGTGAGCCTGGATGCCGGCGTTGCGGCGGTGCGCAGGTTGGTAGAGCGCTTCTGCTCACCTCGCGACCTCGACGGGCGGCGCTTCTATCCCTTCCCGCGAGCCGAAAGGGTCGCCAGTGCGCGGGTCGAGACGGTGCGCGCTACCGGGTTGAGCGGTGCCAAGGCCCAGGCGCTTCATGGCATCGCCCGGCGGATCGCCGACGGCGAGCTGCGCGAGGAGGAGATGGATCGCCTCCCCACCCCGGAGGCCATGCGTCGTCTGGTCGAGCTGCCCGGGATTGGCCCGTGGAGCGCGGGCCTTCTGCTCCTCCGCGGATTCGGGCGGCTCGACTCCTTTCCGACCCGCGACGTCGGCGTTGCCCGCGGGCTCGCATCCGTCCTTGGACTCGCCCCAGGCACGCCTTTCGACCAGGCGTCTTTCGCCGCTCGCTTCGGTGACGCGAAGGGCCTGCTCTACTTCCTGTCACTCGGCTCCCAACTCCTCGGGCGCGGTCTGATCCGGCCGGCGGAAGAGGGCTCGCGCCGGCAGCGGAGAACCTAGAGCGGCGTTGACCCTCCTAGAGGAGACCGCTAGGTTGCGCGCCCATGTCGCTCACGTTCCAAGAACTGATCCTCAAGCTTCAAGACTACTGGGCCCGCCGTGGCTGCCTCATCGGCCAGGGCTATGACACCGAGGTGGGCGCGGGGACGATGAACCCGCAGACCTTCCTGCGCGCGCTCGGCCCCGAGCCCTGGCGCGTCGCCTACGTCCAGCCCTCGCGCCGGCCTGCCGACGGTCGCTTCGGCGAAAATCCCAATCGGCTCTACCAGCACCACCAGATGCAGGTGGTCCTCAAGCCGTCGCCCAAGGGCGTGCAGGAGATCTACCTGGGCTCGCTCGAGGCCATCGGCATCTCGCCGCTCGAGCACGACCTCCGCTTCGTCGAAGACGACTGGGAGTCGCCCACGCTCGGCGCCTGGGGCCTGGGCTGGGAGGTCTGGTGCGACGGGATGGAGATCACCCAGTTCACCTACTTCCAGCAGGCGGGTGGCATCGACTGCAGGCCGGTCAGTGCCGAGCTGACCTACGGGCTCGAGCGCATCGCGATGTTCCTGCAGGGCGTCGACAACGTCTTCGACGTCGTGTTCGCCGAGGGCCTGAAGTACGGCGAGGTCTTCCACCAGAACGAGGTGGAGCAGTCCGAGTACAGCTTCAACACCAGCGATCAGGCCCTGCTCTTCGACCTGTTCTCCAAGTACGAGGCCGAGTGCAAGCGGCTGCTCGAGCTGAAGCTGCCGATCCCGGCCTACGACTACGCCTTGAAGTGCTCGCACTCCTTCAATCTGCTCGACGCCCGCCGCGCCATCAGCGTCACCGAGCGCGCCGGCTACATCAAGCGGGTGCGCGACCTGGCGCGCGGTTGTGCGGAGGGGTGGCTCGCGCTGCGGGAGCGGCTCGATTTTCCGCTGCTCAAGGACCGCTCGAAGCTGCCGCCCAAGGCCGAGGCCGCGAGCGCCTGAGCGCGTCGGCTCGCCCCGCACCTTTCTTCGACTCGAGATCGCGCGCCGCGCCCTTCCCCGGGGCGGCGCCCGCTGAGGATTCAAGATGGCCAAGGACCTGCTCTTGGAGATCGGCTCTGAGGAGCTGCCCGCTTCGTTCGTCCTGCCCGCGCTGCAGGAGCTGAAGGAGCTCTTCGCCGCGAAGGCCGCTTCGGCGCGCCTGGCCCACGGCGAGCTCCACACCTACGGCGCGCCCCGGCGCCTCGCGCTGATGGTCGAGGGCGTCGCCGAGGAGCAGGGCGATCTGAGCGAGGAGATCCTCGGTCCGCCGGTCAAGGTCGCCTTCGACGCCGAGGGCAGGCCGACCAAGGTCGCCGAGAAGTGGGCCGCCGCGCAGAAGGTCGGGCTCGACGCGCTGCAGAAGAAGGAGACCCCGCGCGGCCGCTACGTCTTCATCATCCGCAGCGAGAAGGGCCAGCCGGCCGCCAAGGTGCTTCCGGGGCTGCTCGCCGAAATCGTCAAGGGCCTCCACTTCCGCAAGTCGATGCGCTGGGGCTGGGAGGAGGAGACCTTCGCCCGCCCGGTGCAGTGGATCGCCGCGCTCTTCGGAGGCGAGACGGTCGAGCTCGGCTTCTCCGACGTGAGGAGCGGCAACACCACGCGCGGCCATCGCTTCCTCGCCAAAGCGCCCATCGAGCTGGGCGCGCCCGCCGAATACCTGGCGAAGCTCGAGGAGGCGCACGTCTTCGCCGACCACGAGCGCCGCAGGGCGATGATCAAGGAGGGCATCGCCGCCGAGGCCGCCACCATCGGCGGCAAGGTGCTCGACGACCCCGCGCTGCTCGAGACAGTCACCTTCCTCGTCGAGCACCCGACCGCGGTCCTCGGCTCCTTCGACAAGGAGTTTCTCGAGCTGCCGCCCGAGGTCCTCGTCAGCGAGGCGAAGGGGCACCAGAAGTACTTCTCGGTCGTCGACGGCGACGGGAAGCTGCTGCCGGCCTTCGTCGCGGTCTCCGGCACGCCGATCAAGGACAAGGCGGTCGCGCGCGCCGGCTACGAGCGCGTGCTGCGCGCCCGGCTCTCGGACGCGCGCTTCTTCTTCACCGAGGACAAGAAGCGCCCGCTCGCCGAACGCGTCGACGAGCTCAAGCGCGTCGTCTTCCAGCAGAAGCTCGGCACCAGCTACGAGAAGATGGAGCGGTTTCGCGACCTGGCCGCCTGGCTCTCCGAGGCGCTCGGGCTCGGCGCCGAGAAGAAGACCGTCGAGCGCGCCGCCTACCTGTGCAAGGCGGACCTCGTCACCGGCATGGTGGGCGAGTTCCCGGAGCTCCAGGGCGTGATGGGCCGCGAGTACTCGCTGGGCGTCGAGACCCCGGAGGTGGCGCTGGCGGTCTTCGAGCACTACCTGCCGCGCGGCGCGAGCGACGCGCTGCCGACGCGCGACGCCGGCGCCATCGTCGGCATCGCCGATCGGCTCGACACCATCACCGGCATCATCGGCATCGGCAAGGGCCCGACCGGCGCCGCCGACCCGTACGGCCTGCGCCGCGCCTGCCTCGCGGTGATCAACATCGTGCTCGCCCGCGGCTACCGCTTCTCGCTCGGCCAGGCGGTCGACCAGGCTCTCGGGTTGCTCGGCAAGCGCGTCGCCGACCACGCCAAGACCCGGCGCGAGGTGCTCGACTTCTTCCGCGAGCGCCTGAAGAACCTCTGGGCCGAGAGCCGCCGCCGCGACGTGGTCGAGGCGGTCCTCTCGGCGGGCTTCGACGACATGGTCGACGCTTTGCTGAGGCTCGAGGCGATGAGCGCCATCGTCGGCCAGCCGGACTTCGAGCCGCTCGCCGCCGCGTTCAAGCGGGCCGTCAACATCATCGAGAAGCAGGCCAAGGACGTGGCGGCAGGCGAGGTGGACCCGGCGCTGCTCTCCGAGGAGGCCGAGCGCGGGCTGCACCAGGCGCTGGTGTCGACCCGCGGCAGCATCGACCAGGCGGTGCGCGCCAAGGACTATCCGACGGCGCTGCGGGAGATCACCGGGCTCAAGCCGGCCATCGACCGGTTCTTCGACACCGTCCGCGTGATGGCCGAGGACCCGAAGGTGAAGCAGAACCGGGTCGCGCTGCTCGCGGAGGTCGGGCGGGTTTTTGGCGGTGTCGCCGACTTTTCGAAGATCCAGGCTGGCGAGGGCAGATAGAGCACACGCTCACAGCGTCGGGGCGCCGAGGCCGAGCGCTCAAGACATGCCGGAAGTCTCCTCAAGCTCGGCCCGCCCACTCCGGTCACCTCGAGCAGAGTCGAGAGGCCCGAGCGTAGGCCGAGCCTGCGAGGCCGAAGTCGGGAGGGGCCCTTCGACTCCGCTCAGGGTGGGCGGAACAGGTCGGAGTCGAAGGAGGATCTTCTCGACGGGTCTTTACGGCGCAGCCGGCCGTCCGCGACGCCGACTCTGCCCGAGGCCGGCGGAGTGCGCCGCAGGAGGCACCTCGCGCTGCTCCGCTCACCGAGTCTGTTGATTCGGCAGGCGCGAGGCGCCCCGCTGGTGTGTGGCGCTCCGGGCGCTGCAGGTGCAGACCGCAACGCTGCCCACCGCGCCCGGGTTCGAGGCATTTGCCGGGGACAGGGAGCAGGCGCCGAGGCAGGCCAGATTGCCGCGAATTCGCGCCACATTTTGCTTTTCAATGGTTCGCGAACTGCCTATCCTTCGCCGCGTTTCGGCCCTAACCAAGGACGCAAGGCCAAAACTCGGGTCAACGTGGTGGAGGTCTCGCACCCCGAGGCAGCAGGTCGATTGCCGGCCGACAACGGCCCCGAGCAGCGACGCCGGTCTTTCCAACTGGAGGTTGTAAGCAAATGGCAAAGTTCGTGTACTTCTTCGGCAACGGTAAGGCGGAGGGCCGCGGCGACATGAAGGAAGTGCTCGGTGGAAAGGGCGCAGGCCTCGCCGAGATGACCAACATCGGTCTGCCCGTTCCGGCCGGCTTTACCATCTCGGTGCCCGCGTGCGAGCAGTACTACGCCAATGGCCGCAGGATGCCGAAGGGCCTCGACGTCGAGGTGAAGGCCAACATCAAGAAGCTCGAGAAGGCGACGGGCAAGAAGTTCGGCGATCCGAAGGACCCGCTGCTCGTCTCGGTGCGCTCCGGCGCCGCCCGCTCGATGCCCGGGATGATGGAGACCATCCTCAACCTCGGCCTCACCGACGTCTCGGTCGAGGGCCTCGCCGCGCGGACGAACAACCCGCGCTTTGCCTACGACGCCTACCGGCGCTTCATCCAGATGTACTCCACCACGGCCATGGGGCTCTCCAAAGAGCCGATGGAGGAGATGCTCCACCACATGAAGGAGCGCCTGAGCATCAAGAACGACACCGACGTCCCCGCCGAGGCCTGGAAGGAGCTCTGCGAGGAGTTCAAGAAGTTCTACAAGGAGAAGACCGGCAAGCCGTTCCCCCAGGACACCGTCGAGCAGCTTTGGGGCGCCATCGCCGCGGTCTTCGGTAGCTGGGAGGCCGAGAAGGCGGTCACCTACCGGCGCGTCGAGAAGATCACCGACATCCAGGGCACCGGGGTCAACGTCCAGCAGATGGTCTTCGGCAACAAGGGCGAAAACTCCGGCACCGGCGTCGCTTTCACCCGCGACCCCAACTCGGGCGAGAACATCTTCTTCGGCGACATGCTCATCAACGCCCAGGGCGAGGACGTGGTCGCCGGCATCCGCACGCCTATCAAGCTGTCGCACCTCGACGAGGTGATGCCCAAGGTCGCCAAGCAGCTCAACGACACGCGCAAGCGGCTCGAGCGCCACTACAAGGACATGCAGGACCTCGAGTTCACTATCGAGGACGGCAAGCTCTACATGCTGCAGTGCCGCACCGGCAAGCGCAGCCCGCGCGCCACCTTCGTCATCGCCGCCGACCTGGTGAAGGAGAGGCTGATCACCAAGGAAGAGGCGGTCCGGCGCATCACCCCCGAGGACATCGAGCGGCTCTTCTACCCGGTCATCGATCCGAAGATCGACAAGAAGGAGCTCGCCTCCAAGAAGATCGCCGAGGGCATCAACGCCGTCCCCGGCGCCGCCGCCGGCGAGGTGGTCTTCACCGCCGCCGAGGCCGAGGCGCTGGCCGCCAAGGGCAACAAGGTCATCCTCGTGCGCAAGGAGACCTCGCCCGAGGACGTCGCCGGCATGCACGCCGCTCAGGGCATCCTGACCGCCACCGGGGGCAAGACCAGCCACGCGGCGGTCGTCGCCCGCGGCTGGGGCAAGTGCTGCGTGGTCGGCGTCGACGCCCTGCGCATCGACTACGACAAGAAGCAGATGAAGGTCGGCGACAGGGTGATCAAGCAGGGCGACGCGATCACCCTCGACGGCTCCGAGGGCGCGGTCTTCCTGGGCAGCATGCCGCTGGTCAAGCCCGAGCTGCCGCAGGCCTACTACGAGGTCATGAAGATGGCCGACGGCATCCGTCGGCTGGGCGTGCGCACCAACGCCGACAACCCGTACGACGCCGCCAAGGCCGTCGAGATGGGCGCCGAGGGCATCGGCCTGTGCCGCACCGAGCACATGTTCTTCGAGACCGAGGCGCGCCGCGACGCCATCCAGGAGATGATCGTCGCCGACAACGAGGAGGAGCGCCGCAAGGCTCTTGCCAAGCTGCTGCCGTTCCAGCGTGACGACTTCATCGGCATCTTCAAGGCGATGGGCGGCCGCCCGGTCACCATCCGCCTCATCGACCCGCCGCTGCACGAGTTCGTCCCGCACGACGAGCCGCACCAGAAGGCGCTCGCCCAGAAGATCGGCAAGCCCTTCGACGTGGTGAAGCACCGCATCGAGCAGCTCCACGAGTTCAACCCGATGCTCGGACACCGCGGCTGTCGCTTGTCGATCACCTACCCGGAGATCGCCGAGATGCAGGTGCGGGCCATCATCGAGGCCGCGGTGCAGGTGAAGAAGGAGGGCCTGAAGGTCAAGCCCGAGATCATGCACCCGCTGACCCTCGACGCGAAGGAGTTCGGGATTCTCGAAGAGATCAGCCGCCGCGTCGCCGGCGAGGTGATGAAGGCGGCAGGCATCAAGGTCGACTACCTGGTGGGCACGATGCTCGAGATCCCGCGCGCGGCGCTGCTGGCCGACGAGATCGCGCAGAAGGCCGAGTTCTTCAGCTTCGGCACCAACGACCTGACCCAGATGGCGATGGGGCTGTCGCGTGACGACGCTGGTCGCTTCCTGCCGGACTACGTCAACCAGGGGAAGGCGGGCGTGTTCGCCGAGGACCCCTTCGTCTCGCTCGACCAGCACGGCGTCGGCAAGTTGGTGGAGATGGGCGTCGAGCGCGGCCGCGCCTCGCGCCCGAACATCAAGCTCGGGGTCTGCGGCGAGCACGGCGGTGAGGCCAAGTCGGTGAAGTTCTTCCACCGCGTCGGCCTCGACTACGTGAGCTGCTCGCCGTACCGCGTGCCCATCGCGCGGCTCGCCGCGGCCCAGGCGGTGGTCGAGGAGAAGCTCGCGGCCGCCAAGGCCAAGCCCGCTGGGAAGAGGGCGGCCAAGCCGGCGGCCAAGAAGGCGGCCAAGCCGGCCGCCAAGAAGGTTGCCCAGAAGGCTTCTGCCGCCAAGGCCACGGCCAAGAAGGCGGTCAAGAAGATCGCCAAGAAGGGCGGCGCCCGGAAGTAAGGACGCAGGCCACTGCGCCCGATCCCGAGAGGCGATCGGTTTGAGTGAGCGCGGGGTGGAGAGCCGAGAGGTTCTCCACCCCGTTTCATTTTGGTGCTCGCGGCCAGGGCGGCGTTGGAGGTGCCCCGAGGGCGCGACCGGCAAGCGGTCGGGCAGTGGGAGGTGGCGCTGTCGACGAGCCGGCTGAGCGAATCGGGCAGGCTTTGGGGCGTCGACCTGGGCATTTGCGCCGGCGCGTCCGCGACGGCTGGGGAGTCCAAAGCCCCTCGGGCGCCCGACGAGCTCGAGAGCTGTCGGGAAATCTCCTTGAGTTCGGCGCCGCCCCCTTCCGCCGCTCTCGCGTCGGGAGCCGACGCTCAGGGTGAGCGGGACTGGTCGGAGGCCGCAGAAGGATTTTTCGACGGGTCTTCAGGTCGATCGACACGCTCGCGCGAGGGAATCGTCGCGAAGTCTCCTGGCCTCCGGGTCGAATACGCCCGCCCGGCGCTCCAGAGTTCAACCTGGACTGAGGGTGCCTGCGGAGCTCCCGCCAAGGTCGCAGTTGCGAGCTCGAGCGGATCATCGACTCCGAGGCTCCCGTTGATCGCCTCGACCCTCGGGGATGACCGGGGTTGGTCCCGCCTTCCGGGACAAGGTTGGAACGTGCTCAGGCGCCCGGTTCACCCCGAGCGCACCCCGGGCTTGCGAGGCCGCAAGTCAAGCCTTCACGACGACCGCTTGCGGCTGACCGCCGCTGTCGCTCGAAGGGGATTCATCGACCTTGAGCGCGGCGCCCGTAGCCGAGCGCAGCGGTGCCCGCCTCTATTTGAGCTTCGCCGGCTTCAGCTCGAACCCCTCGAGCCTCAGCCCCGCGTGCGCCTCGGCGTCGGTGAGCAGCTTGGTCGGATCGGCGGTGAGCGCCGAGAAGTCGAGCGGGTAGATCTTGACGTCCGTGCCGTCGCCGATGACCAGCGACTTGCCGTCCGGAGAGAACGCCACGCCGACCGCCTCGCGCTCGGTGAGGATGATGAGCAGGGTCTCGAGCGTCGAGGTCGACCAGACGCGCACCGTGGTGTCATCGCTCGCGGTAGCCAGCAGACTGCCGTCCGGCGAAAAGACTGCGGTGTTGGTCCACTGGTTATGGCCGTGCAGGCGCCACTGCTCCCGGCCGTTGGCGAGGTCCCAGATGATGAGGAGCCCGTCCTTGCCGGCGCTCGCGAGCATCGTGCCGTCGGGCGAGAAGTCGACGCCGCTCACCCAGTCTTTGTGGCCTTCGAGCGACTTGAGCTCTTTGCCGGTCGCCGAGTCCCAAAGCTTGAGCGTCTTGTCGTAGCTCGCCGACGCGAGCAGCCGGCCGTCCGGGGAGAAGGCGACCGCGTGGACGACGTCCTGGTGGCCTTGCAGCACTCTCTGCTCGGCGCCGGTCTCGACGTTCCAGAGCCGCACGGTCTTGTCCATGCTCGCGGTCGCGAGCCTGTCGCCCGCGGGCGAGAAGGCCACGCCATAGACCACCTGGCTGTGTCCGCGGATGACGTGCAGGGTCTGGCCGGTGGCCGCGTCCCAGATTCGCGCGGTCTTGTCGCTGCTCGCCGAGGCGAGGCGCTTGCCGCTCGGGTCGAAGGCGATGGCGCCGTTGACGACGTCGGTGTGTCCCTGCAGCACCCGCTGTGGCGCCTTGCGCTCGAAGTCCCAGAGCCGGATGTCCTTGTCCCAGCCGGCCGAGGCCAGGCGCTTGCCGTCAGGTGAGAAGGCCAGGCAGTAGACGACCTCGCTGTGTCCGGTGAGGCGCACCAACTCCTTGCCCCGCCGCAGGTGCCAGAGCTTCACCTTCCTGTCGTAGCCCCCGGTGGCGAGCGAGGCTCCGTCGGGAGAGAAGGCGACCGCGTACGAGAAGTCGCCGTGGGCGGCGATGTTCAGCAGCGCCTGGCGCTGCTTGACATCCCACAGGCGCACGGTCTTGTCGTAGCTGACCGAGGCGAGCAGCCGGCCATCGGGCGAGAAGGCGAGGCGCGTCGGGCTGTCCTTGTGACCGGGCATCACGGCCAGCGACTTGCCGGTCGCCGGGTCCCAGAGGTGGACCTTCTTGTCGTCGCAGGCGGTCGCGAGCAGCTTGCCGTCGGGTGAGAAGGCGACCGCGGTGGCGCGATCGGCCTGTTGCAGCACGCGCAGCGGCGCTCCGGAGCCGCTCCACAGGCGCACGGTGCGGTCGTAGGCCGCGCTCGCGAGAAGCTGGCCGTCGGGCGAGAAGGCGACCTCGGTGACCCGCTCCTGGTGGCCGGCGAGCGTGAGCAGCAGGCTGCCCGACTCCACGTCCCAGATTCGGACGAGCTTGTCCCAACCTCCCGAGACGAGACGGCGGCCGTCGGGCGAGAACTTGATGGTCTGGACCGTGTCGGCGTGTCCCTGGAGGGTTCGCAGCCGCTCGCCGGTCGCGGTGCGCCAGAGGACGATCGTCCGGTCGCGCCCCGAGGTGGCGAGGAGCGTGCCGTCCGGAGAGAAGGCGACCCCGTAGACGCGGTCGGTGTGGCCTGCGAGCGGCGGGCGCTGCTCGTGCGTCGTCAGGGACCAGAGGTGGACCAGGTTACCCGCGCTCGCCGCGAGCAGCGCGCCGTCGGGCGAGAAGGCGACCTGCTCGACGGCCTCGGGGGTCGCCAGCTCCCTGCCCAGGCTCGCGATGGAGCTGAAGCCGGCGCGATAGACCTGCGAGGCCGCGGCGACGCGCGAGTTGCGGCTCCCCGCCACCTCGCGGGCGAAGGTGGGGCTGTAGAACGGGCTGTAGGGATGGGCCGGGTTATGGAGCAGCGAGGCGGACGAGAAGATCGACGCAGAGAGGAAGAGCTGCTCTTCGGCGAGCCGGTCGGCCTTCTCGGTATAGGCCTGGGCGAGGTGGTAGTTGGCCGTCAGGCGCTCCTGGTGCTCCTTGGCGCGTGCCGCCGACTCGAGCTTGCGGGCGGTCGTCTCGCGCTCGAGCGACAGGCTCTCGCGCCGCAGGGAGACCGAGACGCCGAAGAGGGCGACGACGATCACCACGAGCAGCAGCGCGGCGGTGCCCATGGCGATCTTGTTCTGGGCCGCGAAGCGCTTGAACAGCTCCCAGGAGCTGTACTGATAGGCGTTGACTCGCCCGCCGGTCATGAAGGACTCGACCTCGGCGGCCAGCTCCCGGGCGCTCTGGTAGCGGTGCTCCTTCTCCTTGCTGAGCGCCTTCTCGGCGACCGCGGCGAGCTCCGGGGGCGCCTCCGGACAGACCTCGCGCACCGGCGCAAGCGGCGTGCCGGTGACCTTCTCCAGCGTCTCGACGGCGGTCGGACCGGCGAACGGAGGGCGCCCGGTGAGGATCTCGTAGAGCACCGCGCCCAGGCCCCAGACGTCCGAGCGATCGTCGATCTCGTCGACCAGGCCCTTGGCCTGCTCGGGGCTCATGTACGAGGGGGTTCCGACCGTGGTCCCGAAGGCGGTCTCCTCGGCGCTCGCTCGCAGCTTCTCGAGCTCGCGGTGCAGGTCGCGCGCGCGGATGTCGCGCTCGCCCTTGAGCTTGGCGACGCCCCAGTCGAGCAGGACCGTCTCGCCGTACTCGCCGACCATCGCGTTGTCGGGCTTGATGTCGCGGTGGACGACCCCGCGGCTGTGCGCGAAGGCGACCGCGTGGCACATGTCCCAGAACGAGCCGAGCCGCTTGAGCCGCTCCTGCAGGCCGTGGCACTCGGCGAGCGCCTTGGCGAGCGTCCTGCCGCGCACCAGGCGCATCGTGTAGTAGAGCGAGCCGTCGCTGCGCCGCCCGACCTCGTAGACCGGGACGATGTTCGGGTGCTCGAGCTGGCCGGTGATGCGCGCCTCGCGCAGGAAGCGCAGCGAGCCGGGGGTCGAGCGCTTGGTCCTGGCGGGTTGAGTCCCCTCGTCGCTGCCCGGTTCGCGCAGGACCTTGAGGGCGACCTCGCGCTCCATCTGCTTGTCGAAGGCGAGCAGGACGCGCGCCTGACCGCCGCGCCCGTGGATTCCCCGCACCTCGTAGCGGCCCTCAAGCTCGAACGGCAGGGAGGCCTCCTCCGCGTCGAGCTCGTCGAGCAGGCATTTTGCGCGCTCGCCCTTCAGACCTCGGGCAGGCTCGGCGAGGGTCGACTGCGCGCCTGCCGATTTGAGCATCGCCCGCTCGACCGTGCGCCGTTGCTCTGCGCTGAGGACCGAGGCCTTGACCAGCCGCTCGGCCAACTCGCTCACCGTCGTTCCCCGACAGCCCGAGGCCGCCCGGGCGACGTCGGCCGCGGCGGCGAAGTCGAGCTCTACCGCGAGCAGGGCGAACAGCAGCTTCTCGGACGGTCCGTCGGGGGTGAGCATGGTCAGTTTCCGGCGATGCTTTGACGCAATACTGACAGAGAACCGCGCCCCCGTCTGCTTTCCCCACGACCGCTCGCAGCGGGCCGGGAAGCTCGCCCGCAGGACGGGGCGGCGGCCGAGGCGCCCTCGCGCGATCATCAGAGACTTCGCAATTTGATCGGGCAAAGGAGCCCCAAGCATGCGAGTCGCCGTCTTCGATACTCACTCATTCGACCGAAGAGCCCTAGAGGCCGCCAACCAGCAGTTCGGCCACGAGCTCGTCTTCTATGACACGCGCCTGTCCGAGGACACCGCAACCCTGGCGCGCGGCTTCGAGGCCGTGTGCGCCTTCGTCAACGACAGGCTCGACGCCCGTACCATCGCGGCCCTGGCAGACGAAGGGGTGCGGCTGATTGCCCTGCGTTCGGCCGGCTACAACAACGTCGACCTGGTAGCCGCCGAAACGCACGAGATACCGGTCGTGCGCGTGCCCGAGTACTCGCCCTACGCCATCGCCGAGCACACCTTCGCCCTGCTGCTGGCACTCGTGCGCAGGATTCCCCGGGCCGCCTCTCGGGTGCGCGACGCGAACTTCTCGCTCGACGGGCTCGTCGGCTTCGACCTGCACGGCAAGTGCTTCGGGATCATCGGCACCGGCAAGATCGGCGCTGCGGTCGCCCACATCGCCCACGGCTTCGGGTGCCGGCTGATGGGCTACGACCCGCGGCCAAACCCGGAGCTGGCGGAGTTGGGCCTGCGCTACGTCGGCCTCCCCGAGCTCTATCGGGAGTCGGCCGTCATCTCGCTGCACGTGCCGCTGCTGCCGTCGACGCACCACCTGATCGAGCGCGAAGCGATCGCTCAGATGAGGGACGGGGTCATCATCCTCAACACCGGCCGAGGCGCGCTCATCGACAGCCGCGCGCTCATCGACGGGCTCAAGTCGCGCAAGATCGGCGGCGCGGGCCTCGACGTCTACGAGGAGGAGGAGGGGCTCTTCTTCCGTGACCTCTCCGACGAGGTGCTCCAAGACGACGTGCTCGCGCGCCTGCTCACCTTGCGCAACGTCATCGTCACCTCGCACCAGGGCTTCCTCACCCGCGAGGCGCTCGCGGCCATCGCTCAGGTGACGCTCTCCAACATCCAAGCCTTCGAGCGAGGCGAGGCGCTGGTCAACGAGGTGCGGGCCGAGAATGTCGTGCGACCGGCGCCGCCCCCGGCGGCGAGCGAGCCGGAGGCGACGCTGCACTGATCCGAGACGCGTCGCTGCGCTGCGCGCTTGCGGAGGGCAGGCCCTCGTGCCGGGCGAGCCGGTGTGCTCGCCCTTCGGCGCGGGCGCACCGCTCTTCGCTCGTCGAGAGGGGCGGCCGGGGCTGGCTTGCCACCGGCTGTCTGGAGTCGGCGCGCAAGCGGATTCCCAAGCCCGCCTTGCGCTCCTTCAAGCGCTGCCCGCCCTCTTGCCGGGACACCTCGTCCGCGGGCGGTTGCGCCCGGCCCGTTGCGACGACGCTCGCCTGTCCTCTGCGGCCGTCGTCGTCGTGGGGTCGGCACCCATGCGCCTGTTGGAGGCGTTGATCAGCCGTAGGAACGCGTTCTGCGCCTGCAGGCGGCGCCGATCAGCCGTGAGAACGCGACCTTGCGCCTGTTGGAGGCGTTGATCAGCGGTGAGAACGCGTCCTGCATTTGCAGAAGGCGTTGATCAGCGGTGAGAAGGCGTCCTGCATTTGCAGAAGGCATTGATCAGCGGTGAGAAGGCGTCCTGCATTTGCAGAAGGCATTGATCAGCCGTGAGAACGGGTCCTGCATTTGCGGGAGGCGTGGATCACCTGTCCGGTCGTCGACGATCGTTCCCCGAGCAACTGCTTCGGCTGATGCGCGGCCCGGGCGAGCACTCGCGCCGACTTGGCTGCTTGAGCAAGGCCCTTCGGGCGCGAAGCGCGTCAGGACGCCTTCGCTTCGGCCTGCGCCCCTTCGCTCTTCGGCCCGCGTGCGAGCGAAGTGACCACGCCCACCGCGCCAAAGAGGGCGACCACGAGGAAGGTGATCCGGAAGGCGGGCACGAAGCCGGCCCCCGTCTCGAGGCTGCCGCCTTCGGCCGCCAAGGCCCGCGCGAAGAGCGCACCGGCGAGCGCGACGCCGAGCACCATCCCCACGTTGCGCGCGCATCCGAGCACCGCCGCTGCGATTCCCTGGCGCTGGCGAGGCGCGGCGCCGAGCAGCGCGCTGGTGTTGGGCGAGGCGAACAGGCCGCTGCCGATTCCGAGCAGGCCCAGCCTCAGGGCGATGTCGAGGCGGCTCGCCTCAGCGTCGAGGGTCGCCAGCAGCACCAGGCCCACGGTCACGACCGCCATGCCCAGCGAGGCGGGCAGCCGCGAGCCGATGCGATCGGAGAGGGCGCCGCTGAGCGGTGCGGTGATCGCCATCGTCAGCGCTTGCGCCGACAGCAACAGGCCGGCCTGGCCCGGGGGCATCCCTCGGAAGCGCATCAGGTAGAAGGGCATCAGGAACGTCACCGAATAGACGCAGATGTAGCTGAGCAGCGCGCTCACGGTCGCCGCGCGGATGATGCGCACGTCGAACAGCGTCAGGTCGATCATCGGGAAGCGCACGCGCTTCTCGACCGCGAGGAAGGCGCCGAGGAGAGCCAAGGCGAGCACCAGCAGGCCGATGACCTTGGACGAGCTCCAACCCCAGTCCTGGCCGTGCGAGAGCGCGAGCAGAAGTGCGGTCAACCCGCTAAGGAAGAGCAGGGCGCCGGCCGGATCGAAGGGTTCCCGCCGCTCGCGCTGGGCGTCGGGCGCCACGGCGAAGAGGGTGAGGGCGAGCGCAACCAGGCCGACCGGCACGCTGAGAAAGAAGATGGACGGCCATCCGAAGCGTTGCGTCAGCCAGCCGCCCGCCGTCGGGCCGACCATCAGGCCGAGATAGGTGAAGGTCGCCTGCAGCCCCAGGGCACGGCCGCGTTGCCGGGCGGGGAAGGCGGCGGTGAGCAGTGCGGGCGAGGTGGCCATCAGCATCGCCGAGCCGACGGCCTGGAAGCCGCGCGCGCCGATGAGCCAGCCGGCCGTCGGCGACAGGCCGCAGGCGACCGAGCCGAGGATGAAGAGCCCGAAGCCAGCCAGCGCGACGCGCTTGTGGCCCACCATGTCGCCGAGCCGCCCGAAGCTCAGCAGCAGACCGCTGACCAGCAGGAGGAAGACCATCGTGATCCACTCGGCGGTCGCGAAGTCGATGCGCAGCTCACGCATCAGCACCGGCATGATCGCGTTGACGATCGAGCCGTTGAGCGCGCTCATGAAGGTGCCGACCCCGACCGCGGTCAGCACGAGCCAGCGGCGGTCCGGACGCGCGGTCGAAGGGGTATCGGCCCGGGGGGCGAGCGCTGGTGTCGGATTCAAAGTCGTTCCCCTGGCCATTCTTGCTCGGGCCTGCGACGCCCGGGTTTTCGGCACTTCTCTCGAAGCGGTCGCACCGCTGGGGCGGGCGGCTTCGGATGGCCCGGCATCCGTCCGTCTGCCTGTCCGCTGAAACCGCGCGGGCGAGCGCTGCTGACAAATCGTTGCGGGCGCCTCGTTCTTCCCCGCAGACGAAGGGCCGGGCTCAACTGCTGTCGCGAGATCAGCCTAGCCTTGGCTCGCCACCTCCGGTCAGATTCCGGAGGGGCGGCCTTCGTGCCGGCCGCCGGGATCGCCCGCGCCTCTGCCCGATTCGTCGACGGGCGCATTGCCATGCGCCCCTACCAACCTGCGACCGATCGCTTGGGTTCCGGGCGAAGCCCGGGCTGTGCCTGTCGAAGGATTTCGGGCGGACCGGTTATCGCTCGAAGGATTCTTCGACACGCCTTCAATCGCCCGGCTCGAGCATCGCCTCGAGCTCCTCCACGCCGACCTCGAGCACCTGCTTCAGCGCGCCCTCGAGCCCGTGCTGACCGAGCGCGCGGATGAGGTCGAGCAGGCGCTCCTCGCCCCATCTTTCGACCATGAGCGTGACCAGCCGCGCCGACTGCCCGTAGATGTGGTGCTTGTCGGGCCGAGCGCTCCACTGGCGCTCCAGGGTCACCTCGCCGAGCCGAAGCGTGGGCGGCTCGAAGGCCGGCGGCTCGAGCGTGTTCGTGCAGTAGCGAAAGGCGACGTAGGAGGCGAACCCCTCGTCGAGCCACTTCGCCTGGCGGTAGGCCTGGCCGGAGAGCGCCTCGAAGAAGCCGTGGGTGAGCTCGTGGCAGACGTTCTCGACGAGCATGTCGGGCGGCACGTAGAGCTGGCCTCGCAGCGGGCGCGGGGCGCCAGAGCGCGCAAAGTAGGCGACCGAGCGATCGTCGAAGCCGCCCACGGTCTTCAGGTCCTGCAGGAACGGCTCGCGCGAACGGTAGATGCGCACCGTGTAGGGAGACGGCGCCGCGCTGGTGCTCTTCGCGAGGACGCGCCAGGTATTCGCGTAGCTTTCGACGACCGTGCGCACGCGCGCCGGGTCGGTGCCCGGTTCGACGATGACGGTTGGCTGCCAAGGCGAGGGCGCAATGTCCGGCCCGCGCGCCGTGGCGCAGCCGAACAGCGTGAGCAGCGGAAAGAGGAGCAAGGTGCGCATGTCAAAAGCCTCGTTGTAGGTGTAGGTCAGATTCCCCCCGCGTCGTACCCCGGCTGCCGATTCCATCAGGCGAGCCGCCGGTCGATCTCCTCGAGCTCGCCGCCGTCCGCCCAGATCCCGCCGCAGCCGATGCAGCGGTCGAGCTCGATGCCGGAGAGCGAGGCGTACTCGAACGGCTCGAGCCGGATGCCGCACGATGGGCATAGGCGCTCGGCCACCGCTGGCGCGGCCGGCGTCTTGCGGCTGAACTTGCGGGCGGCGATCCAGAGATCCATCTGCCCGTTCGCCAGGCTCTGCAGCTCGGCCTTGTCCAGCCAGACGCCGCCGCAGCCGGCGCATCCGTCGATGGCGGTCTCGCGGACGCGCTCGCGGCGCAGCTCGGTTCGACACACGGGGCACAGTCGCATGGGAAGCCTCGGAGAGTGGGTCGGCAGCCCTCGAGCGCGCGGCCGGCTTGCGGACGCGGACGAAGGGCTTCTCGGGTGGAGGGGCGGGAGCGGGGGCCTACGCGTTCATGTCGGACCACTTCTTCGCCATCTGGCCGAAGATCGCGAGCGCGATGATCGCGGCGACGCCGATGACGGCGAACGGGATCCAGACTGCAAACTGTGGCTGGTAGGTGTCCCACAAAAGCTGCGTCGCCCGAGCAGCGTCCATGCCGGTCACCTCCTGCAGCTTGGCGAAGGCCTCGACGCGGGTGACGCCCACGCTCGACTCGAGCGTCGCGAGCGAGCCGTCCCAGCTCTTGCCCTCGCCGAGACCGATCTGGGTCGCCAGGTACTTGAGCGACAGCGTCGCCTTCTCGCCGTGGTGGCCGTAGATGTAGCCGGCCATCTTCGAGCCGACGAAGCCGCCGATGCCGACCGGGATGTTCACGTAGCCGAGGTACAGGCCCTTCTTGCCCGGAGGCGCGATGAGCCCGAGGTACTCGTTCTTCTTCGGGCCGGTGAGCATCTCGCCCATCGAGAAGAGGACGATGCCGGCGAGCAGGATCCAGCCGTTGCTGGTCAGGCCGGCGACCAGGATGCCGCCGGTCGCCACGGTCATGCCGATGAGCATGCTGCTCAGCGCGCGGATTCGCCGCACGAGCCAGGAGACCGGGATGATCGCCACCACGATGAGCAGCGCGTTGAGGTTGAGCAGGATCTGCTGTGGGACCTGGCGGCCGCGGTCGGTGGCCCGCGACCAGTAGTCGGTCTGCGGCAGCAGCGCGGCGACCCCCGAGCTGTCGACCCAGTCCTCGATGAAGTTCGGGTGCAGGTCCCAGAGCTGGTACATCATCAGCCAGAAGCAGCTCATGATGAGCAGGAACGAGACCAGGCGCGGCTCGACGATGTTGGCCAGGGTCCGCTTCATCACCTGCAGCGGCGTCTCGGTCTTGCTCGCGCCCGAGGGGACGTCCCGGAAGGTGAAGAGCATCAGCAGGTTGAGCGAGGTGAACCCGGCCGAGGCGAGGAAGAGGTTGCGCCAGGCCTCGGCGGTGTGCGGCTGGCCGAGGATGGCGGTGGCGATGAAGGGCCCACCGGCGCCGCCGATGTTGACGACCCAGTAGAAGATGCCCCAGCCCAGGGAGCTGATGTCCTTGGTCAGGTTCTGGGCGAGCGAGCCCTGGATGCTCGGCTTGAAGAACGCGGTGCCGGTGGCGAGCACGGCGATGCCGGCGAAGAAGCCGGTGTAGCTGCGCAGGAAGGCCATCATCACGTAGCCGACCATGTTCAAGATGACCGAGAAGGCCATCGTCTTCTTGTAGCCGTAGCGATCGGCGTAGCCCCCGGTGAACATGGGCAGCACCGACTGGAGCACGAACCAGACCGCGTAGATGGTCCCCTTGTGCGCCGCGGTCAGGTGCAGGCCGCCCGGATCGTCGGCCTGCATGATGTAGAGGGGGACGACGGTGCGGACCCCGAAGTAGGCGAGCCGCTCCCACATCTCGATGGTGTTGAGGGTCCAGAAGGTGCGGTCGAGCTTGCGCATCCCGGTCTTCTCGACAGGGAGGGCGGTCGACCGGGGCGCGGGCGCCTGCGCGGGAACAGCGACGGGCGAGGTGTCCTGGGACTGCTCCTTGACCATGTATTTCTCCTGACAGTCCTCGGTCGCTAACACGGCAGGGATCGCCACTGCAAGCAAAGGGGGCCGGCCGCAGGCGGCAGGCCGCCGCGCCCTCGGGGAGGTCGGCGAACCGGGCTGGCCTGGGCCTTGGCCTGCAACCGGCCGGGGTCGCGCGCGGCGGGGCCGAGGTGTCGGGGGACCTTTTTGCGGCGTATCGCGCGCGGCGGGGACCGCCACAGTCTCGGCGGCCTGCGTGCGCGCAAGGAAGAAGAGGCGCTGACGCGAGGGCCGCCCCGGTCGCACGCGTCGGAGCCGAGGTCGGAGCCGTTGGCGAAGGGCCGAGGGGTCGCGCGCGGCGGCGCGGCCTGGGGACTGCGGCGAAGCGCTTTCGCGTATCGCGGCGCGCGGGCAAGGCGCGTGCGATTCCGCCTCTTGCGGCCGGAGTGCGTCCGCTTGCGCCCGCGCCGGCGCGCGCGTCGCAGGCGGGTCTCTCAGGAACGCAGCGGGCCGTCGGCGGTCGTCGCGTGCGCGGCGGCCCCGGGGGTTTCGACGGCCGCGAGCTGCGGCAGGCCCGCGTGCGTCTCATCGAGTGCCTGGGCGACCGCTGCGAGCTCCTCGCTCATCTGCTCGAGGCGAGTGCGGATCCCCGCGCCGGCCAGGTCAGCCGAGGCCGCGTCGGCCGACCGCACCCGCAGGAGCTGCGTGTAGAGCATCTCGAGCGAGTAGAGGATCCGGGTCCGCTCGGCCTCCAGCCGTGAAGCGGACGCGGCGAGCGCGGCGCGCTGCTCGAGCTCGAGGTCGAGCGCCGACGCCGCGCGCTCGAGCCGTTGGCGGCAGACCTCGTCGGCCTCGCGCTCAATCCTTCGCCCGAGCGCCGCGCGCTCGTACACCAGCCGGGTCTCGTCGCGGGAGGCGAGCGCGCCGCGCAGCTCCCGCTCGCGCCGCACGAGGATTCGACAGGCGCCCCGCAGCTCCTCGACGGTCTCCTCAGGTCGCCGCAGCGCCTCGCGCACCAGAGGTGAGGCGCGCCGCAGCTCCTGCTGCAGACGGTCGGCGAGCAGCTCGACGCGGCCGAGAGGGCCCGCGGGCAGGGCGTCGAGCTCGGTGGGCGAGAGGCGCGCGCGCTCGCGGGCTCGAAGCCACATGCGCACCGAGGCCTGGAGCAGCCCGAGCGCGGCGAGCCCGAGCCACCACAAGGCCGCCGGGCTGGAGGCACAGAAGACGAGCAGCATCGCGGCGACGACCGCGAGGACGAGCGCTTGCGGCCGGCTCGCCAGCTCGAGCTCCCGGGCTCTTCTGGCCGCGCGGCGTCGCGCGCCGCGCCGCGCGCTCGAGAGGACCCGCTGCCTGCAGAGGAGCATCGCCGCGCGCCCGGCGCGGCCGAGCCGGCGCTGAAGGGGCTTGAGAGGCATCTTCCTCCTCCCTGCGCTTTCTTTCGGGAAGCTAGTCGCGCCGGGGAGTCGAAGCGCGCCCGGTCGTTCGTAGAGCAGAAGGAGCGATGAGCGCCTGGTCGACACGGGTGCGGACGCCCGCCGGTTGCGGCCGCGCGCACGCTTCTTGGTGAAGGCGGCGCGCGCTTGGTCAGACCCTCGACGCCCGGCGAGCCTGCGCCGATTCCGGAGGGCCGGGCCGCGTGCCGGCCGTCGGGAACCGTCGCATCGCCCGCGCAACTTCTCGATTCCTGGACGGGCGCACTGCAATGCGCCTCTACCAACCTGCGACCGATGGTTAGGTGCCGGGGGAAGCCCGCGCTGTCGCCTCTCGACCGTCGCCAAGCCCGTTCGCGTTTTCACGACTCGGGCGGTTCGCGTTGCAGACCGCCTGGCGCGGGTATTCCTCAATGGGTTCCGAGAGGTAGCTTGCCTGGCCTGCTAGGTGGCCCCAAAAGGATTGACGTTTCGGGGGGTTGCGGATAGAAAACGCGGCGCATGCCAGGCTGTCTCTCCGCCCGGTGTCCCGCGACGGAGCGAGCATGAAAGAGGTGCTTGTCGCTGTTGTAGGTCCGGTCATTTCCAAGCTCGAAAGGAGCTTCAGATGAGCAAGGCAGTTGACGCATTTATGGCCGAAGTGGTGGCGAAGAACCCGTCCGAGCCGCAGTTCCACCAGGCGGTGCGCGAGGTCGTCGAGTCGGTCATGCCGGTGGTCGACGCGAACCCGGCCTACCGGCAGGCGAAGATCCTCGAGCGGATGGTCGAGCCCGAGCGCGTGATCATCTTCCGCGTCCCCTGGGTCGACGACAAAGGCCAGGTCCAGGTCAACCGCGGCTACCGCGTGCAGATGAACGGCGCCATCGGTCCCTACAAGGGCGGCATCCGCTTCCACTCCACCGTCACCTTGGGCGTGCTCAAGTTCCTCGGCTTCGAGCAGACCTTCAAGAACGCGCTCAGCGGCCTGCCGATGGGCGGCGGCAAGGGCGGCTCGGACTTCGACTCGCGCGGCAAGAGCGACAACGAGGTGATGCGCTTCTGCCAGAGCTTCATGACCGAGCTGTTCCGCCACATCGGCCCGAACACCGACGTGCCGGCCGGCGACCTCGGCGTGGGCGGCCGCGAGATCGGCTACATGTTCGGCATGTACAAAAAGCTGGCGAACGAGTTCACCGGCGTGCTGACCGGCAAGGGGCTCGACTACGGCGGCTCGCTGATGCGCACCCAGGCGACCGGTTACGGCGTCGCCTACTTCGCCGAGGAGATGCTCAAGCTCAAGGGCGACTCGTTCAAGGGCAAGACCTGCGTGGTCGGCGGCGCCGGCAACGTGGCCCTGCACACGGTCGAGAAGATCACCGAGCTGGGCGGCAAGTGCGTGGCCATCAGCGACTACGACGGCACGCTCGTCGATCCCGACGGCATCAACTCCGAGAAGCTCGCCTGGGTGAAGGACCTGGTCTTCAAGCGCAACAAGCCCGCCTCGGCCAAGGGCGGCTACCTGCACCACTACGTCGAGCAGTTCCCCGGCTCCAAGCTGCACGGTGACCAGGCGATGCCCTGGTTCGTCAAGTGCGACCTGGCGCTGCCCTGCGCCGCGGAGAACACCCTGCACGGCGAGGACGCCAAGACACTGCTCGCCAACGGCTGCAAGGGCGTCATCGAGGGCGCCAACATGCCCTGCACGCCCGAGGCTATCGAGCAGTTCATCAACGCGAAGATCCTCTTCGCCCCGGGCAAGGCCGCCAACGCCGGTGGCGTCTCGACCTCGTGCCTGGAGATGGCGCAGAACGCGATGCACTTGGTCTGGTCGTCCGAAGAGGTCGACGCCAAGCTGCACGGCATCATGAAGGCCATCCACCAGTCCTGCGTGCAGTACGGCAAGGACGGCGACTACGTCAACTACGTCAACGGCGCGAACGTGGCCGGCTTCATCAAGGTCGCCAACGCGATGCTGGCTCAGGGCGTGGTCTGAGCCGGCACCCCGGGGTGGGCCCCAACGGCCCACCTGCGGAGCCGACGCTCCGTGATTCGGTAGTCTGAGCGAAGCCGGGCGCGCCTGCGTGCGCCCGGCTTCGCTGTATCCGGGGGCTGCTCGATGGGCTCGAAGGCTTTCGAGAGGTGTCGCGAAATCTCACTGGCCTCGCCCCGTCGCCCGCTCACCCCGAGCTTTGCACCGGGCCCTCGGCCGGCTGCGGTCTCGTCAACGAACAGCGGACAGCAATTCTCAGCCTCGCTTCAGCGCCTCACCTTCATGCGCGCACGCAGGCCGCCGAGACGGCGGCGCTCCCCGCCTCGCGCGATGCTCGGTGGCTGTTGGTCAGGAGCGTAGCCTCCCGAGAAACGAGGGAGGCGGTGTCGAGGGGCCCTCAGCTTCGGCCTCGCTGAGCCTGGTCGAAGGGGCTCGGGCTGCCCGGTCTTCGCTCGAAGGATTTTGCGACACCTCGTCAGTAGAATCGCCGCCGCGAGTCAATCCTCGCCCCCCCGCTGTTGCCCTCTGAGTGACCCTCTTCCACGAGCAGGTATGAACCAGCCCCTCGCCAACCCGATTCCCGTCCCGGTGCGCAGCACCGACCCCTGGTACCGCACCTTCCACGACCTGATGCCGAACCGGGTGCGGGAGATCCTGCTCGTCTCCTCGCCCTACGACGCCTTCATCCTCGAGGAGGACGGCCGGCTCACCGAGCGCATCTTCACCGAGTACTCCGAGCTCAACCTCTCGACCGCCCCGCGCATCACGCACGTCGCGACCGGCGCGCGCGCCTTCGGGCTGCTCACCGAGCGGCGCTTCGATCTCGTGCTGACGATGGTGCGCATCGCCGACACCGACGTGAGCGCCTTCGCCCGCGAGGTCAAGCAGCGCTATCCGAGCCTGCCGGTGGTCCTGCTCGTGCTCACCGAGGCGGACCTGCAGCACCTGCCCGGCGGGGTCGACGCGACGGCCATCGACCACGTCTTTTGGTGGACCGGCGACGCGCGCATTCTGCTGGCCATCATCAAGCTCATCGAGGACAGCCGCAACGCGCCCCACGACACGGCCACCGCCGGCGTGCGGGCGATCATCGTGGTCGAGGACTCGGTGCGCCGCTACTCGTCGTTCTTGAGCCTGCTGTATGGCGAGCTGATGGCACAGTCGGGCTCGCTGGTCGCCGAGGGCGTCAACGATTTGCACCGCCTGATGCGCATGCGCGCCCGGCCCAAGCTGTTGCTCGCGCGCACCTTCGAGGAAGCGATGGGCTTGTTCGAGCGCTACGAGGAGTACGTCGTCGCGCTGATCAGCGACGTGCGCTACCCGCGCGGCGGCGAGGAGGACCCGAAGGCCGGCTTCGATCTCTCCCGCCAGATCCGCGCGCGCCACCCCGACCTGGCCATCCTGCTGCAGTCGGCCGAGCCCGAGAACGCGGCCCGCGCCGACGAGCTCGGCGTGCTCTACGCCGACAAGAACTCGCCCCGCCTTCTCAAGCAGATCCGCCACTTCGTCACCGAGAGCCTGGGCTTTGGCGACTTCGTCTTCCGCATGCCCGACGGGCGCGAGGTGGCGCGCGCCAAGGACATGTACGAGCTCGAGGAGAAGGTGCGCACCGTGCCGGCCGAGTCGCTTCTCTTCCACGCGACGCACAACCACTTCTCCGTCTGGCTGATGGCCCGCTCGATGTTCGTGCTCGCCCGTCAGCTCAAGCCCCGCACCATCGAGGAGGTCGGGGGCACCGAGGGGCTGCGCCGCTATCTGCTGCAGGTGCTCGAAGAGGCGCGCATCCAGCAGCAGGAAGGCGTCATCACCGACTTCTCGACCCGCCAGCCGTCTGGCGGCAACCGCTTCGTGCGCCTGGGCAACGGGTCCATCGGCGGCAAGGCGCGCGGGCTGGCCTTCGTCAACTCCCTGCTGGCGCGCAACGGCATGGACGAGCGCTACCCGGGCCTGCGGGTGCGCATCCCCAAGTCGCTCGCCATCCCCACCGACGAGTACGACAAGTTCTTCGAGCGCAACGCCATCGTCGAGAACGGGACGCGCCACAGCGAGCAGGAGATGCTGCGGCGCTGTCTGGCGGGCCGGCTCTCCGACGAGCTGCGCAGCAACCTGCGCCGCGCGGTCGAGCTGATGCGCGGGCCGCTCGCGGTGCGCTCCTCGAGCCTGCTCGAGGACTCGCAGCTCCAGCCGTTCGCGGGCATCTATGCGACCTACATGCTGCCCAACAACCACCCGGACCCCGAGGTGCGCTTCGACCAGCTCTGCCGGGCGGTCAAGGCGGTCTACGCCTCGACCTTCTCCGACGACGCGCGCGCCTACATCGCCGCGACCCCCTACTCGATCGAAGAGGAGAAGATGGCCGTCCTCATCCAGGAGGTGGTCGGCCAGCGCTACGGCGAGCGCTTCTACCCGGCGATCTCCGGCGTCGCGGTCTCCTACAACTACTATCCGGTCGGCCACCAGAAGGCGCAGGAGGGGCTGGCGATGGTCGCGCTGGGCCTGGGGGTGACCGTCGTGCAGGGCGGCACCGCGCTGCAGTTCTCGCCGAGCACGCCTTCGGTTCTTCCGCAGTTCGGCAGGCCCAGCGAGCTCTTGCAGTTTGGCCAGTCGCGCTTCTTCGCGCTCGACATGACCCGCGACACCGTCGACTTCCTGGCCGGCGACACGGCCACGCTCGTGCAGTGCGACCTGAGCGCGGCCGAGGAGGACGGCATCCTCGGCCTGGTCGGCAGCGTCTACAGCCACGACGACGACCTCATCCGCGACAACCTGAGCCTGCCCGGCACGCGGGTGGTGACCTTCAACAACATCCTGAAGTGGGAGGCGCTGCCGCTCGCCCCGGCGCTGGCCGATCTCCTCGCGGTCTTTCGCGAGGGGATGGGCTGCCCGGTCGAGCTCGAGCTCGCCGTGGACGCCGGGGACTGGGGCCGTCCGGCGCGCGGAGCCAAGCGGCGTCTGCCCTGCCTCTACGTCCTGCAGGTGCGCCCGCAGGCGACGCAGTTGCTCGAGCAGAACGTGGAGCCCGGGGAGCTTCCGCCCGAGCAGGTGCTCTGCTGCACCGACCGGTCGCTGGGCCACGGGGTGGTCGAGGGCATCCGCGACATCGTCTACGTCAAGCGCCAGGACCTCGAGGCGCACGAGACCCCGCAGGTCGCCCGCGAGGTCGGCGAGCTCAACGCGCGCCTGTCGGCCGAAAAGCGCCCGTACCTGCTCATCGGCCCCGGCCGCTGGGGTTCGTCCGATCCGCGGCTGGGCGTGCCGGTGAAGTGGGCGGAGATCGCCGGCGCCAAGGTGATCGTCGAGACCGATTTCCAGGGCCGGGACGTCGAGCCTTCGCAGGGCTCGCACTTCTTCCACAACGTCACCTCGTTTCGCATCGGGTACCTGACCCTCTCCAATGTGGAGCGGCGCGCGAGCGCCGAGCGTCGCCGCTGCGACTTCGACTGGCTGCGAAAGCATCCGGCTTGCGCCGAGAGCCCCGAGGTCTGTCACGTGCGGCTCGAGAGGCCGTTGCGGGTCTACCTCGACGGTCGCAAGAGCAGCGCGGTGATCCTCAAGCCCGCCTGAGCGAGCCGCGCGGAGCGAGGGAGAGAACGATGGAGAACCTACGCAAGCTGCCGAAGATGGATCGTCTGCTCGAGAGCGCGGCGGCGGCCGGGTGGGAGGCGCGCTACGGGCGCGAGCCGCTGCTCGACGCGCTGCGGGCCTCGGTCGAGGAGGCGCGGGCGCGGGTGCTCGAGGGCGAGCCGTGCCCCGAGCTGGAGGCCATCCTCGAGAGGGCGCGCCGCGGGCTCGAGCGCGAGACGCGGCCGACGCTGCGGCCGGTGATCAACGCCTCGGGCGTCGTCATCCACACCAACCTCGGGCGCGCGCCGCTCTCCGACGAGGCGATCGCCGCGATGGGCGCGGTCGCCCGCGGCTACTCGACGCTCGAGTACGACGTGGAGGAGGGCGAGCGCGGCTCGCGCTACGTCCACGCCGCCAGACTGCTCGCGCAGCTCACCGGCGCCGAGAGCGGCCTGGTCGTCAACAACAACGCCGCGGCGGTGATGCTGCTGCTCGCCGCCTTCGCCCGCGATCGGCAGGTCGTCCTCTCGCGCGGCCAGCTCGTGGAGATCGGCGGCGGCTTTCGCATCCCCGACGTGATGCGGCAGTCGGGCGCCGAGCTCGTCGAGGTGGGGACGACCAACCGCACCTACGTGCGCGACTACGAAGCGGCGATCACCGAGCGCACCGCGGCCCTGATGGTCGTGCACCGCTCCAACTTCCAGCTCATCGGCTTCACCCACGAGCCGGCGCTCGAGGAGCTCGCCGAGCTCGCCCATCGGCGCGGGGTGCTGCTCATCGACGACTTGGGCAGCGGCACCTTGATCGACACCGCGCAGTTCGGCCTGCAGCACGAGCCGACCGTGCAGGCGCGCATCGTCGCCGGTGCCGACCTCGTCTGCTTCAGCGGGGACAAGCTGCTCGGCGGGCCACAGGCAGGGTTCATCGTCGGCCGGCGCGAGCTGATCGAGCGTCTCGAGCAGCAGCCGCTGTTGCGGGCGCTGCGGGTCGACAAGATCACGCTCGCGGGCATCGAGACCACGCTGCGGCGGTATCAGTGCGGCGACGTGCTGCTGCACCTACCGGTCTGGCGGTCGATCTCCATGTCGCTCGAGGAGATCGAGGGGCGCGCGCAGGCCTGGAAGGAGCAGCTCGGGCTCGGCGAAGAGGCGGCCAGCGTTCGCGACGCGCGCTCGACCGTCGGCGGAGGCTCGCTGCCGGGGATGACGCTGCCGACGCGAGCCCTGTGCTTGAAGGTGGACGCGCCCGATGCCTTCGTGCGCCGGCTGCGTGAAGGCGAGCCGCCGGTGGTCGCGCGCATCGAGGAGGACCTCGTCGTGCTCGACCCGCGCACCGTGATGCCGCATGAGGACGGGCAGCTCGTGAGGTCCGTGCGCGCGGCGCTGCGCGAGTAGCGGGTGGAGAGCGGAGAGCGGATGGACGGCAGAGAGCAGATGGACGGCGGAGCTCCAGCTCCGCCTCCCCGAATCGGCGACCGACGAGCGGATGGACCGCGGAGAGCGGATGGACCGCGGAGAGCGGATGGACGGCGGAGAGCGGATGGACGGCGGAGCTCCAGCTCCGCCTCCCCGAATCGGCGACCGACGAACGGATGGACGGCGGAAAGCGGATGGACGGCGGAGCTCCAGCTCCGCCTAACGTGGTAGACGCACTTCGCTCGAGGTGACGGGACGGCCCCTCGACTTCGCTCCCACCGCTGGCGCGGCGGGAGCTACGCTCGGGGTGAACGGCAGCGGGGCGCCGAGTGGCACGACAACCACCGACCGAGGAAAGACCGCCATGACCGACCAAGTCCGCCTGACCAAGTACACGCAAGGCGGTGGGTGAGCGTGCAAGCTCCCCGCTAAGGACCTGGTCCAGGTCCTCAAAGGCCTTCCTCAATTCACCGATTCGAACGCGCTCGTCGGCACCGAGACCGCGGACGACGCGGCCGTCTACAAGCTCGACGAGAAAACGGCGCTCGTGCAGACCATCGACTTCTTCTCGCCGGTGGTCGACGACCCATTCGTCTTCGGGCAGATCGCCGCGACGAACGCCCTGAGCGATGTCTACGCGATGGGCGGCCGGCCGCTCTTCGCCCTCAACATCGCCGGGTTCCCGAACACCGAGCTGCCGCTGGAGGTGTTGCACGAGATCCTGCGCGGCGGCGCCGAGAAGGCAAAGGAGGCCGGCATCCCGATCCTCGGCGGCCACACCGTCCAGGACGCCGAGCCCAAGTACGGCCTGGTCGTCACCGGCGTCGTCGACCCGGCGCGCATCGCGCGCAACGTCGGGGCCAAGCCGGGCGATCTGCTCGTCCTCACCAAGCCGCTTGGCACCGGCATCGTCTCCAACGCGGTCAAGCGCGGCGAGTGCCCTCTCGAGTCGATGGAGGCGGCCGTTCGTTCGATGACCCGCCTCAACCGCGACGCGGCCGAGGCGATGCTCGAGGTCGGCATCGACGCCTGCACCGACGTGACCGGCTTCGGCCTGGTCGGGCACCTGCGCGGGATGCTCGTCGGCAGCGGCGTCGCGGCGCGGCTGCAGGTCGGGAGCTTCCCGCTGCTGCCGCAGGTCCGCGAGCTGGCAGAGAAGGGCTTCGTGCCCGGCGGCAGCAAGCGCAATCGCGACTTCCACGCGCCGCACGTGGAGGTGCGCGGGGCGAGCGAGGTCGACGTGGTGCTCGCCAACGACGCGCAGACCTCCGGCGGTCTGCTCATCAGCGTGGCCGAGGAGAGGCTCGCGACGCTCATTGAGGCGCTCGAGCGGCGAGGCACGCTCGCCGCGGCGCGCATCGGCGAGGTGTTCGAGGGGCCGGCGGGAAGGGTCGTTCTCGAGCCGTAAGGTGTTGGCAGGAAGGGGAAGAGCGATCGGGTTCAGCACGATTCGTCCCCGAAGGTCGCGCTCTGCTGGGACTCCCGCTTCTCGCCGACCTGAGGCGAGTGGTTGCGAAAACGCACAGCGGTAACCGCGCAGCGGGCCGACGGCGTTATTGAAGCAGCGGATAATTCCGTGCAGTGTGAGTGAAACAATCCGTCCTAAGCGGAATTGACGGGTACGTGGGCCTTTTGGAGGTGACGCGGACCCTTCTCCGAGGCTACGAGCCCTGATACGGCGTGCCTTGTTGGCAAGCCGACAACCCGTTTGATGCTTTGGAGGCGGAGATGGAGCTTAGGAAGCATTTTCGGCAGCACATCGGCCCAACGTGGCTGAGGCTTTGGGGGGCGGCTCTAGCATTGGTGTCCGCAAGCTTGGTTTCCGCGCCAGTGAGCGCATCGCCAGCCAGCAACTGCAACAGCCGGGACGGCGTGTTCATCTCCGGCGTGGACGTTGGGCCGTGCGCGAATCAGTTTCAGGAAGGTGTGGCGCCTGAGAACCATTGGAGGGAGGCAGGAACCCAGCTCGTGGCTGTTCGCAACTTCGACGGTTCGCATGTGGAGCAGCGGCAGGAGTGCTGGCCACTGAAGGCTGAAGGCGCAGCCGGCTACTCGTATGCCGGCGACGGCGGTGTGTGTTTGAGGGTAACGCCATCGGGCCGGTATGTATGGGATGATGGACCGAGCACACCCGAGGTTTTTGGCTCAACTTTCTCGATTGCGCTCATTGTGGAGTGACTGCGCTGCCTCGTTTCGACTGGAGGGTGCGCGAGGGCACGATTCTTACAGCACTCGCAGATAGCGCGCCGGGCCGTTTCGGTGTCGTTACGAGCTCTGGTTGGCGGCAAGAAGTGACGAACAACATCACAACTGGTCTGCGCGAAAAGCTCGGGAATAGCACAATTTCATGGGCCTCCTCCGCCGATGCGAACGCAGGCGTGTCTCCTGCCGATACACCGCTCGCCGTAGGGTTCGATAGTGCGGGCGATATCGTTGAGATGGTTTATGCGGGGGAGGGAGTTATCGGAGGCCTCAGCGACGCCGAGCATGACGAACGCTTTAGGGCGGTCGCGCCGTTCGCGAAAATCGTCGGAAACCCGGTGCCGGGTCCTGGACGCGTGAATGCAGCGCAGGTCTACTCTCGCAACGCAGGAGCCGTATTTCTGGTTGGCGGAAAAGGCACGAATGGAGGCGAGGAGGGAGAAGTCTGGGTATATGACCTCTTTTCTAGGATATGGAGGCGCGTAGGTGAAGATATAATGCTGGAGGGCGTGCTTTCTGCAACCTGGTTGTACGAAACACGCGATATCGTGTTCCTCGATTGGGATTCGGAAGATGCTGTCGTACGGCTTGGACGTGTCTCCCCCGATTACGATAATCCGGCGGTTGTCCACGAGCAGGACACGAAGAGCTTGGTTTTCGAGCAGAAATGGCTTATCGCTGACGCATCGGGCCGGGCAAATCTCGTTTGCTCGAGTCACGTGGCGGAAAAGGCGATGGTGGTCGCGCTTGACGAAAAATTGATGCCGACCCGACTCTGGCTAGGCAAGGATGGGGAGCTCGTCGCTCCGCCTGTTGCGGACGAGGCAGGTGTGCTATTGAGCGTATCTGCGGGTGAAGTGAATAGGCCGCCGAGAATGATACGCCTCTCTGAGTTGTCAAACCCAGCCACCCTTGAAGATCTCTATGAGTGTTTGAGGTAGTAGATTGGAATTGACAGGGCGGAGTCGCGCTGACTCCGCCCTGTGCCGATTGAGGTCCTCTCTTATCGAGGCTAAGAATGATGCTATCGTCTTCGAAACGAGCTTTCATTCTACTGTCTGTGGCGCTGGTGGCTGCCTGCACCGAGCCCTCAAGCAATGGCCCCAGCGACGGGGGCGCCTCGCCACCAACCGACGCTGCTGACCGTAGCGACGGTTCGCTCGACGCCTCGCTGGACGCTGGTTTTTGGGACGCGGCAGAAGACGCGCAAGATTCTGGACCATTCGATGGTGGAGGAAGCGACCCGGACTGGGAGCCGCTCGCTGAACCGTTAAATCAATGCGATTTTCAGATGGCGACCAATCCCGCGGCCGTAGAGCCGATCGTGTGGCAGGACTGTCCTGGTGTGCCATCCGAAAATGGTTGCAGGTACATGCGTCTCGATTGGTCCGATGAGCGTCGGCGGCTCTCGGATGCCGTTTCAACGCGGCGCGAAAATTGTTTTGTCGTTGCGGAGGCGGATGGTGAGGTGAGAAATGCATTCTTCTTGGAGGAATTGCCTTGCGTCGACTGCTTTCCTCCTATCTTGTTTGGTCTGAACGACGACCAATTCTCGCTGGATCTCCGGTCGTTTGAGTCTTGTGATCAGTGGGCCTCGTATCATGACGCTGTCGCGCTCGTTGGAGCGGTCGGAGGTCCGGTTGCCGCAGCCTTAAGTCATGAAAGGGTGCCGCCCGGTCGCGGATTTCGGTCACATGTATCCAATCGTTGGATTGCCGAGTGGGACGTCGCGAAAGCTGTGAGTGTAGTTGATCGCGAGACGCTCTTGGAGCAGCAGGTGTTTGGCCCGGGTGACGACCCTGATGGATTGGTGCCAAGAGAAGTCACGGTGAGCGATGAGGGTGTCTTCTTCGTAACCAGTGGTGGTTCAAATCGGAGCGGAATCATGTCTTGGGACCCGGTCGCGGGTACTCGACGCTTCCAGCGCTGGCCGGGCGATACAAGTCGTGGCGCGGGCAATTTCTCGACCGATGGAACCGACATGGTCTGGACGCTGAGCGAAGGACGCGATCCCGAGTTCTTGACGGATGGATACCCTGTGTCATCGATTATGACTGCTCCGTTTACAACGGACCCGGAGGTGGTTCAGGCGACCGGTAGGCGGCTTCGCTCGGACCCGGCCCGATGGCTCATTGGGCATTCGGAGACCTTCGTGGTCGGGTGTGGTTATGCGGCCCGGGCGTTCGGCGGGGATGGAGATGTCATCATCGTTCGCCTCAGCGACGGCGCCGCGTGGATTCCCGAATCGAGGCCCGAATTCACCTGGGTCGGGGTCGTCGGCGTTACGTGCGACGAGTTCTTTGGTTTGGCCGCGGGCCCGATCGAGGGCGCACCTCTTACCGTCACTATCGCGAGAATGAGGCTCGACGCGCTCGGGGAGCCGCTCCCGCCGGATTGATAGTCCGCTCGGGCGCCTTTCAAATCTGCCACTGGAGGTCCGAAGTGGTGAGCTTCAAGCTACACGCACGAGTCGCCGCGGCTGCGCTGCTCGCCTTTGCCTGCACGGAGGCATCGATTGTTGATGCCCCCAGCGATGGGGGCGCCTCGCCAGCAACCGACGCTGCGCACCTTGGCGACGGTTCGCTCGACGCCTCGCTCGATGCCGGTGTTGCGGACGCGGCAGAAGACGCGCAAGATTCTGGACCATTCGATGGAGGAAGCGACCCGGGCTGGGAGCCGCTCGCTGAACCGCTAAATCGATGCGATTTCCAGATGGCGGCCAATCCCGCGGCCGTAGAGCCGATCGTGTGGCAGGACTGTCCTGGTGTGCCATCCGAAAACGGTTGCAGGTTTATGCGTCTTGATTGGTCCGATGAGCGTCTTCGGCTCACTGACGCCGTTTCAACGCGGCTCATGGTTGAGTCGGGCAACCAAATGCCGGTCCTCGCCTTTACCCGAAGAATTACGCTCGGTTCGCGGCCGGGAGATTGTTTCGTCATTGCGGAGGCGGATGGTGAGGTGAGAAATGCATTCTTCTTGGAGGAATCGCCTTGCCTCGACTGCTTCCCTCCTATCTTGTTTAGTCTGAAGGACAACCAATTCTCCCTAAGACCTGCTGTCGTTTGAGTCTTGTGAGTTGTCTGCCTCGTATCATGACATGGTCGCGCTCGTTGGATCAGTCGGGGGCCCGGTTGCCATGGCCTTGAGTCATCAAAGAGTACGCCCCGGTCGCGAATTTCGTTCATATGTCTCAAATCGTTGGATTGCGGAGTGGGACGTCGCGAGCGCTGTGAGAGTGGTTGATCGCGAGACGCTCTTGGTGCAGCAGGTTTTTGGTCCGGGCGAGGACCCTGATGGATTGGTGTCTTCTTCGTAACCAGTGGTGGTTCAAATCGGAGCGGAATCATGTCTTGGGACCCGGTCGCGGGTACTCGACGCTTCCAGCGCTGTCCGGGCGATACAAGTCCGTGGCGCGGGCAATTTCTCGACCGATGGAACCGACATGGTCTGGACGTTGAGCGAAGGACGCGATCCCGAGCTCTTGTCGGATGGATATCCCGTGTCATCGATTATGATTGCTCCGTTTACTACGGACCCGGAGGTGGTTCAGGCGACCGGTAGGCGGCTTCGATCGGACCCGGCCCGATGGCCCATTGGGCATTCGGAGACCTTCGTTGTCGGTTGCGGGTATGCGGCCCGGCAGTTCGGCGGAGCTGGAGATGTCATTATCGTTCGGCTCAGCGATGGCGCCGCGTGGATTCCCCAGTCGCAGCCCGAATTCACCTGGGTCTGGGTCGCCGGGTTCACCTGCGACGAGTTCTTTGGTTTGGCCAGGGGCCCGATCGAGGGTGAGGTGACCACTATCGCGAGAATGAGGCTCGACGCGCTCGGTGAGCCGCTCCCGCCGGATTGATGCGCGAGCCGGTAGCGAAGGCCCGAACGCGGATGAGACTCGGGGATCGGGCAGGGCTTGCGAAAGTCGCAAAGATGGGGCAAGAGAGGATGCTCGTAGACGAAGGAAGCTACTCGGGGGGCCGTCTAGCAGGTGGGGCCTTCCTGTGCTGTTCAACGCTTCGGCCTGGTTTGCCGGCGTGGGCTGACGAATGGGGCGGGGCGATTCACTCGCAATAAGAGGAGGGCAATCGATGGCATTCGATTTCGAGTCCAGGATGGCTTCGTTGGATCCGGCCAGCCGCAACGTCCTGCCCGATATGCCTATCGGCACAGCGATTCGGGAGGCGCGCGGACTTTTCGATTTCGTGATGAATGGGCGCTATGAGAAGTATTCAGCGCTGCCGCGGTTCGACATGGAGCTGGTGGACGGGCTGCCGGTCCTTGTTGGCAAGCTCGACGAGGCAGAAGCCCAGTGGCAGACGCTCAAGATCCGCACTCAGCAGGCTACGCTGCGCCCGGTTCGCGAGGAGGGCGAGTCGTTCCGCTCCGACATGCTCGCCGCGGCCCGGTTCCTCCTCCGCGAGGACGAGGAGGCGATGGCGCTTGTCGACCGGATCGCCGAGGGAAGTGGAATCGACGATCTGACGCTCGACCTGAACAACCTCGCCCGCGTCGCCGAACAGCACGCCGACCTCTTCGCGACCGCCGAAGACCTGCCCAAGGACCTTCCGGCCTATGCACGCTCGCTGTCGACGAAGCTGTCGGCGCTTCAGGAGAGCCCGGAGTCGCGCGCCGCAATCGAACACCGCAACCAGGTCTTCTTCCTGCTTGACTTCGCGGTCGACGAGATTCGTGCCGCCGGGCGCTACTTGTACCGGAAGGACCCGAAGACGCTGGCGCTGTTGGCCAGTGCCTACGTCAAAAAGAAGAACCGCCGCCGGCGCCAGGAGAAGCCCTCGGTCGAAAAGTCCGAGCAGAAAGAGTAGCTCTCCGAGGGATTTGGTCGCCGAGGGCGAGCGTGCCCTCGGCGATCAGCTCCTTCTGCCGTTCGGCCGCCTGTTTGCCACTTTGACCTGCCCGCCCCGGCCCGAAGGCCGTCCGTGCCGCGCCGAAGGCCGTCCGTGCCGCGCCGAAGGCCGTCCGTGCCGCGCCGAAGGCCGTCCGAATCACGCCGAAGGCCGTCCGAATCACGCCGAAGGCCGTCCGAATCACGCCGAAGGCCGT
>ENA-UOOR01000257-UOOR01000257.1-fermentation-metagenome-genome-assembly--contig:-NODE-257-length-81099-cov-56.691192_pt1 | contig 81099 bp, 59 predicted proteins | sample MGYA00245780_ERZ724029 | MGnify/ENA primary metagenome ERZ724029 (study PRJEB28704, sample SAMN03018315) | fermentation metagenome | biome: anthropogenic terrestrial biome; feature: soil; material...
ACCACTCTGACTGCTATCTATATCAGGACTCTCATTAATTTCGGGGGGATGCGTAAAATCTCTAAATTATGCGCTTCCTGTGTGCAATAAAATTTGTAAAGCATTATTTCACATACGTTTATTTGCTAATAAAAACGTTATTAACCCCCTTGCGGCTCTTATAAACACACTGATTTGATTTTTAACCATAAACCTTGATTTAGGTCAATAAAGCCACCGGGATGAGCGTGGAAAGTGCATTTGATCTTATGGGTCGGGCCTTGAATGGGCATACTGAGATGTTGGGCAGATACGGTATCGAGTTGGATGATACTCGCTTGAAGACAGAAGGGGTATCATATCTGGTGGAGAAGCTAGGTGAGGACTATGGCGGAACTGCAACTGCTCTGGCTGATCTCAGGCTGCAGAATGCCAATGGCTGGGGTGACATCCAAGAGACAGTTGGCGATATGCTCACTACTCTGATCAATCCTCCGCTCAATGGCCTAAAGCTGCTCATGGATGCCTACAACAGCCTATCTCCGGTCATGAAGGGCTTCGTTGCTGGGATAGTAGTAGCGATTCCATTGATCGGCACTATTACTACAACCATCACTGCTTTGACTGCTGCCTATCATGCTCTGCAGGTAGCCATGAACCCCGTAGCAGGGATAATCGGTATTGCAGTCGGTGCCTTGTCCGCTCTGGGCTTTGGACTGGCTGCGGCATGTGCAACGCACATCTCTTCATCGACAATGCCAAGACCGATAAGGGACAGGTAACCATCACGATCGGTATCGGAGCTCAATTTGAAGGAGAAGAAGCCAAGTACCAGATCCTTGCCATCGCCAAAGACACACCATAGACTACCCGAAAGAGAAACCCGGCATAAAAAAACCGGGCTCTATATATAAGGTATAGGGATTTACTTCTGCTGAAGCCTGCAGATCAGCTCTGCCATCAAGTTGATCATCTCTTTGTAATCTCCGCATTCCCAGGCATCGTCTGCTTTGATCCTGATCTGCTCATCGGTCATGGTCTCTGACTTGAGCCAGGGGCCTCGGAATTGATTCCACCAGTTCTTGTAGTGAAAGTCCTTATCAAAAGGATAATCGCATAATCCGGTCTTGGATTCGATTATCTCTTCAATTGGCTGCTCCTAACCATCCTCTCTCATTATTACGATCTGGCTGCCTGATCCTGCCATCTGCTCCAGCGTTGCCTGCTCCTTGCGATTCTTGTTCTGCTTGGTCATCTTGATCTCCTTCTCGGTTACCCGACTGTTAATTAATGGGTCTACTGTACACCCCTCGCAACCGTGGTCAAGTCCTTTCCGCTCAATATGATAAAGGATGTGCAAGAATCTTTATTGACAGAAATGCAGCCTTATCTCACATTGCATACAGCCTACAGACCCTACATAGAATGCCCTCCGAGTCGTGGGGACACCGCCCGGTGCTCCCCACGATATTTTGTATTCAGAGGCACGCGTCTCATCCCTCAGAAATTTGCAAAAATCGTGATACTCACCCATATTTTATCGAATTGGAGCACTCAAACACTTAACGTCTTTGCCTGTATTCAGATATGGAAACTCATTTGCAAAATTACTTGATACTCCCATTTGTAGAAGTCGTGATACTCATTTGCAAAAATCGTGATACTCCCCTCTCCCATTTTCAGCAGATTTGCAACGAATGTGATACGATTTGCAAAATTACTTGAGACTCTGTATTATACCTTTATCAGCTCTTTTTCACCCTCTGAGCGTATCCTTAACCAAGCCTTCATCAAGCGTTAATCAAGCGTTAATAATTAACGCTTGATGAAGGCTTGATAAAGAAGTGATGAACGCCATCAATAGAGGGAGAAAATATGAGATAAACACTATTTCTAATGGGCAGCTCAATGGACAGACACATTTGACAGACACAAGGAGACACAAACCACAGTAATAATGGAGAGTGATAACGTCGCAATTTTCGGATTTTTCCCGGATCAGTCCGCCGGAATAGTATTTTGGACTAAAACTGTTGACAAGATACCGCAAATAGCGAATTTGGTAAAAAACATATTTATTACTCTCTGGAGGTATTATGACCTACCGCGTTCTCGCGATTAATCCCGGCTCAACTTCTACCAAGATAGCGGTTTACGACGATGATCAACCTGTGTTTGAAAAGACTCTGCGCCATGATCCGGCAGAATTGGACAAATTTGGCGGAATCATCGAACAACACGATTTCCGCAAGGGATTGGTTATGGAAGCCATGCGTGAAAACAACGTTGATCCCAAAAGCCTGCACGCCGTTGTAGGTCGAGGCGGATTGGTGCGGCCGGTTAGCGGTGGCACCATGAAGATCGGCAAGAGCATGATGCGCGATCTGCAGGATCCTGCGCTATGGGGACGCATTCATGCGTCAAACCTGGGTGCCTTCATAGCCAATGCTGTCTCCGAAGATCTTGGCATTCCCGGCTTCATCGTGGATCCGGTGGTTGTGGATGAATTTGACGATATAGCCAGAATATCCGGCATTCCGGAGATAGAACGCAAAAGCCTGTTGCACGCCCTCAATATCCGCTATATTGCGCGGTTGATGGCCAAAGAACTGGGTAAAGATATTGCGAATGTAAATCTCATCGGCGTCCATATGGGCGGAGGCATCTCTATAGCGGCAATCAAAGGTGGCAGAGTGGTAGATGTGAACAACGCGCTTTTGGGGATGGGGCCCTTCTCCCCTCAGCGAGCCGGAGCTTTACCCATTGGCGATTTGCTGGACCTGGCTTACAGCGGCAAATACACGAAAAAAGAGCTCACAACATACCTTACCAAGACCGCCGGATTGATGGCATATCTGGGCACAGACAGCGGAATCGAAGTAAATAAACGCATCCAGGCAGGGGATGAAAAAGCAAAACTGATCCTTCAGGCGATGTGTTACCAAGTATCCAAAGAAATTGGAGCTTGCGCTACCGTGCTTTCCGGAAAGGTGGACGCCATCTTCCTATCCGGAGGTTTGGTATACAACGATTTTATCGTGAACGAGATCCAAACGCGCTGCTCCTTTATCGCCAATATTCACCTGTATCCCGGCGAAAAAGAGATGGAAGCGCTATGTCAGGGCGGTATCCGGGTGCTGAAAGGCCAGGAAGAAGCCATGGACTATACTTACTAATAAATAATCTTGCGACAAATGCTTGGGGAATCCGGTGCGCCATACCGGATTTCCTGCTTTATTTCGCTCTTTATCCTCATGAAACGACAATACTTGCTCTTGGGTCTGATTTTTTTTTGCACGGCTCTTTTTGCCGAAGACTGGACTGTATTGATCTATATGGGAGCCGACAACGATCTCGCCGCTCAAGCGCTGGAAAATCTGCAAGATATGGAGCAAATAGAACAAGCTGCCGGGTTAAACTTGATCGTACAGTTGGATCTACCCGAAAGTGGAGCTAAGCGCTACAAAATCGAACATAAACCACAAGCCGGTTTCAATTCCCGCATATTACAAAGCTTAGGAACGGTTGACAGCGGCGATCCCCATACTTTGCAAGAATTCATGTTATGGGGTTTCGATAATTACCCGGCTTCCCGAAAGATGCTGATCATTTGGTCTCATGGCGATAGCTGGTACAAGCAAAATAAATACATCTCTGTAGACGAAGAAAGTGGAAACGCGATAAGGGTAGCCAATGGCGAGCTTAGTGCAGCGTTTTCCGGTGTACCGAAACTGGATATCTTGCTGTTTGATGCCTGTAGTATGCAAAGCATAGAGATCGCATATGAATTGAGGCATTTTGCGGATTACATCATAGGTTCTGCGGATCTGGTACCTGTGAAAGGTTTTCCATATCAGACGATGATCCCTCTCTTTTCCCAAGATCCCCACTCAGTGGCCTCTCAAATCCCAAATTTGTATCTGGAACACTATCTACCCGGAACACAGAATAATCCATCCAACTACTTTTTGAACATAAGCTGCTCCGCCATAGATACTTCGGAACTAAACAGTTTCTACGATTTCTTTGCCGGTTACTCTCGCAAGCTCAAGCTCTACGCAACTCAATTGATGAAGATACGCGAAGATCTCTACGATATGAATACTGCTTACGCGGATGTGGATATGAAACAGATGCTTACGAGAATAATTGAATACGCTATCCTGCCCCAACAAAGCTCCTTGGCTTTGCAACATTTGGAACAGCTCATAATAGCATCCGCGTATTCCAGCACCTACTACCAGCCGGATTTGAGCAGTCTCGCAATATGGTTTCCCGATGTCCGTTACAATTTTGCTACAGTTTGGGAAATATACATGCAGCTTGCTTTTGCGCAAAGCTCATGGTTAAGTGTAGTGAATGCCGCTCTGGGAGACGATCAGTACGCTCCCGCAGCGCCGAAACTGAAGCGTCAATATCAATACCATGGCCGTCTGCATCTACATTTTGAAGCACCGGTAGATGTGGATTCTTTGTATTATCATGTGCAGAGTGATCATGCCGATATTTGGCTTTACCCCCCGATGTACGCCGGTGATTTCCAAGTCAGCTTCCCTATCGACAGCTCCGGGAATTGCCGGATATACGCGCTTGATCAGTCCGGCAATGCATCGCAGACACTTAGCATCGATTATGAGCGAGAAATGCCCGTGGCAAGCCTGGTAGTCCGCCCAAATCCTGTAAAAACAGGTTACCCCGCTTTTTTGGATTGGTATCTGGAAGCTGACAATATAGATAGCGCACAGCTTTCTCTTTATAACATCAAAGGGCAAAAGCTGGTTTCATTCAGCTCCGACACGCTGATGGATCCTGTGGGGAGCATCATGCTGCAAGATATCCCCGGCTTTGGCTCTCTGAAAAGGGGAATGTATATAATAGAGTATAGAGCTAAAGGCAAGCGCCTCAGGAGCAAGCTTGCTATCTTGTAAAAAGACAGGCGCTTATAACGATGTGGATAAGATGTGGATAAGTACTTCAGCCCATATATGGAATATATGCATGTATATATATAACAACTATTTAGCGTTTCTCACTTATCCACTTTTAACTGTGGATAAGTCTGTAGATAACTGATAAACAAGGAGCTATCCGGTGCGTCAAATTGAACGAATATCCAAGGCCAGAATCTCTGAAATAGCAAAACTGAAACAGAAGAAGTATCGTAAAGATATTGGCATGTTCGTGGTGGAAGGCCAAAGGCTGATAGATCAGTTACACATATACGGAATAAACGCAGTGGAGCTGTATACCACAAATCCCATGTTCGATAGAATTGATGATATTCCTACTTCATTGTGCAGTGAAGATGAACTCAAACGCATCTGCGATAGTGGGCACCCATCCGGAATAGCCGGTTTGTATCCTTTGCCCCGCCCGGGTGTTGAAAGCTTTCACCGGGCTTTATATCTGGACAGGGTTTCCGATCCCGGCAATCTGGGCACGATCTTCCGCACTGCCGCAGCTTTTGGGATGGATGCTATCTTTCTGTCTCCCGCTAGTTGTGAGCTTGCCAATCCCAAGGTTGTGCGCGCGTCTTTAGGCGCGGTTTATGCCGTAGCCTGGCAAGTGTTGGATATTGATGCTCTTTGCGCTATAAATGCGCGCAAATTGGTGCTGGATATGAACGCGGACACAGCGCTGGAGGAATATCTGCCCTCTGCAGGTCCTGAGATATTTATCCTGGGCAGTGAAGCTCACGGAGTGGACAGGGCACTGATGGCAATGGCAGATGAACGCCTTAAAATCAGGATGCAAGGAAGTATGGAATCTCTGAACCTTGCCATCAGCACCTCTATACTGTGTTATCAGCTATCTCTATATAGGGCTTAAGGTTTCAATTTGGCAATGGTCTGCCGGCAGAGTTGATCGCTGCATGCCTGGCTTTCGCTCTCCACATATACTCGAATAATGGGCTCCGTGCCGGATTTGCGGATGTGAATCCAATGTTTGTCTTTCGTGCCTTTGATGCCATCTTGGGTATCGATCCGGTAACCTTGCAGAATGGTAGGCACTTTTGCCATGGCTCCATCCATATCTGAGGGATTAAGCTCCAGTTTATCTTTGGCAAAATAGTATTTTGGCAGTTCTTGTACCAATTCCGATACGGTCTTGCCACTTTCGGCCAGCAGTCCTAGGATCAGAGCCATTCCGGCAGGTGCGTCGCGGGTATAGTGTACTTCCGGGCAGATGATGCCGCCATTGCCTTCACCGCCGATCGGGGACAAAATCTCCTGCATCTTTTTACCCACATTGATCTCCCCCACCTTGCTACGATGGACTTTCACACCGTATTTGGCAGCGATGTCCTCGCTGAGCATTGAGGTGGAAAGATTTACCACGATATCTCCGCGTTTCTTTGGCAATACAAAGCATTGCGCCAGAACCACACTGAGTTCTTCTCCGATGCATCTGCCATGTTCATCCACGATCGAGAGTCTGTCAACATCCGGATCGGTGGCAAAACCGATGTCAGCGGAATGAGCCTTTACCGCATCCTCAAGCTGTGTAAGATTGTGATTTAGCGGTTCTGCCGGATGCGCAAACACTCCGGTAGGCTCGCTATTAATCCCGACTACCGTGCAACCCAGTGCTTTCAGCAACACCGGTGAGATCAAGCCTCCAGCTCCATTCACGGAATCTAGAACCACTTTTATCCGTTGCTTTCGGATGGCTTCCACATTCAGATAGGGAATGTTCAGCACTTTATCTATATGCCTTTGAATGGCATCAAAATCTGTATTCATGCTGCCCACGGACTGCCAATCTGCCCAAGTAACCGGTTGATCCACATCTTGCAGAAACCTGGCAGCTTTGTCCGGGGCCAGGAACATGCCATCTTGATCCACAAACTTCATCGCGTTCCACTGCGGGGGATTGTGGGATGCAGTGATCGCGATTCCGCCGATGGCATCGCTTTCCTCCACTGCCAATAGCACCGTGGGAGTGGAAACGACACCCAGATCTGTAACGTCCAGGCCGATACTCATGATGGTGGATGCGATGTTGTGCATCATCGCCAGACCGGTGGTACGGCTGTCCCTGCCAATGATGATCCTGCCTTTGCCAAAAGTTTTTTTCTGCATGGCGGCAAAGCTCGCCACGTATTTTTGCACTACAGGCGGTGTGAGGGTATCGCCAAATATCCCCCGTACTCCGCTGACGCTTGTCATCAGTTTGCTCATGCTATTCTCCTTATGAAAGTAAAGGATGCGAAAACCATCCGGGCTTCCGCATCCATTATCTAACGGCATTCAGCCGGATGTTTCAGATATTACAAGCCAAATTCGGCTCGACGGTCTTCAATCTTGGCGTCTTCCCGCATCTGTTGATACCAGCGTGAGAAGGCCAGGTTTTCCATTTTCTCGCGAATTTCTTTCTGCTTGTCGGTATCTTTTTCAAAAGCAGCTATGTCCGGTTTGGTACGGCTTTCGGCCTTGATGACGTAGCTTCCCTTGGGGTCGTGTACCACGGGGCTGATCTCGCCTTCATTCAGCTTCAGGGCTGCATCAGCAAACATCTCTGAGATGCCGATTCCGGCTGCGCTGTTCCCACGTTTGAAGTTGTTTACGTCATATACTTTCCAACCTTCAGCCTCGGCTTTATCGAAGTATTCGGAAGGATCGTATTTGGCGGCAAATTCATCGGCTTTCACTTTGGCTTTGGCTATTTTTTGCTCTTTTTCCAGTTCATAGCGTATGCGAGGACGCACTTTGTCAAAATCTTCGTAGTAGCTTTTCACGTTTTCTGTGATCTTTCCCACGATCATGCGACCTTGCTGATCTCTGATAACTTCACTCACTTTGCCTTTCTTGGCTTCTGCCATCCAGGATATCATCTGGGGCAATTGACCGATTCCGGCGATATATTGCGCATCATGAGCTACCCAATCGCTGTCTTGAGGCTCCATCTCCAGTTCTTTGGCGACATCGTCCATCTTCTTCTTTTTCAGCATATCCCGGACTTCCTGAGCCTTTTCGGCAATCTCGATCTTGGTGGTCTCGCTGGCTTCCACCTTCACCAATATGTGTCTGGCTTCTACCTGTGGGTTGGCTGGATCTGTGCTTACAATGCGATCCACGCGGATAATATGCCAACCAAAATCACTCTTGACGGGATCCGATATATCGCCTTCTTTCAGGTTGAAAGCAGCTGCTTCAAATTCCGGAACCATCTGGCCTTTTCCAAATACTCCCAGCGATCCGCCGTTCTGTCCGGAACCGGGATCATCAGAGTAATCCATTGCCAATTGGGCAAAATCTTCACCGGCTTTGGCTCTGGCAGCCAGTTGATCGGCACTCTTTTTGGCTTCCGCGAGGTCTTCGTCTGAAGGTTTCTCCTCAAAGACGAGGTATTGCATTCTGGACGCGGGGCCCTTTTTGTACTCTTCTTCTTTATTATCGTCATAATACTTCTGGATGTCCTCGTCGCTTACTTCTACATCCTTGATAGTATTGTAATCGAAGAAGATCATTTTGCCGCGTACGATATCGTTTTCTTTGATGTATTCCGCTTTCAAGCTGTCCATAGTGATCCCGGCATCTGCCATAATCTTATCTTGAAGGCGTTTGCGGGGCAGGTAGCTTTTATAATAGTCTTCCAGGATCACAAACAGATTGGGATCGTTCTTTAGTGCTGCTATATACTTACTGGGGTCAAATCTTCCTTCTGTTTGTAATGCGGGATTTTGCATGAGATCCTCAGGCGGATTGTTCTGCATTTCAGTAAGGATCTCGTCGTCTTTGATCTTAATTTTGTGCTTTTTGATTTGCTTGTCCCAGAGGATTCCATCCACCAGCTCCTGCCAGGCTTGGTTTTCCAGGTTTTGGCGGGTGCCGTCATCAATCGGTTGATTGGGGTTGCTTTCGCTATATCTGGCATACACCTCTTGAATTTTGTTTTGATACATCTCAAAACTGATCTTCGTGCCTGCAACTTTGCCAACATATGGCTTTGGTGTGAAAATCTCCACAACTCCAACGGCTCCCATCCCCAAGATGAAGATGATGGCCACAAAATAGATGATGACTTTCTGTTTCTTTCTCAAGTCTTCGAGCATTATATCCTCCACAATGGATCGTAATATTCTTTAGAGAGTCACTTTTCTAGCTATGGCATTTTACACAAGTATTTTTTTACTAATAGCCGATGTTTGGCATCATAAAGATATGCATGAAATGGCCTAACACGATGCATTACAGCCGCATAGATCAAGCATGAGGGAACGGTCGCCATTTTATGCTTGACAAAAATATGAGTCCGGAAAGTGTGTACAAACATATTCGCTCAGTTTTGGGGCATTAGCTCAGCTGGGAGAGCGCATGACTGGCAGTCATGAGGTCAGCGGTTCGATCCCGCTATGCTCCACCAAGGTTTCAGGCGGTTTGTTAAAAATGTCATTGGACAATTTTTGGGCAAACCGCCTACTTTGTTTTAATCCCTAAATCCTTAGTCTGAAAATTCCAACATCACAAAAAGCTGAAAGCCAATTGTACGAACACTTCTTTTCTATGAAGGTCTTTGAGAGCAAATAGCAATTACGTAAACATGAAGTTTTGCGACAAACTGAGCGCTTTGAATGGCAGCAGCAAGATCGTGATCAATGCTTTTGTTTTCATGTCTTGTCTCCTTGCTAATATTTGGCATGATTTGCCATTATGCTATCTATGCTAATTCTCTCACTTGAATCTCGTTCTGCGCAATTTCTTCGGTCTTGCTTTCGGCAGAGGTGGATACCAGTAATATAAGTCCCTAATGCTGGTGTAGATTCCTGGTCATTGTTTCACTGGTTGTCTGAAGGTAGCTGATAACACTCGTCACTCAAAATAAATGCAAGGCCATACTACAAATTTCATTATTTACAATGAGCCGATATATGTCAACATCTTTTGCACCGGTAGCCACTTTTCTTCAACTGACTATATTACTACGGGAGTAGAGAAAAGCTCATAACAAAGAGAAGGATATTGCTCAGACGTTTTCTCAACAGAGCATCTGTCAATCTTCGGCAATATTTGAAACGCTAACTGGATACTTTTATTATGTAGTGCAGTTATTATAAAGGGCAGGTTTGGAAGATTAATCGGTATTTCTCCAGAAAGATCCGCTCATAACAAGTTGAGAGCAGAATGATGAGCTGAATATCTTTAGTCCCAATGTGTTACATTGTTATCCCTTGTCAAACGCCAGAATTCCCAAATAGCTTGTCGAATTTAGCCAAACACACTATCGAGGGATGTTTATGTCACTCATAGAAGTCTCGAGAATGTGACAAGTCTGATTCCCGTATTTTTTCCTTGACCTTAAACGCGCATATTTAGTCTGGCATTAGTATTTGGAATACTAGCACATCAATCTGATAATAATAATAAATGAGGTAAATAAAGTGAGTAGAATTGAACTCATCGACAAGATTACATACCAAGCCTTAACAGCGCGGCAAGCAATTTTGCATATGACTACTCTGTCCGGCAGCGGACATCCGGGTGGCTCTATGTCCAGCATAGACATGCTCTTGAGTATATACAATACCATGCGCCACAATCCCGAATATCCCTCTTGGGAACAAAGAGACCGCATGGTTGTCTCCATTGGTCACATCTCCCCCGCTGTATACAGCACTTTGGGCATCATGGGTTACTTCCCTCTGGAAGATGCAATCTCGCAATTCCGCAAGTATGGCAGCATTTTTGAGGGTCACATCGAACGAGACGTTCCCGGGGTGGAATGGAGCTCCGGAAACTTGGGACAAGGCCTTTCCGCGGCTTGTGGATTCGCCATCGGGTCCCGGATCAAGAAATTGGGCAGTCACGTATATGTCCTGATGGGGGATGGTGAACAGCAAAAGGGTCAATTGAGCGAAGCCCGGCGCTTTGCTTCAAAATTTCAATTGGATAATCTTACAGCGATAGTGGATTACAATCAATTGCAGATATCGGGTTCCATTCATGACGTGATGCCGCAAAACATCCGCAGAAATTGGGAATCCGACGGCTGGCAGGTGATGGAAGTTAATGGCCACGACATTGCCCAGATACTTCAGACTCTGGATGCCGCGCGTGATGCCGGAAAACCTGTGATGATTCTGGCTCACACCGTGATGGGCAAAGGGGTCAGCTTCATGGAAAACAAAGCTAAATACCACGGATCAACGCTATCAAACGAGCAGTGTGCTGAAGCTTTGGCAGAGCTTGGCGCAGTAAATGATCTCAGCAAGTACCGCAAGCTGCGCGAAGCGTTTGTGCCAAAGGATAGTGAGGCCAAAGTGGACTTTCATCCTGAACTAAGGCTGAAACCGGGAAAACCCGTGTTGTACAGCACCGAAAATGATTGTCGCAGCGCCTGGGGCAAAGCTGTCGCTGATCTGGGAAAACTAAATGAGAATAACGAAAGTCCCATAGTAGTAGTAGATTGTGATCTTGCCGGTAGTGTGAAAACAGGTGAATTCCGTGACGCCCTGCCGGAACGCTTTTTACAGACAGGGATAATGGAACATCATGCTGCTGTGCTTAGCGGTGCCCTGTCCACCATGGCTATACAGTGTTTTTGGTCCGATTTCGGTGTCTTCGGCATTGACGAAACCTACAATATGCAGCGTTTGAACGATATCAACCATACAAACCTGAAAACCGTGGTAACTCACGTTGGCATCGATGTGGGTGCGGATGGCAAAACACATCAATGTGTAGACTATATCTCTCTGGCCCGCAATCTCTTTGATACCAGAATCATCTGCCCCGCTGATGCTAACCAGACCGACCGCGTAATCCGTTGGCTAATCGACAAACCGGGCAACTATATTGTTACTATGGGCCGCTCGAAACTACCTATTCTGAAAGATCAGGAAGGTGAGATATTTTATAATACGGATTATTGCTTCGATTATGGCAAAGCCGATGTCTTGCGCATAGGAGACAAGGGTAGCGTCTTTGTGTGCGGTACACCTACTGCGCGTGCTTTGAAAGCAGTTGATACCTTGCGCGAAGAAGGACTTTTTGTAGAATTGATCGCGGTATCCTGTCCTTTGGAGATTCCGGTGAACCTGATAGCCGAAGCTGCTCGCAAGGGCCCGATCATCAGCGTGGAAGACCACAGCATCAATGGTGGCCTGGCCACTACTATCGCAGAACTAATGGTAGAAAACGATATCCGAGCCAGCCTGATCCGTTTGGGTGTGGACTCGTATCCTGTATCCGGCGAATCGGAGGAATTGTATCAAGCCTATGGATTGGATTGCGCATCGCTGATCGAAAGAATCCGGGAAATCCTGCATTAAGCTGATCGTAGAGATTGGACTCGTGCTTCTATGAACCGTGATTTTCTCAGACCCGCCGCCCTCGTGTTGATGGCGGCGCTTTTTACGGGAATACTGGCCAGATTACTGCCGGCATATAGCAACGACATCTTCCCTATCCGCAAAATGAGATGGTTTGAAACACTGTTCCAAAAACCGGCCCCAGCGGATAGTATCACAATGCAACTTGAAACCCCGGAACATGCCTCAAAAGAACTCCGCCCGTTTATCAAAAAATTGAGGGCGATGGAACCTCTTGCCGGGCAAAGTCCTCTATTTGAGCCCTCTGCCTTCGCAAAACGTGACAAACAGATACGCATTGCTTACTTCAGTGATTCCATCATCGAAGGAGATCTGCTCACTGCTCCCCTGCGTTATGAATTGCAACGCGTTTACGGTGGACGTGGTGTGGGAATGATGCCTATCACATCCATTGTCGCGGGCTTCAGACAGACCATTCAGCACAAGTTTTCCCGCAATTGGGAAAGCATCTCTTTCATGAATCAGGACAAGTACGATGTTTCACTGGGAATCACCGGCTACACCTTCATTCCACGCCCCTACTACGTGGCCAGCCGCCCGATTGAGGCCGCTTCCATCGATACCTTGTTCAGCGCAGACAGTCTGAGAGCGGACAGTTTGGCCACAGAGGCCCAGCCGGAACCGAAGACCGAGATCGCTCGCTTCTATGTGGATTACGATCCTTGGGTAGAATACAAGGCCATAGATATTGCCGGAGGCGCACCTGTTTTCAGCCGGATCAAGCTGTTCTACAGCCATGCCTCGGAAACCTCGATGCTAAAAGTGAGTTACGACTCCGGACCAATGGTGCAATTCGGTCTCTCGAGCGGAACAGAGCTTCAAACTCTGGACATCAGCCCACAAAGCCCGATCACTACCCTGAGGCTGGAATTTTCCACTTCTGATCCCATCCATGTGTATGGTGTATCTTTCAATGAGGACACAGGCGTATATGTGGACAATTTCCCCATCAGGGGCTATTCCGGCCTTTACTTTCAGCGCATACACCAAAACATCCTTTCTGCATTTCAAAAGGAACTGGAATATGACCTTGTGGTGATGCAATATGGCGGTAACATCTCAAATCCCCAAAACACCGATTACAACAGTTTCAAACTGGTCATGACCCGAACCATCCGGCATCTACAGCAAGCTCTGAAAGATGTGCCGATATTGGTAGTGAGCGTGCAAGACCGCAGCATCAAGGATCGTGGAGAATACAAGACATCTCCGGATATACCACTATTGGTGAAAGCGCAGAGTGAGGTAGCGGCAGAGACCGGTTGTGCATTTTGGAATCTCTATGAAGCCATGGGCGGATACAACTCTATGATCGGGTTTGTGAACCAGAATCCACCCCTGGCCGGGAAGGATTTCACGCATTTTACCAGACGGGGAGCAGACAGGATCGCGGAACTCCTGATGGACTTTTTGAGGGAAGATAATTGAGAAAGAGAGAGATCCTTCTGATCCTGCTGATGCTGTTTGGCTCTTTGTTTCTGCTCAGTTTCACCAAAGACCGAATGGAGTCCGAAACCGATCTTTTCAGCGAAGATGAATACCCCGAGGATCTGGATACTTTGGAGGAATTCATTCAAAGCTATTATCTACTGCTGGACAGTGACAATTATCTAAAAAGTTACACATTCATTGACCCCGCCAAGAATGTGCTGCAGAATGATCAAGACGCTCTAAAGCCATTGTACATGAAACTATTGCAATTGCGAAACGGACTTCGTGATCAGGTAGTGATATATCAGATTGGCGATTCTCACGTGCAAAGCGGATACTTCAGCGGAACTGCCCGCAGCGCCTTGCAAAAGTACTTCGGAAACGCGGGAAGGGGATTGATCTTCCCCTATAGACTGGCCAGAACCAATCAGCCGGATGACTATCAGATCAGCTCCGCAAACAGTTTCCGGCGCATAGACAATCCCCGTAGCCTCAGTGGATACTCCATAGCTAACAGTGCAGAAGCTGAGCTGAAGATCAAGACCAATTCTTTCTTCAAAATTGACTGCAAGTTCAATCAAGTCCTGTTATACGCCAATAAAGACGCCTCCATGGAATTTGCGCGTCAACAAAATCTGGGGACTCTGGACCGTCAGGAAACGTCCGCTTACTCCATCCACCATCTACGATTTCAAGAGCCTGTAAACACCGCCACCATCATTGTTCCGGAGAATATGCGCGAACTGTATGGCCTCAGCCTGGAGCGCGACGAAGCCGGCCTGCTGTACCACTCTATGGGTGTTAATGGGGCAGGTTTTTACACTATGGCAGATCAGGAGATTATGTTTGAACAGATCCCCCTGATAAAACCGGATCTGATCCTGATATCTCTGGGCACAAACGACGCTCAGGGCAGGTTCCGGGCTGAGGTTATGAGAAAGAATCTACTTAGCTTTATGACAAAGCTTGAAGACAGCAATCCCGACACTCCGATACTGTTCTCTCTGCCTCCTGATTCCCGAAAGGGCGGCAAGACAAACCGGGATATCGATCACGTGGCAGAGATTATCCGCGAATACGCCGAGGATCATGGTCACGCTCTCTGGGATCTGCATGATGTGATGGGCGGAAGCGGAAGCATGGCAAAATGGCGCTCAAACGCAATGGCAGCAAAGGATTATCTGCATTTTACACCGAAAGGTTACATGCTCCAGGGCCATCTCTTCTATCAAGCCTTGATAAAGGGTTACAAGACTTTTTCTGAAACCAGGGACAACCAATGACACAGATATTGAATCAGATACTTGCTTCACTGAACTACAATCCCCAGAATCCCCTGCTTTTCAACAGCAGCTTCTTCCTCTTCTTCTTCATCGTTGTCTTGCTGCTATACCCGCTTTTGGCAAATCACTATCGCAGCCGAACCTGGTATTTGCTTCTCGTTTCGCTATTTTTCTATTTCAAGACCAGCGGTCTCTTTGTAATCTTGCTCCTGATAACTGCCGCCATAAACTTCGGTTTTGGTCACGCTATCTACTACAGTAAGGGGCGATCTGCAAAACGCTGGTGGCTATTTTGCAGCCTGATCTGGAACCTGGGCTCTCTGGGATATTTTAAGTATACAAATTTCATCATAGACACCATCAATCAGATCTCCGGTGGCAGCTTGCCGGCGATGGACATTTTTCTGCCTATCGGGATCAGCTTCTTCACATTCCAGACTTGGAGTTATACCTTGGACATTTATTTCGGAAACCTGAAACCGATCCATAGCTTCAAGGATTTTGCCTTCTTCGTATCCTTTTTCCCTCAGCTGGTCGCAGGACCCATCGTCCGCGCCAGCTACTTCATCCCCCAGATCAACAAAAAACTGAATCTGGACAAGGATACCATCGCCCGGGCTTTGGTTTTGATCTTTGCCGGTCTGCTGAAGAAAGGCATCATTGCAGACTATCTGTCGGTGAATTTTGTAGACAGGGTGTTTGACAATCCAACGCTCTTTTCGGGAATGGAAAACCTCTTTGGTGTGTATGCCTATGCCTTACAGATTTACTGCGATTTCAGCGGCTATTCCGATATCGCGATCGGTCTGGCAGCACTATTGGGTTTTGACTTGCCGATAAACTTCAATAGTCCCTACAAAGCCCATAGTATCACAGATTTCTGGCGTAGATGGCATATCTCGCTCTCCACCTGGCTTCGTGACTATCTTTATATCCCCTTGGGCGGAAATCGTAAGGGCAAGGTACGAACGCATCTGAATCTAATGACCACCATGCTTTTAGGGGGGTTGTGGCATGGCGCCAGTTGGAACTTTGTGCTTTGGGGCGGCTTACACGGTGTAGCTCTGGTGCTGGACAAAGCCTGGATCAATACCAGATTTGCCCGCAGTCACATCGTCCGCTTCTTCAGCACCATCGTTACATTTCATTTTGTCTGTTTCAGCTGGATATTTTTCCGCAGCCGCGACTTCGAAAACTCACTCACCATTATAAAGCGTATCACATCGTCCTTTCATGGCTCACTATTCGGTCACTGGATCGCCGAATACAGAGTGATCGCGCTTCTGATCGTGATTGGTTTTCTGGCACACTGGCAGCCGGATAGCTGGGAAAAAAGCTATCGAAACTTCCTGGCAAGATTACCTCTACCGCTGCAATCTCTTATCATGGCATTGGTGATCTGGATTCTCTTCCAGGCCCGTAGCTCCGACATCCAACCTTTTATCTATTTCCAATTCTAGGAGGAACGATGAATTACATACTACCCGCCCTGCAACGCTATGATTGGGGATCATATACCTTTATCCAGAACTTTCTGAATCTCGAAGATGCGGGAACGATAGCCGAAGCCTGGTACTCCGCTCACCCCAAATTGCCGTCCCTGGTAAACGGAAAATGCTTCAACCGCGTAATTGCCGAAGATCCTGAGTATTGGCTGGGGAAAAAAGATGGGGAACTGCCCTATCTTCTAAAAATACTAGCGGCTAGGGAATCGCTTTCGATCCAGGTTCATCCCTCCAAAAAGCAGGCAGAGGCTGGCTTTGACCGCGAAAATGCCCAAGGCATACCGCTGGACGCGCCAAACCGAAACTATCGGGACCGCAATCACAAACCGGAGATGATGCTTGCACTTACCCAGTTTCACGCCCTCTGTGGCATCCGTGAATACAACGAAATCGCCCGGATCTTTGCCTACTTTGCATTAGGTAGTTTTTTTGAAAGCTTCGCCGGCTTTGCCCAAAATCCCAATGCCGAAAGATTTGCCCTTTTGTACCGCGAAATCCTGAGCCGTGAGCCTCTGACCGGCCTTGCGGAACACATCGACAAATTATCTGAAAAGGAACTATGGCAAGATGAACTATCTTGGTGCAAAAAACTTCTGAAGCTGTATCCGCGGGACAATTCGATACTCTCCCCCTTGTTTTTGAACCTGATTTGCTTAAGGCCTAATGAAGCCATCTTTTTGGAAGCCGGAATCGTGCACGCTTATTTGGAAGGTTCCGGTATCGAGATAATGGCATCTGGTGACAATGTGTTGCGAGCAGGACTGAGCCCAAAACATATCGATGTGGAGGAGCTTCTCTTGGTCATGCGAAACGAGCCCTACCAGGCACGCATCATCACCGGCGAGACAAAGGATGGGAAGTTGCTGAATTATCCGGTCCCGGTAGATGATTTCCGGCTGTCCCTCTTACAGTTGAGCTCCAGTTACACCCTATCAGCTCTACCCGGTGCGCGCATCCTTCTGAATCTGGCAGGGGATTGCCAAATCACGCATCAAACGGAGACATTGAAGCTTAAGAAAGGCGAGGCCGTGATAATCCCTTCAGCGCAGCAAGATCTTTATTTAGAAGGCAAAGCCGTACTTGTGATGGCAAGTTCCCGGCTTTGATTTATCTGTTCACCATCCCAAGAATCCCCTTTGATTATGCTCTCTGATTAAAGCGGTGCCGAAGCTGATATCATCGGGTGATCATCGGGTGAACACTCCTTGAATACGCCTTGATATCTGCTTCGGCACTCCTTAGACCAAAGAGAAAGAGTGCTGCAGTTCCCCTCGGAGATAGCTGTGCTTGTTACTTAGTTCCCAAGTCTGGTTTGTTCGAAAAATCCGGTTTCAACGGTGGATTCTTCCTGAGGTCTTCCTGCACCACTTTGATGGCCGTATCCAATTGTGGATCTTTTCCTTGAGCATAATCTTGCGGCAAGATGTCCACTTCGATATCCGGATCTGTGCCATAGTTTTCCACGCCCCAGCCAACGTCCTTGAACCAGAAAGAGAATTCCGGTTGAGTAGTGATAGTGCCATCCACCAGCCAATTGCGTGGCCATATGCCGATCACACCACCCCATGTGCGTTTACCGATCAGCTTACCCAGTTTCATTAGCTTGAAGGCATGAGAGAAGATATCCCCATCACTACCGGCTGCTTCATTGGTGAGGCAGACCAGCGATCCGCCCGGTGCTTCTTTGGGATACGGCTCCGGTCCAAACCACCGCGTACAGTCGTAACCAATACGTTTGCGCGCCAGCTTTTCCAATAGTAGAGGCGATACCGAGCCACCACCATTGTAGCGAACGTCTACCACCAAACCGTCATAATCCAACTCACTTAAGAAATAGCGATGGAATTCTTGCAAACCACTGAAGCTCATATCCGGAATGTGAATATAGCCGACCTTGCCTTTGCTCTTTTTGTGGACATATTCCCGGTTTGCTTCCACCCAATCGCGATAGCGAACTCCGAATTCATGCGCAATCGGAGTAACGGTTATCACTCTCGTATTGCGCCCACGCGCGTCGCTGACCGTAAGCTGCACTTTGGTGCCCACATAGTTTACCAGGCAGCGTTCCGGGGTTTGACCGGCGCTGAGCGGGATACCGTTGATCTCTTTTACGATGCTGCCCGCGGGGATGTTGATGCCCAATTCCATCAAAGGCGACCGGTTCCGGCTGATCCAGAAATCACCTTTGATAATGCGTTCTATCTTCCACTGTTGCTTTTTGGAATCAAAGGACCAATCTACTGCAAGTTTTCCCAGGGGATATGAAGGTCCAATGCGGTAATCTCCACCGAATTCATAGCAGTGTGATGTGCCCAATTCGCCCTGCATTTCCCACATCAAATCGGAGAATTCACTGCGACATCCGACACGTTCCACGAGTGGATAATAGCGTTTATAGACCTTGTCCCAATCGATATTGGACATCGTTTCGTTCCAGAAATAATACTTTTGCAAGCGCCAACCTTCACGGAACATCTGTTGCCACTCTGCCAGCGGTTCTATTTCCACTTTGAAGCGGTTCAGGTCTATCCAACCCGTTGCTCTACCCGGCTTGGTTTCCTTGGGCAATTCACACTTGGGATCGCGTTTTGTGGAGATGATTCGGGCTTGTTTATTGCTCCAGATCAGGATAGCGGATCTGTCGATATTGAAGCAGTAGGAATTTACTCCAGCCACAAAAAGCTGTTCTTCCAGCATTTGCAGATCGTAGCAATAGATATCTACTTTGGTTTCTTGATTGTCTTCGCGTGTCTTTGTATAATCGTATTTATAGTAGAATATTTTGTTCGGGATGGCAGCGATACCTCCCATATACATTGCTTCCACAGGGAATTCTTCCAGTCTTTCGGTGATACCATCAAAATCGATCTCAACCGGTTTTACCTTTGCTTTTGTTTTGTCTGTTTTCTTATCGTTTTTCTTATCCGGTTTTGGTTCCAAGGCTTTGGGATCCGGATTGAGGGGAGAACGGATATCTTTTTGTAATGTTATCAAATAGGGCTTTCTGTCTTTGATAAAGGAGAAGGAAAACTGCATGCTGTCCGCAATCGGCTGGAATGTGCGACTGGAGACGAAATAGAGGTATTTCCCTTCGGGATCAAAGCAAGGCTCGAGATCATACTTCACGGGTTTGGTGACAGTGTGAGTCTCGCGCTTTTGCAAGTCGAAGATACGAATACAGCTGGTAAGGCGATTATCCTGGCAGGAATAAGCTATCCAGCGGCTATCCGGAGACCAGCTATAGCCTTCGATCAATCCGAATCTGTTCTGATCTGCCTTGATGAGTTCTTCGCTTTCCAGATTCAGTATACAAAGCTCGTTTCGATGGTTTGAAAAAGCTATCCAGTTACCACAGGGCGAAGGCTCGTAATCGTAAGGTCTTCCAAAATCACCCTTGTAGCATCTGGGTTTAGCCTTGGGATCCGGGGACCCAAAATCCGCCCGCAGAGAATACAATTCAAAGTGTTCGACATCGCCTTCGTCGGATACTGTGAGCAGGCCCTTGTTTTGCGGCAGAATTCTGCTACAATAATACCGCACTCCGTGTTTTTTGCCATATTGTTGGATGCTGCCTTCCCATGCGCCGCCACAAAAGGCTTTACCTCGAATATCCATACACACGGAACCCGCATCCGGACTTAGATCCAGACCGGTTAGATATTTCGCGGGGTCAACAAATTTACGATATAGCTGAACCCTGGGACTACGGAAATCAATATTGAGCTTGCTTACTTTGTTGCCGGCTATATCTAGGCTATACAAATCTCCCCCAGCCTGCCACACAATGGTCTTTCCGTCTGTTGAGGCATTTCTGGCGTAGTAATCTCCATGAGACGAATGCTTGCGGATGTCTTTGGCCTTCAGATTCGCAGAATAGATGTTGCCGATGCCTTCGTGATCGGAGATGAAATATATCCTGTCCCCTATCCACATGGGGCAGCTCAGATTGCTGTTCAGATCCAGAAATCTGCGAAAGATCCCCCTGCCCTGGGTGTCGATCAGAAAATAGCCGGCAGTGCCACCCCGATAACGTTTCCAGCGTGCCGGATCGCTGGTATTGCGCCCCAATATAACGCCTTGCTTGCCAAAACTAATAGCCCGGGCTGGACCGTAGTTCAGCCTTACCGGGGGCATCCCGTCCAAGCCTACTGTCCACAAATACAATTCTCGCGGAGTGAATGAGCCGGCTGTGCTGGCATAGATGATCTTGTCATCTTTCCAACACACTGGATAACAAGAGCATCCCTGCCAAGTAAGCCGAATGGCTTCCCCGCCTTCTGCAGGCATCACATAGATATCCAGCACCCGTTCTTCCATACCCATATATGCGATCCACTTACCATCAGGTGATAACAAAGGTTTGCGTATTTGTTCCAGATTTGCACTCAGTCTGTGCGCGGGACCGCCTTTCAAAGAAACAGTCCAAAGATCATCTTCACAGAGAAATACTACATTCCCCGCATGAACCCCGGGCATTTGATAATATGCTTGCATGGTGTCTCCTTCACGAATTTTCTTCTCTGTGATACTGGTTTTGTGGCATAGACGAGGTCAAGAATTAATTAGTTCGCGCATCCATTTTATAGATAAATATGTTGATTACCGTCAACAATACTTGAAAGATTTACTGAACGGGGCATTGTCCTTGCTTCAGTAAGCAAGCTCAATCCGGATTGAAGAGCTGAAAACACTTGACTTATTCATCCCACTATAAAGTATGCGACATAAAGAGATAATTATATTTGTGTGACCAAAAGCTTCAGAAAGTGGCGGATACTTCTACGTTGAGCTCTTGTATCGCTTTCTTGAAAGGCTAAATTCGCGATAAGGAATCGACTATGCAAAACGATAAAAATTGTACGCAGATTATGATCAGAAAGGCTTCCGGCCAGATGGAGCCATTTAAAGTTGATAAACTCAAAGCATCCCTCAGAAATGCCGGAGCCTCAGAAGATGTAATCACCGAGATCGTGGAAGATATCTCGGCATGGGTAAATGACGGCATGAACACAAAAATGATATATGCTCGAGCATACAGCATTTTCAAACGTCTCAGCAAAACAGGCGCGTCCCATTACAAGCTAAAGAATGCGATCATAGAACTGGGGCCTACCGGGCATCCCTTCGAGGTTTTCATCGGAGAGATTTTCAAACAACGGGGCTACAAGGTTAAAACCGCGCAGGTAATACAGGGAGCCTCAGTCTCCCATGAAATAGATGTATTGGCGTCCCTTGGCAAAGAACAAATCTTGGCGGAGTGCAAGTTTTCTGTGAAACAAGGTAACAGCGTTAGCGTTCAGGTTCCACTATATGTGCATTCCCGGGTAGAAGATATCGTAGATAAGCTCCGCGAGGATGAGCGTTTCAAGGACCACACCTTTGTTACCTGGATCGTTACTAACTCGCGTTTTACGCCGGATTCTATCCAATACAGTTCGTGCAAGGGTATTAAACTGATGGCTTGGGATCATCCTCACTCCCAGGGACTAAAGGATATCATAGAACGGGAAAAAGTTTTTCCGATCACCCTTCTTAACTCTCTGACCAAAGCTGAGAAAAGCACTCTGCTTTCATATGGGATAGTCACTTGTCGGCAGCTTTCTCAAGCCGAAGAAAGCCTGAATAAACTGGATCTGAATCCTAGAAAACAGAGCTCTTTGCGCCGAGAACTTGAAGCACTGCTGAAAAGCAAACCACTTGCCGCCAGATAAGCGGCTGTAGCTTGCCATTTCTGCGAAAAAGAACTTGACGGATATTGGGAGGCCAGCTTGCTGGAAAAGAAATATAAGTTTTTATGGAGCATATAAATGGCAACTACTCCCCGTGGAGAAAGATTAATCATTGCCCTGGTGGGCAGACGCAATGCCGGAAAATCGAGTCTGATCAACGCTTTGGTCGGGCAGGAGGTTGCGATTGTATCGGAGGTGCCGGGCACAACCACCGATCCCGTTGATAAACACTATGAACTGCTGCCCCTGGGACCCGTAACTTTCTATGACACAGCCGGTGTGGACGATGAAGGTGAATTAGGTGCAAAGCGCGTCGCCGCTACCCGCAAGATTCTCTACAGAACCGATATAGTAATCTTTGTAAATGATGGTACAGCATTTGACCCCCATGAGACAGAAATGCTTGCCCGGGTGCAAGAGATGGATATTCCATTGCTGATGGTCTTCAATAAGGCAGATATCGTCGATACTCTGCCAGGCAACATCGAGTACTGCAGTTTGCGCAATATTCCTTTCATTAACGTGAGTGCCAAGCAGAAGAGTGGGATCGATAAAGCCAAAGACTTGCTGGTCCATCTGGCTCCCAAGCATCTCAGCGAAAATCGCGTGTTGCTGGGAGATCTCATCAAGCCGAAAGCCAGGGTAGTATTGGTATGCCCCATAGACAGCGCCGCACCCAAGGGTCGCCTGATCCTGCCGCAAGTGCAGGCAATCCGGGATATTCTGGATTACGATGCACAAGCTATCGTGGTAAAAGAAACCGAACTAAAAAGTGCTTTGTCTATGATGAAAGAGCCACCGGATCTGGTGGTCACGGATTCCCAAGCCATTGAACAGGTGAATCGGGAAACCCCCGAGGGTGTCGAACTTACTACTTTTTCCATTCTTTTTGCCCGTTACAAAGGGGAATTGGATATCCTGCTGACGGGCATCAATCAGATTGATTTGCTAAAAGATGGTGACAAGGTGCTGATCGCCGAAGCGTGCTCCCATCATGTGCAAAAGGATGATATTGGCAGAGTGAAATTGCCCAAATGGATTTCTAATTACACCAAAAGGGATATCATTTTTGAGACCTATGCCGGGCACGATTTTCCCGAGAATTTGGAAGAATATGCCCTCTGCGTTCACTGTGGGGCTTGCATGATCAATGTAGCTGAAATGAACCGCAGAATAGTGGAATGTCACCGCCGGGGAGTGCCCATCACAAACTACGGACTTACCATCTGCAAGGTCTTGGGCAGCTTCGAAAGAGCGATTGCGCCGTTGCTGAGGGTGAAACAATGAAATATACAGTATCGGTTTTACAATATGAGCCAATCTTTTTGAAGCCTGAAGAGAACTTTGCCAAAATTCGCGCAATGCTGGAACCTATAAAGAGCGACTTGGTAGTCCTGCCGGAATTGGCACTTTCTGGATATGTGTTCAAGAGTATAGATGAAGTAGCCCAGATAGCCGAAAGCATTCCCGCCGGCAAGATTTTCACTGCTTTCCGGGAGCTGGCGAAAAAGCTGGATTGCTCAATCTGCTACGGCTTTGCCGAAAAAGAAGAGGATACATTCTATAACAGCAGTGCCCTAGTAAACCCGGATGAAAGCTACCACATTTATCGCAAGATTCACTTGTTCCATCGTGAAAAGCTCTTTTTCAGCCCCGGCGACCGGCCATTCTTTGTTTGTGAAGCCAAAGGCGGAGTCAAGATCGGCATGATGATCTGCTTCGATTGGCAATTCCCGGAAGCCGCACGCAGCCTCGCTTTGAAAGGCGCTCAGATCATCTGCCATCCCACCAATCTGGTGTTGCCTTGGTGTCAGGAAGCCATGAAGACCAGATCCTTGGAAAACCGTGTCTTTAGCATTACATCAAATCGAACCGGAACCGAGACCAACGGCGAACACAGCGAATACTTCACCGGGGGTAGTCAGATATTGGGCACAAAAGGCGAGATACTGATCCGTATGAACGACAACGAAGCTGCGCTCCATAGCGTACAGATTGATCCAGATCTGGCTATATCCAAACAAGTCACAGATTTAAATAATGCCTTTGGCGATCGTCGCCCATCCCTATATTTTTTACCATGAACAAAAAAGAGATAGAAACCAGGATCAAAGCGCTAAGCTCCGAGATTGAACGGCACAATATCCTGTATTATAGGAATTCCAGTCCCGAGATTACAGATTTTGAGTACGACATGCTGGTGCGGGAGCTGAAAGAACTTGTAAAAAAAACGGGAGAAGCAGCCCCAAAAGCTCTGTCCGGGGTTGGGAATGACCTCTCTTTATCAGGAAGCACCATCCCTCACAAACAACGCATGATCAGTTTGGATAATGCGTACACATTGGCAGAACTGATGGCTTGGTGGGATAAAATCGCGCTGGAGCAAGGCGTTAGGCCGGCAGTATGCGCAGAGCTGAAAATTGATGGTTTTGGAATCAATCTATTCTATGATAAGGGACAGCTACGCTATGCCAGCACGCGTGGCGACGGCATTGAAGGAGAGGATGTAACCCGCAATTTCCTCACTCTGCCGGATATCCCGCGCGAGATATCCTTCAAAGGTGAGATCGAGATTCGGGGCGAGATATATTTCCCCATCAAGAGCTTTCTCCAAATGAATGAAGCACGGCGGGAATCAGGCGAAAAGGTTTTTGCCAATCCTCGCAATGCAGCGGCGGGATCGATCAAATTGAAAGACATCCATGAAGTGGCAAAACGCCCCTTACGTGCGCTGTTTTATACTATTGGGCACGTTGCCCCCGCGCTCCCGGTAAATTGCCAGATAGATCTGTTGGCATGGCTGAAAGAGATGGGCTTCCCCGTGGCCGAGAACTACTTGCAGTGTCGGGATCACGATGGTCTAGCCGATTTTTGTGGCAAGATGGAAGATCTTCGGGGCAAATTGGACTACGACATCGACGGAGTAGTGGTGAAGATGGATGATTTCACTCTGCAAAAGAAACTGGGCTTCACCGCCAAGAGTCCCAAATGGGCTATAGCCTATAAATTCAAACCCGAAGAAAAAGAGACAAAATTGCTAGGTGTGGAGTATCAGGTGGGCAGAACCGGTGCTATTACTCCGGTGGCGATCCTGGAGCCCGTTTATATTTCCGGTAGTACAGTCTCTCGCTGCACACTGCACAATTTCGATGAGATCCGCAGGCTGGATCTTCACGAAGCTGATGTGCTCACTATCGTAAAAAGCGGAGAGATTATCCCGAAAATTCTTTCCGTAAACACGCAGATGCGAGATCCCCAAGCCCGAGAATTGCCACTTCCCGATAGCTGCCCCGTGTGTCATAGCCCACTATCCCGCGAACCGGAAGCTGCTATAGAGTATTGCACATCGGCAGATTGTCCGGCTCAATTGGCTCGGAGCATCGAGCACTTTGCCTCGCGAGATGCCATGGACATCATGGGTTTGGGAGCTTCATCTGTGGCTCGCTTTTTGGAAGAGGGCATCATCGCCAGCATTGAAGACATCTATCGGATAGATTACGAACGGGTTGCCGCTCTGGATCGTATGGGAGACAAGAGTGCCAAAAACCTGATGCAAGCCGTGGAATACTCTAAACAGCAGAATTTTGACAGAGTGCTGTTTGCTCTGGGCATCCGCTTCGTAGGAGCTGTAACAGCGCGCAATTTAGCGCAACATTTTGGCGATATACATCATCTTCAGGCAGCGAGTATTGAGGAATTGAGCGCTGTGCCCGAAGTGGGAGACAAGATAGCCCTCGCCATCAGAGAATACTTTGATAACCCCAAAAATATAGAATTGATCTGCAAACTGCTTGAATATGGCATATCTATGACTTACCATTACGAAATCAGTTCCAATCTATTGGCAGAAAAGAGTTTCCTCATCACCGGGAGCATGGTTCATTATGGCAGGAAAGACTTGGAAGCGCTGATCCAAAGCCATGGTGGCAAGATTCTCAGCGGAGTATCCAAAGCGCTGGACTACCTGGTGCTGGGAGAAAAACCGGGCTCGAAACTGACAAAAGCCGAAAAGCTGGGAACCGTGAAGATTATAAGCGAAGACGAATTGCTGGAGATGATGAAGAGCGCAGAATGATTCTGAAACGATATATCCTGAAAGAGCACATCTCCCCCTTCCTGATATCGCTTCTGGTAGTTACTTTCGTGCTACTCATCGACCGCATCATCGATCTGATGAATCTTATCATCGAGAAGCAATTACCCCTGGGGATAGTGCTGGAAGTTTTTGGGCTGTCTTTGCCGTATATGCTGGCACTTTCGATTCCCATGGCGGTGTTGGTGGCAACCATCCTGGCTTTTGGGCGCATGAGTGTGGACCGCGAAATCATCGCCGTAAAATCCAGCGGGGTAAACATATATTCCATGCTCACTCTTCTCATCATCGCCGCTGTGCTCTTAACCGGACTGATGGTGTATTTCAATCACTGGTTTTTGCCCAATACCAACCACAAGCTAAAGAATCTGATGCTAAAGGTGGCATACTACAAACCGATGACCATCATCGAAGCTGGAGAATATAACTACTTGCTGGATTATACGGTGTGGTGTGGAGAAAACACCGAGGAAGAACTGCGGGATGTGATTATCTACGATCGCAGCGAAAGCAGATTTCCGCGTACCATATACGCAGAAAGCGGTAATGTGATCCAGATGAATAATGGCAATGCGCTGCGCATCACCCTATTAAACGGTCAGATGCAGAAACGTAACGAACAGGAAGCAGGCAAATATCAAACTACGATTTTCGCAAAGTACGTTATAAACGTGAAAGATTTGGGAAACAGGACCGATATGGCGGAGACCGGTTATCGCAGCGACAGGGAAATGACCTACGAACAATTGACCGGCACTTTGAAAGATAGAAAGAAAGAGCTTTCCGAAAAGATGGAAGAGCTCAAAAAGCTGGAGTCCCGCATCGCTGCTGGCACAATAACCGCGGATCCTTACGCTTCTCAAACTGAACAGAGGCGTTTGCATTCCATGAAGCAGGTCGCCCTGAACCGGATTCAAGAACTGGAAGCCAATATCCGGGCCTTGGAAGTGGAGTATCACAAGAAATTCGCCCTCTCCTTTGCCATCATCATCTTTATCATGATCGGTGTTCCCTTGGGCTTGATGACTCGCACCAGCGGCATCGGAATGGCATTCAGTGTATCCAGTGTGATCTTCTTGATCTACTATGTAGCCCTGAATATGGGAGAACAACTGGCAGATAAAGGCAGCTTCAATCCATTCTTTTCCATGTGGTTTTCAAACATTATCTTCTTTGTCCTGGCACTGCTCTTGATCTGGGGCTCAATCCGCGAAAAGCGCCTCTTTGACACTCAAGTGCTTTTATGGCGCCTAAAACACCTGAAGAACAGAAAAAGCCCGCCACCGGATGAGGTAGTGCACTGATGCGTAAACTGGACCGCTATATCCTGCGTGAATTTCTACGCACATACTTCATAATATTCTTCAGCTTTGCGGTGGTTTTTATCGTGATCGACGTGGTGGACAATCTCCCCCGTTTATTGAAGGCCGGAGCTACCTTTGATCTCGCCATCATATACTACCTCTTGCGCCTGCCCTATCTGATCGTGCTTACATCTCCGGTTACTGTGCTCCTGACCGGCTTGTTCATGATGAACGCTCTAGCAAAGCACAATGAATCTGTGGCCATCCGTGCTGCGGGAATCAGCATCAAACGCGCGATGCTCCCTCTGTTTGGCATCGGTCTGATTATCTCTCTGGCAATAGCCACGATGGGTGAGTATCTTTTGCCCTATGCCGAATCTCAGCGCAGCATCGTTTACAACGTGAAAATCAAGGGAGAACAACCCGACGATCAGATGTTGAAAGCCCGCGTCCATTATCGGGGAGACAAAAACGACTTCTATTACTTTGGCTTCTTCGACGGATATAAAAACACACTGAGAATAATAGACATGACCAGAGTGGACTTCGAAAACTCCGAGATCATCGAAAAAGTGAGCGCTTCTAGTGCCCTGTGGAACGGTGAAGAATGGGAACTGTTTGAGTGCGATGTACGGCGTTTCTCCGGCGGCAGGCAGGTCTATTCGAAATATTACTCCAGCACTACCATGCCTATCTTGAACGTTGAACCGCAAGACTTTATCCGCATCACAAAGAAAACTTTATCGCTGAACTTTCTGGAATTGTGGGACTACATAGGCAGATTACAAAAAATGGGCGAAGATGCCAGCCGCGAAATCGTGGATCTTCATATGAAGCTGGCCTTCCCCCTCACAAATCTCATCGTGATCTTTTTCTTCCTCCCCATAGCCACATCCAATGTCCGCAGCAAAGGCAGGGGCTGGGTCTTCATGCTGGGGCTACTGGTATGTTTTGCCTATTTGGTCGTGGTTCAAGTAAGCCAGAGTCTGGGATACAATAGCGTGATTCCCCCTGTCTGGGCAGCTTGGGCACCAAACCTCTTTTTCAGCCTGCTGGGCTTCGTGTTTCTACACAAAGCCGAGATCTGATGAGCTTGTTTCAAAACAAAGATATTGCCCTGGCTTTTTCCAAATACCTGCGAGCCGGCAACGCGGCTGCCGTGTGGCTGGATTATCGCCGTTCATTGCTACGCCGAAGAGTGATCATAAACAACTATCCTCCCGCTGTGATGATCGAACCTACGAATATCTGTAATCTGCATTGCCCCCTCTGCCCCAGCGGCAATAACAGCCTCAAACGCGCGCGGGGAGCAATGTCTTACGAACTTTTTTGCACCATTGTAGACGAGATATATCGAAAAGTGGGGATGCTGATACTGTGGAATCAAGGCGAGCCCTTTCTGAATCCGGCTTTTATCGATATGATCCGCTATGCTTCAAATAAAGATCTCTACACCATGACATCCACCAATGCCAGCCTGGAACTCGACTGCGAGGCGATAGTACAAAGCGGACTAAACAAGATTATCATCTCAATGGACGGAGTATCTGAGGCTACATACAATCAATATCGTGTGAATGGTAACTACAATCTGGTCTTAGAAAACATGAAATCACTTGTGAAAGCGAAGCGGGACTTCAGCAAGTCCAAGCCACTCATAGTATGGCAATTCATCATAATGCGACAAAACGAGCATGAGATCGAGCAAGTGAAACGCATGGCAAAGGATATTGGGGTGGACAAGCTGGATTTTAAGACCGTGCAGATATATACTCGGGACGATCTGCACTTTTTGCCCACCGACCACCATTTGAGCAGATACATGGCGGAAGAAAAGCATTTTGAGCTGAAAACCCGCTTACTAAACCGCTGTCGCCGCCTTTGGACTCAGCCCGTCATCAATTGGGATGGAGAGCTAAGCATCTGCTGTTACGATAAAGATCTGAGCTTCAGAATCGGCAACATCTCCGAGAATAGCTTCGCCGCGCTGTGGCAAGGGCCTGCAATGAACCGGATCCGCCGCCAGATCTTGCAGAATCGAGCAAAATATGAGATCTGCCGAAATTGCGGTGAAGGAATAGTTCAAAAACTCCGGCTCTGAGACACCCGGCTTCGCTATTGTCTTTCGTCTTTGCCCATGGAAGAGCCAAGTCCTTGATATAAGGAGTCATCTGCCGGCCACACTAAAATAATTGACACAATAGGCCCATCATATTTTATGACAGTCAGGGTAAATTGAAGTCCGGATATAGACCCTGTTCCCAATACGGACCATCATAAAGGAAGAAGCATGCTCGAGAAGATTCTTAGGAAACTATTCGGAGATAAATCAAGTCTGGATCTCAAGCGTTACGAACCGCTGGTGACAGAGATAAACGAAATCTACAAAGGCCTGGCGCAATATGAAGATGAGCAATTGATCAGCCGCGTCGCTGAGATCAAAACCGAGATAAAAGACATCCTGGCCCCCACCCGCCGCGAATTGGAAGATTTGCAGCTTGCTTTTCGCGAAGCCACCGAAGACGCTGATCGTAGTAGTATAGACAATCAAATCGACAGCCAAAAGCAAAGACTGAAAGAATTGAACAAGTCCACGCTGGACGATTATCTGCCTGAAGTATTCGCCATCGTGAAGGATACCTGTCGCAGATTGCTGGGTCGGGAATTCATGGTAAAAGGCAATCCCGTGCGCTGGAATATGGTGCCCTTCGATGTTCAATTGATCGGTGGAATGGTATTGCACGACGGGAAAATCGCTGAGATGGCCACCGGAGAAGGCAAAACCCTCGTTGCCACTCTACCGCTATTCCTGAACGCACTTTTGGGCCGGGGCGCTCATTTGGTAACCGTGAACGACTACCTCGCCAGCCGTGACTCGGAATGGATGAGTCCCATATTCGAATTCCACGGTCTCACAGTTGGCTGCATCACAACCGGCATGGACCACCAGTCCCGTCGCGAAGCCTACGCCGCTGATGTTACCTACGGCATGAACAGCGAATTTGGCTTTGACTATCTGCGGGACAACATGGCAGTAAGCCCGAAGCAATTGGTACAGAGAGATTTCTACTTCTCCATCGTGGACGAAGTAGACAGCATCTTGATAGACGAAGCCAGAACCCCTCTGATTATCAGTGGCCCCATAGCTCAGGACAAGAATTTCTATCACGAACTGCGCCCGGGCATTTCTGCCGTAGTGCAAGCTCAAAGCAGCTTGATAACCCGCTTTCTCAGCGAAATTCGTGAAGACTTGAACGAGGACAATCCGAATGCTTCCGACAGCCGATTGGCTCGCAATCTACTATTGGTAAGGCGGGGTGCACCAAAGAACAAAGCTTTTCAAAAGCTGATGCAGGACGCATCCCTAAAACGTCTGGTGCAGGATACTGAAGGCATCTATCTACGAGATAAAAAGTTGCATGAACTCGATGATATGCTGTTCTATGTGGTGGAAGAACGCCAGAACAGCGTTGACCTTTGCGAAAAAGGCCGTGACATGCTCAGCCGCAAAGAGGCCGATTTGTTTGTGGTTCGCACTCTGGACGACATCCTGGGTGAAATCGAAGCCAAAGAAGGGCTCTCGGAAGCAGCCAAAGCCAAAGAACGCGAAATCGCAACCGGCCAATTCATGGATAAAAGCGAAAAGCTGCACAATATAAGCCAATTGTTAAAAGCCTTTACCCTGTTTGAAAACAACCAGGAATATGTGGTGATCGACAACAAAGTGATCATTGTTGATGAATTTACCGGGCGTCAAATGCCCGGCCGCCGTTTCTCGGACGGTTTGCATCAAGCTCTGGAAGCCAAAGAAAACGTTGCCATCGAAGCTGGAACTCAAACCTTTGCCACTATCACCTTGCAAAACTATTTTCGCATGTTTGAAAAGCTTGCCGGGATGACCGGTACTGCGGTTACAGAAGAATCCGAATTCATGGAAATATACAAGCTTCCGGTGGTGGCAATCCCTACAAATGTGCCTATTACCCGCATTGATCACGACGACGAAATATACCTTAGCAAAAACGAAAAGTACCAAGCCATCATCGATGAGATAATCTATTGGCACAAGCAAAGAAAACCGGTATTGGTGGGCACTGTAAGCGTGGAAGTGTCTGAAATCCTATCCCGCTTGTTGCGCCGCCACGGAATCGCCCACAATGTGCTGAACGCACGCCAACATCAACGAGAAGCAGAGATTATCTCAAACGCGGGCAATCCCGGAGCCGTAACCATCGCCACAAACATGGCGGGACGTGGCACAGACATCAAATTGGGCGAGGGCGTGGTAAGACAAAGTGTGGAAAACTATCGTGATCTCACAAAAGCCCGCACTGAAGAGCATCCCTACGGCCTGCCTCTGGATGGTCTGCATGTAATCGGCAGCGAACGCCATGAAAGCCGCAGAATAGACCGCCAGTTGCGTGGAAGGGCCGGGCGTCAGGGAGATCCGGGTACATCCAGATTCTATCTTTCTCTGGAAGACGATCTGATGCGCCTTTTTGGCAGCGACCGTATGGCTCCTCTCATGCAAAAGATTGGGCTAAAACAAGGCGAGGCCATTCGGCATCCGATGATGACCAAAGCCGTGGAAAAGGCCCAAACACGAGTGGAAGAGCACAACTTTGAGATTCGTAAGAACCTGATAAAATATGACGAAGTAATGAATCAACAGCGCGAAGTAATCTACAGTTACCGCCGCAGCGTATTGAAGGGTTACAATCTGAAGCCTGAGATCATGGAAATGGTTTATGAAAGCATTCAACGAGCTGTGGACGAGGTGTGCGCTGTGTCCCAATACCCGGAAGAATGGGAACTGGAACGCCTTTGCATCTATTTCAAAGTGTTGAACATAAACATCCGGGAAGAAGATCTGAATAGCGATCACTTGAACCGCGATCTGCTGCTGAACACACTCTACGAGATTGCTGATGAAGCCTATCGACGCAGAGAACAGCAATTTGGTGAAGAAATAATGCGAGACATCGAACGCCGCTCACTATTGGAAGTAGTGGACAACGAATGGCGAGATCACCTGCACGAGATGGATCTTCTCAAAGAAGGGGTTTACCTCAGATCATACGCCAATAAAGACCCCTTGATCGAGTATAAGAAAGAGAGTTTTGGACTTTTTGAGGGCCTCATTTCCCGCATCCAGGAAAACGTGACCAAACGTGTGTACACCACCTATCTGCTTACCCGAGAACAGATGCAGGATATGCAGGACATGCTGAAAGGCACAAACATGACCCATGAGGCCGTGAACAGTTTTATAAACAACCGGGAACAGGAATATCAAACCTCCGCCACTCCCCCTCCGGAATTTGGTGGGGGGGAATTGAAAACACGCCCGGTGCAAGTAGCTCCCAAAGTGGGGCGAAATGACCCCTGTCCCTGTGGCAGCGGTAAGAAATACAAAAAATGCTGTGGCATACACGAGAATGAGGAAAACTAAATGGCAAAGAATCTGATTATAGTGGAATCTCCCGCCAAGGCACATACTATCAGTAAGTTTCTGAAGAATCAATACACCGTTAAGGCCTCGATGGGGCACATCAGGGATCTTCCAGCCCATGATCTGGGCGTGGATGTGAACAAAGACTTTCAACCTACCTATGTGATAGATAAAAAGAAAAGCAAGGTAATCAAAGAGCTGAAAGAAGCTGCAGAAAAAGCTGACGCTATCTACCTGGCCAGCGACCATGACCGTGAAGGAGAAGCAATTGCCTGGCATCTAAGTAAGGTTTTGGATAAAGAAAGTAAGGGTAAAGAGCTGTATCGCATAGTTTTCAACGAGATAACTTCCAAAGCGATCGCCACGGCCATATCCAAACCCGGAAGCATCGATATAGCCAAAGTGGACGCTCAGCAAGCGCGCCGCGTACTGGATCGAGTAGTGGGCTACAGCATCTCCCCGCTTTTGTGGAAAGTGATTGCCAAAGACCTCTCCGCCGGTAGAGTGCAATCTGTAGCTCTGCGCATTATCTGCGAACGAGAAGCCGAGATTAGCGCCTTTGAGCCCAAAGAATTCTGGAAGATCGAAGCCGATTTCTGGCGAGACGAGTTACCCAAGTTTAAAGCTTCTTTGGAAAAAATGAATGGCAAGAAGATAACAGTGGCAAAAAGCGAAGAAGCCGAAAGCATCGCCACCGGCCTGAAAAACCGGGAAGCTGTGCTGGAATCTATCACCCGAAAAACCCGCAACGTAGAGCCTCCGCCCCCTTTTATCACCAGTACCTTGCAACAAGAAGCCTCCAAAATCCTTTCCTTTCAAGCTCAGCGGACTATGAGCATAGCCCAACAGCTGTATGAGGGCATCGATACCGGTGGTGACAGCAGCGGTTTGATCACCTATATGCGTACCGACAGTACCCGCATATCAGACGAAGCTATTGCCGCCTGCAAAGAGCTCATTTCGCAGCGTTTTGGCGCAGATATGTTGCACAGTGGAACCAGAGTGTACAAAAGCAAACAGGGCGCTCAGGACGCTCACGAAGCCATCCGCCCCACCGATCCGGGCAAGACCCCTGAAAGCCTGCAAGCTCATCTCAGTAAAGAACAATTGAAGCTATACACTCTTATCTGGCAACGTTTTGTAGCCACCCAGATGAAGAGTGCAAAGATACTGGCCACTTCCGCCACGATCAGCGTTGGCGATGCCGGCTTTGGTGCTACCGGGAACCAGATCAGTGAAGAAGGTTTCCTGAAGTGCTATCCCCATGTAAACATTCCCCTCGGTGAAAAGATCAGTAAGGACTATGGCAAAAACGATACACTAATGCATAGCCCCTTGCGGCAATCTCAACACTTTACCAGCCCACCCTCGCGCTATACCGAAGCATCTCTGATCAAGGAACTGGAAGCAAAGGGCATAGGTCGTCCATCCACATACGCCAGCATCATCAGCACCATCCGCAACCGCAAATATGTAAACATGGAGAAAAAGGCTTTTGTGCCCACTCCTTTGGGTAAAGACGTAAACGGATTCCTTACCGATAAATTCGATAGTCTGTTCAATGTAAAATTCACTGCCGACATGGAGGCCAAACTGGATGAGGTTGAATATGGCAAAGTGGTCTGGCACAACCTGGTAGAGAAGTATTACACGGATATGCAAGCTCTCATCAATAAAGTGGATGTAAAGAAGGAGAAGCAGGCTATGATCCAGGATACCGGCATAGTGTGCGACCTGTGCAAGATCGGCAAGATGGTGATCAAGCGCTCTCGCAGCGGCGAATTCCTCTCTTGCGACCAATATCCCAAGTGTAAGAACAGCAAGAGCTTTACCCGTGATGCCGATGGCAATATCAAGATTCTGGTACCCACTATTCTGGATGAAAAATGCCCCGAATGCGGCAATCCTCTGGTAGAACGCACCGGTAAGTATGGAGCTTTTATAGCTTGCAGCACATATCCCAAATGTAAGTATTCCCGCCCCAAAACTCTGGGCATCCCCTGCCCTGAATGTAAAAGCGGAGAAGTTGTTTCCCGCCGCAGCAAAAAGGGCAGCCCCTTTTATGCCTGCTCCCGATACCCGGATTGCAAATGGATATCGAACTTCAAACCTGTGCCTCAGATTTGTCCCAATTGCGGAAACAGCTACGTGGAAGAAAAGTACAACAAAGACAAAGGGCATTATCTGCAGTGTCCCAAATGCAAGCATATCCTGGATTAAGTTATGCACATCGGTGACGGAATCCGCAGCGCCATGGTAAGCATTGCTTCGCACAAGATGCGCAGCTTCCTCACCACCATTGGTATTGTGATAGGTGTTATAGCCGTGGTCACGATGTTTTCCAGTGTTTATGCCCTGAAGGATCTGATCAACACAAACATGGAGAGAATGGGCTGGAATTATTCTGTGATTATTGCCCCAAGTGCCGCAAGCGTGAATAATGCAAATCAACGCTCTGCCGTAAAGACTAAACGGCGCGCTGCCCAAAATGTGAATCCCGTCGATCTGGACGACTACTATACATTAAAAAACGAACTGAACTACAAGGCAATATACGGCATGGTGGAAACAAACACTCTGCAGCGTATGGGTAATGAAGACAATTACATCACCTTGAAAGCGACCGAGAATTACTTTTTTACCAGTAAAAACTACCTTCTCAGTCAGGGGCGCCTCTTTAGTCCTGTCGAAACGCAAGAAGGTCTTCCTGTCGCGATCTTGGGCTATAAATATGCCCAGAAGTACTACCCAGACCGAGAGGTCTTGGGTGAAACAATCGTTTTGGGCGAACACCGCTTTCGCATTATTGGGGTTTTGGGCTCAGACCAGTTAAACAGAAGTGGCGGCATGAACTTCAACACTTGGGAGCGAGATCGCGAATTGCAGGCTGTTTATGTGCCTTTGAAATATGGCTCATACCGCTTCGTTACCGGCAAGCAGGTTCCCATGATCTATCTGCAGGCTCACAATGCCAAAGCTTTCGAGAAGATGAAAGCCAAAGCACGCCAGATCCTGCTAGCACGCCACAACATGTACCCAAATTTCACCTTTATGGATATCGGTGCGATGATGCTGAATATCTCCACTGAAATTGATAATCAGATGAAAAAATGGAATATCACTCTATCCGCGATAGCATCTATATCCCTGATCGTAGGCGGGATCGGACTTTTCTCCACCCTGCTCATATCCATTCAAGAACGCATGACCGAAATCGGCATCCGCAAAAGCATCGGCGCCACAGAGCAAGACATATTCTTATATTTCATTTTTGAAGCCATTGTGTTGTCTTTAATCGGCGCCATCACAGGAATATTGATCGCCTGGATGCTACTGTCTGTCATCGGTAATGCTCTGAAGTTTCCCCTTTATCTACCTTGGGCGGGAGTGATGCTGGGCATCTTTTTCTCCCTCTTGATCGGTTTTATTTCTGGCCTTTTCCCCGCCATAAAAGCAGCCAGAATCGATCCTATCAAAGCCATTTATTACCTGGATTAATCCACCCATAGACAGCCCGCACAGCTAAGCCTTTAGCTTCTGCAGTTTCCCCTTTTCTATTCTAGTCACTTCGCTTGACCCTTCAGCTAATCTATAAAATGTATATGTCTGTAGAGTCCCAATTGTTGCTGTAGTTCCAATTCATTGTTTCTTAGATTGTTTGAGGGCATCTGACACCCCTCGTTTTTCACAATCTATATTGGTCCAAACACCCAATTGCATAGTTATTCTCATATCAAGATTTTTGTCATAAATAATCTAGCTTGCTGCGACGGAGTTCCTCATTTTTACTCTCCACCTCATTTTTAATTATCTCGTTTTCACTAACACAGCTAATCATTCTCTAATCATTCCCTAATGATTCCCTAATCAGATTAGAGAATTACTAATGTTTTATCTTGGAATAATAAGATTTCTTTAGGGATTTCTTATGAATTGGCTTATATTATGTTTTATGTGGATCATGCATGAATTATGCAAGGGCAATTCTATGCTTTAAGCGGCATTCATATGCATGCATAACATACAGATAACAAACAGGAGGATTCAATGAGAGCAAAATTTACCGGTGGCATTGGCTCCTATTCCGGGAAGCTGGATGGAGTGGTGTTCTGTCACTACAGGCGGGAAGGAATGGTATTGGTACGCAAATACAGATATCCCACCCTTACGGAGAATAATCACAAATTGGGCAACACCACCGCCAATTTGCACAGCATAAAGCCATCTGATGGCTATAAAAACGATATGCGAACCTATCTGGGACGCTATAACACCCTGCGGGAAAACGAGGGCAGATATGTGCGCTCCTGGGTGAATATGTATCTAAAATTAATGCGGGAAATGGCGCGGAGGGATGGCAGCATAGACCTGCTAAGCCTTAGCCGGGAGGAAATCTATAGCCGGGATCTGCCTTGCATCAGCATCAAAAGAGCCGTAGAAGCGGGTTTGCTGCCTGAAGTATATGATTATACTCATCTGGATAGAGAGCTGTAGATAAGTCTTGAGAGGGGTTTGAAAAAAGGCAATTAGTGCCTTGCAGATGATGAGGGGGTCTTAAAAGAGTCTTATACGTTCCTCATGATGGTCTATTATGAATAGAATAGTGCTTTTATAGCATAGAAGAAAGGGCTTGACTCAGGGTCTATCAATGATAGAGGGGTATCACATATGAAAAAGCTAAAAATACTCGTTGATCCCAGAATGGAACTCCTCACTGCTTTACAGCTTGTAGCGGGTGATCCGAACATCAATTGTATCAGCAAAAGTAGCTATTACCAGGATATGCTGGCTTGGTTTACTCCCTATCAAGATCATCATGCTGTAGCGCAATATCGGGCTATCAATGATTACTTCTGTTTCGATGCACCGATTAACTCCATGCTCTTTATGGATTTTAATGATGAACTGAGCCTGACTTGCGAGCCCTCTGAGTATCTGTGTTTACGAGCAGGGAGCAAGCAGAACTGGATGGATTTGTATAAAGGTCTGCAGGACTTTGCGCGGGTAACGGCTTTTAAGAGATTTTACGATGATCATTCGGACTACTATCAGCAGGCGATAGAGAAGGTAACAGCCATAAACGGAGCTTGCGATCCTGCGACTGAGCTGGAATCATATATTGGACTGGAGGCTGAGCAATATACACTCAGGTTTTCTCCCTTGCAGAATTGCGGTTATGCAGGGGGCAATGTTCCGGAAAGCAGAGAAGTGTCCTGTACGATAGGTTTCGATCAGGATGAAGAGAATGATAGAGCTGAGCTTTGTCTTAGAGTCTATCTTTGGCATGAGTTTGCGCACGTCTTTGTGAATCCTATCATCGATGATTGTATGGCTCAGAATTCTGCAGACTGGCAAAGATTCGAGAAGTGCATCAGCAGCCTGAACATCGATTATCAGAAATATCCCGAGGTGAATAACTACGAGAGTTTTATCCGCGCCATCACCTATAAACTGAATGAAAAGTATTATGGCACTCAGGAAGCAGAAGGAATCCTCAAATGGGATGAAGAACAAGGCTTTATATATGTGAGACACATTGTTAATGCTCTGGATAGTTTTGAGACAGCAAGAGAAAAAATGGGCGTAAACATCAAAGAATACTTCCCAGCTCTTCTAAGAGAAATCATCGATCTTTCCAGGAATTAGAGTTAATCTCCGAAAACAGTTGGTACAGGTCTTCCACTTTGAATCCGATGGTAACACCATGGCAGGTTCTAACATCGTAGATTGTGGGTAACGAGGGATATCAGATGCCAGCAAATAACCAGAGAAACAATGAGTTGGATTTTACACCAAGATTGGGGACATCAACACAGAATCAAGTACCAGATATGTATAGAAGATACCAGTTCCCTCTACATTTAGCTACCCATATGTATAGAAAAGCTCGTTTTCCTGGACATATGCTTTTTCACATGTATAGGGAATGCCACTTTATTGGACACCTATGTTATTGGCATTGTATTCTTAGTTATAAAGAGTCACCGATAATTGCAAATAGCGATCAATGGACAAAATAGGTAAGTCTAAGAGAGAATAGGATATCCGAAAAGCATTTGCAGAAAACCACTTGGACATAGTTTTAGTAAATTTCATTGTTTTGATCACCAAAACCTGCAAATCGGGCAATGTTTTGTCCAAGTGGTAGTTACTATTATCAGCTCCAGAATCAAGAGAATAAACCCGTAATGATATATGCAATATACAAATACGGATTACGTATGGAAGCAATTGGATTCTTGGATATGTATATGTTTTGGCATTTGCAATTTTCGGTGACCTAAATGGACAAAAAAGAGAGCTCAAAAAAACCACTTTCCCCCGATTTGCAATTTTCAGTGATCCGATTTGCAATTTTCGGTGACTCTTTATACTGCCACTATAAACTTCCAATTGAACCTTTCTTGACTCTTCATGATTTCCCAAATTCAATTAAAACGTTTTTTTTGTTGACTCCTCATAATGCATTTATTTCATTTCATTAATTAAAAAACATGGAGGTAATCATGTCATTGAAGGACTTATTTAACAAAGCAAAGGAAGCTGCAGTAAAGCAAGAACGTGCTAATTTAAGTTCAATTGGACCTGGTAGAATGTCCAAAACTGACGTCATTAAAGGTCCCGATTGTAAAATCCCAAATTCACCAGGCACTTACAGGCATAGGGATAAAAAGACTGGGGAAATCGTTTACATAGGGGATACACAAAATTTAAGAAAGAGGCAACAAGAACATGCACGCAATGGGAAATTGGACACTTCAAAACAAAATGTTGAGTATTCAAAATCAAAAGAAGATGCTACAAGAGAAGAACGGCGCCAGACTGAGAAAGATCATATTAAACGTCATAACCCGTCAGGAAACAAAACTCAAGGAGGGAATGGACGGTAGGTAAATATTGCGATTTGTGCAAAACAAATAATTAAAGATTATTCATAAACTAATTAGAATGCCCTCCGATACATGGGGACACCGCCCTGTGCTCCCCATGTTTTTTTTATATCCTCAAAACCCATTTGAAGAAATCAGTGATCCTTTCTTGAAGAAATCAGTGATCCTTTCTTGAAGTTTTCAGTGACCCTTCCTTGAAGAAATTAGTGATCGATTTGCAATTTTCGGTGATCGATTTGCAATTTTCGGTGACCTAAATGGACAGATAAGAGAGCTCAAAAAAACCACTTTCCCCCGATTTGCAATTTTCAGTGATCCGATTTGCAATTTTCGGTGACTCTTATAAATACCCAGCCTACGTTATGGTATATGAAAAAGAAAAAGCTTGACGGATTTGGCGCCCCACAATATATGAGCATATATTCATATATGGGAGACATCATGACTGATAAATGCTTATGCAAACTTATATCAGATAAAGATATAATAGAGATAAAGGCAGCTCTGCCCCACCCTGACACTATCGCAAAAGTTGCAGAATTCTTCAAGGTTTTTGGCGATCCTTCTCGCCTGACTCTCTTACATTATTTATCTAAAGCAGAATTGTGTGTGGCAGATTTGTCTGCTTTGGCCAATATGGGACAATCCGCCGTTTCTCACCAGTTGAAGACATTGCGTTTGAGTCGTCTGGTGAAATATCGTAGGGAAGGCACTGTATTGTACTATTCATTGGATGACGATCACATACAGAGTCTATTTAAGGTCGCTTTGGAACACGTTTTGGAGGAAGCGTGATCATTAGAGAATACAATGTAAACAATCTTGATTGCGCTGGATGCAGTGCCAAGATCGAAGGCAAAATCGCCAATCTTGCTGAAGTGAAGCAAGCTAATTTGGATTTCATCAACAAACGCCTGGTTATCCGGTATAATGACATTAACGATAAGGCTTTGGAAAAGCTGAACCGGATAGCTTCAAGCATTGAGCCGGGAGTAAGCATCACCGAAAAAGAAGAGGTGCTAAAAGCCGGTAAATCGCGATATGCAAGGGTGATATTCAGCGGCTTGATCCTGTGGCTTATCGTTCTGTTGACATCATTACCCGAGCCTGTCTCCACCATTTTACTCCTGATATCCTATTTTTTGGTAGCAGGCAGAGTTATTTTCAGCGCGATCAGGGAGGTGATTTCCCGTCAGCTTCTGGCAGAACACTTTTTGATGAGCATCGCCAGTATCGGCGCAATATACCTTGGAGAATACACCGAAGCGATCGCAGTAATTGCCTTGTATGAATTGGGACAGTATCTGGAAGCCAAGGCCGTTTCCCGCAGCAGAGGAGCCATATCTTCAATCGTATCTTTGAAGCCGGAGCTGGCACACCTGAAAACCAATGATGGCATTCAAGATGTGAAATTGGGGGCAGTGAAACAGGGAGACCTCTTGCTGGTATATCCCGGAGAGCGCATCCCCCTTGACGGAAGGATTATGAAAGGCGAAAGCAGTTTAGATACCTCAGGCATCAGCGGAGAATCCGCGCCTTTGGCGGTACAGGCCGGAGACGAGGTCTATGCCGGGTGCTTAAATCAATCCGGATTGCTAGAGCTACAGGTAAGTCACATAGAATCCGAGAGCATGGTAGCACGCATTCTCTCTCTCATAGACAACGCCGCTTCCCGTAAATCCCGTCAAGAACGTTTTATCACCAGATTTGCCCGGATCTACACTCCTATCGTGGTTTCACTGGCCCTAATCGTCTTCATCCTGCCCACCCTGCTGGGATTTCCGGCGGCAGTTTGGTTTAAACGCTCTTTAGTGTTTCTGATCGTCAGTTGCCCCTGCGCGCTGGTGATATCGATCCCCCTTACTTATTACATTGGCATCGGCATTGCGGCCCGCAATGGAATCATCTTCAAGGGGAGCCTGTATCTGGATGGGCTGCGGCAAATCCGAAGCCTGGTCTTTGACAAAACCGGAACTCTTACCAGCGGGAAGCTAAAACTAGAAGCTTTGCATCCGGCAGAGGGAATAAATGAAGCAGAATTGAGCCAAGCCCTGTACATATGTGAGCAAAACTCCTGTCATCCATACGCGCAAGCCGTGAAAGAAAGCATCTGTAGAGATTATGACAGTGCATTGCTAAATGACTTCAGCGAGCTATCCGGCAAAGGCGTTAGGCTGGACTATGATAACATCAGCTATCGGGCAGGATCGCAGAACTTCCTCAAGGAAGAAGGTTACTCCGGATCCAACGGCATAGATGAGCAAAGCAGCATATTTGTGCTGAAGGATGGGCACTATCTGGGTTCGGCTAGTTTCAGCGATGAGATAAAGCCATCTATGTTCAAGAGCCTGAAGGCATTGCGAAAACTTGGGGTGAAAACTATGTATATGTTATCCGGTGATAAACAGGCAAAAGCTGAACAAGTGTCTCGCGAATTGCTGCTGGACGGATTTAAGGCAGAATTGCTGCCGGCTGAGAAGTTGAGCTTTCTGGAGAGCATCATGAGCGAAAGCGGACATAAAACAGCCTATGTGGGAGATGGTATGAACGACGCGCCGGTATTAGCCAGAGCAGACATCGGAATTGCAATGGGTGCTATTGGCTCGGAAGCCTCCATCGATAATGCTGACATTGTATTGTTGAACGACAAGCCCGAGCAACTGATGCAAGCTTTCATTCTATCCCGGGCGACCAATGCCAAGGTATGGCAAAACATCGGCCTTGCATTGGGCATCAAAATTTTGGTGATGGCGCTGGGTATCGCGGGAATCAGCGGATTGTGGGAAGCCATCATTGCAGATGTGGGAGTTACGCTGTTGGTGATCCTCAACAGCCTTAGTCTGAGCAGAATCGACAGGACGCTTGACAAGAATTGAGCATCAAACAATTTGGAAAGATAATTGATTGATTTGGAGTAATTATGTCTTTAAAGATAAGTCTTCCGGATGGAAGTAAACGAGAATACCCGGCTGCAGTAAGCGCTTTGCAAGTGGCAACGGACATCAGTCCCCGCCTGGCAGACGCAGCATTGGCAGCAGAGATAAACGGAAAAATGAGTGATCTCAGCACCATCATAGATAGCGACAGTGAGTTAATAATACATACATTTAAGACGGACGAAGGCAAAGAGCTCTATTGGCATAGCACCGCTCACCTGATGGCACAAGCAGTAAAACAGCTCTGGCCGGATGTTCAGGTTACTATCGGTCCAGCCATTGAGCAAGGTTTTTACTACGATTTTGATCGGGAAGAAGCCTTCAGCGACGAAGATCTGCAGAAAATTGAAGAGCGCATGAAAGAATTGAGCGCTCAGGATCTGCCCTATTATCGTAAGGAGCTGAGCCGCGCTGAAGCAATCGAGATGTTTAGAGGCATGAACGAGATGTATAAGATCGAGATCCTTAGCGAAATCCCAGAAGATCAAGTGATAAGCACCTATACTCAGGGGGATTTTATAGATCTCTGTCGCGGACCGCATATCAGCTCCTCCGGCAAGATAAAGGCCGTGAAGCTTCTGAAAAGCTCCGGTGCATACTGGCGGGGCGACGAAAAGAATAAGATGCTCAAACGCATCTATGGCATCAGCTTCCCTACAAACAAGGAACTCAAAGAGTATTTGAACTTTTTGGAAGAAGCCGCCAAACGCGATCATCGCAAGCTGGGCAAAGACCTCGATCTATTTTCCATCAGCGATGAAGTTGGCGCCGGACTGGTGTTGTGGCATCCCAATGGCGCGATGATCAGGCATTTGATCGAAGCGTACTGGAAAGACGCGCATCTAAGAAATGGCTACAAGCTGGTCTATTCTCCGCACGTGGGGCGCAGCAATCTGTGGGAAACCAGCGGACACTTGGGATTCTATAAAGAGAACATGTATTCCAAAATGGATGTGGAATCTCAGGATTATTACATCAAGCCGATGAACTGTCCTTTCCACCTCAGCATATACAACGCCAGTCATCACAGCTATAGGGAACTTCCGGTTCGACTGGCAGAATTGGGTACGGTATATCGCTATGAACGCAGCGGCGTATTGCACGGATTGATGCGCGTTCGCGGTTTTACTCAAGACGACGCGCACATCATCTGCACTCCGGATCAAGTAAGCAATGAAGTAGAGAAACTGATCGTATTCTCGCTGGATATGCTGAAGAGCTTTGGCTTCAAGGAATTCATGATCTATCTTTCCACAAAGCCAGAAGCGGCAGTGGGCGAAGACGCGGATTGGGAGATGGCCACCCAGAGCTTGAAAGCTTCATTAAACAAGCTCAATTTGGATTTCAGCGTTGATGAAGGCGGTGGGGCTTTTTACGGTCCCAAGATCGATATCAAGATCAAAGACGCCATCGGCAGAGCCTGGCAATGCACCACCATCCAGTTTGATTTTAACCTGCCGGAACGATTTGATATGCAATACATAGGAGCGGATAATCAAGCTCATCGCCCTTATATGATTCACAGGGCTGTTCTGGGATCTGTGGAGCGTTTCTTTGCCACTCTGCTGGAGTATCATGGCGGAAATCTTCCGCTGTGGCTCGCCCCGGTGCAAATGATGATACTTCCCATCACCGACGCGCAATTGGACTATGCCAAAGATTTGCAAAGCAAGCTACTGGAAGAAGGCTTACGCTGTGAAGTGGACAGTCGCAGTGAGAAGATTGGCTACAAGATCCGGGATGCTGAGCTAAAGAAAATCCCCTTTATGTGCATTGTAGGCAAAAGAGAGGCCGATGAAGGCAGTCTTACCTTGCGTCGTCACACACAGGGCGATTTGGGATCCATGGATTTTGCCACAGCCTTGGCCAGGATCAAGCACGAACTATGAGTATCTTTGAGAGCATCAAAGAGGAACTATTGAAAGAGGCTTCCGCCATCACAACGATGGCGGAGGAGCTCGATAAAGCAGAAGTAGAAAAAGCATTTACTTATCTCATAGATTGCAAAGGCAAGGTGGTGGTAACGGGAATCGGCAAAGCGGGAATTATCGCCCGCAAGATATCTGCAACCCTCGCCAGCACAGGCACAAGCTCCATATTCCTGCACGCCGCGGAAGGGATACATGGTGATTTGGGTATGCTCAGCGCCCAAGACGTGGTGATGGCGGTATCGAACAGCGGCAATACTTCGGAAATACTGGCGATTATACCATTCATCAAATTCATCGGAATCACGCTGATCAGCCTTACCGGCAATCCGGATTCACAATTGGCGAAAGCCTCCGATGCTGTGCTCTGCACCAGAGTAGATTCGGATTTGGAACCCCTGGGCATGGTACCCACTTCCAGCACCACTGTAGCTTTGGCATTGGGAGACGCGCTGGCTATCGCACTGTTGAAAGATCGCAATTTTTCGCTTAACGATTTTGCCCGTTTTCATCCGGGCGGTGCCATCGGCAAACGTCTGCTATTGAAAGTAAAAGACCTGATGCATAGTGGAGATGCCTTACCCAGAGTGCGTGAAGATACTTTGATGCGCGATGCCATCCTGGAGATGACCGGTAAAAAACTCGGTTGCACAGTTGTAGAGAATGAAAATGGCGATATGACAGGAATCATCACTGATGGAGATCTGCGCCGGCAATTGCAGCATAAGGGCGACGAGCTTCTGCGGCATAAAGCGGTGGAATGTATGACAGCCAGTCCCAAACATAGCTTTGCTGATGTGTTGGCCGTTAGCGCTCTTGCCTTGATGGAGCAGCATTCGATAACCATGCTGCCTGTACAGGACGAACTAGGAAAGGCGATCGGTATCCTGCATATGCACGATCTTATCCGTGCGGGAGTAGTGTAAGGTTTCTATTTTAGAGTTTCCAGCAAACGCTTGACGTGACGCTCCCAACTAAACGCGTCCAATCTCTTGTAGGCCTTTGCCTTCAGTTCATCAGCCAATACCGGACTCAATAAAACGCTTTGCATGGCATTGGCAATCTCTTTGGGGCGTCGTGGATTAAAGGTCAATACAGCGTTTTTGCCAATCTCCGGGAGCGATGATACGTTGGAGCACACTACCGGAACTCCCGATGCAAACGCTTCCAACATAGGAATACCAAAGCCTTCATACAAAGAAGGGAACACATACAGCGAAGCGTGTTTATACAATCCTGCCAGATCCTGTCCACTCACAAATCCGCAGAAGATGATCCTGTCCCTATCCGGCATATTCTGCCAAAAACGTTTTACTACATCCGCGCCATTCCACATCGATCCAGCCAGAACCAATGAATAATCGCATTTGATGGCATCCGGTAGTTTCTCGTATGCTTTCAGTAAGTTCAGATGGTTCTTTCCGGGATGCTCAACGCGAGCGATATAAAGGATGAATTTCCCTTTTATTGCATATTTGTCTTGAAGTTTTTCCGCTGAGGCCGGGCTATCCAGCTTAGCGGGTTCATAACCGTTGTAATTCACGTGAATGCGGTTGCCCGGGATTCCGTAAAAGCGCCTCAGATCATATTTGGTACTTTCACTAATGGCATAGATTCGTGGGGCTTTATGAAGATAGTAGGGCACGATGTGTTTTATGTAGAAGCTGCGTAACGGATCGTACTTTCCACGAACGTGATATTGCGCGAGATCATGGAAAGTAACAATGGTTTTGTTGTTGTAGCGGCAAAACAGGCGTCGGTTGGCAGCAGGCAGGAATATGAGATCATATCGCTTGAGCGATGGCCACCATGGCAATATGTATAGATGCCACAACATCGAGATAATCGGTTTCTTTATCCACTCAGCTATTTCGATGAAGTGCAGACGCGGATCCCTAAGAGGGAAGTGTTCAATATCCGAAGGATGGATCAACAGGTATACTTCGTGCATTTTCAATATCTGCCTCACAGTGGACACTATATAAGCCGAAATGCCGGATTTGCCTCCATCGAAGGCCAGACAGCTCACCAGTATTTTGCGGCTCTTGCTGGCTTGCTTGTAAAACGCGCTAGTCCTGCCCCGCCAAGCAAAGAAGCGTTGGACAAAACGGTAGATTTTGGCTTTGGGAATCCAGCCCGCTTGTTTCTCCTTCAACAGAAAGATGACGTCACGACCGAACTCTGCTATTGCCGCTAGAAATACTGATCTAAAAAAAGACAGATCTGATGGATCATTCTCGTATAGCTCCCGGTATATATATGCTTCGGCTATCCCCTCTCCCCTATAGCGTTTAGCTGTCTCTTGCAGAGTATAATTGTGAGAGTGTTCCACTATTGCTTTTTCGGCGTAACCGATCTTGAAACCCAGTTTCTTCAATCGCCAGGACCATTCTATGTCTTCTGAGTAATTCAAATCTTCATTGAAGGGGTACTGATGCATGATATCCGCTCTCAGGGCAGCGCTGGCAAGTGAGAAGAAATGACGCCATTTTGCGGCGATTTTGCCATCCCCAAAGGCGCGGAGATAGTCCTTTTTCACGATCGGGTTGGCATCTGGACGCGGAATTTGATTGGCATACACAGCTATCAATTCGCGGTTATCCTCCAGAGGACAAATAAGTTCTTCAAGCCAATCCTCGTTTTGGGGTATCGCGTCTCCATTATTGAAGACAATATATTCGCCTTTGCTATGACCAAAAGCTTCATTCAGCACTCTCCCCGGAATGTATTCAACCGCAGGGATGCGATAAAGCTTGTCCGCTCCGCATTTTTGCAATACTTCCCAGCTTCCGTCGGTGGATCCGGAATCCACACAGATCAGCTCAAAATCCTGCCGGTTTTGGCGTTTTATCATATCTAATGTAGCTTCCAGCATGGGCATTTCATTCTTTACACGTACAATAATGCTGATCATAAGTCTATCTCCACCTTTGTCTCGTTCAAGTGACCATATCTTCTGCGTTCAAAGCGATTGCTGATGGACATAATGATCTTTACACCACGACCGCTGTGACTCTGTCCGTCTGGGGCAAAATCGTATGGTTCTTTTACGTTGCAATTCATTGATTCCGGGGCCCATTTTATGCCTTTGTCCCAAAAGGTGATGGAGAGCAGATCGTCTGAAAGTCTGAATTCCAGTATGATCTCAGCATCTTCCTGATAGTTGTAACCATATACTATGATGTTGTTTAAGAATTCGTCAACTATCAGTTCTACTTTCGACGCTAAAACCCGATCACCAGTCCAGTTCAGCATGAGCTGTTCACATTCCTGGGCAGTGTTTCCCACCTCTCTAAGCGCAGCCCGCAAAAGGTAATGAAACATTTTAACTAAGCTTGGGGGACATATTGCTCTGTTGTCTGCGTGCAAAGCCTGAAAAGAAAAGAGTGTAAAATCATCAAGCTCTGTCTCAAATTTGTTCTCTGACAAATAGTCGATTATTTTGAAAGGGACGGTTAGACAAGTATTTCGTTCCTCTGTGCTCTCCAGTAGCTTTTTGATTCCGTCGATCCCAAACTGTTGTTTCTGAGGATTTGTACACTCGTATATGCCATCTGTATACAATAAGAAGATGTCGGTACTGCACAAGGTAAGGCGTTCGATATCTTCTTCCAGGTATTGGGTACTAGGCATCCATCCCAAGGGTAGAGATCCTTTTTGATCCAGGATTTGGATCTTTCCCGTTATTGTATTCAGCTTGATCAAGGGCGGATGTCCTGCATTCAGAAAGCGGATTTCCCTCTCCTCCAAATCTATCTCTCCCATCAATAAAGTGAGATAATTGCTTTGCAATACAAGATCGTTGTACAACCTTTCATTCAGCTTTGTAAACAGCTCTGTCATTTTACTGCCCTTCGAGTCTGCTTCTATCATCAATTTGATGGTAGATTTGATGGCAGACATCAGTAATGCAGCTTGTACTCCGTGACCGGACACATCGCCAATATATACTACATATTTGCTGTCCGAGAGCTTGATCCGATCAAACAGATCGCCACCGATGGCCTCACAGGGTTCATAATAGGAAGAAAACACTAGCTGATCATCCATGAAAACCCATTTGGGCAGCATGGCTTGTTGAATGTTGGCAGCAGTATGCAGGTCCTCGCGCAGCGCATCGATTAGATGCAGATTGTATCTCTCCGCTCTTTTTCGGGTGATGGTGTTATTTACGCGGGCTAACAGCTCCAAGCGCGAAACGGGCTTCTTGATGTAATCCGCAGAACCTGCTTCAAATCCCTTGTTCACGGATTCATCATCTTGACTAGCTGTGACCAGGATTACGGGAAGCTCTGGATGCGATTTCTGCATCAGTTTGCAAGTTTCATAGCCATCGAGACCTTGCCCCAGATTTACATCCAACAGCACCAGTTCATATTCTTTATCCTTTACAATTTGAAGGGCTTCTTCGCCGCTATAACAAGAATCCGTGATGTACTTTTCTCGCTTCAGGATGCTTGTGATGATACTGATGACCACTTCGTCGTCGTCTACAATCAGCACTCTGGCATCATCAACCATGTTGTCCTCTGCTGCTTGTTTCCGGATTTTCATTCACTTTTCGTTTATATATGCAAAAAATCAGTCTGTGTCCGCATTCGCTGGTCAGTTTCTTTAATACTTGCACATCCCACATGGCTGGATCATATTCAGGAAAGCGGATATTTCCCGGTATTTGCGCTTGAATGTGTGTGATATACATTGTGTTTACCATTGGTAAGGCTTGGGTAAAGATGCTTGCTCCTCCGATGATGAAAGCATTGGGGTACAACCTCATGGCTTCTTGTAGAGATCCCAATACTATGGTTTTTTCCGCTCTGAAAGCCTGATCTCTGCTCAATACAACGTTTTCTCTTCCCGGAAGAGCGGCACCAAGCGAGAGGAAAGTCTTTTTTCCCATTATGATTGGGTGCCCCATAGTATGTTGTTTGAACCAGGCCAGATCCTCCGGAATATGCCAGGGCATTTCATTATCCCGCCCGATCACTCTGTCATCGGCCATCGCTACGATTATCTTTGGATTCAAAACCTACCCACTTCGAAGAAATGGTCTATCTGACTGATTCCTGCTCGTTTTGCTCCCTCCAAGCTTCCATTGAACAGCATTTTCCCCCCGTCCAGAAAGATGATCTTGTCCGCAATGCGGTGGATGGATGCAAGCTCGTGGGTAACGATCACTATGGTCATCTTCAGTTGGTGCTTCAGGTTCAGGATCAAAGTGTCCAGAGATTCTGAAGTAACCGGATCCAGCCCCGCTGAAGGCTCATCACAGAACAGGATCTGTGGATCCATAGCCAAAGCACGAGCTAGTGAGGCACGTTTTTTCATGCCCCCGGAGAGTTCTGATGGCAGCCTGTGGATGGCGTTGCCAAGCCCCACAAGATCCAGTTTAACTCTGATGATTCTATCTATTACCTTACGAGATAGATTGGTATGCATTTCCAGCGGGATAGAGATGTTTTCGTAGACTGAGATGGAATTCAGTAGCGCGCCGTTTTGAAAAAGCATTCCCGTTCTCTTCAGAACTTCATAGAACTCGTTCTCACCCATAGTCAGGGTTTCCTCTCCCCAGAAGGTCACACTTCCGGCTGCCGGTTCGTAAAGCCTGAGCATGTTTTTCAACATCGTAGTCTTACCACAACCGCTGCCACCCAAGATCACGGTGATCTCTCCCGGATATATGTCTACACTTATACCATCCAAAACAGTCAGTTCGCCATATTTGGCCACTAAGTCTCGGATACGGATGACAGGTTCTTTTGTGATAATCCCCTCCCCAATCATAGATATAGCAAGCTGAATACTGCGTCAAACAAAATCACGGCAAAGATGGAGCTGACCACTGCGGCTGTTGTAGCTTTACCAACGCCCTCGGCCCCGCCTTTCACCTGAAATCCGTAGAATGATCCAATTATTACGATCACCCAAGCGAACCAGATGCTTTTTCCAAAGCTGATAATTATGTCTTTGATTGTGAGTATCTCCAAAGAACGGCTCACAAAGGTCTCTATTGAAGTGTCCAACAGCAACACAGCTATACCCGCCCCACCTAGCTCCGCGACCAGAATGCTGAACATAACCAGAATGGGCATAACGATTGTAATAGCGTGTAACTTTGGCACAACCACAAAACGGATGGGATGCAATGCCATCATACGCAGGGCATCCAGTTCCTCAGTAACCTGCATCGTGGCAATCTCTGAGGCGATAGCACTGCCACTGCGTCCGGCAACTATGATAGAAGTAATCAGAGGTCCCATCTCTCTCACCATCGTAATAGCCAAAAGATCAGCGAGGAATACTCCCGCACCGAAATTCTTGAGCTGTACCCCGGATTGCAGAGATAGTATGAAACCAATGATGAAAGACAACAAGGCGACAATCGGCAGGGCTTGAGAACCTAGCAGTACACCCTGTTGAATCGTGGAACCCTTTCGCTGACCTTTGTGGCTGAAGAGGCCTGAAGCACTGTAATAGAAGATTTCTGAAGCCAAAGTAAGCGCTTCGACCAAGGAATGGTAAGAATTGATGGCGTCATCACCCAGCTTCTCAAAGAAACCCATCTGGCGGTTTGGAACAACAGTGTCTAGATTGATGGTGCTAAATGTGTCGATAAGAGCTTGCACTTCAGGATTTGCGCCTTTGAAAAGCAAAATGCCGCTTTGTTCACCAAAGTGCTGATGGACTTCGTCCAGGAAAGCAACACCTGCACTATCGATGGACTGGATCCCACTCAAGTTTATCATGGTAATCTTGTCCGGAGAGTTTTCCTTAAGTAGTTTACCCAGTTCTTTTTCCGCTTCGGGAATCGTGAACTTTGTAAATTCCCCCTCCAGCCCCAGAACATTGTTGGACAGAAACAAATACATCAGTAGAACAGGCTCATTCTCAGGTATGACGTGTAGTTGTATACCCACCAAGGCTTTAAGCTCTCATCGTATTCCAGCTTTAGCTTAAACTCCAGTGATACATTGCGATACAAACGCAGGTTGATCTGATTCTCGTTTTCGATGCGAGGCATTACTTCAGATTCCTCGATCGGGAACAGGGCATCGATGCTGGAATTCAAAGAGAAGAAAGACAAGAAATTTACCAAAGAGAAGATAACTGTAGTCTCTATCCCCCGATTGTATTTATTGGGGTCTTCACGATAAACATCGTAGCTCACACCATCTTCTACAGTGTTTTTTTCGTAACTGAATGCTTGATTGTTCAGATCTTGCTGCCAGCCGTATCCTCCGCGCAGACTTAGCGAGCTCTTGGGGCTGAAGTTGATTCTATAAGTGAGGCCGCCGCCTTCTTTCAGTTTCAGAGGATATAGGGCCACTTTGGCACGGATATCTTCCTGATCCATGAGCCGCTCTATTTCCTTGCCATCCGTGTTGTATTTTATGTAGTTCTTCTTGTCCGGGAATTGAGTGTACTCATCCCAGAAATGAGTGTTCAGATCTCCGCGGATGTAAAAAGCAAAGTTATTCAGAAGCTTGCGCTGCTTCCCAAAGGGGTACATAAGAAAGACATTCTTCAAGGAATAGCTATCGGGGTTGATCCTGAAATCCGCGTCTTTAGCGAAGTTAGCTCCGACATCGTAAATACTACGCATGTTCAGATGGAAGGGGCGAAAATCGTGGTCAATGGTATTATCCAGAGTGCCAAACAAACTGAGCGAATAGGAAGGGTCATTTTTGTCGATTGTGTTATCCGAAGTAAGATTTACATTCGCATGGATGATACCTTTGTGAAACTTGATGGTGCCAACTTCCAGATCGTCTGACAACACACCTGCTCCCACCATAATATTGCCACTGGAACTACTGGGATCAACCACTACGGTGAGGGTGTGACTGTCTCCTTTTTTCAGGCAGACAGTTGTAAAATCTTTCAGATCGCTCCAGGAATAGCCACCCAAAGTGATCATGTAATTCCCGGGAGGCAGGATCCACAGATTCTCTTCTATGCCATGCTGATCATCACTCAGAGAGAAGTCTGTGCCTACTTTTGTATAGCCATAATCGTCCTCGTTCTGAATCCAGATGTCATATATCTGGCGTACTTTACTCTGAGTCTGATCCAATACCCTTACCTTTAGTTCACACCAATTACGTTCCACCACGGTTCTTTGCTGAGGAAATACATTCATGATCATACGAATATCATCGTTGTAGCCGGTTATCACTCTGTATTTTCCCGGAATTAAGTATAATGGAGAATTAAATGCTCCCACATGCTCGGAGACCTTTGTATTAAGCTCGTCCAACGCCTCAACCCGATACAGCATCTCATTGGTTATTGGAGCTTTTGTGCTGAGGAAAAGCTCGCCATAGACCTGGTTTGCCTCTTGATCTTCCAGTTGTTGATAGATATACTGCTCAGGAGCGGTAAGCGGATCCTGAAAATCGATGCCGGGCTTTTTGATGGGTCTACCTGCAAAATGCATGATGCACATTGCAGCGAAAGTATTTGTCTCTTCCATGATCAGGTTGTTGAACACTTGAATCAGGTACACCACCGAATCGTCTGTGAGGGGATAGTAGCGTTCATTGCGATGTGTAAGAATCACGTTTTCAGAAGTACTGTCGCGCAATACAAATTCTATCCTCAGATATGCGCGTGGATCTTTGTCCTCCAGTTTCTCGATATTCAGTACATTGGTTTCCAGATAATAATCAGGATCAAACTGGCCAGAATCCCGACTAACATTCGAGAATATGTTATATGTCCTCAATCTCTGTGTGATGATGTTTGGGATAGCGTCTGACAAGCGGTTTGCCCAGAGGTCATTACTCATAAAACGAACTCTGTAAAAATTCTCTTTGGCTACTATTTGATTACGATTGTACGTTCTGTTGATCCTGCTGTTCATCACTTGCAGTGATTTCCCATTGGAGACATCCTGTTTCAGCTCTTGCCGTTCGGTACTGGATTGATAATCCAAAACATAATAATTCGTAACCACCCTATCCACTTTACCAAAACAAGCGGCAAGCAACAGTGTTAATGCCAGGATGGGCAGAATCATCAAGCGTTGTAAAGTTATGGTTCCTTTCATATCAATTGCCTCTCAATAAAATTGCTGGATTATCCGAAATCTGTCTGGAAAAATCATTCAAGTTCTCAGTGGCATCACGCAGGTTTTCCATCGTCTCCATCAGGTCATCCTGAGAACGTAACACTGTACGGTTCAGAGTGTTAATCAATATACCCGTACGCTGGATGGTAGTTCCCAAATTTGTTACCATGTCTTTCATGTTTGCCTCTGCCAATTGTCCTGAAAGCGTATCGATATTCTGGACAATCGATATGAATTCTTCCGAGGACAGCAACTGATTGATCGTATCCAGAGATCTGTTTATACTCGCGCTCACTTGCACTATCTGCTCTGTGCTTTCCAAGACCAGAGTATTGGTGTTCTGCCCCACATTATTCAGGTGGAATCGGGTATCCTGCATCAAGTACTGTGCTTGATCGCTAATGTCGTTCACGTTTTGGTTCAGATTTCTGGTTATCAGCACCAATTCGTCATTCAGAGTTTTGGCGATAGTATCAAGAGATTCCACTGCGCTATCGGAGATGTCATTGATATTCCCCGCCAGATTCTGAGTGAGAAAGTCCATATTCCTACTCAGATCATCTGTGAGATCGGCCGTGTTATTGGCAATACGGCTAAAGGCATCCAGGGTTCCGCTCAGCTTTATACTGGTGGTTTCGAGAATACCACTGGTTTCTTGAAGTATCTTGGCCAAGTTTTCCCGATTCTGTTCGTTGGTTATTTCGTTGATATTGGCAGCTATCAGGTCGATCTTTTCCGCAATGGATATGGCTCGCTCGGAGATGTCGTCGATCATGGTGGATCCGGCTTTGATATTGCCACCGGGTTTGATGGTTCGAGCTTCGTTTGTGCCCCCCCGTATCTCAACCGCTTTCAAACCGGTGATACCAATCAGACTCAACACTGCTTCTGTGTCGTCTTTGATCGGAGTACCGGGTTCGATGTTGATCCTAACCTGCACTTTCAGCACATTATCGGGATCAATCTTGATGTCTTCAACCCTGCCGACTTTGATGCCCTGATAATTCACGGTGCCGCCCACCTGCAATCCACTTACCGGATAGTCCACAAATTCGATATAGTAAGTGTCCCATTTTTGCGTAAGGCGATTGCCTGCCACTGCTGCGGCAAAGACAAGGATCAGCAGGCTCCCTATCGCCAAAAAAACACCTAAACGAACCTTAGTAGCTTTTGAAACCAAATTGATCCCCCTTATTCGTAATTTACTTCACCGGTGATGAGCCGATTGCTTATCCGTACTGGATTCTGAGCCTTCACATGCACGCGTCCGTCGCAGATAACATCGTTGTCAAAGCTTACATCGCCTTCTATTTTCAACTCTTTACAGCCTGCCAGTGAAGGAATACCGGTAAAACGCTTACGCATTTGATCGATGCTTGCATAATAGCGAGGATCAAGCTCTATGTAGGGTATCTTCTCTATTCCCCGTTTCAGTTTCAGTTGATACTGATCATTTAATTCATAGAGGTCAGACCATATAGCCAGCAAATCATTGGTCTTTTTCACCGGCGCGAAACGCTGTCTGGGCACCACGAGTGCTCTAGATCCTTTAAAACTGCTAATTGCCGCACCCATCGCTGTTTCCAATTGATACACTTTTTGATCCTGCACCACTTTCGGATTCACGATCAAGGGTAAAAGCATCAGTCCCTCATTGGTGATCAGATGCCATTCCAGTGCCTTCAGATCGATCCACAAATTATTCGTATTGAAATACTTGTATTTATCGATGTCTTGAAACGATGCTAGATCTTCTTCAGGACACTGCGCGATCTCTCTCAAGAGTAGATTGCCTTCTTTATCTTGCGCCAGATGCCCCCCTTTGCTATCCATCTGACTACGCTGGCACACTTCCATCAAAAATGGTATATCGTTTTTTTCCATATATGCGGCTATGGCTGGATCTACTACCGCTCCCAGATTATCTGAGTTCGCCACAAAGGCATAGCGATAACCCTGTGCTATCAAGCCTTCCAATATACCTGATGTGGATATTGCAGTATATAGATCACCGTGACCGGGCGGATTCCAGCGTTGATCTTTATCCTTGCTCTCGAAGGGAGCCAGTGTGTCTTGCAATATGCGGGGGAACTTGTTTTGGACAAAGGCTATGGGCAAGCTTTGCTTTACCAGATCCGGGTATTTTGCCAGGTAGTCCATAGTATCCTGATGAGTGGCAAAGCTGTTCATGAACATCAATTGTACATCATAACCACTGCCGGATCTCAGTGCCAGCACGTGACGCGTAATGATATCCAAGAAGTTCATATTACCTTTCACCGGAAGTAGGGATTTCGCCCTAGACAGACCCATGCTGGTGCCCAAACCACCATTCAGTTTGATCACGGCAATATGCTTCAACAGTTTGTTTGTGCCGGTGCTTTCGAGATCTTCATATCGCACCAGTGATTCGCTTTGAGGAGCGCTAATATCAGATTCATTTATTTTACCCATCTTACCGCCACTCAGTGCTTCGTAATAGGAAGAAAAGGTGCGGATCAGCATATCCGGAAGACCCTCAGCCTTCATCGCTTTCACAAACTGATTAAGCATTTTGTCACTTCCTTTCCTGCTACAGCAGGCTTTCCAAATATTCATCATCAGCCGCTTCAGGAACCGTAATCGCTCCCTCGGCAGAGTGTTTTTCGTTCCACATTTCTGCTGTGTCGATAGCCCCGGAATTGCGGGCCCAAGCTCTGCGAGCCACACCACCCATCACATCCCAGGAAAGAGCCTTACGAACCACTTCATCCATGCGCGCGCTGCCGTCCAATACAATACCATTCCCGCCATTAACACTGCGCCCAATACCGACCCCGCCACCATTCGACAGCACCACAAGGGTCATGCCCCTGGCCACATTACCAGCGAAACAGTGCGTTGCCATGTCTGCCATCAGATTGGAGCCGTCATATATATTCGCGGTTTCACGGAAGGGAGAGTCTGTACCGGATACATCATGATGATCTCTGCCCAGTATCACCGGACCAATCTCACCATTGCGCACCATGTCGTTGAATTTCAGCGCGATGCGAACCCGGCCTTCTTCGTCGGCATAGAGTATACGCGCTTTCGTACCCACTACAAGGGCGTTTTCTTCGGCACTGTTTATCCAATGATGATTGTCTCGATCCATGGAATTTCTTTTGGGGTCTATCAACGCAGCGGCCGCTCTATCGGTGGCCCTGAGGTCTTCGTCTTTGCGGGACAGACAAACCCAGCGAAAAGGTCCGTAGCCATAATCAAAACACATGGGACCCATGATGTCTTCAACATAAGATGGCCAGATGAAACCATCATTTGTATTTTCGGGATTTCTGGCGATCTCGTGCACTCCGGCATCAAAGACACTGGCCATGAAGCTGTTGCCATAATCCCAAAAGCGTGACCCCTTTTGTGTGAGTGATTTAATGGTCTCAAAGTGCTTTTTCAGAGATTCATCCACTTTTTTTTTGAACTTGGTTTCATCTGCGGCAAGAAGCTTGCGGCCTTCGTCAAAACTGAGCCCGGCAGGTGTGTATCCACCTTCGTAAACCGCATGACATGAGGTCTGATCGCTGATCAGTTCCACTTTGAGGTCTTGCCGGTCGCAATAATCCAACAAATCCACGATGTTGCCATGATAGGCAATAGATAGTGCTTTTTTGCTCTTTCTGGCTTCTTGGACCCAAGTGAATATCTCTGCCAAATCGGCAGATACTCGAGATACCCAGCCCTGAGAATGCCTGGTCTCGATGCGGGAGTAATCCACTTCTGCGATGATACCGATTCCTCCGGAGATTTCTATTGCCTTTGCCTGCGCGCCACTCATTCCACCTAAGCCGGAAGAGATATACAATACTCCCGCAAGATCCTGATCCACGGGAATCCCTAAATACTTTCTACCCGCGTTCAGCAAAGTGATATAGGTACCATGCACAATACCCTGCGGCCCGATATACATCCAGCCGCCGGCTGTCATCTGCCCGTAATTTGCCACACCTAAAGCCGTGAGTCGTTTGAAATCTTCCGGATTGTCCCATTTTCCGATCACAAGTCCATTGGTGGAGATCACTCTGGGTGCTTCCGGTCTGGAAGGGAAAAGACCCACGGGATGCCCGCTGGCCACTACCAGAGTCTGATTCTCGGTCATAGCTTCCAAATACTTCATGATCAAACGATACTGCATCCAGTTTTGGCACACTTGACCGGTTTCACCGTAAGTGACCAATTCATAGGGATACAAAGCAATATCAAAATCGAGATTGTTGTCGATCATCACTTGCAAAGCTTTGGCCTGGGTAATACCCTTGTATTCATCAATCGGCTTACCCATCAAGCGACCTTTTGGTCTAAAGCGGTAGCCGTAGATTCTTCCCATGGTCTTCAATTCTTCCAAAAATTCTGGTGCTACTCGCCTGTGAAGTTCGGTGGGGATGTAGCGTAATGCGTTCTTAAGAGCTTGTTTGATTTCTTTCTTACTTAAGTTCAATCCCCTGTCAGGTGCTCTGCGAATTCCCGGTTCAAACACCGGATCCGGGGGTAATACATTATCTAGTTTGGCAACAAAAGGTTTCTCAGACATTGTGCTCCTCTTTATGATTCTTTTTATTTATCATTATATTCAGTATTGTGGAATCCGCGTTCTGCATCCCGGAATTTACAAATTCCGCCAGATTGTCGATCGTTTCATCGATGTCATCTGTTACAATACCATCATTGGCAGAGATGCATTTGCCCATGTGAGCCAGTAATGCGGATTGTACGGCGGCGGAAGTATTGGTGGCCACCTTCAGAGAGCATCCCTCTTTTGCCCCATCACATACCATCCCGGCCGTGTTACCTATCATATTCTTTATGGCATATTCCACCTTATGGTAATCTCCTCCAAGCAATAAGACAATACCGCTGGCGGCTCCGGCTGCTGCAGATAGACAACCGCAAATGCAGGACAACAGACCAATTTTATGCTTCATATGCACACTTACCAAATGACCCATAGCCAGAGCCCGGACCAGTTGTTCATGAGAACTCTTTAGCTTTTCGGCTGCAGCAATGATGGGCAAGGTTATGGATAGTCCCTGATTTCCGCTGCCTGTATTGGCAATCACAGGGAGGTTGCATCCGCTCATACGGGCGTCGGTAGCGGCCGCAGTTAGTGCCATTGCCCAATGATGGATATCATCACCCAAAAGCCCCTGCTCAATCTGCTGCATGATTGATTTTCCCACAGCGATACCCAAGTTTTCGCTGAGGCCAAAATCCGCTATACGACGATTATACTTTTCTCCCAAATCCATGGTAAGCAGCGTATTATATTCTGCTTGAGTACAATAGTTATAGTAGTCTTTCAGCTTGAAATCCGATGCGCTTACCAACCTGGAATCACTTTGAGGCCCCATGTCCTGATACTTTAAGACCTTATCATCCAGTTCCAGCTTGTGCAGAAAGGAATGACGCCAGCGAATCACCGCTCGTGCCCGATGATCTTTACTGTTTAACTCGACTTCAATATACACTTTATCTTCACCGGGATAAAGCTGAATATCAATGCTTTCGGCGAGTTTCTTACCGGCTTCAACCTGATCGGGATCGATATCTGCCAATACTTGTAATTCTCTTTCCGGTTTGGCCACGATCAACCCCAAGGCGGCAGCTATTTCCAAGCCGACTAGCCCTGTATTCGGAATTCCCACACCCATTCCGTTTTTGAGGATGTTTTGGCTTACTATTACCGTGATGTCATCGTATGCTGCGGGAAATACACTCGCTGCAAAGGAAGCCGCCAAAGCCACAGCAGCGGGCTCCGTACAACCAAGTGCCGGAACCACTTCCTGCCTCATCAATGCTAATATCTCAGAAAATTGTTGCATTTTTACCTATTGATAATATTACTTTATGTTAGTCTTTGGGACAAGGTGAATCCTGTCAAGTGATTTTTCCCCATAGAATACTGGTAAAAACTGATGTGCAAACTCATAATTCCTGATGAAGAATCAGTGATATCTGTCACGGTAAAAAAACAGATACAATTTTCTGAAACTGCTAACCATACAATCTTTACCCTCATCTATCTCGCAGTTCTATCCCATAATGCAGATAAAGCATCAAACAAAAACATTATATCCACAATCCAAAGTGAAACTCAAAAAGTTCGCACTATGCAAAACAACAGTTAGTAATACTACAACCCATCGTTCTGATACCACCACAAAGCCTATGGTATGGATTTTTTTAGTACACACTAAAGAAGTGGCATCAAAACATAGCCCCCCCTCCCCCCTGAGGTGGTAAATCAAACCGCGTTTTATGGGTAGTCTGGCTTCAATTGATTCGATTTCAGTTGTTCCACCGCTGTTATCAAGATCGAATGTATCGACAGTTCGGACTTGACAATCCCGGACTCTATGGAATATTGCTTTATACAGAATGAATTATGCATCAATAGAAGGTTTTATGCGTATCCTGATTATTCAATTCAGTGGCACGGGTAATACAAGTGCCATCGCCAATATCCTGTGTGACGAATTTCAAGTTCACCAAGAGACCTGTGAATTCATCCCCATGGAAGATATCTTGCAAGCCCGGATAAGCCCTAATTATTCGGATTGGGATATCATCGGTATCGGCTTTCCGGTTCATGCCATGGATGCTCCCATTATTGTGTACGATTTTCTAAAGACCTTACCCGCAATGCGAAAGGACTACTTTCTTTTCAAGACAGCCGGAAGCTCTTTCGCCAGCGCAGGATCCACTTTTAGAATTCGTGATAGCATGGCAAAGCTGGGCTACCGCCTCAAACACGAACAGCTTTATGTAATGCCGCCTAATTCCTTTGGAACTGCAAAGCCGGCAAAAGTGGAAAAACGTTACGAGAAATGCATCGTATTGGCACGACAGAGTGCCTCAGAAATTCTGGCCGGTATCAGAAACAAAATAGCAGATCCCCCTTTGCGAGGGCTATTGTACGCTTTCGCCGGACTTGAGAAATATGGAGCCGTCCAATCTTCAAAGCACTGGAAAGTAAATTCAGATTGCACTTCCTGTGGGCTTTGCGCGAAGCAATGTCCCACCCAGAATATCACTCTGGAAAATGGAAATATCCGATTTGCCGATGACTGCCTACTCTGCCTGCGATGTTGGTGGAATTGCCCCGTCAGAGCAATATCACACAGCTTTTTGAAACCATTCTTCCTTAGAGAACCATATCAACTTCCGGATTACAAACAAATACAAGATAAAGAACACCTGTATAACAAGGATACATTATGAAAAAACTAATATCAGCTTGCGGCATAGACTGTTCCAAGTGTGAAGCCTACATTGCCACCATCAACGATGACAACGACTTGCGGCAGAAAGTGGCAGTAGAATGGTCCAAACGATACCAGCATCAGATGAGTCACGCAGAGATCAATTGCAACGCTTGCCAAAGTGAGGGCATAAAGTTCAGTTGGTGCGCCAAATGCCCTATCCGGGCCTGTGCGACCGCTAAAGGCTACCGGACCTGTGCTGAATGCTCGGATCTACCCTGCGATACCAATAAGTTTTTGTACGAGGTCGCCCCTGAGGCTCTGGCAAACCTCAAAGAACTGATGTAATAGCCGTAGCAAAAACCCCGGCACAGGGCCAGGAAACTGCCATCAGCCCTGTTCGCGCTTTATTTTGGCGCCGATCCCGTTGAGCTTTTCCTCGATTCGATCGTATCCCCTATCTATGTGGTAAATGCGGGATACGGTAGTAGTGCCCTCTGCCACCATTCCAGCCAATACCAAAGCTGCACTGGCTCGTAAATCGGTCGCCATCACTTCCGCTCCACTGAGGCTCTTCACACCGTTTATCCGGGCAACATTGCGCTGCATCTGAATATCAGCCTGCAACCGGTTGAGCTCCGCCACATGCATGAAACGATCCGGGAAAACCGTATCTTCCACAAAGCTGACTCCATCTGCGAGGCTCATCAATACGGTCATTTGAGCTTGAAGATCGGTGGGGAAACCGGGATGCGGCAAGGTTAGGATATTGGTAGCCTTAATTGTCTTTGGTGGGTTCACGGTGATATCGCTGCCGGCTATCTGCAGTTCACAGCCTGCTTCGCGCAGTTTATCCAGCAGTGCGGTTAAGTGTTCGGGATTGCATCCGCATACGGTTACGGCTTTGGTGGAAAGAGCTCCGGCGATCAGAAAAGTTCCCGCTTCGATGCGATCCGGGATCATTTCCATTTGCACGGGAAAGAGTTCATCCACACCTTCGATCGTGAGTGTAGTACTACCTTTACCTTGTATTGATGCCCCCATCTTATTCAGAAGATCGATGGTGCTATCCACTTCCGGTTCCATAGCTGCGTTGAACATACGGGTAACACCTTTTGCCAAAACCGCTGCCATGAGCGCATTGATGGTAGCACCTACAGAGGATTTTTCGAAATGTATATCTCCGCCTTTTAAAGCTTCACACTTTGCGTTGATGTAACCGTGCTCGATCTCAATCTCAGCACCCAGGGCTTCCATCGCTTTCAGGTGAAGATCCACAGGGCGAGTTCCGATGGCACATCCACCGGGGAAAGATACGCGAGCCTTGCCCAAACGAGCCAGCAAGGGACCCAATACATATATCGAAGCCCGCATTTTGCTCACCAATTCATATGGCGCTTCAGGATAGCATACATCCTTGCTGTCAATGCTCATGGAGTCATTTTCATAATCCACTCTGGCACCGATCACTCTCAGAAGATGAGCCATTGTTTTGAGATCGATGAGCATGGGAACATTTTTCAATACAGACTTACCCGGAGCCAGAAGGCAGGCTGCCATTACAGGGAGAATGGCGTTCTTGGCGCCGCTTACATAGATTTTGCCGCTCAAATCGCGACTGGATTCGATGATGAATTTATCCATGGGATCCTCTTGGGATTTATTTTAATTTTACGATCAGGAAACGATCACGACCAGCCAGATCACGTCCTTTTTGCAGTAATCTAAAGCCGGCAGATTCTGTCAAGTTCTGCAAAGCGCTTTGCTGTTTATTGCCATGCTCAAATGCCAATATTCCTCCTGCTTTCAGATACTGCGGAGCTTTATCCAGAATACGTTTGAAGAAAGCAAAACCCTTATCTGCTGCCAATAAGGCAATTTTCGGTTCTTTGTCTCTCACAGTGCTTTCCAGTTCGAGATATTCTTCGGGACTGATGTATGGGGGATTGGATACTATCAGATCAAAATCACCTTCAGAAGCGGGAAAGAGATCAGCCTGCACGAGGTATATGGGAAGCTGAAGCCGGATAGAGTTTTTCCGGGCTACATCCAGGGCACCGCCATCAATATCTGTGGCAAAGATCTGCAGATCCGCTCTGCTTTTTTTCAATGCTAGGGATATGGCTCCCGATCCTACTCCAATCTCCAGCACTTTCGCTTTGGGCACCAGATATGGAAGTAGGGCGTCAACCAAGACTTCCGTATCATAGCGGGGGATTAAGACTCTGGGATCCACATACAACTCCATAGAGAAAAACCAGGCTGTGTGAACAACATATTGAGGAGGATCACCCCCCAGCAAACGTCCCAACCATTCTTGCATGGTGGTCACTTCGGCGCTGTTGAGTGATTGATTAAGGCTTACTTGACCCGGATTGCAATGCTTCAGATTGCATAGCAGAAAGTTGAAATCTGCCTGGCTGATGGTGGGAAACTCTTTGTGCAGATCAATAGCCTTCATCGGCATCAGACGCAATCAGGCTTTTCTTGATCTTTACTTTCCTTCCCTCGCGCTCGAAAATCATCTCATCACTGAGGTGATAAAGCATTGCCAGGCCTCTGCCATGACCTTCAATATCGTGGATTTGCTCTGTCCTGATGGTTTCCAGCCAGGATTCAAAATCGAAGCCATCACCCTCATCCTCCACACAGACTTCGATGCACTGCTGAAGGTTGTCCACCACAAAAGCAAAGGTCACTTTGCGCTCGCGGATTTCCGGATTCTCCATCCTCTTATCGATCACATCCTGCAATGCTTCATGCGTCAAAGCTCGCTCGCGCACACTGAGGTTCAGGGTTCCATGTATATAGGCATTATAAATCATTTCATCCACGCATACCAACAGCTCATTCAAAACCTTTGGCCCTACGCGGAAGTACTGTCGCATATAATTGCTGAAAACTTTGGACACTCCCAATTTGGAGAACTTCTTTGCCGGCATTTCGAAAGTAAATGCAGCCTTGTCCAGATGTCCGAAGAACTCAGATTTCTCATCCCGATTCTGTTTTCTGAAGATCAATTCACGGATGAAACTGATCATGTGCTTGGTATCTATCGGTTTACGAATAAAATCACTGGCTCCCAAGCGGATAGCTTCGATGAAATAATCGTGCTCCAGATATCCGGTCATTAGTATCACATCCAGGTTACGATCAAATTCCTCCCGCACTCTGCCCAGAAATTCCAGTCCGGACAATCCCGGCATCTCGATGTCGCAGATTACCAGATCATAATCTATCTGATGAATCTTGCGCAAGGCATCACTTCCGCTGTAAGCGGTATCCACCTTGTAACCACTGATGCCCAATATTGCTTCCAGGGAGTTGACAATCGCTATGCTATCATCAACCACCAGGATCCTTGCCCGGTCAGCCATCTTTGTTTAGCCGAGGTTTACAGTAAACAGTTGGTTCAGCTTCAGCATACTAAACAAATCATACACGCTGTTGGAGCTGCGAACCACCTCAATTTCTCCGCCTTTTGAGATGAAATCTTTGTAAAACAATAGAATCTTGCCGATTCCGGTGGAAGATATATTGCGGCAATCCAATAGATCCAATTCCAGCATACTGGCATTGCTCTGCATTACTTCGGTAAGCTTTTCCTGCAAGATGTGGGCATTCTCACTATTCAGAATGCCGTCGATCTTCATGGCAGCAATGTTTCCATCAAAAGTAAGATCGATAGTCATATCTATCTCCTCAATAATTTTCTTTCCCTTAACATAATTGTATTTTATGCTTTGCTTGTCAAGTTTATTCTGCATATCCCCTTATCCTGCGGAGTACTTCGTTTTGTACTTGTGCCGGCGCGATCTCAAATTTTTTGAATTCCAAAGTATAGATCGCACGCCCCTGTGACAAGCTGCGGATTCTGGTTGAATAACCAAACAGCTCCGAAAGGGGAACATCTGCCACCACTTCCTGTTGATATTCATTGTGTTTACGCATCACCTCAATCTTGCCACGTTTGGCGTTGATATCCGAGATAATGTCGCCCACAAAATCGTCTGGAGAGATCACTGTCAACATCATAATCGGCTCCATAATCACAGGTTTTGCCTGCCTTAAGCCCTTGCAGATTGCCATGGATGTGGCTATCCGAAATGCCAGTTCGTTAGAATCTACCGGGTTGTAATCCCCATCCACCAGCTCAATGGCAACACGCTCCACGTTGGAACTGATCAAAGGGCCGTCAGAAAGCGCAGCCAGTGCTGATTCTTCGATGGCTTTCCAATACTCCTGAGGTATCTTCGCCGAATCCACCGAACACTTGAATGTATTCTTCTGATCGTCACTGATCTCTTTTAGGGGTATAGGACTCAGGCGGAAGGTAACCGAGGCATAATTACCCTTACCGTTCAATTCCCGTTGGAATACTTCCGATGTCTGCACTACCAAAGTAATGCTTTCTTTGTATGATACTTGGGGATTACCCACATTCGCGGTCACGCCAAATTCTCGTTTGATCCGGTCTACAATGATATCCAGATGCAATTCACCCATTCCGGAGATTAAGGTTTGCCCGGAATCTTTGTCCACATGGACTTTGAATGTGGGATCTTCTTCCTCCAGGCGCAGCAGAGCGTTTGCCAGGTTTTCCTGATCCGCCTTGGTTTTGGGTTCGATCGCGATCGAGATCACAGAATCCGGAAAATGCATTTTGGATAACACCACGTTTATGTTCCCGTCGGTGATGGTGTCTCCGGTTACCAGATATTTTGGTCCCACGATCGCGGCGATGTCGCCGGCATGCAGATACTCTTTGTCGTTCTTTTTGTTGCTCATCATCTGCAATATCCGTGCCACGCGTTCCCGCTTGCCGTTTGTCATATTCTGAAAGTTTCCGCCCTTTTTCAGTGTTCCGCTGTACACTCTTACATAGATCAAGCGCCCCACATATTTGTCAATCTGTACCTTAAAGGCCATTCCCACAAAGTGATCATCAGGATCAGCGGCCAGATACACCGGTTCGTGGCTGTCGGGATCCATGGCGTGGGTATCTCCGATATCCAAGGGTGAGGGAAGAAAATCCACGACAGCATCCAGTAGCAGCTGCAAGCCTTTATTCTTTAATGAAGAGCCACACAATACCGGGATAAAGCCATGGTGGATGGTGCCCCTGCGAATGGCTTTCTTGATAAGCTCAGAGGGGACATCTTCGCCTTCCAAAACCAGCATCATCAGTTCATCGTTAAACTCAGCTATGCTTTCCAATAGATGTTCTCTGGCTATCAGGGCTTCGTCCATCATGAAATCGGGGATCTTCATGTGTGAGGTATGAGTGCCCTGGGTGAGAGGATCAAAGCACCAAGCTTCCATCGAGATCAAGTCTATCACACCCTCAAAGCAATCTTCCTTACCGATCGGTATATTTATGGCGCAGGCTTTACTCGTCAGCCTTTCGTGTATCATGTTGATCACATTCTCATAATCGGCACCGGTGCGATCCATCTTATTCACATAAGCCAGACGGGGTACTTTATATCTGTCGGCCTGGTGCCACACAGTTTCAGATTGAGGTTCCACTCCGCCCACAGCGCAGAACACGCTCACAGCACCATCCAATACTCGCAGGGAACGCTCCACTTCAGCTGTGAAATCCACATGTCCGGGAGTGTCGATAATGTTTATCTGATGCTCTCTCCAGGGAGCATTGACTGTGGCAGAAGTAATGGTGATGCCACGTTCACGCTCTTGTTCCATCCAATCTGTGAAAGCATTTCCATCATGAACTTCTCCCATCTTGTGCAAAAAGCCGGTATAGAACAATATGCGTTCGGTGGTTGTGGTCTTACCTGCATCGATATGTGCCATGATGCCGATGTTTCTTATCTTTGAAAGCGGATTATCCGCGTCGCTTTTCATAACTTGTCCTTATAATCTTGTTATGGATCCACCCCGATACAGTCGGGTTACTTCCTAATAAATCATATTATGTATAGCCCGCCACTTGTCCGGACGGGAATTTCCAATATCTTCTGAACCGTGAAACGAAGCTGCTTATCTCCGTAAAATTAAACAGATTCGTGATTAATGCCATTTTTCATTACTTCAGGATATTGTCTATAAAAAAACTGCTTACTCTCTTTCAGAGCATTGAAGAACTTATGCGCCAGCTTAGCACTGTAGCACATATATCTTTTTGTGTTTCAGATAGTTATTTACACCACAGCTTTGTGGATGCCTCAGTAATACCGATGCAAAAACCCTGCCGAAATCGATGATCAGGCAGGGTTAATAATACTTTGATGTTAGACTAGAAGGCTTTTTCCAAGCCTGCCAAATCTATCGTTTCAGCCAAAGTATTCAACATATCGGTGTTTTCGATATCATCGCCTTGTACGATCACAGTAATCTTCTCTCCCACTTTGATCGTCAAAGTGCCGCTAAGCTCGCTGCCATCGTATTCCACGGTAGCGTTGTAACCTTTGATTCTGGTGTTTCTGGTATTGGAGGTGGACATGCCGCCAAACAGTGCTGCCAAACCTGCCAGACCACCGGATTGTCCCACCAACCCGCCTACGGTAATACTGAGATCGAAATCGGCGTCTCCCTTTGTGTACATACCATTGGCCGAGATGGCGTTCGCGCTGCCGATAATGGCACCGGCTTGACCAAGATTTGCTGCCTGGCGATCTTCCAAAACGAAGCCGGTGGGGGCATCCGGGATAAATTTCAGCAGTTCAGCCGATAGTAATTCACCCAATTTGGATTGTGCATAATTCAGTTCATCCTGGGCTTTCAGCAGATTGTTCTGATTGATCAGATTCTTTGCCTGGTCAAGGCTTTGCAAGGCTTCCTGCTTGGCAGACTGGGCGCAAAGCCCCACACTGATTGCAAAAATCAAGAATAACATAATGCTTTTTTTCATGATCGTCTCCTTCTATATCGTAAACTTAGCATATATGAGTCATAATATTATTCGCAGCAAGCTTGTCAAGTAACAATCTCAGATTTGCTCTGATCCGGCCTACTTTGTTTCGAATCATCAGTTTTTGTTTCACTTACTCCGGTCTCTTCCTTATTTGGATCCGCGGGATTGATGTTGTCTTCCACCCCTTCTATAATGTCGTCTTCATCGGTTTCGGAATCGATCAAGATCTTCTGTCCCGCCCTCACAAACAACATATCCTGAGCGCATGGAAAGCTAAGCAGATACTTGCCGCCGTCGCGTCTCATCTTTTTCAGAGACAAGCCCAACACTATGAGATCTGCATCGCAGGATACCTTGGACATCACATCCGGCAAGTCTTCATCCGGCTTCTTTTCAATCTTCTGGATGTTGCCTCTGGAGATGGGCAATCTACCACTGCTGATTTGCTCATCCAGCTTATTAGCGTGAGCGTGACCGCTATCCACCACATCATAAACGCGAATCTGGCAGTTCTTCCATTCCCGATGACCAATGAGGATGTAGGAAAGCAGAATCATCAGGTTTGCGTTGCGATAGTCTCCGGGCGTCAGCCAGATGTCTATTCTACTACGGAAACCGAAATGTCTGGTTCCGCTCCGCAAGATCAGTGCGTTCAATCCCGTGACAGCAGTGAAATAGCATCCCTCGATGATGGGAGGTATCTCATCTTTATTGTCCTTGTAGAAATTGAAAAGAATGCTGTTGTTCTCCATGCCATTGATCCCGGGAATCTGCACGATTTGGGCTACGGCAGTTTTGAAAGTGGGCGCTACAATGGTATCCACATAGAAACCTGCGGAGCTTATCTGAGATTGGTTGATCAGGTTTTGCAGGATCTTTTTGGATTCGTTGTTGGTGGCCAGATTCAGAGGTCCTTTGATGAAATGAATATAGGAGCCAAAACCATAGTGATGACTAAGCCAGCGCAAGAGGTTAAACACCGCTACCCTGTCTTCCGAATACTCTGTGATAGCGATTATCGAGGGACGCCAGTTCGACATATCCGGAGCGGCATTACGTTTTTGAATAGCGATCTGCAGCTTGCGGGTACTCTGGAACAGTACTCCGCGAAATACCATGGCCAGGTTTCTCTCTCCGGCTCTGGTCTTGTTCAACCACAAATAGATACCGGTAATCACCAGTATGGAAGCCAAAGCATATGCCGGCTGCATCATAAACATCATCAAAAAACTGGAGATAGCTCCAATCAGGGAAAAGTACCACTTTGTCTTGAATGTTGGACGATAGGACGGATTACCGGCAAAGTGTTCCAGAAAACTGATGGTACACAGAGTTCCGTATGTAATCATGAAAAACATACTGATGATCTGTGCCACAAAATCGACATCGCCGATAGCCACAAAAACGAATACTATAGCCGCGGTAACCCAGGTAGCGTTCACGGGTTCATTTGATGTCCCCTTGCCCTTGCTAAGGAATTTGTTCCATGCCGTTGATGGGAAAAAACGGTCTGAACTAAGTGCTTGCAAGGTTCGCGGGGCAACAAGAAAAGAGCCTAGTGACGATGAAAGAGTTGCAGCACCCAAACCGATGAATACTGATGGACCCCACAAAGATATCTTACTGAGAATAAACTGATCTGAGGCCAGGTCCTGAGGACTGGCACTGTTGCTGAGCTTGAAGACAAGCAGGATATACACTGCTAGTCCGGTGAGGGTAGCCGTAAGAGTTCCCAAGGGGATAGATTTTCTGGGATCCCTCAAATCTCCGGATAGCCCGACCCCGGCTGTCATACCCGTAAAAGCAGGAAACACTATGGCAAATACCTTGAAGAAGCTATGTGGGTTTTCAACCTTATCGAACAAACCAATGGCAGTGCCCTCACTCAGCATACCCTTGCCGGCAAAGATCAAAACCAGGGATATGCCCAAGGTTATGACAATACCCATCAATGCGTTAACTCCAATCGAGGCTCCTTTGCGGGAAAGAATCAAAGTCAAGATCACCGCCGCTGGTATAGAGATCACTCTGATGTCCGGGATATATCCCGTCAAATCAGCAAAATAGTTCAACAGCGGTCGGAATGCCTCAGCAAAAGCGATCAGATAGAACGCCACCGATATTGCCTGCGATAAATAAAGAGATATTCCGATGGTTCCGCCCAGAGTGGAACCGAATGAACGACTGATGATGTAATATTCGCCGCCGCCACGTACTTTGAGGTTTGTGGCTATCTCGGCTATCGCCAGACCCGTGGGGATGGTGATCATGTGACCGATCAATACAATCATCAAACTGCCGGCAAGCCCCACATTTCCAACGGCATATCCAAAACGTAAAAACATGACAGCACCCAATATGGTGCTGATGGCCGCTAAGAAAACTGGGGCCGTGCCAAAGCCATGACCGCTCTTCTTCTGTTCAGACATCGCATTCTCCTATCTACAACAAAGCAATTCTGCTATTCTGATCTTTTCATGAGAGAATTGCTCAATTGTCAAGATAATTCTTCCTTTGGCATTCCCCCATATATATGCAAGCCGGCCAATCTTGATCCGGCATCTTCTCGTTCTTTGTAAGATGCCTGCCGTTATCTGTAGCTTACTGTTGGGAATGTCGGGCACTGTTTGGCAGTCTTTACGCTACAAGTTCTTTACATACTCCAAAAAGGCCCAATTACAGTTCAGGTTCAAAAAAGACCATTTTGATAAGTACTTTGTCACCTCTATTGACAGTGTTAATCAAGTAGTCATCAAGCGTTCATCAAGCGTTAATTATTAACGCTTGATTAAGGCTTGATTAAGAGGTGATGAACGCCATACATACAGGAAGAAATTGGGAGAAAAATGAGATAATTGTTATGAGATAATTTTGAGATAATTTTTGGCTGACTTTGTTTACTGCTCTGTTTACCGCGCAGGTTACCGCTCAAGCTAAGTGTCCAATGTTAGCCGCTCTTTTTAAATGCAGTTTACTGCTGTGTGGAATAGGCTGCCCAGGGCAGCAAATTGCCATTGTAAGCCGGGTTTAGACAGCCTATGCAGCGTTAAGCAGGCTGTGAATGCATGAGTATGAATATTGTGTAGTCTAGGGCATTATCCCATTAACCCTAAGAATGAATATTCCGAGATCCCGGGCAATTCTTGGGCAGAGATTGGAGCATCCCAGCATAATCTCGCGGTCATTTTGTCGAGGATAAATGAGCAGTAGGATAGTGCTTTAGCAATTGCTGCCAGATATTGCCGGATAGTGGGCTACAGCCAGCATCCGGCACACAAACATTATGGGTGAGAAGATCTATCATGCCATTATCAGAATCCGATTAGGAAAATGTGTACTAATCTTCCAGCAGCAGCAATTGAACTGAGTTTGGATGTTTTTGGCGGGTTTCGGCTTTGCCTATCCTTGCCAGGGGAGCATATAGGCTTTCACCTCTTCATTGTAATAGCGATCTGTCATAGTCGCGATGAAATCGCGCACTTTCTCTGCCGGCTGGAAAGACTCCAAATATTGTTTGTTTTTGTGATTCAGGAAGTGCTTGTATATCTTTGAATCAGTATTCTCTTTCCTGATGTCATCCATATATTTTTCGAACATGATGCGCATAGTACGGTGGATCACAGCGTTTGATTGTTTCACGTTTTCATCTGTATAGATCCGTCGATAATTGAACTTTTTCAATTCCAGCAATTGCTCTGAGCTCTCTTCATCAAAGGCGATAAAATCTTGTTCATAGCTGTTTGTTATCACGCTCTTGATGAGTGTGTCTATTATCTGACTATTGGTGTTTCCCAGGTAACGCACTTGTTCTTCTGGCAATTCATCCCGTTTCAAGATATTGTAACGAATGGCATCTTCGATATCCTGACCGATGTAAGCAATGGTGTCTGTGATGCGAACCACACAGCCTTCCAAGGTTGCCGGCATCCATTGAACGCTTTCGCCATTTTTCTTCGCTTCTGCGTAGGCACGAATATCATCTTCGTTTTTGTCCGCCTTTGGGCGCAATTGAGTGTTGTGCACCTCACCATCGTGAGATATGATACCATCCCGAACCTGAAAGGTGAGGTTCAATCCTCTGCCCTTACGTGATATATGATCCACAATGTGCAGAGATTCGATATTATGATGGAAATGCCCTATTCCCGCTTCATGGCAACAATTACTAAGGGCTTTCTCTCCATCATGACCAAAGGGACAGTGTCCCAGATCGTGACCCAAGGCTATGGCTTCGATCAACTCTGTATTTAATCCCAGATACTTACCGATGGTGCGCGAGATCTGGGATACATAGGCTATATGAAGATTCCGATTGGTCATTTCTTCATCGATCAAATTTGTAAAAGAAAACACTTGGGTCTTGCCATGATAGCGACGGTAGGCACCGCTATAAAGGATACGATCGCGATCCACGGCAAACCGCGAACGCATCAGGTCTTCATCCTCGGCCTTACCACGCCAGGCGTTCTTATCTCTGAAAGCACGATTCCCCAAGAGAGCATCGTGTTTGGCTTTGATATCTGTGAAAATTGAATTTAGTTTATCGTTCATAGTTTTAATCCTTATTCTTTGCAATGAATCACATATACAAGATATGGCATTATGGTTTTCTGGCAAGATATTCCTTTTGGGGCAAAGATATACCTTGCAATCGGCTCGAATCTTGCTTAGATTATCGACATATAAACACAACTGCGAGGAAAGACATTATGAAAAGAGCTTTGATAATGCTGTTGCTTATGACAGCCTTGACTTTAATCTGGGCAGTTCCCAGAGAAATGGTAGTACTGGAGATTACAACCGGTACTTGGTGTCCCTATTGCCCCGGAGCATCGATAGGCGCACATGATCTACTGGAAGCGGGCATCAATGTAGCCGTAGTAAAAAACCATGGTGGCGACAGCTACGAAAACGCCTATTCAAGCGCCAGAAATTCCTATTATGGAGTTTCCAGCTATCCATCCTCATTCTTCGATGGATTGAACGTATATGAAGGCGGACATAATACTCAATCTTTGTATTCAGTATTTCTACCAAGAGTAAACGCTCGTCTGGCCATTCCTTCGAAATACTCAATCACCGCCGAGGGATCATTAGACAGTGGCGTATTGACAGTGGATGTGACGGTTTCAAAACCTGAAGCAGATACAAATACAAATGTCTTTCTACGCTCATATATTACAGAATCCAATATCCAGCAAAACTGGCAGGGCCAAACTCAACTGGATTATGTGAATCGATTGATGGCACCCAGTGCCACCGGTACAGCAATATCTCTGGATACAGGTGAATCTGTGACCCATACACTTACTTTCAATCTAAATTCTAGCTGGCAATTACCAAATCTAGAACTCGTTCTATTTCTTCAGAATAACTCCAGCAAAGAGATTCTGCAGGGAACCAAATATAGCGTTCCCGGTCTCGCCGGAGCATATCCTGTGTCCACCGAAGCATTATTGTTCCCGGATACCTACGTTAGCGGACTCAGCTCTATGCCCATTACCTTTTACAATTTCTCGAACAACACCGTCTCGGCCACTATGGAAACCACCAACCCCACCTTCTTTGCCGACATTACTGCATTGGAGATCCCGGCTCTGAGCAGTGCTACAACCATGGTACATTTTGTCCCCTCCACAGTTGGTGACATCAGTGGAGAACTCGTTGTTAACGGTAATTTCCCGGACCATCCTGTGTTGACCATCCCACTTGCCGGGCACGCGTTTGTGAACGCTGCACCGCTGGTGGCAGATGTTAGCATCACCGGGCCACCCGTAGTATTGCAAACTATTACCGGAACCTACGTCTTTTCGGATCCCGATGGTGATAACGAAGGAACCAGCATATACGAATGGTACAAAGTGGTAAATGGCAACAATCAACTCATCCCCGGCGAAAATGAAATCACCTACGATATTGCCGCGAATGATATCAACAAGCAATTTGTATTCAAGGTTACACCCGTCGATCAGTATGGAATGGCAGGAACTCCCGTATTTAGTGACCCCAGCCCCACGATAGTCAATCTTCCGTCTCCGCAGAACTTTGCCGGATATGTGGAAGCTCCAAATACGGCCATTCTTACCTGGGAAAAGCCCATGTACTTCAACGACCGTGGCTTCGTAGGATACCGTCTATTCCGCAACGACTTGGTGATCACCGATATCTCAGATCCGGACATACTTACCTATAGCGATGCCGATCTCCCGGATGGTGTGTATAATTACAAACTCTGCAGCATTTTCAATAACCCTCAGAATTTCTCCCTGCCCACCCCGGTTGTTACACTTACGATAGAAGGCTCCGACACCGAGGATGACGTAATAGCAGCACAATTGGGCGTTAGCGCGATGCCGAATCCCTTCCAAAGTGAAACCAAATTCCAGATCAAATCCTCTCCCAATCTTGATATCACGTTCCAAGTGTTCAATATTCGAGGCCAACTGATCAGAAACTGGAAAGCCAGGGCTGATGCCATGGGCAACACAATCCTGAATTGGGATGGCAAAGATGACCGTGGCGATATTGCCGAAAGCGGTGTCTATCTTTATCGAATGGAATCTGCCGGCAAAAGAATTCAAGGCAAGATTATCAGAGTATCCAAATAAGCAAAAATGACTTCTTCTCACCCCGGGGTAATCTCCGGGGTTTTTTGATGGCGGGAGTCAAAACCAATCCTGCTATATCATAGCAAAGTGTCATAGCCGGTGCGATCAAGCCGGGATGCTGCTTGGAATGGCCATGATGTAGTAATTGCCGATATCTGTATTGCTACATAAACCCAATTAATGCAGTAGAGATCACACCCTAAAAGAAAAGTGTTGCATAAATTCCCCAGTAACATTGATTTGATATTCATCACAAACCAAAATCAAGATGGGAGAATAATATGCAACCGAGTCATTCAAACAAGAGCCGCAAAAAGGGTCAAGTCAAAATTGAGTTTAGCCCCAAACTGATCACTTCGTGGGGTGGAACAGCAGCGTTATTTTCAAGGTTTTTCGATAAGCTCAGATTTTGGGAACTGGTCGAGAAGATTTATCCAGATAAAACAGGTACAAAAAAAACCAGAACCACATAGCAGTTCCGGTCTCAAAACATTCGAATGTATCTCTTACAGACCCTCACCATCCAGCCAATCGAGACTGTCGGGAAGAGGTTCAGTGCCCTTGCTGAGAATCAGTTTTACCAAACTGCGCTTTTCAACCTTGGTGTGTACACCGGGCATAGATCGCACAACTGTATTACGGGGATATTGGTCACTATAGGTTGAATCAACGATTGTGCTGCGCAAATCATAGTTTCGCAAGGTAAGCATAGCTTCCTGGAAACTAGCACCCAGGATATCCGGTACTTTCACCATCTTACTTCCCTTACTGATAACCAGATACACAGTACCATCTTCTTTGATCATGGCTCCCGGAGCAGGTGATTGATCCATAACCACATCCAGCTTCACACTCTCGCTATAAAGTGAATCCTTTACAACAGGGTGCAGCTTCAAATCTTGCAGGATACGCCTGGTTTGAGACATACTCAATCCCGTTAATTCGGGAGTTTGAAATTTTTCAGCTCTGCCCAGTAGCAAAGGCAAGATAATCTGACTGAACAGGAAAGCGGTTACAAAAATGATGCCGATTCCGATACCGATAGAGTAGCCCCACTTCTTAGCATTCTTGCTTGCCATGTTTTCTCCTATTTGCTCTTCTGCATTTTGGCAGCAAACGCACCATCCATGTGATGTTTGAATGGAATCGTTTTCAAATATCCATTTTCAGTATAGTCTGCGGCTATCATCGTATCCGCAGGGACTAAGTGAAATTTGGGATTTCTGGCCAAAAATCTGGCTATCTGCTCTTCATTCTCTTTGGGGTTCATTGTGCATGTGGAATACACCAAATATCCTTCCGGGCTCACAAAATTCGCCGCATGATCCAGAGCTTTTTCCTGAAGCTTCACCAATTCCACAATGTCCTTATGAGCCTGCCAGCGCAGATCTGCCTTGCGCGAAAACACTCCCCATCCAGAACAGGGTGCGTCTACCAGCACGCGCTCGAACGCCGGTGCCACCGGACCGTATTTCAGAGCATCGGTTACCACCTGGATTATGTTCGTGAGCTGCAGTCTGTCTGCCGCTTGTTTCAATAGCTTCATCTTTTTGGGGATTTTATCTACGGCTACTATCTCTCCGGTGTTGTTCATTCTTTCCGATATGTACGTGCACTTACCGCCGGGTGCGGCAAAGAGATCCAGAACAGATTGTTCCTCTTTGGGATCCAGTAGCTCCACCACCAAAGCAGCGGAGGTGTCCTGCACAGAGAAATAACCTTCCGAGAATGCCACTTCCCCCAAAACCTCAGCACTTTGGTGAGTGTAAAACATCATCTTACTGGCAGGGCAAGGCAAGATCTCAATATCTCGGCGTTTAAAATAGTTCAACAGTTTGTCGGGATTGGTAGCTGTGGAATTTACCCGGATGTGTAATGCCGGGTTTTCATTGAAATACATTGCCATATATTCTGTGGATTCTTCCCCCCACAGTTCAATCCAGGTCCGGATGAGATCCGGGGGATACGAATGCTCGTAAGCTATGCGTAGAGCAGGATCATCCGGATACACAGTTTTGTCTTCTTTCAGAAAAGCTCGCAACACCGCGTTTACAAAATCCGCTACGTTCCCGGAAAGCAATCTTTTGGCCAGCTCCACGGTCTCATTCACGGCAGCGTGATCAGGAATAGTGTCCAGATACATAATCTGATACAAGCCCAGATAGAGCATGATTTTAATTTTGAGATCGGTGGCTTCATACTTTTGGGGCTCTGTATAGTGAGACAGAATGTGATCCAATTTCTGCCGCATTTTTATTACGCCTTTCACTGTGGTATAAAAGAGTCGGATATCTTCCCCGGATGACCTTAGTTTCTTGGCCCTTTGCTGCAATAGAGTATCCGAAAATTCACTGTTTTTGAACACCTTCAAGATTGTGTTGAAAGCTTCTTCCCTAAAGTTCATTTTGCCCTCTGATATAGTCGTTTTATGATCTCCTTGATCAGGTTTTCGGCGGACATCTGAAGATCATCCTGGTTCAAAAGCTTCAGTTCCCGCTGAATTGCTTGAGAATTGTAACCCAAAGCCAAAAGAGCGCTTTCCGCTTCTTGCAGAGGCCCTTCTTCACCCATACCCTGACTGATATCAACGAAATCCATCAGTTTATGTACTTTGTCTCTGAACTCCACAATTAAACGCTGAGCACTCTTCTTGCCGATACCGGGAACTCTGGTCAAAAGTCCCTCTTCCCCGCTTTTGATACTCTTGATGAAGGCGGGAATACTGAGTGTGGACAGGATCGATATCGCGATCTTGGGGCCGATCCCACTAACCTTGGTCAGTTGTGCAAAAAGCTCTCGCTCTGCTACCGTATAAAAAGCGTATAGACGCGCGTCATCCTGGTTAAGACTAAGCGCGGTATACAGAGAACACTCTTTACCCTGGGCGGGCAGCATTTCAAAAGTAGATACCGGGATCAACAACTCCCAGCCTATACCCATGGTTTCGACAATCGCCTGCATCGGGCTTTTGTGCACCAAAATTCCTTTTATATAGTGGATCATTTACTTCTATTCCATTTGATTCGGTTAAAATGTGTAGTTGCAATAGCCAGAGCATCATAAGCATCATCCCGGTTTTCGGATTCCTTCAAACCATAAAGCTGATGAATCATGTAGCGAACTTGGGCTTTGGTGGCATTTCCGTTTCCCACCACTGCTTTCTTTACTTCTCTGGGGCTATATTCCACAATAGGAATATTCTGTTCAGCCAAAGCCAGGAGGATAACCCCCCGGGCATGACCCAAAGTGAAGATGCTCTTGATGTGCTTTTGAAAGAACATAGATTCTACCGCAGCATAATCCGGTTTATATTCCTCCAAAACATCCGTGATGGAAGAGTGCAAAAGCCGAAGTCTGGCCCCTAAAGAGTTTTCGCGGGTTACGTCAATTACTTGGCAACCCGCGGCTACTACTTTAATTCCTTCAGTTTGAATGAGCCCGAAACCACAGTAGCGGCTACCGGGATCAATACCAACTATCATCATTCCTGGTTTAGCTCTGCCATAACCTCATCGGAGAATTCAAAATTGGCATAGACCTTTTGGACATCGTCCAGATCTTCCAGCATATCGATCAACTTCAAAAGCTTCGGAGCCACATCGTCCGCGTTTACGGTAGTCTTGGGCACTCTGGTCAGTTCGGCGTTTTCCACCGGGAAACCGGCAGCTTCCATATTTCCCAATACTGTGTGGAAATCTCCGGGAGCTGTGAATACATCAAAGTACTCTTCGCCCATTTCCACATCTTCGGCACCCGCTTCCAAAGCTTGCATCATGAATTCTTCTTCTTCCAGTCCGGTTACAGGTACGTTGAAAAAACCCTTCATGTCGAAGTTCCAGGAAACTGCACCGCTTTCAGCCAGGTTTCCCCCATATTTTGAGAAAGTATGTCTTAGCTCTGCCACAGTACGGTTCTTGTTATCCGTCATCACATCTACGACAATGCCCACACCATTGTGTCCATAACCTTCGTAGGTAATCTCTTCATAGCTGACACCATCGATCTCTCCGGTTCCGCGCTTGATGGCGCGTTCGATGTTATCTCTGGGCATATTTGCGGATTTCGCTGCCAAAATTGCCGTCCTCAGGCGAGGGTTTGTTTCAGGATCTCCCCCTCCGCCTTTGGCGGCCAGGATGATTTCCTTCACAATGCGTGTGTAGATCTTACCGCGTTTGGCATCGGTCGCGGCTTTTTTGTGCTTAATCGTGCTCCACTTATTGTGTCCGGACATAAATACCTCTTTATCTTATTGAACGTCGTTATCCTGCCAGGCAGCCACCACTTTCTGAGTGATCTCTTCGGGAACTCTTTCGTAATGAGAGAATTCCTGGGTAAAACGTCCTCTTCCTTGAGTGAAGGACTTGAGGGCAGGATAATATGCAAACATCTCGGCGAGCGGCATCTGAGCATTCAGATACTGTTTCTTGCCGTGTTGTTCCATACCCATGATGCGGCCTCTGCGAGTGGAGATATCACCCATCACATCGCCCATGTATTCATTGGGAACTATTATAACCAAATTGTGAATCGGCTCCAAAAGAATAGGTTTGCATTTTTTAAAGCCTTCTTTCAGGGCCATCGATGATGCTATCTTGAATGCCATTTCGGAGCTGTCTACATCATGATAACTACCATAATATACTTCCACAGATACGTCAACCACTTTGTAACCGGCGATGATACCTTTGTCCATGGTTTCCACCAGTCCCTTTTCGATGGCGGGGATAAAGTTTGAGGGAATCACGCCGCCCACGATGGCATTGATGAATTGAAAGCCTTCACCGCGTTCTGTAGGCTTGATGCGGAAATATACTTCGCCATATTGACCACGACCACCGGATTGTTTTTTGTGACGATACTGACTCTCAGCGCCTGCTGTAATGGTCTCTTTGTAGGGTATCCGGGGGGCTTTGAGCTCGGCATCAACTTTATAACGATTTTTCAGCTTCTTCAATACCAGTTGTAATTGCTGGTCACCCATGCCGGACAGCACGTTCTCATGAGTTTCCACGTTCAACTCATAGCGGATTGTAGAATCTTCAGCAATCACTCTCTGCAAGCTAACTCCGATCTTATCTTCATCAGATTGATTGACGGCTTTGATGGCTTGCCAGGTGGTAGCGGATGGCAATTCCACCGGTTTAATGGAGTGGCGCGCGTTCAAAGCGACCATGCTGCTCATCACTTTAGCATTTTTCAGCTTTACCAGGGCACCAATCTCTCCAGCACGAATCTCAGAACAGTCATGACGGTTTTTTCCGAGCATATAGTACATATTCCCGGCTTTGTCTTTGGCTTCTTTTTCGGGAGTGTAGAATTCGGTCCCGGTCTTCAAAGTGCCGGAGAAGATTCTCACATAAGCAAAATCGCCCATACTGGGATCAGCATACAGCTTGAAGATATAGCCTAAAAGCTCGCCATCCGGGCTGCAAATGAAGTCTTTGGATTTTTCTGCTTCCACCAATTCGATGTTTTTGCAATCTTCAGGAGAGGGCAGATAGTCGACCACGCCTTGCAAAAAGGCCATCACGCCCACACCGGTCCCGGCAGAGCAAACAAAAGCGGGAATCACTTCACCGCTGGCGATGGCTGTCTTCAAACCTTTAATCAGGTTTTCGTGACTGAGCTCCATGTTTTCCAGAAATTCGTTGAGCAAATCTTCATCGGTTTCCGCCACGGCTTCCATCAGATGCAATCTGGCTTCTTCTGCGGCATCTTTCATATTGGCGGGTATGTCAGTTTCCCCGGCGGCAGTGATCGCTTTCTGGCGAATCACATCCACTACACCTTCAAAAGAACCTTCCTTGCCAATGGGAATATGTAAACTAATCGGTTTTATGCCAGCGTTTTCGTGGATAGCTTCCAAAGTCTTGTCAAAATCGGCATGTTCGTTGTCCATTCTGTTTACCAGAATCACTGTGCCTTTTTTCTTTCCTTCCAATTGTTCCAGAGCCAATTCCAATCCAACCTCAAAACCACCGGCTGCATTGGCTACAACTACCACGTTTTCAACTGCGGGAAGAGCAACGACAGTGTCGCCCACAAAATCCGGATAACCCGGAGCGTCCAGTATGTTTATCTTATGATCTTTATAATTCACATAGCCGATTGACAAACCCAGAGACATCTTTTTGGCAGTCTCTTCGGGGTCAAAATCGAGAATGGTATTGCCCTCGTCAATTTTGCCCAATCTGTTTGCACTTTTTGTTTGAAAAAAGATTTGTTCTGCCAAAGTTGTCTTACCGGCGCCACTGGCACCAACCAACATCAGGTTGCGTAACTTCTTCATTGAGTATTCTTTCATGTTCTTCCTCGTGTATTTATCTCTGTTTTTAAACGAATTTTTTGAGTTGATGAACAATAATTTTCATACCTTGATAGGTGTCAATGCTTTTATTTGTTCACATCCCCCCGTTTTTCAAACATGGAATGAGAAGCTGGTTTCCTTCGT